>FWPU01006238.1_pt1 | contig 24239 bp, 18 predicted proteins | sample 2228361 | NCBI WGS metagenome assembly FWPU01 (sample SAMEA103939777, study PRJEB20133) | metagenome | reverse complement strand
CGCCGTTGGTCCAGTCGTAGTAACTGATGTGCGGCCGGCCGGTTGTGGGGCCGCTGTTTCTCTCCCGGACGCACCGGGCCCTCACGGCGCGGGACATGCAGCGGCTGCTGCAGGATGCGGCGCGGCGCGCGGGGATCAGGAAGCGGGTGACACCACACCTGTTGCGGCACACATTCGCCACCCGCTTCCTGCAAGCGGGCGGGGACTTGCATGAGCCCAGGTTCTGGGGCACGAGCGGGCGGCGACGACGACCCGCTACCTGCACGTAGAGCCGGGCTTGCTTGGCCGTGTACATACAACGGCACGAGCGGGTGGCGACGACGACCCGCTACCTGCACCCCGACACGGCCGGGATGCAGGAGATGGTGGAGGGGTTGTAGAGGGGACGGAGAAGGCAGGCTTGCAGGTCTCTCAAATCGCTCTGCCTCTCTTCCGACATTGGAAAAATCAATTTCATAGAGGCCCCCCAAAGATTGCAGGTCTCTCAAATCGCTCTGCCTCTCTTCCGACTACACCAGTCTAACGGTCAGACGGTCTTTGGCCTGCTGACGATTGCGGATCACGACCACCGGCAGCCGCACCTTGCGCACGCACACATCGGCAGCCAGGTCGAGCGTGGCGCGCACGGGCGTCATGCCCCGGGGTACCTTCATCAGCAGGTGCATCCATTTCCCTCCCTGCACCTTCACCCCTTTGGCCTCCTCATAATCCCAACTGGGCTCCGCTTCACCCACACCCGCTGCGCTGATGATCGGCTGCAACTCCGAGTACTCAAAGCCGAACTCTATCCCGCCGACGCTCCCCTCAATCTCGGTGAACTTGAGGGAGGGGCTGAGGCTGACCCTGACGTTGCGCCTGACCTCCTGCGTGACCATCAGGGGGTGCAGGTCAAAGGCGAGAGGTTGCCGCCCGGCGTGATCCGGCAGCAGACGCACCAGAAAGCGCGCCCATTCCACCTGATTATCGTCTCTGTGCGGGCGGAAGGAGCAACCCAATCGCACCAAGTGGAAATCGGCCTCCTCCAGTTTGGCACGGAGGGGGTGCGGCATCTTCTCCGGCGGATAGACCTCTGCCAGCGTCCAGACCTCCGGCCGGCCGATGCTGACGACGGGCAGGTTGCGTAGGGCGTCGGCCGGGCTGCTTTTGATGCCGCGCGCCGCCAACACCATTTCCCCATCCACCACATCCCCGAACAAACATTCCCGGTTTTGCGTGCAGACGGTGACGAAATACGCCCCGGGTTGGGTGTAATCGTACCCCGGCAGGCGGATGGAACGACGGTGGTGGCGTCTGGAATCATAAAACGGCATCGTCACGCCCCCCGTTTAGGCCCAACAGATCCAACACTTCCCGCAGCGCGCGATCCGCCGTGGCGCGCTCCTCCTCCGCTTGAGGAAGATGAGTGGCAGAATATGGTCCTTGAACTTGGCGCGTCTACCGGGCCGCGAATGGTGCAGGTGGCATCCCACAGCCAGTTTTCCAGAGTCGTAATGTCCAGTCCCATGCCCTCCCTCGTGTTCAACGTTCTCCGGAGGGTGTTTGTTCAGCGTCCAATAGGAGCACCGGGGAACCCGATGGCTACCACTATCCTACCACAAATGCGCGTTCAACGCAACGGTCCGCCGGTCAGCGGTTGAAGCAAGGGGGGATGATCTGGTCGGAGGAGCAAGCCGTAGCGGTAGCGACGATCCGGTCCGCTCTACCGGATGGACGTTGGGGTAAATTCTGGCAACACCGGGCATTCAAGGCAGGACGCCGGGCCAGAGCCGCATGACGTCCCGATCTACAAAAATGGTGCGCACCCCGTCCGCCGGTCAGGGCCGTATCAATGCCAGTAGCCCTTATAGTACGGACGGCCCGAATGGGTTGTGCTGCTACGCCGGCCAGTCTCGTCGCCGTGCACGACCGCGCTTTCCTGCAAGGTCTGGACCAACTGCTCATATACCGGCCGGCAGTGGGCAGCCAACCGTTGGTCGCCTTGCTGCCACCCGCCGCGGGTGCTGTCCGGGTGGAACAAGTCGCCGACCTTGCCGTACGACAGCCCCAGGCGATGTTTCAGGTCGGCGGCCAGGGCTTTCGCCCGCAGCCCCACGACCACCCCGGCCGCCCCCGTCGCCGCCGGAAGGGCACGGCGGCACCGTGCCCCTCCGGATGGCGCGACCGCACCCGCCGCCGGCAGTGCGCGCAATAGCCGCTCTCCGTCACGTAGCGGGTGACCTCTCTGTCCCCCCCAAGTGGGGAAGGCGGCAAAACCGCCGGGAGGGGGGGTTATGGTGCATAGTTGCGCACGACCAGCGGCAGATAGATCCCGTATTCCACCACCATCGCCCCTCCCCAGAACCCGCCGACCAGCGTGTAGCCCCCGCCGGATAGAACCCCGGCGTCCGCCTGGCCGATGGTCCCGCCGAGCGCGTACGATCCCCCCGTGCTGAAGGTGTACCCCCCGCCGTCCACCGTGTTCCAACTCAGGTCATAGTCCCCACCGGATTGGGCCAGGGCGACACCGGACAGCAAGAGCAGCACCAGGAGTATCCCCACCAGGTACAGAAGTGGTTTGCCCATGATCGCCTCCTGTCGCTTACTCCCCACCCTCGGCGGGGCGAGGGGTCACTTCAGGATGTTCCAACAGGTTCCGGTTGCGCCGGTAGTCCAGCCCCATCGTCTCCGGTTGGCCGTAGCCCTGGGGGTAGAGATAGGTGCCCTTTTCATCGGCGGGCTTGTCCACCTCGGCCCGGGCGGGATAGTCGCGCAGGTAGGGGTCGTTGCGGAGGGCGGTCACTTCCCAGGAGACCTTCTTGCCGGGGACGCCGCCGGCGATGCGGAAGGCGTTGCCCTGGATCTCCTGGGCGATGTGCAGGTTGGGCATGGCCGCGCCGATGGCGGTGAGTTGGTAGCGGAAGGGACCCGTGTTGAGGGCAGAAAAGTAGGCCGGGAGCGTGACGACGGCCTCGCCATTGGCATCCAGCGTGACCACGCCGTTGTAGACGTTCTGCACCTCAGGCGACTCTTGGGCAAAGTGGTAGAGGTAGCGGTTGGCCGGGTCCAGGGGGTGGTCTATCTTGAAGGACTTGCTGCCACCGACGCTGAAATCGCCCGAGACGTAGACGTCGCCATAAAAGTAACCGGCGTATGGAGCGCTGGTGCCGGTGGACCACCCGTACATGGCATAGCCGTTGGGGGAGTTGACCCAGCCGAACACGCCGTAGGTGGTGCCGCTGGTGGCGGTGGCGAGACCGTACACGCCGATGCCGGAGGTACCGGGGCTCAAGCCGTACACGCCGCGGCCGTTGGCGCTGTCGGCCCGGCCGAACACGCCGCGGGTGGTGCCGCTGGTGGCGCTGGCGTAGCCGTACACGCCCCAACCGTCGGGGCTATTGCTCTGGCCGTACATGCCGATGGTGGAGCCGCTGGCGGCGGTGGCAAGGCCCCGCACACCGGTGCCAGAGGTGCTATCGCTGTGGCCGAACACGCCGTAGGTGGTGCCGCCGGTGGCACCGGCGTGGCCGTACACCCCGACCCCCGCGGTGCTCACGCTCCGGCCGTACACACCATAGTTGATGCCACCGGTCGCACTGGCAAGGCCAAAGACACCGTTGCCGACGGGGCTTCTGCTCTCGCCGTAGACGCCGTAGGTGGTGCCGCCGGTGGCGCCGGCGTAGCCGTACACACCGTAAACGGGTGCCAGACCGTACACACCGCGGCCGGAGGTGCTGGCGCTCTCGCCGAACACGCCGTAGGTGGTGCCGGTGGTGGCGCTGGCGTAGCCGTACACACCGCTGCCGGAGGTGCTGGCGCTCTCGCCGAACACGCCGTAGGTGGTGCCGGTGGTGGCGCTGGCGTAGCCGTACACACCGCGGCCGGAGGTGCTGGCGCTCTCGCCGTACACGCCGTAAGTGGCGCCGCTGATGGCGGCGGCAAAGCCATACACGCCCCGTCCGGAGTCACTGCTGGTCCAGCCGTACACGCCGTAGGTGGTGCCGGTGGCGGCGCCGGCGTAGCCGTACACACCGTAAACGCGTGCCCGACCGTACACGCCGCGGCCGTCGTCGCTGTCACTATCGCCGAACACGCCGTAGGTAGTGCCGGTGTCGGCGGTGGCGTAACCGTACACACCGCGGCCGGAGGTGCTGGCGCTCTCGCCGTAGATGCCGTAGGTGGGGCCGCTGGTGGCACTGGCGTAGCCGTACACACCGCGGCTCTCGTCGGTGCCGTCGCTGCGCCCATGCACACCGTAGTCGACACCGCTGGCATAGAGCCCTGTGTTGCCACCGGAAAGCGTCAGGATGGTGCCACTGGTTCCGGCCACCACCGCCCCCGGCCGCAGCCCCAGCGCATAGGGCGCCGCGGTCAGCTCCTGGCGCGGGCTGAGGATGGTGTAGGCGCCGGTGCTATCCCCCGGCCGCACGCCGATGGCCAGGTAGCGGGCCTCTCCGCTGAATGCGTCGCCAAAGTCCAGTCGCACCGTGAACAGACCATCGGTCACAGGGACGTCTTCCACGGTGACGGTGCCGAGCAGCGTCCCATCGCTTGCCGCATCGTAGAGTTCGAACTGAAAATCGTAGGGGCCATCCGCGGGACGACCCTCGTCGGTCAGCCGGCCCTGGTAGGTGAAGGCGGTGCCCAGCACGGCCTGGGGGGAGGATGTCCCCGTCGGTCCCGGCCCTTGGGCCTGGATGATCCCCCCGGCAAAAGCCAGGAGTAGCCCCAGAGCCAACACGGTCATGAGAATTCGCTCTCCTCTCATCGCACACCTCCTCGGAAGTTTGGTATGGGGGCTCCGGCCTGCCACCCACCCGAACGGGAATCTCCGGCACCCTGGGGGCCGGCCCAGGAAAGACGGCGTGGCCTCATGCGAAGGCACTTGTTCAGCGTCCAATAGGAGCACCGGGGAACCCGATGGCTACCACTATCCTACCACAAATGCGCGTTCAACGCAACGGTCCGCCGGTCCGCAGATTTTTGACAGCCCTTCTCTTTTCGGCTATACTGCTTGCAGAGCAAAACGGCCAACTCCCCCAGGCCGGCCCCTGGAACGACGCCGACAAGGGGACAGCGGAAGCGGGCCGGCCTGAGGACGACAAGACCTGTGAATAAGGACACGGAGGCTGGAATGAAGAAATCGCTATGGCTCCTCAGTGGGCTCTTGCTCCTCCTGCTCCTCGCCGGCGGTTGCGCCGGCCGGCGCAACCCACCCCAGCCGGTGGCGCGGGTGAACGGCGTCACCCTGACCGTCGAGAACCTGGACCGGGAGATGCGCCACACCCGCGCCTACTATCTGGCCCAATACAACGTGGACCTGGAGGCCCCCGAGAACGCCGTCCTCCGGGACAACGCCGAGCAGGAGGCGCTGGAACGGATCATTGACCAGGAACTGGTGCGGCAGGTCGCCGGGGGCCTTTTCCCCAAACCAGAGGGGGCGCCCACCCCCGTCGTCACCATCACCGACGAAGAGATTGCCGCCCGCATTGACCAGTACATCGCCCAGGCCGGCGACCTGGACAGCCTCCTCCGGCAGAACGGCTTTGTCAACCGGAGCGAACTGGCCGACTTTGTCCGGGGCGAACTACAGGTGGAGAAACTCTTCCAGGTCTACGGTCAGGCCGAGATGGTTCGCGCCCGCCACATCCTCGTCGCCACCGAGGAGGAGGCCCTCCAGGTGCTGGAGCGGCTTCAGGCCGGCGAGGATTTCGCCCAGATCGCCCGCGAACTCTCCCTGGACGGCAACAGCGCGGCCAACGGCGGGGAACTGGACTGGTTCGGCCGGGGGGTGATGGTGCCCTCCTTCGAAAAGACCGCCTTTTCCCTGGAGATCGGCGCCTATAGCAACCCGGTGCAGACGCAGTACGGCTTTCACATCATCCAGGTCCTGGAACGGCAGGCCCGCCCCGACCCGATGGCCTTCCAGCAGTGGTTCGCGGGCATCAAGGCCCAGGCCGAGATCGAACGCCTGGTCGGGCCGACCCCGCAACCCACGGAGTGACGATGAGACGGCACCTGCTCCTGCCTGCGCTCCTCCTGCTCTTCTTGCCGACGGCCTGCGCCCGCTCGGAGGTAGTCGCCATGGTCAACGACCAGGCGATTCTGCGCAGCGAATATGACCGCCGCCTGGCCACCGCCCAGGCCGATATGGAACTGGCCGGCCAGGCCCCGGCCGACTGGCAAAGCGAGGCAGGCCGGCAGACCCTCGCCACCTTGCGCGAGCAGGTCCTCCAGACGATGATTGACGAGCGGCTGATCGCCCAGGCTGCGGAGGCCGCCGGCCTCTCGGTAGACCCGGCCATCGTCGAGGAGATTGTCGAACAGCGACGCCAGATGGTCCAGGCGATCGGCTTCCCCGACCTGGAGACCTACCTGGAGGAGCGCAGGATGACCCTGGAGGAGTACCGGACCGAGATCGGCCGGGACCTCCTCCAGGACCGCGCCATAGAGGAACTGGTGCCCCTCCCCGACGCCCTGGAGCAGGTCCACCTGCGCCACATCCTCCTCCTGACCCCGGAGGATGCCCAGGCCGCGCTGGAACGGCTGGACCGGGGGGAAGGGTTTGCCCAGGTGGCGGAGGACCTCTCGACCGACCGCACCTCCCCCGGAGGGGACCTGGGCTGGCTCCCCAGCGAGGTTCTCCCAGAAGGGCTGGCCGGCCCAAGCGCCCAGATGTCCCCCGGCGAGGTGCGCATCCTCCAGACCGAGTATGGCTATCACGTCGTCGAACTTTTGGAAACAAGCCACGGCCCCATCCGCCCCGAGGTTCTGAACCGTCCTGCGGTCGTGCGCATGCTCAAGGAGAACCGCTTCGCCGCCTGGCTGGAAGGGCTGCACCAGGTCGCCCAGATCGAGGTTCGCCTTTGGGAGGATTGAAATGCAAAAAGCCGAGGTCCTCCCCATCCTGATCCTGGAAAACCGTCAGATGATCGCCTCAATCCTGACCGACCTCCTTCAGGGGGCCGGCTACCAGGCCGAGGCCGTCTCCACAATCCTAGAGGCTATCCACGCGCTCCTCTCCCACCCGCCGGCCTTTTTCCTGGCCGACCGGGGCATGGTCAAGCCGGAGGAGGACGAGGAGTGGAAGCGGCTAATGGCCACAATCCACGAACTGGACCTGCCGGCCCTCTTTTTCTCCTGCGCCCCCCACCCGGAGATCGATCCGGCCCTGGTGCTGCGCTCGCCGGGGGACTTTGCCGGGGTGATTGCGCAGGTGCAGGAGATCCTGCGCCTGCGCACGCCTCTTTTGGGCATCACCCTGGTCAAGATGGAAAAGTTGCGCCAGGAGGAACTGGACGTCGTCCTGCGCGTCCAGCGGGAACTGGAAGGGCTCGGCCGGCGCTACCCCCTGGGGGAACTGCTGGTCCGGCTCGACTTTGTTGACCCACAGACGCTGGAAGAGGCCCTGCGCAAGCAGGAGACCTGAGATGTCCCCACAGATCGTCGTGGTGGGGTTGGGGCCTGGGGACCCCCAGGCCCTGACCCGAGAAGCCTGGTCGGTTCTGGAAGCGGGTGAGGTGCTCTACCTGCGCACCGGTCTTCACCCGCTGGTGCCGCACCTGCCCGGTCACCTGCGGTTGGAGACGTTCGACCCGATCTATGAGCGCGGGCAGGAGTTCGGCCAGGTCTACCGGGAAATTGTCGAGCGGCTGCTGGCGGCAGAGCCGCCGGTCCTCTACGGCGTACCCGGCCACCCCCTGGTTGCGGAAGCCACCACCCGCCTGCTCCTGCAACGGTTGGGGCAAGGGCAGGTGCGCATCGTGGCCGGCCTGAGTTTCCTGGAGCCGACCTGCACCCTCCTGGGGCTGGACCCCTTGGAGGAGGGGGTATGCCTCCTCGACGCCCTCGCCCTGGCCGCCCCGACCTCCCCCTTTGACCTGCCCCTACAAGTCGATCCCACCCGCCCTCTGCTCATCGCCCAACTGCACGACCGCATCGTAGCCTCAGGGGTGAAACTGGCCCTGATGGAACACTATCCCGACGAGCACCCGGTGACCCTGGTACGGGCGGCCGGCGTCCCCGGTCAGGAGGAGCGGCGGGACCTGTCCCTGTACGAACTGGACCACGACGACCTGGACTCTCTCTGCACCCTCTACGTGCCCCCGTTGGAGCGGCTCCGCGCCCTGCGGGAAGGCGCGACCCTGGAGTGGCTCTGCGCCCACCTGCGCGGCCCCGAGGGCTGCCCCTGGGACCGGAAGCAGGACCATACTTCGCTGCGCCAGGGCCTCCTGGAAGAGACCTACGAGGTTCTGGAAGCGATTGACCGAGACGACCTGGAGCGGCTGGGGGAAGAGTTGGGCGACCTGCTCCTCCAGGTGGTCCTGCAGGCCCAGTTGGGGCGGGAGGAGGGGGCCTTTACCCTGGCCGATGTGGTGGAAAGGATCACGCGCAAACTGATCCGTCGGCACCCGCACGTCTTTGGCCCCCTCCAGGTCCGCGACAGTGCCGAGGCCTGCCGGAACTGGGAGGCGATCAAGGCGGAGGAGCGGGATCAGGCCGGCCGGGGGGAGGCTTCCCTGCTGGACGGGGTGCCCGTGACCCTGCCGGCCCTGGCTTACGCCCAGGAGGTGGGCCGGCGCGTCGCCCGGGTGGGCTTTGACTGGGAGACGATCGCCGGCGTCTGGGAAAAGGTCGCTGAGGAGATGGAAGAACTGCGCCAGGCCCGGACCCCTCAGGAGCAGGCCGCCGAACTGGGGGACCTGCTCTTCTCCTTGGTCAACCTGGCCCGCCGGCTGGGGGTGGATGCCGAGGACGCCCTGCGGAAAAGCAACGCCAAGTTTCGCCGCCGCTTTGAACGGATCGAGGCGACGGCCCGGGCAAGGGGCCTACCGCTGCGGGACCTGGGCCTGGCCCAGATGGACGCCATCTGGGAGGAGGCCCGGGCCGAGGAACAGGCCCCAAGTAAAGATGGAGAGGATGAGCACGACCGTTGACGTCGTCATTCCCAACTACAACACTGCCGACCTGCTCTGCCGCTGCCTGGATTCGCTCCAGGCGCAGCAGGGCGACCTGGCCCTGACCGTCTATGTCGTGGACAATGCCTCCGACGATGACAGCGTGCAGCGTGTCCGGCAGGGCTACCCCGAGGTTCACCTCATCGTCAGCCCCCACAACGGCGGCTTTGCCTACGCCGCCAACCTGGCCTTCCGGCGCATTCTGGAGGCCCGACGGGAACACCCCTTCCTTGTCCTCCTGCTCAACCCGGACACCGAACTCCCCCCGACGGCCCTGGAAAGGTTGGGGGAGTTTTTCCAGGAGCATCCCGAGGCCGGCGTGGTCAGCCCAAAACTGGTCCTGGGGGATGGCCGGCTCGACCCGGCCTGCCGCCGCTCCTTCCCCACGCCGGAGGTCGCCTTTTACCGGTTGAGCGGTCTTGCCTTCCTCTTTCCCCACAGCCGTCGCTTTGGCCGTTACAACCTGACCTACCTGGACCCCGACCAGACGACGCCAGTGGAGGCGGTCAGCGGGGCCTTTATGCTGGTGCGGGGGGAGGTGCTGGAACAGGTCGGGCTACTCGACGAGGCGTTTTTCATGTACGGAGAAGACCTGGACTGGTGCTACCGGATTCTCCAGGCGGGGTGGGCCATCTACTACCACCCCGCCGTCAGCGTCCGGCACTGGAAGCGGGCAGCCAGCAGCAAGCGCCCGCGGGCCAGCCTGCGGGCCTTTTATGAGGCCATGCGCATCTTTCACCGCAAGCACTTTGCCTCCCGCTATCCCGCACCGGTCAACTGGCTGGTCGAACTGGGCATCGGCCTGCGGGAGCGGCTTGCGTTGGTTGCCCAAGGCGTTCGACGATCGGGAGAGGAGTGATGAAAAAAGGTCCGCGTACCCTTTTCCTGGTCGGAGGGCAGGTGCTCCTAGACCTGCTGGCAATTGCGGGGGCTTTTGGGCTGGCCTATCGCTGGCGTTTTCAGGAGGATATTGCCGGCCGCTACATCCCCCCGAACGAGACGACCGCCCTGATGATGCTCGCGCTGCTCTTTCCACCGATTGTGATTTCGTTCCGCTCGGCCGGCCTCTACAACCTCCACCGGGCCGGTTCCCGCGTGGACCAGGCCTTCAAGACGTTGAGCGCGCTCTCGGTCGGCACGATGATCGGCATCGCCCTGAACTCGATCGTCCTGCAACAGCGCTTTGTCTATTCCCCGCTGATTCTGGCCTACGGCTGGTTACTGAGCCTCTTTCTGCTCAACGGGGAACGCTCCCTCTACGGGGAGGTGCTGGCCTGGCTGCGCCGCCGTGGCTTTGACACCCACCGCCTGCTGATTGTGGGGGCCGGCGAGGTCGGACAGATGATCCTTTCCCAGATACAGAACTCTCCCCGTCTGGGGTACCGCGTGATCGGCTTTCTCGATGAAACCCAACCGGCCGGGACGGTGATCGCCGGGGTGCCTGTTCTGGCCATCCCGCAGGAGATTGACCGGGTGCTTCGGGAGGAAAAGGAGGTGGACGAGGTCATCATCGCCATGCAGGCCCCCTACCAGCGCGTCCTGGAGATCGTCTCCCGCTGCAGCGACTTGGCCGTCGAGATCAAGGTCTACCCCGATGCCTTTCAGATTATCACCCGCAACGAGGTTTCGATCGGGGACCTGAACGGCCTACCCCTGGCCACCGTGCGCAATCCGGTACTCGGCGGCTGGTTCAACCGCGCCCTCAAGCGGGCGATGGACATCACCATCAGCCTGGCCGTGCTCATCCTGGGGGCACCGCTCTTTTTGCTGATCGCCCTGCTGATCAAACTGCACTCCTCCGGGCCCGTCTTTTACGTCCAAGAACGGGTCGGGCTGGACGGCAAGCGATTCCTGATCATCAAGTTCCGCACCATGACGGCCGACGCCGAGGCGCGCACCGGGCCGGTGTGGGCCGCGCCGGAGGATCCTCGGGTGACCCCGCTGGGGCGGTTTTTGCGCCGCTTCAGCCTGGATGAACTGCCCCAGTTCATCAACGTCCTCCTGGGCGAGATGAGCGTGGTCGGGCCGCGGGCGGAGCGGCCCTGCTTTGTGGAGCAGTTCCGCCAGATCGTGCCCGGTTATATGCGGCGGCACAAGGAAAAGGTCGGCATCACCGGCTGGGCCCAGGTCAACGGCCTGCGCGGCGACACCTCGATCGAGGAACGCACCAACTATGACCTGTACTATGTGGAGAACTGGTCCATCACCTTTGACCTGAAGATTATGCTGCGCACGATTGTCGAGATTTTGCGCGGGGTCTCGTACTGAGTCGGGGAGTGTGGTATAATAGGGCCGTAGGGTCGAGTATGAAGGACAGGTTGATGTCCCGACGGCGACGGCAAGAGAAGACGCGTCCACACCGAAACCGGCGCACCACCCTGAACTGGCTTACCCTGGCCGCCGAGGTGCTGGCCGTAGGGTGGCTGATCCTGATCGTGCTGGCCGGGCCGCAGGCCCGGGAGATGGTCTATGCCCTCCTGGTGCTGGTGCTGCTCATCGTGGTGGGGCGGAGCCTGGTGCTCAACCGGATGCTGCAGGATCGGGTCGGGCAACAGGAACGGGACGCCCTGCTCGCCCGGCAACTGGGCCGCCTGCTGGCCGAGAACCCGGACCCGGCGACGGCGGCCTTTCACGCCATCCAGCGGCTCTGCCAGGAACTCAAGGTGGGGCGGGTGGCCCTGTTCACCAGCGACGAGCAGGGACGGCACAGCGAACTTTTGGCCGAGGCCCAGGAAAGCCGGCATGGGGTGGCCGCCTGGGCCGGCCAGATCAACCTGGAGCACCTGCCGCCGGTGGCCGCGCCGTTGCGGGAAGGCCGGCCGGCCTTTTGGCCGCAGGTCCAGTCGCTGCAACTCCCCGCCGAGGCCACCCACCTGCTCTCGGCGGACCTGCCGGCGTTGTTGCTCCATCCCCTGCGGGCCGGCGAAAGCACCGTGGGGATTCTCTCCCTGGCCGACACCACCCCCCGCCGCCTCCGCCGCCTGAGCGACACCGTCGCCCTGCAAACCACCGCCCAGACCCTGGCCCTGTATATCCGCACGGCCGGCCTCCAGCCCGGCACCCTCCGCCCCCAGGACATGATCGAACTCCTCTACGAGGTCACCACCCACCTCAACGCCGACCTCAGCCTGGACAAGGTCATGGGGAACATCCTCACCCAGGCCCTCCCCAAGGTCGGGGCGACGCGGGGGAGCATCTTTCTCCTGGACGAGCAAGGGCATGTGACTCATCGCATCCTGGCCCAGGAGAACCTGGCCGCCGAGGTCTCCCCATTGGTCATCCACGAGGTCATGTCCAAAGGGTTGGCCGGCTGGATGATGGAGCACAAGACCCCCACCATCGTCGAGGACACCCTCAGCGATGACCGCTGGCTGGTCCTCTCCAACCACGCCGGCCAGATTCGCTCCGCCGTGGCCGTACCCTTTCTCCGGCAGGAGCAGATTCAGGGCATGCTCTTTCTGACCCACCCCGACCCCGGCCACTTTCGTCAGGAGCACGTGGTCCTGGCCTCCTCAATCGCCAACCAGGCGGCCATCGCCATCCAGAACGCCCGCCTCTACGAGCAGGCGGAAAATGAGCGACGCACCCTGGCCGCCGTCCTCGACAGCAGCGCCGACGCCATCGTCGTGACCGACCCGGAGAATCGCCTCCTTCTGGCCAACCCGGCGGCCGCCCAGTCGCTGGGAATCGAGAACCGCCCCGCCCCGCTCTCCGAAGTGGTCTTTCACCCCGACCTGCTCACCCTCCTGGAAAAGGCCGCCGGGCAGGAGGGAACGGTCTGCGAGTATATCGAACTGGAGGACGGCCGCACCTTCAGCATCGGCGTCTCCCCCGTGCGCGACCGCGAGGGCCGGCCGATCGGTCGGGTCGCCGTTATGCGGGACATTACCCACCTGGCCGAACTGGACAAGATGAAGAGCCGCTTTGTCTCGACCGTCTCCCACGACCTGAAATCGCCACTCACGGCGATTCGGGGCTTTCTCGACCTGATCGGGGTGGTGGGCCCCTTGAACGACGACCAGGCCCACTTTGTCGAACGCATCCGCGTGGTCGCCGAGAACATGTCCGAGTTGATCTCCAACCTCCTGGACCTGGGGCGCATCGAGGCCGGCCTGGGGGTCGAGTTCCAGCCGGTCAACCTTCGCGATATTCTCCTCTCCGGCAAGTACGACCTGGCCATGCCGGCCCAGGAGAAGAATATCCTCATTGACGTCGAGGTCCCTCCCGACCTGCCCACGATTCAGGGCGACCCCTTCCGCCTGCAGCAGGTGTTGAACAACCTGCTCAGCAACGCCATCAAGTACACGCCCCGAGGCGGACACGTCTGGATTCGGGCGGAGAAACGCCCTGCCGAGATCGTGGTCAGCGTGCGCGACACCGGCATCGGCATCCCCCCGGCAGACCTCCCCCACGTCTTTGAAAAGTTCTACCGTGTCCAGGACCCCCGCGTCTATGACCAGGACGGCACCGGTCTGGGCCTGGCGATCGTCAAATCCATCGTCGAGGAACACCAGGGGCGGGTGTGGGTCGAAAGCACGGTCGGGCAGGGCAGCACCTTCTTCTTCGCCCTTCCCCTGGCCCTGGAAGAGGTTACGACGAGCCTTCCCAAAGCGGCAGAGTAAAGAAAAAGCGGCTTCCCCGGCCCTCCTCGCTCTCCACCCAGATACGTCCGCCGTGGGCCTCGACCGCCAGGCGGCAAAAGGCTAGGCCCAGGCCGCTGCCCCGGGGGCCCCCGCCCCGGTGGACCTGGGCGAACTTTTCAAAGACGCGCTCCAGTTCCCCCCGGGGAATGCCCACCCCATAGTCCACCACCGCACAGAGGACGCAATCCTCCTCCGCCAGATGCCGCACCCACACCCGAATCATCCCGCCGGGGTAGGAGAACTTGATCGCATTGTGAAGCAGGTTCTCGAAAATCCGCTCGACCTGCTCCCTGTCGCCGCGCACCGGCGGCAGGTCAGGGGCCAGGTGGACGCGCACCGTCAGGCGACGTTCCCGGGTCAGCGAGGAGAGGCGGGCCACCACACGGCGGACGACCTCCTCCAGGTGGAGCGGGACAAAGGTCAGGGGCATCCGACCGGCCTCCAGGCGGCGGATATCGAGCAGGCGGTTGACCAGAAGGAGCATCTGCCGGCCGCCGTCGCGGGCCAGTTCGACCAGGGTGCGCTGCGTCTCGTTCAGCGGACCGGCCTCCACCCGCAGCAGGGTCTCCAGGGAGCCCAGGAGGGCGCTCAGCGGGCCGCGCAGGTCGTGAACCATCATGCTGATCAGGTCCTCACGCATCCGCTCGGCCGCCCGTTGCTCCGAGACGTCGCGCAGGACCAGCACCCGCCCCAGCAGGTTCCCCTGTCGCTCCAACACCGGCAGGAGCAACCACTCGAACGACCGGGCCGGCTCCGGCTCCAGTTCCACCTCAAACTCCCCCTGGAGAACGGCCTGGGGGTTCTGGAGCAAAAGTGGCCTGGCGCGACGCCACTCCGCGATCAGGGTGCGGCGCACCTTGCGGTTGCCCCGGCTCACGCGCAGAATCAACTCCCGCATGGGCAACCCCACCATCTCGTCCTGGGCAAGTCCACTCCACCGCGCGACCGGCGGGTTGGCCAGCAGAATCAGCCCCGATTCGTCCAGCATGGCGATGCCGTCGTGCGTCGAGTCGAGGATCGCCTGGAGGCGGTCTCGGGCCTCGGTGACCTCCTGAAAGAGACGGGCATTTTCGATGGCAATGGTGGCCTGGTGGGCAAAAAGTTCCAGTACTTCGGCGACCTCCAGGGTGGGCAACTGCCGATCCACCGGATCATCCACCGAGAGGATGCCCAAGAGATCGCCACCCATTCCCAGCAGGGGGATGAACAAGACATCGTCGGGATGCCATTCCCCCTCCAGCCGCTCGCCCAGGTCAAGGCGATGGGTTGGTACAGGGCTGTCCCAGAGGGAGGCAAAGTTGGCGACCCGATGGTCAATGAAATAGGCCGCCCCCAGGCGGAACTCGGGCCGGCGGAGGCGGTCGTACTGCTCTCGGGGCACCGGGGTGGCCTGCAGAGGGGCAAACGCCTCAGGGGAGAGGCCGGCGCAGGCCACCCGACGGAGAAAGCCAGGGTTCTCACGGTCCACCAGGCTGAGCAGGGCGGTGTTGTAACCCAGGCTGCGGCGAACACCTTCGGCGACAACCCAAAGTACCCCCGTCAGGTCCAGTTGCGCTCGCATAGCGTTGCCCACCCGCAGCAGTTCGGCCAGTTGCTCCGTCCGCCGGCGGAGCAGTTCCGTCTGGCGGACCTGCGCCTGGTACTCGCGGGCGTTGCGGATGGCCACGGCCGCGTGCTCGGCCAGTTGCTGCAGGAAGCGCAGGTGTTCCTGGTCAAAGGCCGCCTGCCGCTCACTCTCCAGGTTGATCACGCCGATCGTCTTTCCCAGATAGCGAATCGGCACAGCGACCTCGGAGAGGCTCTCCGTGCGCACCTCGGCATAGTCGGGGCTGTGGCGCACATCGCCGAGCAGGACGGGTTCGTCCGTCCGCACCACCCGGCCGATAATCCCCTCTCCCAGGGGCCAGGGGTGCCTCTGATAGTACCGGCAGATCTCCTCTGGATAGCCTCGGAAACTCAGCAGGAGGAGCCCTTGTTCGTCCGGGGTCAGCATCGCAATCACGCCGGCCGTGGCCCTCGTCGCACCCATCGCCCGGTCCAGAACGGTATCCAGGACCCGCTGCAGGTCCAGGCTGGTGTTCAGTTCGCGGGCGATTGCCTCCAGCGCGGTCAACTCCTCCACCCGTCGGGCCAGGGCGGCGTCGGTCTGGGCATAGAGACGGGCGTTCTCGATGGCGACCGCCGCCTGACTGGCCAGGCTCTGCCCCAGGAGGAGTTCGTCGGGGGTAAATTCGCGCCGGTAGCGGCTCTCCCAGACCTCGACATAGCCCAACGGCCGGCCCCGCGAAAGCAGCGGCAGATAGAGGATGGTATTGCCGCCGAACTGTTCGATGTAAGTGCGCTCATCCGGGCACAGAGCCAAGTCGTCCAGATAGACCACCCGCGGCCGGCCCTCCTCCAGAATCCCGGCCAACATCTCGCCAGTGTACGCCTCCCCGACATCGGAGACCCGCTCCAGGGGATTGGCCTCCGGCCCGATATACTCGGCGATCACGCGGGAGACCTGCTCCTCGGCCAGCCAGTCGCAGACGTACGCGCTGGTCGCCCCCAGGAGGCGGACCGCCTCCCGACAGATCGTATCCAGCACCTCACGCAGGTCCAGGGTGGAGACGAGGGCCTGGCCCACCTCAAAGAGCGCGGTCAACTGCTCCGAGCGGCGGGTACTTGCCCGATAGAGGCGGGCGTTCTGAATCGCGCTGGCCGCCTGGGTGGCGATGGTGGAGAGAAGGCGCAGGTCGTTTTGGTCATAGCGCGCCTCCTCACCGAAACTGCTGGCGACCATGACCCCGACCAACTCGTTCTCCACGCGGATGGGGACCCCCAACCAGGCCTTGCCCGGTCGTCCGCCCGGCGCGATCCCCCGCCGCTCGCACTCGGCCAGATAGTCGTCGGTCAGGAGCGGTTGTCCGGAGCGCAGGATTTCGCCGGACAGTCCCTGCTGCGAAGGCCAGCTCTGGATGGGCGGTTCGGCCGGCCGGCCGCCCTCCAGATAGAGGGCAAAGGAAAATTCGTCCCTTTCCCGATCATACAGGGCGATGTAAAAGTTGGGGGCAGCGAGCATCCGCTGCACCCCCTGCCCGATAATCTGCAGCAGTTCCTCCAGTCCGACTGCCGAACCGATCGCCCGACCGATCTGACCCAGCATCTCCAGTTCGGCCACCCGGCGTTGCTCCCGTTCGCGGGAGCGGGCCCGCTCAATCACCACGGCGATCTGGGCGGCGACCGTGGAGAGGAGACGGACATGCTCGGCCCGATAGACCGTTCCAGGGACCAGCGAGTAGACGCACATGACCCCGATCACCCGGTCCCCGGCCAGCAGGGGCATGCCCACCCAGGACATCCCCGGCACACCGCGCTCCTTCCCCCGGGGCCGGATGCCCCGCCGTTCGCACTCGGCGATATAGTCGGCGGCCACAACCGGGGCCTGCGTGCGGACAATGTCGCTGGTCAATCCCTCCCCCAGCGGCCAGCGGTCCCCCTCCTCCGGCCGGTGCCGGACGCCGTCCTTGATGTAGAAGGCGAAGGAGAACTCCTGAGCCTGCTCGTCATAAAAGGCGATGTAAAAGTTGGAGGCGTCCACCAGACAGGCCACCTCCTGGTAGATCTGCATCAGCAGGTCGTCCAGTTCCCGCCGGGTGGCTGCCAGGCCGATGCGGTTGAGCGCCTCCAGGGCGCGTACCTCATCGCGATAGCGGGCCGAACGGATGGCGCAGGCCAGGGCCATCGCCAGTGCGTCGGCCAGCGAAAGGAGCGACCGGTCTCTTTCCGTGCACCAGGGGGCGGCCTCTGCGCCCAGATGGAGCCAGCCCAGCAACTCCCCCTCCTGGCGCAGGGGCACAAGAAACCGCCCGGACAGGGACTCCAGGGCGGCCTGCTCTTCCGCCGGCCAGCCCCTTTCCTCCTCCAGGTCCAAAAGCACCGCCCTCTGGAGGCAACGTACAACCTCGCCCGCCGGGGCAAAGCGAACCTCCAGGGCCGCCGGAGGCAGCCCGACCGTGGCACAGACCCGATAGGCCTCCTCCGGCCATTCCTGAACAACCAGGGCGGCACGTCGCAAGGAAAGGAGCGCGGTAATCCGCTCCAGGGCAAAGGGGGCCAGTTCCGACAGGCTCCACAGTCGGTTCAGTTCCCGAACCAGGTTGCCGAACGCCACCCCATCCTTCCCCGCCATCGCGGGAACCTCCTGGCCGCCAGCCTCAGCGAGGACGCCAGAGCGGAGACCAATCGTTTCCCCCGGCTCCGACCAGGAGACGGGCAGAGCCCTCCATCAGGTCCAGCAACCAGAGATCGCTCCGGTTGAAGGCATCACGGTTGCTCACAAAGGCCAGAAAACGGCCATTCGGCGACCAGGCCGGGGCAGTGTCGTAGCCGACCCGGGTCAGTTGCCAGGTTTCCGCCTCAAGCACAACCTGGTAGAGCCCTTCCTGCCCGTCCAGGGCGGCCGGTTCGCCCGCCTCGCCCACGTAAAAGGGCCGGCCGTCCTCCCCCGTCCAGGCCCAGGAGGAGCGGGCCAGCGCCAGCATGTCCCCGGCCGGAGACCAGGCCCAGTCGTGGTCCCAGCGGCGCAGCGTCGCCCCCTGATTGTAGGGCCAGGAGACCCCGGCCTCCAAGTTCAAGAGATAGCCGATGGGGTCATCGTCGTAGGGGGGCGACTGGTAGAGCAGCCAGGGGCCGGCGGGCGCAAGCAGAGGATGGGTTCCCTCGGCAATGGCCTCGCCCAGGGGCAGTTGCCCCTCCAGCCATTCGTCCACCCGGTAGAGGGTGCTGCTCTCCCCCGGCCGGCCCACCGCCAGGACCAGGTGGCCGGCCGCCGCCGTCCAGTCGAGAAGCACCGCCCCGTCCGGCCAGCCGGCCGCTTCCAACGGCCGGGCCACACCGTCCGGCCCGACGCGAAAGAGCACGCGCCCCCGCTCCGGGTCCCGGACGCTGTAGAGGAGCGTTTCCGCGTCGGCCCAGGCCAGTCGCTCGATCGGGCCGGCCGTGCCCGAACCCTCGACCACGACGGTCGCGCCCGTTTCCAGGTCCAACAGGCGCACCGTTGCCTGGGCCTCCTCCAGGGCGGCGTAAGCCAGAACGCGCCCATCGGGGGAAAAGGCCGGCCATTGCTCCTCGACCTCGTCCCCGGTGACCGGCTCGGCCTCCGCGCCCTCCTCCGGCAGGATGCGCCAGAGGTCCACCTGGCCGCCCCGGTTGGAGAGGAAGTAGAGTTCGGGCGGCGGGGGCGGTGAGGCCGTCTCTTCGGGGGGAGGCGAGGGATAGGCCGTCTCGGCCGGCGTGGGTGCGGGCGTCGGTTCCTCCGTTGCGACGAGGTGGGGATAGGTCGGCAGGGTGGGCGTTGGCAGATCGGTTGGGGGCACGGCCGAAGGGGACAGGGCGGCCGGCGTGGTCGGCGAACCGCAGGCCAGGAGCAGCCCTGCCAGAAGCAACAGAAAGCAGCGGCTTGGGGTCATCCGAGTCCTCCTACCGGCCAGACACCTCTCGATACACCTCGACCATCTGCCGGGCCATCTCTTCCCAGCGGAAGCGTTGGGCCTGTTCCAGGCCGCGCCGGCGCAGGTCGGCCCGCAGGTCGGGCGCGCCGAGCAGACGGTTCAATGCCTCGGCGATCGCCTCCACCTCCTCCGGGGGCACCTGCAGGCCGGCCTCTCCAACCACCTCGGGCAGGCTGGCCGCCGAGGAGACCAGCACCGGCGTTCCGCAGGCCATAGCCTCCAGCGGAGGCAGGCCAAAGCCCTCATACAGCGACGGATAGACAAACACCTCGGCCCCATTATACCACAAAGACAGTTCCTGGCGGGGGATAAAGCCGGGCAAGAGCACCCGTTCGGCCAGGCCCAACCGTTCCACCAGGGCCAAGAGCTCCTCATCACCCCAGCCTCGGGGGCCGGCCAGGACCAGCGCGTGCGGATATTGCCGGGAAACCCGGCTATAGGCCCGAATCAGGCGGGGCAAATTCTTGCGCGGCTCCAGGTTCCCCACATAGAGCAGGTAGCGGGCGGGCAGCCCCTTGCGGCGACGGAACGCCTCCACTTCTTCCGGGGGCAGCGGTCGAAAATCGGCATCCACCCCCTCATAGAGCACCACGATCCGCTCCCGGGGCACCCCCAGCAACCGCTCCGTCTCCAAACGGGTGTACTCGGAGACGGCCACGATGCGCCGCGCCCGCCGCACCGTCCAACGGGTCAGCGGGGTCAGGTAGGCCCGTCGGCCCCAGGGGTGCACCTGGGGGTAGCGGATGTAGGCCAGGTCGTGAATCGTCACCACCACCGGGCAGGGGCTCCACCAGGGGGCCACGTTCATCGTGGCGTGGAGCAGGTCCACCCTGTCTTTCCAGAGGGCAAAGGGAAAACCGCTGTGCTCCCAGAGGATGCGCTGGATCGGCCGGCGCAGGGGAATGGGGGAGAGACGAGGCCGCAGATGGGGGACGGTGGGCAGGTCGGGAAGGGGGTCGGAGGAGGGGAGGTAGACCCAAGCCTCTCCCGGGAAGGGGACCTGACCCAGGCCACAGACCAGATGGCGGATATAGTTGCTCACGCCGCTCTGCCGGTAGGAGCCGGCCCGGCTCCAGAGGAAGGCCTGCACCCCCACGCGCATCTTATTTCTCCAGTTCGGCGGCAATGTCCCGCCGCCACACGGCGCGGGGAAAGCGCAGTCGCTCCAGACCGGCATAGGCCCGCTGCCGGGCCTCCGGCCCGGAGGGGGCATAGCCGACCACGACCAGGACCCGCCCCCCCGTCGTCACGACCAGGTCCTCCAGGGAAGGGGGTGGGGCCGGCCGGGAAAAGACCGTTGTCCCGGTAGCCCGGTTCGCCTCCAGGCGGGTAGCATGGTGAAAGAGAAGCAGTTCGGCCTGATACAGGCCGGGCAGGGACAGGCCCGTCGGCACGGGGCCGGGGTATCCTTCCACGGCGACGGTCACCCCGACCGCCACCCCGGGCCACCAGGAGGCAAAGCCCTCCTCCAGATGCCCTTGAGCGGCCCACTCCAGAACGCCGGCCAGGTCCCCGCCCCAGAGGGGCAAGGCAACCGCCGCGTGCAGGTCTTCCAGGCCCCAGTGCAGGTCCCGCAGGAGCGGGCCGGCCGGCCCCAGGACGACACGTAGGGAGAGAAAAGCCGGGCGCAGGCGTCCCTCCGCGGCCAGGGCCTGCACGACCGGCCGGCCGATCTGTTCCATCAGTCGCTCCTCCAGGTCACGGTCGCCATAAGGAGCGTACGCCCCCATTCCCTCCGTCCGGGGGCCCCTGTCCCCTTCCTCGCGAAAGTCATAGGGGCGGCTCACCCCGAAGGGGATGGCCCGCCGCCCATCGGTCAGCAGGCCCAGGGTAACCTCGACTCCCTCGCCCACCTCCTCCAGACAGAGGTGGGCCTCTGTCCCCGGCGCCAACCGGCGCTCCAGTTCCTTAAAGCCGGAATAGCGGTCGTCGAGGAGGAGGGCGTCCCAGCGGTCGTTCTCATCCGGTCGCAACCACAGGGGCAAGGGCCGGCCGGCCAGGTAGCGGCCGGCCGCCTCGTGGCTCCGAAAGCGGGCACCGGCGACACAGGGCACCCCGTGCTGCTGCAGCCGCTCTCGCACCGCCTGGCGGCTGGACAGGGCCTCGCTTTGGGGTTCGCCCGCCCCCAGGACCGGCAGGCCTACCCCGACCAGCAGGTCCGTCCAGCGGGGCAGCCCTTGGACGACCACCAGGTTCACCTGCTGCTGAAAGGCCCAGGCGACCACCTCGGCCTCGTGCAGAAGCGGGACCGGGGGCGGACCGACCAGCAAGGCAGTACCGGCGTTCCCCGGAGCGCAATAGACCTCCTGCACATGTGGGGCCGAGAGGAGTTTCCAGGCCAGGGCATGGAGGGCCGCCCCCTCGCCCAGGAGCAACAGTTTCATGCCTCCTCCCCGGCCACCTTGAGCGGGCGCAGATAGATGGCCATGATTCCGGCCACGAGCAAGGTCAGGACCCCCACGCTGGCCAGCACCTGGGGAATCCCAAAGAGGTCGCTAAAGGCTCCGGTCAGCAAAATCGGGCCCACGGTAGCGATATTGGCGACCAGGGCACGGTTGGCGAAAACACGGCCATAGGCCTCTTCCGGTGTACGGTTCTGGAGGAGGGTCTGGGTCGGCACCAGGACAAAGAGGTTGGCCATGCCCAAAAGGAAGCAGGCCGCCGCCACCACAAAGAGGAGGGGATGTCCCGCCGTTCCCAGGGGAGGCAGGTGGGCAAGATGTTGCAGCACCGGCACACCGGCCATTGCCAGCAGGGAGATGCCCACCGCTATCATACTGACCTGGATCAGTCGCTGCTGGCCGAGCCGCCGGGTTAGCGGGCTCACCGCCAGAAAGCCGGCCAGCATGCCCAGGCCGGCCGGCCCGATCACCAGCACGGCGTCCTCCGTGTTCAGGCGCAGCACCCGCGTGATAAAGCCCGGGGCCAGGCTGCCGATCATCAGGGCCAGCGCCTGGACGATGGAAGAGTAGGTGATGGCCACAGTGATATGGCGATCGCGGAGGATGAGGGCCCAACTCTCCCGCAACTCCTGAAGCACCGTCCGCCAGGCGCGCACCGCCAGGCGCAGCACCCCTTCTTCCCAATTCAGGGTAAGGCTATTGTTGTTCGTCTCACAGACCCTCCGGGGAATCAGGAGCAGCACCATCGCCGCCACCCCATACAGCCCGACCAGCACCCACAGGGCCACCGCGACCCCGGCGATCTTGAGCAGGGCCGGCCCGATCAGGATAAAGCCAACAAAGTTGAACACGTTCAGGCCGATGCCGATGAGGGCGTTGACCTGCAGCAGGTCCTCCCGGTCCACCAGCAGGGGAACGATGGCACTCTCGGCCGGCCAGAAGAACTGGTTCACGCAGTTGCGCAGAAAGGTCAGCAGGTCAATGATCAACACCAGGTAGGCCACCGACCAGCGCTCCTGCAAAAAGTAGACGAAATATCCCGCCGCGGCAACGAGCCGCAGCAGCGTCGTGACCACCAGGGCGTTGCGCTTGTTGACGTGCTCAATGACCACGCCGGCCACCGAGGCAAAGAAAAGGCCGGGGATGAGGAAGGTGAGGATGGCCAGGCTCGTCTGGGTGCTGGAGCGGGTCAGTTCCTCGACCAAAAAGATGACCATGTAGTTGAGGATATTCTGGGCCGTCTGGGAAGTTCCCTGCGCGATCCAGAGAAAGAGGAAATGACGGTTCCGCAGCACCGAGAGGAAACTGCCACGAAATCGTGGGCTGGTGGCCATCAGTCCACGCTCCTTCCAGGCGGGGCCGCTTTGCCGGAACGCACCTCTTTGAGCCGGCGGCGCAGGACGGCCCGCCGGAGCAGGATGTAGCGGCCGCAGATCGTGCAGCGCAGCCTGATATCGCTGCCCACGCGCGTCACCTGCCAGGTATCGCCCCCGCAGGGGTGGCGCTTGCGCAGTCGGACCAGATCGCCGACCTGCACCTGCCGATCGTCCATCATTTCACTCCAATACCGACCGGGCGATGTCTCGACGGGCAAGACAAGCCTTGCCCTGCCAGGCAGGCCCCCCCCCACGGGCAGGGCCCCGCCGCATTGCACCGTCTGCTGCGCTCCCGGCCGAGCAACCCCCACGGGCAGGGCTCCGCCCCTACAGGCCGGAACGGGCCCGGTTGATCGCCTGGCAGGCCTGCCGGGCGACGCCGGCCGCCGCCTGGGCAAAGTCGGTCCCCGAGGAGGCGTAGAGAATCGCCCGGGAGAGGTTGACCAGGATGCGTTCCCCATGCCGGTCCACGCCGGCCTGCACTGCCCGTTCCAGGTCGCCCCCCTGCGCTCCCACACCGGGGATGAGAAAGGGCATGTCGGGGCAGATCGCCCGCACCTGAGCCAGTTCCTCCGGGTAGGTCGCTCCCAGGACCAGGCCGCAGTTTCCCCGGAGGTTCCAGGTCTGTACCCGTTCGGCAACGGCCTGATAAAAGGGCCGGCCCTCCACCGGCAGGTCCTGCAGTTCCCCCGCGCCCGGGTTGGAGGTTCGGCAGAGGATGAAACAGCCCCGGTCAGCCCGTTCGAGAAAGGGGGCCAGGGCCTCGCCGCCCAGGTAAGGGTTGAGGGTGACGGCATCGGCCCCCAGTTCATCCAGGAGGGCCCGTGCGTAGGCCGCCGAACTGTGGCCGATGTCGGCCCGTTTGGCATCCACGATGACCAATGCCTCCGTATGCTCGTGGATGTGGGCAATGGTCCGCCGGAGGGTCTCCAGGCCGGCCGGTCCCAGGGCCTCATAGAAGGCGCTGTTCGGCTTGAAGGCGGCGGCCCAGGGGGCCGTCGCCTCGACGATGGCCCGATTGAACGCCAGCACCGGATTGTCCGCCCCGCGCACTGCCTCGGGTAGGCGTTCCTCCAGGGGGTCCAACCCCACACAGAGGAGGGTATTCCGCCGACGGCACCGCTCGACCAGCACCTGTCCAAAATTCACCGGGAGACCTCCGGCTTTTTCAACGGCAACGCCATCTCTCTTGCCCGCTCCACTTCAGGCAGGCGCATTGTACACCCTTTTGGGAGGAGCGTCAACCGGAAGCGGCCCTTGCCACACGGCCATATCAAAGTCATTGGCCTCTGCCGGGAAGGGCCTGGCCTCGGCGCCCGTGCCGCGTAGAGTCGGCCCGACAAGGCGCCAGCGCACGCGCGCGTCACGTGCCTGCGCCGGGCCCTGGCCATTC
>FWPU01006236.1_pt1 | contig 24249 bp, 19 predicted proteins | sample 2228361 | NCBI WGS metagenome assembly FWPU01 (sample SAMEA103939777, study PRJEB20133) | metagenome | reverse complement strand
CGGGGCGGGTGCGCTCGCCTGCGCCGACGAGGCGCCCGGCGCGCCGAGCACCTCGATCGTCTGCGCGGGCAGGGTCGCGGTGCGCGCCTCGTTGGCCTCGACGTCCCACCACGCGACCTCGATCGCCGGCAGGGTGAAGGTGCCGGCGCGGGTCGGCAGGAGCTCGACCGTCTGCACGCGCTCCGCGACGCTCCCGTCCTGCGCGGTCCGCGTCTCGGAGCCGCCCGCGTAGCTCCGGATCCCGTCCGTGGCCGGGATCGCGAGCTCGGGAAGCTGCGCCGCCGACGCGCCGCGGGCGCGCAGGACGATCGTGCGCTGCACCGTCTCGCCGACGCGGAAGGTCGGCCGCGCGGGCTCCCAGCGCTGCTCGAGCTCGACCGAGCGCGCCGGCAGGAACCAGCGGCCCTGCGCGTCCTCCGGACGGCCCCGCACCGAGAGCGTCACCGGGTTCGAGCGGACCCGGACCTCGCGGCCCGGGCTCATGATTCGGTCGAAGAGCGACGAGCCGAAGCCGAAGCGGCCGGCGCGCATCTCGGCGAGCATCTCCGCCATCAAATCGTCGCCGAAGAAGTCGTCGCCGAAGAGCGAGTCGACGAAGCCCCGTCCGGTGCGCCCCCGCTGCGGCTCGGGCACGCGCGCCTCGAGGACCACCGGGGGGATCGTCAGCTCGCCGCTCTCCTGCGGGAAGAGCGCGTAGTCCCGCTCGTGCACGACGTAGCGGCGTCCGTCGATCACCTCCTCGTAGCGCCGCGTCTCGCCGCGCGGCTCGACGCGCACGCCCTGGGCCTCGGGGTGGGTGAGGGCGCCGTCCCGGATGCCGGCTGCGTCGTAGACCCGCACCGTGTAGCGCACCTCGCCCTGGACGAAGGGCTCGGTCTCGTCGACGGACGCCTCGACGAACAGCTCGGGCTTCGTGCCGGTTGCGGCGCGCTCCGGCGCGGCGGCCACCGACGCATCGAGCACCTCGAGCTCGAGCGGCTCGCTCGAAGCGCCGCCGGCGCGGATCGCCGGGACCTCGATCGTGCCCGGGTGCCGCGGGCGGAGCGTCACCTCGAGGGTGCGCCGCCGCTCGACGGAGCCGTTCACGATGCGGACGCTGTCGCTCTGCCCGCCGCCCAGGATTTCGAAGTCCTTGGCGAGCGGGCGCAGGTCGGGTCGCTCGTCGACTCCGTCCGGCAGGTCGATCGTCAAGCGGACCGTGTCGCCGTCGTGCACGACCTGCCGGTCGAGGCTTGCCCGGAGCTCGGGTGCCGCGAGCGCCGGCGTGCCCGCCGCGAGGACGAGCGCCGCCGCGGCCGCGAGCGCGGCCGCGCGAAGACCGCTCGATCGTCGGTTCACCATGATGACATGACCTCCTGTGCGTCGCGCTTCTGGTCGTAGTGGCGTCGGATCTTGGCGCGCAGCAGGCCGCCCGGATCGTCGGGGATGCTGCGCAGCATCTGCTCGCGGGCCTGCGCCCGCTCATCGAGCGGCTTCGAGGCGTCGGACGCGTTCGCGTGCTGGCTCGGCGTCCCGTCCTCGGGCGCCGGGCTCTCGTCGGACGGCTCGTCCGCGTCGTCGCCGCCGAGCGCCTCGGCGAGCCGCTCGGCGAGCGTGCGGTCGGCACGGGCTTCCTCGTGCTCGCGGGCGCCGGTGCTTGACGCGGTGTCGTGCTCCTCGTCGCCCGGCTCTGCGCCGGACGCCTGGTGGGCGCTCGCCTGCTGCTCGGTCGTGCCGTCCTGCGCGTCTTGCGCCTGGGCGTGCTGTGCCTGCTCGGCGTCGGCCTGCTCGGCCGCCGCCTGCTCGGTCTGTGCCTGCGCGTCCTGCGGCTGCTCGGGCTGCGCCTGCTCGTCGCCCGCAACGGCGGCCTGCTGCTCCGCGGCGCCGCTCTCGGCCCCCTCGCTTCCGGCCTCGGGCTCGCCCTGGGCGGATGCCTGCTGCTCCTGCTGCGCTCCCTGCTCGCCGTCGCCCGAACTCGCGGAGCCGTCCTGCTGCTGGGCCTCGCCGCCCTGCTGCTGCTGCTGCTGCTGGCGCTGCTGGTCGAGCAGGCGCTGGACGAGGTCGCGGTTGAACTTCGCATCCTCGTGGTCGGGCACGCGGGCCAGCACCTCGTCGTAGGCGGCGATCGCCTCCTCGAGCTGGCCCGCGCGCGCGAGCGCGTTGCCCAGGTTGTACTGGTTCTCCGTGCCGGGGAGCGCACGGTAGGACTCGACCGCCTCGGCGAACGCGCCGCTCTCGTAGCGCGCGGCGGCCTTCCAGGCGGGATCCTCGAACAGTTCCGCCGCGGTCGCGGCGTCGCCCGCCGCGAGCGCCGCCTGACCCTGCTGGTCGCGCCGGCTCCAGAGGTCCTGCCAGAGCCCGGCCTCGCTCGGGGTCGCGCTGCCCGCTACCAGGACGAGCGCGAGCGCGACCACGAGCCCGCGGCGGAAGGCAAGCGGCGCGAGCAGCAGCGGCACGAGCACGAGCCACGGGCCCACGTCGCGCCAGACGTCGGCCTGCGCGCTCGAGCCGGACTCGGCGAGCCGCGCATCGGGCGCGCTGCGCTGCGGGAGCAGCGCTGCGACGTCGGAGGCGTCGGCGCGGATCTCGACGAAGCGCCCGCCGCCTGCCTCGGCGATCTCCTCGAGGCGCGCCTTGTCGAAGGGCGAGGTCGCGCGGTCGCTCTCTGCGCCGACGCCGAGCACCGACACGGTGTGGCCGCTCGCCGCCGCGGCGCGCGCCGCGGCGACGGCCGCCTCGGGGGCCGCGCCCGCGTCGGCCGTCAAGAGCAGGATGCGGCCTCCGAGCACGCCGGCCTGCTCGAGCAGCGCCTGGGCCTGCGCGATCGCCCGGTCGGCGCGGCTCGCGCGCGGAGGCATGAGGCCGGGCTCGAGCGACGGCACGAGCTCCTCGATCACCCGCGCGTCGTCGGTGAGCGGCGCCGCGACGAACGGCTCGTCGGCGTAGAGCACGAGCCCGACCTGCCCGCCGCGCGAGCGCGGGAGCACGTCCTGCAGCTCGTGCCGCGCGCGCGCCAGGCGCGACGGACGGAGGTCGGTCGCGTTCATCGCGGGCGACATGTCGAGCACGACGACCGTCGGGTCGACGGCCGCGAAGGCCGGCTGCGGGAGCCGCTCCCAGGTCGGCCCGGCGAGCGCGACGCAGGCCGCCGTGAAACCGAGCGCGGCCGCGGCGAGCGGCCAGCGCCGCGTCGACCCGTCACTCGGGACGAGCAGGTGGCGGAGCAGGTGCGCGTCGACGACGCGCCGCCACGCACCGCCACTCTGCGCCGCCGTGCGGCGCCCCGCCCAGAGGAGCAGGGCGATCGGGACGAGAGCCAGGAGCCACGCAGGGCGCAGGAAATGGAAGCCCTCGCGGATCACGACACCACCTCCTTCGCGCCGCGCATCGAGCGCAGCGCGTTCCACGGCTGCGCGAGCGCCACGCCCACGCCGAGGCTCAGCGCGAACGCGACGCCGAGCGGCCAGAGGAAGAGCTCCTTGGTCGGCCGCAGGTAGAGCGGCTCGGCCGCCACCGGCTCGAGCTCGTCGATCTTCCGGTAGATGCTCGCGAGCCCCTCGACGTTCTTCGCGCGGAAGTACGCGCCGCCTGTCATGTCGGCGATCGCCTGGAGCGTCACCTCGTCGAGGTCGGCGGAGGGATCGACGATGCGCTGGCCGAACAGCGTCGGCACGGCGACCGCGTCGGCGCCGACGCCGATCGTGTAGACGCGCACGCCTTCCTCGGCGGCGATGCGTGCGGCCTCGCGCGGGTCGAGCGTGCCCGCGTTGCTCGCGCCGTCGGTGAGCAGCACCACGACGCGGCTCTCGGCGGGACGCTCGCGCAGGCGCTGAACCGCCATTCCGAGGCCGTCGCCGATCGCCGTGTCGTCGCCCGCGAGGCCGACCTCGGCCTCGTCGAGCAGCGTGCGGACGGTCGCGCGGTCGAAGGTGAGCGGCGCCTGCAGGTAGGGTCGCGTGCCGAACAGCACGAGGCCCACGCGGTCGCCCTCGCGCCGCGCGATGAAGTCGTCAGCGACTTGCTTGACGACGGTCAGGCGGTCGGCGGGGACGCCGCCGAGCGTGAAGTCCTCACGCGCCATGCTGCCCGAAAGGTCCATGATCAGCATCAGGTCGCGGCCCTCCGCGGGGAGCGGCAGCGGCTCGCCGACCCAGACCGGGCGCGCGGCGGCGACCACCAGCGCGACCCAGGCGGCGACCATCGCGCCGAGCAGCCAGCGGCGGCGCGACCCGGGGCGTGCGGAGCCGCCGAGCGCCGAGATCCGGTCGAAGAATGGAACGCGTAGCGCGCCCGCGGGGCTCGCCGGCGCCGCGGGGAGGAGCCGCCGCACCAGCCAGGGAGCCGGCAGGGCGGCGAGAACGAGCGGCCAGGCGATCTCGATCATGCGTTCTCCTTGATCCAGGCGCGCGCGGCCGCGATCAGGGCCGCGCGGTCCACGGTCGTTCCGGCCAGCGTCAAGCAAGCAGCGCCGGCCGGCGCGTACGGCGCGAGCGCGAGGAGGACGCCCGCGTCATCGGCGAACGCGGCGCCACCGCGCGGCGCCGTGCTGCTCAGGAAGCGCTGCCAGGCGTCGCCGTGCAGCGCGGCGACCCGGGCGCGGCCGAAGCGGACGAGCGCGAGGCGCCGGAGCAGCGTCGAGACCGCGGTCGCGAGCGTCTGCAGGTCGAGCGCGTCGCGCTCCGCCGCGAGGCGGTCGAGCTCGCGCAGCGCGTGCCGCGCGGCGCTCCGGCGGCGGCGCTTCGCCCAGGCCCAGAGGGCGACGAGCGACGCGGCGAGGAGCCCCGCGAGGAGCCACCAGCCCGGGGCGGGCGGCCAGAAGCCGACCGGGTCGGGCAGATGGATGCCGCGCAGCGCGGCGAGGGGATCGGTCGAAGCAGGGTTCATCGCGTTCCTCTCTGGAGCGCGGTCAGAAGCAAGCTCGCGTCGTCGCCCGTCGCCCAGCGGACGAGCCCGATGCGGCGCTCACGGCACAGCTTCTCGAGCCGGCTCGCGCGCTCGGCGAAGCGCGCGGCCCAGGCCTCGCGCCAGCGCCGGTCGGCGGTCGGCAGGCTCGTGACGCGCACGCCGTCGCTCACGCGGTAGTCGCCCGCGCGCGGCGCCTCCTCCTCGAGCCGGTCGTAGATCAGGACGCAGACCACCTGGCGGCCGCACGCGAGCCGTGCGAGCTCGCGCTCGGCCGCCGGGGCGAGGTCCGCGAAGTCGCTGAAGACGTAGATGAGGGTGCCGGGCCGGCTGGTACGCGCCAGGAGGGAGAGCGCGTCCGCGAGCGAAGGGGGAGGCTCGCTGCCGGCCTCGGCAGGGGTGCGCGCGGTGGCCGCGCTCAGCGTGTGGAGGAGGTGGAGCAGCCGCGCGCGGCTGCGCTGGGGCCGGACGAGGCCGGAGGAGAGGCCGGGTCCGCCGAGGATCAAGGCGCCGACCCGGTCGCCGCCGTCGCGCGCCGACCAGGCGACGGTCGCGGCGGCGCGCGACGCGACCACCGACTTGAAGGCGTCGCGCGTGCCGAAGCGCATGTGCGGCCGCTGGTCGACGAGCAGCATGACCGGGCGCTCGCGCTCCTCGTGGAAGAGCTTGGTGTGGACGCGTCCGGTGCGCGCGGTCACGCGCCAGTCGATCGCCCGCACGTCGTCGCCCGGCTGGTAGGCGCGGGTCTCGTCGAACTCCATCCCGCGGCCGCGGAACGTCGACGCGTGCGACCCGGCGCCGGAGGTCCGGACGCGCATGCGCCGCGCGCTGCCGATCCGCCGTGCGCCGGAGCGCCGTGCGACGAGCTCCGCGACGCTCGCAACGATCCCGTAGGTCTCGTCCATCTCGTGCCTCCTCGGTGCCTCGCGCTCCGCTCAGGCGAGCGGCACGCGGCGCAGCAGCTCGTCGATGAAGGCGTCGGGGGTGAGGCCGTCGGCCTCCGCCTCGAAGGTGAGGAGCACGCGGTGGCGCAGCACGTCCTTGGCGATCGCGTGCACGTCCTCGGGCGTCACGAACTCCGCGCCGCGCAGCCAGGCGTGCGCGCGGGCGCAGCGGTCGAGCGCGATCGTCCCGCGCGGGCTCGCGCCGCAGCGCACGACGGGGGCCAGGTCCTCACCGTAGGGCCGCGGGTCGCGCGTCGCGAGGACGAGCTGGATCACGTACTCCTCGAGCGCGGGGGCGAGGTAGAGGTCGAGCACCTCGTTGCGCGCGGCGAAGATCGTGCTCTGCGAGACCTGCACCGGCGGAGCGGACGTCCCGCTGCGCGCCTCCGCGCGCACCAGCTCGAGGATCTTCCGCTCGGCGCCCGCGCCTGGGTAGCCGACCCGGACGTGCATCAGAAAGCGGTCGAGCTGCGCCTCGGGGAGCGGGTAGGTGCCTTCCTGCTCGATCGGGTTCTGCGTCGCCATGACGAGGAACAGGCGCGGCAGCTCGTAGGTGCGGCGGCCGACCGTCACCTGGCGCTCGGCCATCGCCTCGAGCAGGGCCGACTGGACCTTGGCCGGGGCGCGGTTGATCTCGTCGGCGAGCACCAGGTTGTGGAAGATCGGCCCGCGCTGGAAGACGAAGCTGCCGTCCTCGGGGCGGTAGACGTCGGTGCCGGTCAGGTCGGCGGGCAGCAGATCGGGGGTGAACTGGATGCGGTGGTCGTCACCCTCGATCGCGCGGGCGAGCGTGCGGATCGCCTTGGTCTTGGCGAGACCGGGCGCGCCCTCGACGAGCAGGTGTCCGTCGGCGAGCAGCGCGACCAGCAGACGGTCGATGAGCGTCTCCTGGCCGACGATGCACGCGTTCAGGTGCTCGCGCAGGCGCGCGAGCTGCGGCTGCGGCTTGGTCGCCTCCGCCGGAAAGTGGGCAACCGGGTCGTGCATGAGAGCGTCTCCTCCTGGCTTTGGGCGGTCGATCCGCCGTTCGCCGGGTAGATACGCTCGCGACCCTGACGATCTCCTTTCCGGAAGATGAACTCTCGTTCATGTTCGGCAGCGGCGCCGGCGGCGCCGGCGCCGCTGCCGTCGAGTCTGCTAGCTCGCGAGCTGGCTCTGCAGGCAGTCCAGGGTGGCGGGCACGGTTCCCGCCTGGGTGCAGACGATCACCGCGCAGGCGGCGCGGTTCGAGCCGTCTGCGGTCGTGAAGTCGACCTGGCCGCCGATCAGCTCGCCGGCCGCCTCGAGGGTGTCGATGCGCGCGTCGTCGATGTCGTTCGGCGCGAGCGACGGGAAGCAGTTGACCGCGCCCGCCGGGCAGGACGCGCGCACGAGGCAGCCCGGGTCGCCGAACGACTCGGTGCCCGAGACGAGGAACAGCCCCGCGGTGCAGGCGACGTGCGTCGTGCTGTTGAAGTCGGTCTCGGTGACCGAGCCGAGGCGCGACGAGATCAGGCCGCCGATCTGCCCGCCACGCGAGTTGACGGTCGCGACGACGATCACCGTCTGCTGGCCGTCGCCCGGCGGCAGCATGCCGTTGCTCATCTCCGGGCAGGTGTTCGGCGTCGAGGTGTTGTAGATCCCCCGCTCGTTGGTCTGCACGCACTTGATGATGCGCGGCGGCTGGTTCTGCTGCAGCTCGAGGAGCTGCGCCTGGACGTTGGTGCTCGTGCAGCCCTGGCACTGCTGCTGGGGCGGCACGAAGATGATGCCCGTGTAGATCGTCTCGCCCGGCTCGAAGCTGTCGCCTCCGCACGCCGCGAGCGCGGCCGCGAGCACGATGCCGCCGGCGGTGAGCCGTAGAGTCCGTCTGACTAGCGTGCGCATGGCTCTCTCTCCGTTCAGATCGGATAGTCGAGGGATATCGCGACGACCTGCGAGGGGCGATAGCCGTCGTCGCTCACCGGCATCGTCGCGTACGCGCTCACGGCGAGCTCGCCGACCGGGTTGAACCGGATGCCGCCGCCGAAGTTGACCTCCCTCGTGCCGAGCTTCGAGCTGCCGGCGATGATCCGCGTGCTCGGCAGCACGACGGCGAAGCGCTGCGAGTCGAAGAGGTCGATGTCCTTGCGGTAGAAGCTCGCCTGCATCCCGACCTCGGCGAGGAGCCGCGGCACGATCTGCGCCGTCAGGCCCGTCGCGAGCGAGCCGTTCGACAGAACCTCCGTGCTGAAGTCCTGCTCGTAGCCGCCGGCGAGGTACAGGCCGAGGACCTCCGACTGGTAGTTCGCGAGCAGAAGCGCGCGCAGGCTCGTCGTGTCCGTGCCCGTGAAGTGCGCGGTGCTCGCGGTCGGCAGGCGGAGCTCGATCTGCAGGCCCGCAGCGACGTCCTCGAGGCCCAGCGGGAAGCCCCACTTGGTGTCGAGCACCATGTTGCCGACGTCGAAGTTCGTCCCTTCGTTGAAGCCGCCGGGGAAGGCGATCCGGTTGAGGCGCGTGTCGATGAGCGTGTTGCCGACGTCCGGCGAGCGCACCCCGAGGCGGGCGAATCGGTCGATCTCCGCCTGACCTTCGAGCTGCTGCACGACGTAGCGGCTCGAGACGTCGTTCACGATCAGCGGGAGCGTGAGGCCGACGTCCAGGTTGTCGAGGATCGTGTAGCGTCCGGCGAGGCGGACGACGTAGACTTCGGTCTTGACCCGCGACGCGATGCCGAGCACGACGCGCTGCCCGTCGGGGTTGAAGCGGTCGGCGGGGACGTCAACCACGACCGAGGCCGACTCCTTGCCCGCGAAGTCGTCGAGCTCGAACCAGGCGAACGAGAGGACGGCCGTGAACGCGCCCTTGCGCGCGAAGCGCGCCGCGGGGACCATGCCGCTCCCGAGCGAGTCGCGCACCGCGACGTAGGTGTCGAGCTCGGGGTCGTAGCGGTAGCTGAAGCCGACGTTGGTGACCGGCGGGAGCTGCGAGACCGTGCGCAGCAGCGCGCGCGCCACGGCCCGGTCGATGTTGATCGGTGCGAACTGCGAGATCGGGATCGGTTGCGCCGCGACTCGAGCCGCCGCTGCGACGCCGAGCAGCAGCGTGACCGTCGTCGAGACGCAGATGTGCCTGCTGGAAACGCGCATCGATCGCCCCCCTCTTGCTCCAGCCCATACGATGCGGCCCGCGCCCACGCCGAGCGGCACCGCGCAAACTCCTATACGATGGACGAAAGAAGTAAAGCAAAGCCGCGGCACGCCTCGCCGGACGCCCTGCGCTTTTCCCGCGCGCGTGCTAGCCGGTTCGGGCGTGAGCCTCTTCGCCTACGCGGTCCTGGTCCTCGCCTGGAACCTGGGCACCGTCCTGTGGGGCGCGTACGTCCGCGCGACCGGCTCGGGCGCCGGCTGCGGCGCCCACTGGCCGCTGTGCAACGGCGAGGTCCTGCCGCGCAGCCCGGCGGTCGAGACGCTGATCGAGCTCACGCACCGGCTGACCAGCGGCGTGGCGCTGCTCCTCGTCGCCGGGCTTGTGCTCTGGGTCTTCCGCGTGCGGCCGCACGGCGACCGGGTGCGGTTCTGGGCGGCGGCGAGCGGCGTCCTGATCCTCACCGAGGCGCTGCTCGGCGCCGGCCTCGTGCTCTTCGAGCTGGTCGCCGACGACGACTCCTCGGCGCGCGCGTTCGCGATGGTCGCGCACCTGATCAACACCTTCGCGCTGCTCGGGGCGATCGCCCTCGCCGTGCGCTGGACCGCGGCGCCGCCGGGGCCGGCGCGGGAGAGGCTGCGCGTGCCGCCGCTGGTCGTCGCGGCCGGGCTGGCGGTCGTCGCGATCGCCGCGACGGGCGCGATCGCGGCGCTCGGCGACACGCTGTTCCCGGCGCGCTCGCTCGGCGAGGGCCTGCGCCAGGACTTCTCGCCGACCTCGCACCTGCTGCTTCGCCTGCGCATCCTCCACCCGGTGCTCGGCGTCCTGCTCGGCGCCTTCACCGCGCTGGTCGCGCTGCTCTGCGCCGCGCGCGGCGGCTCGCGCGCCGTCGGGCGGCTCGGCGTTGCGGTCGCGGGGCTGGTGGTGCTGCAGCTCGTCTGCGGGTTCGCGAACTGGATCCTCCTCGCGCCGGTCTGGCTGCAGCTCGTGCACCTGCTGCTCGCGGACGGGCTGTGGATCACGCTCGTGCTGCTCGGCTCCGCGACGGCGGAGGCGACAGCCGTCCCTGCAGCGGCACGCACGGAGCCCGCGCCGGCGCTCGCCGCGGCCCGCGAGCGCTGAGCGCGGTCACTCGATCGCGCGCAAATCCGCGCGGTCCGCGTCGCGCGAGAACATTGGCGGGCGGCCGATCGGGGCTGCGACCTCGACCGTCGTGCCGCTCTCGTACGGCGTGCCGCTCCACACGTCGTACCAGCGTCCCGGCGGCAGGTAGACCCGGCGCGTGACCGCGCCCTGCTCGACGACCGGGGCGACGAGCAGGGCATCGCCGAGCAGGAACTGGTCGCTCACCGAGCGGCTCTGCGGGTCGTCGGGGAAGACGAGCATCAGGTGGCGGACGATCGGCGCGGAGGTGCGCGCCGCCTCGTCGGCGAGGCGGCGGATCTCGGGGATCAGCGCCTGGTGGATGCGCGCGAAGCGGCGGAAGTGCGCGGTCGTCTCCGCGCCCTTCTCCCAGGACCAGTTCTCGAGCTTGTTGCCGCCCTCGTGCGTCCGCATGATCGGCGTGAAGGCGCTGAGCTCGGTCCAGTGGCGGAAGAGCTCCTTCGTGCTCGGACCGCCGCTGAAGCCCGCGATGTCGTGGGTCACGAACGGGATGCCGGCGAGCCCGAGGTTGAGCATCGCCGGGACCACGGTCGGGAGCCCGTCGTACGGCCCGAAGTTGCACTCCTGATCGCCGACCCAGTGGATCTGCGACACGGCGTGGACGCCCGTGAAGCCCGAGCGCGCGAACACCGCGAAGTCGCCGTCGGGGCGCAGCTTGTCCATAGCCTCGCGCCACAGCGAGTGCCAGAGGATCGGGTAGACGTTGTGCAGGGCGAGGGGGTTTGAGCCGTCCGCGAAGTGCGCGTCGAGCGGCAGCCACTCGCCGAAGTCCGCCATGAAGCCGTGCATCCCGTAGTCGCGGACCATCGTGCGGAAGGCGTTCTTGACGTAGTCGCGCGCCGCCGGGTTCGTGAGATCGGGGTGCGACACCTCGATGCTCGGCGCGAAGTGTACATACGTCGTCCCGTCGGCGCGCCGGATGAGGAGCTCGGCGCGCGCTATGTCGGCGAAGTGGTCGGGCAGCTTCGGGTCGATGTTCCGCCGGATGCCGGTCCAGTCCTGCACCCAGAGCACGCGGGCCGGGATCCCGGCCGCCTCGAGCGCGTCGACCTCGCCCAGGACCGCCTCGCGCCCGCCCTGCGAGGCGATCCACAGCTCGTAGGCCCAGGCGGGCAGCGGCGTCGGCCGCCCGACCTCGTCGCCGAGCTGGCGGATCACGTCGAGCGGCGTCGGGCCGTCGAACACCGTCGCCTCGAGCGGCTCCCGTCCGACGACCTCGAGCCAGGCGACCTCCGGATCGCTCGCGCAGAGATCGACCTCGACCCGCCGCGGGGTGTGGAGGAGCACGCCGAAGCCGCGCGCGTCGAGGTAGTAGGGCATCGGGAAGTACGTCGTGTGCTGCGTGCCGGTGACGAAGACGCGCGGCTCCACCTCGCCCGGCGTCCGCCCGATGCCCTGCTCGGTGACGAAGAGCGGGAAGGCGTGCCCGCGCTGGTCGGTCGCGTCGTACTGCTCGCCGAAGCCGTGGAACGTGCCGTCGGGGTCGCAGCGCACCGGCAGCGCGAGCGAGCCGAGGTCGGCGACGCCCTGCATCGTGAGCGAGAGCCGCGTCGTCTCCGCGGTCGCACCCGGCGCGACGACCAGCCGGCCGCTCGCCGTCCCGTCCGAGGAGGCGAGCTCGACGATCACGCGGTCGTCCTCGAGCCGCGCGTCCGCCGCCTGGTCGAGGACGAAGCGCCGCTCGCCCGAGCGCTCGAAAATCCAGATCGCGGCGGGCCCGCGGAAGGTCTCGACGGAGGTCCGCGCGGTCGGCGCGGCCCGGCCGGAGGTCGCGAGCAGCACGCGGTCGCCCGAGCGGAGCTCGAAGGCGCCGCTCTCGCCGACCCGCACGGTGATGCCGTGCCACAGGGTGAACGAGCGCCCTGGGGGCGGCGCGTCGCTGCACGCGACGAGCGCGACAGAGAGGAGGAGCGCCCGGGACGAGGAGGATCGCGAGCTGGCGCATCGCAGCGACTCCAGCCGCGATCGCCGCCCCCGCGCCGCGCCTCAACGTGCGACGTCCGGCGCGCCGTCGTCGCGCAGCAGGCGCGCCGCGCCCGGCCGGACGCGGAGCCGCACCGTCTCGCCCTCGCGGACGTGCGGGCCGCCGGTCCCGGCGGCGCTCACCGCGCGCAGCGCGCGCCCGTCCGGGGTCTCGAGGAGGACGCGCACCGTCGCGCCCTGGAAGAGGACGGAGCGGACGACCGCCGGCAGCGCGTCGTCGCCCGGCGCGGGCTCGGGCTCGAGCAGCAGGTCCTCGGGCCGCACGACGAGCAGCGCGCGCTCGCCCGGCGCGAGCGAGGGGTCGCCGCAGGCGGGAACGCGCGCCCCGTGCGCGAGCCGCGCGACCAGCCCTGTCGCGCCCGCCGACTCGACCGTCGCGGGCAGCAGGTTCGCCGCGCCGACGAAGCTCGCGACGAACGCCGTCCGCGGCGCGCGGTAGATCTCCTCGGGCGTTCCGACCTGCTCGAGGCGCCCCGCGCGCAGCACGGCGACCCGGTCGGAGAGGGCGAGCGCCTCGTCTTGGTCGTGCGTCACGAAGAGGAAGGCCACGCCGACCTCGCGCTGGATGCGCTTGAGCTCGAGCTGCATCGCCTGGCGGAGCTCCGGGTCGAGCGCGGAGAGCGGCTCGTCGAGGAGGAGCGCGCTCGGCGCGTTGACCAGCGCGCGCGCGAGCGCGACCCGCTGGCGCTGCCCGCCCGACAGCTCGTGCGGCCGCCGCTCGGCGAGCTCGTCCAGCCGGACGACGCGCAGCATCTCCTCGACGCGCCGGCGGACCTCGTCGCGCGGCAGCTTCGCGGCGCGCGGGCCGAAGGCGACGTTCTCGAACACAGTGAGGTGCGGGAACAGGGCGTATTGCTGAAAGACGGTATTGACGCTCCGCCGGTAGGGCGGGACGCCCGCGACGTCACGCCCGGCGAGCCGGATCGTGCCCGCGTCTGCCGCTTCGAAGCCCCCGATCAGACGCAGCAGCGTCGTCTTGCCGCAGCCCGACGGCCCGAGAAGCGAGAGCAACTCGCCCGGCCGCACCTCCAGCGTCACGCCGTCGACCGCGACGACGCTCCCGTAGCGCTTGACGACCCCTTCGAGGGCGATCGCGGGTGGTGCAGTGGACGCGGCCACGGGGCGGGGTCAGCGCACGTAGCCGAGCGCCCGGAGCCGCGCCTCGCGCTCCGGGTCGATCACCGGGCGCCGGGCGAGGTTCTTCGGGCGCGGCTCGGCGGCGAAGGCGTCGAGCCGCGCGGCGAGCGCCTCGGCGCCGGCGACCGAGCGCTGCGGCTGGGTCTCGCCGGGGTCGGCCACGAGGTCGTACAGCGCGACCTGCCGCTCGCCCGGCCCCTCGACGACGACGAGTTTGCACTCGCCCTCGTAGGTGACGCGCACGCGGCGTCCCGCGGGGTCGATGTCCTCGATGTAGACCGGATGCTCCCGCTCGAGCGCGACCGCCTGGACGCCGGGCGGCGGCGCGACCCCGACGCTCGCGAGGATCGTCGCGAACACGCCGAGCGTGCTCACGCGGCGCGCGACCCGCGTCCCGCCGCCCCGGGTGCCTGGATACTTGACCAGCAGCGGCACGTGGACGAGCGGCTCGTACGGATCGACGCCGTGCCCGACGAGCCCGTGCTCGCCGAGCAGCTCGCCGTGGTCCGAGGTGACGATCAGGAGCGACGAGTCGTAGCGCCCGAGCTCCTTGAGCCGCGCGAAGAACTCGCCGAGCGCCTGGTCAGTGTAGGCGACCTCGCCGTCGTACTGCGAGGTGAAGTGGGCGACCACCTCGGGCGTCACCTGCTCCTTCCGCTGGTAGACGAGCTGGGTCGGCATCTTGCCGAAGCGGTCATCGCGCCCGGGGAAGCGCTCGTCCCAGGGCGGCGGCGGCTCGAGGGGCTCGTGCGGGTCGAGCAGGTTGATGAAGAGGAAGGCCTTGCCCGGCGTCTCCTCGAGCCAGTCGAGCGAGCGCGACAGCATCTCCTCGGCGCGCACGAAGCGGAAGTCCTCGACGTAGGTGTCGAACCCCCGGTCGAAGCCGAACAGGCGTGAAAGATACGTGCTGTTCGCGACGAAGGCGCCGGTCGTGAAGCCGCGCGCGCGCAGCAGCTCGGCGAGCGTCGTGACCTCGGGGTTGATCGGCATCGCGAGGATCCGGTCGCCGGGGACGCGCTCCGCGCCGTGGAACGAGGGCAGGAGGCCGGTGAACAGCGAGGCGTGCGCCGGCACGGTCCAGGTCCCCGGCGTGACGGCGCGCTCGTAGGTCACGGCGTCGCGGGCGAAGGCCTCGAGGTTCGGGGAGGTTCGCCGCCTGTAGCCGTGCAGGGAGAGGTTCTGCGCCCGGAGCGTGTCGACGACGAGCAGGATCAAGTCCTGCTCTCCGGCCGTCCGCGCGCGCCGCTCCCGCTCGCAGCCGACGAGCGCGAGCGCGACCGCGCAGAGCGCGGCGAGCGGCACGATGCGCTGCCCGGGCCTGCGCCTCACCGCTCCTCCTCGACGACGATCGTCCGGTCGACGGCGAGGTCGGTGAGCCGCGTCACCCGGCCCGACGGCCAGTGCACCGTCAGCACGTCGACCTCCTCGCACGCCCCGAGGCCGAAGTGCACGGGCAGGAGGGACTGCGAGAACGGGCTCCGGCCGCCGTCGTGGTAGCGCGTGCGGCGCTCGCCGCACGCCTCGAGGTCGACCCAGGCGCCGAGCGCCGGGCGGTTCGCCCCCGCGCCGCGCAGCTCGAGCGCGAGCCAGTGGCCCGCCGTGCTCTCGTTGCGCAGGAGGTGGTACGGTCCGCGGTCGAAGGGCGGGGCGCCCCAGCCGTTGGTCAAGAACAAATCCAGGCGCCCGTCGCGGTCGTAGTCGAGGAAGTGCGCGCCGACGCCGCGCCCGGCTCCGCTCGGCGGCGTCGCGCCCGCGCCGACGGGGACCGCGACGAAGCGCTCGCCGCGCTCGTTCAGCAGGAGCACGTTGTGCGCGCCTGCGCCGTCCACTCCGCTGTCGACGAGGTAGAGGTCGAGCCAGCCGTCGTTGTCGACGTCGCCCCACGCGACCGCCTGGCCGTTCACCGCGGCCTCGGCGGGGAGACCGTCGGTGGTGTCGAGATGGCGCTCGAAGACGCCGCGCTCGTTGCGGTAGAGCGCGGCGCCGCGGTGGATCGGGCCGCCGAGCCCGACGCGCACGGGACGCGAGGCGCCGCGCACCATGCCGCTCAGATGGTGGTCGCCCGCGCCGCTCCAGCGGAGGTGCCAGAGCTGCATCGGCTCGCAGCTCGCGCACGGGACCATCTCGCCCGGGTCGCGCCACAGCAGGAAGGCCGGTCCGTCCGCGGCCGGCACGCCGCGCGCCGCCGCGTCGGCCGCGCAGACGAAGCGGTGCGACGTCGTCGGCGTATCGCCGCAGCGGACGCGCTCGGGCGCGACCGGCGCGCCGTTCTCGTACAGCTCGACGTCGGCTCCGGCGGCGCCGGCGGGCAGCGCGAAGTCGAAGCCCGCCGGCTCGTCGTGCGCGAAGAAGGCGAAGCGCAGCAGCCCCTCGTCCTCGACCACGCCCTCGCCGAAGTCGGCGCCGAAGCTCAGCGCGAGGTCGAGGTCCCCGTCGCCCTCGTAGTCGCCGAACGCCATGCCCTGCACGGGCTCCTTGAGCGGCTCGAGCCCGGCCTCGCGGGTCACGTCGCGGAAGCTCGGCCCCCGCTCGTTGCGCAGCAGGCGGAGCCCCTTCGGCGTGCCGCTCAGCAGCAGGTCGGGGAAGCCGTCGCCGTCGTAGTCGCCCCAGACGACCCGGTTGCCCGACAGCGCGGCGATCCCCGAGAGCGTCGAGCGGTCCTCGAAGCTGCCGTCGCCGCGGTTCCGGTAGAAGCGGTTCGGCGACGCGAAGTTGACCAGCACGAGGTCGAGCGCGTCGTCGAGGTCGACGTCGAGCCAGGCGACGGCGCGCGAGCGTCCCGTGGGGTCGATCACGCCCGCCGCCTCGGCGACGTCGGTGAACGTGCCGTCGCCGGCGTTGCGGTAGAGCCGGTTCGCCTTGACCGCGCGGCCGCGTCCGGCGCCGAGCGCGACGTAGAGGTCGAGACGTCCGTCGCCGTCGAAATCCGCGAGCCCGGTGCCGTGCTGGTCGCCGTCCGGGGCGATTCCCGAGCCGGGGAGCACGTCGCGGAAGGTGCCGTCGCCCTGGTTGCGCAGCAGCACCGCCCCGGCCGCGTGGTTGCCGACGTAGAGGTCCGGCAAGCCGTCGCCGTCGATGTCGCCGACCGCCGCGTCGTAGGTCGGCGTCTCGCGCGCGATCCCGGCGGCCTCGGTTACGTCCGTGAAGCGGACATGCGCGGTGCGCGCGGGGTCGCCCGCGTCGTCGCCGCGGCAGCCCGCGGCGAGCGCCGCGGCGCACAGCACGAGGAGCGCGCCCTGTGCGGCGCGCATGCGGCAGAAGCGCGAGAAGCGAAGGTCGAGGAAGGGAAGGGGCCCGAGCATGCGCGCAGACATAGCAGCTCGGGCCCGCAATCCGACATCTCCCGGCCGCGCCTTCGCGAGGGCGGCGGCGCGCCGCGTGGCGGCACGTGCGCGGCGCCGATATAAGCGCGCCTCGTGATGCGCTGGATGGAGGCCGCGCTCCGGGCGTGGACCGGGCTCGTGCTGGTCTTCCTCTACCTGCCGCTCGCGATCCTGGTTGCGTACTCGTTCAACGCGTCCCGGCTGAACGTCCTCTGGCAGGGCTTCACCCTCGACTGGTACGCGGCGCTGCTGCACGACGCGGTCCTCCTCCGGACGCTCGGCAACAGCCTGGTGATCGCCGCGGCGACCACCGTGCTCTCGGTCGCGATCGGGACCTCCGCCGCGTGGCTCCTGCACCGCTACCGCTTCCCGGCCTCGCGCCTCGTCCAGACGCTGGTTCTGGTGCCGATGGTCGTGCCCGAGGTGATCCTCGGGGTGAGCCTGCTGCTGCTCTTCGTCGCGCTCCGCCTCGAGCTCGGCCACGCGACGGTCGTGCTCTCGCACGCCACGTTCTGCGTGCCGTTCGTCGTCGTCGTGGTGCAGGCCCGGCTCGCCGACCTCGACCCCGCGCTCGAGGAGGCGGCGCTCGACCTGGGTGCGACGCCGCGCACGGCCTGGCGCCGCGTCCTGCTGCCGTACCTCGCACCCGCGATCGCGGTGGGCGCGCTCCTCGCCTTCACGCTGTCGCTCGACGAGCTGATCGTGACCATGTTCACCGCAGGCCCCGAAAGCCGCACCCTGCCGCTCGAGATCTACGGGCGGGTCCGCAAGGGGCTCGACCCGAGCCTGAACGCGGTCTCGACGCTGTTCGTCGCGGTCGCGATTCTCCTCGTCGCGGCGAGCGAGCTGATCGGGCGGCGCACGGGACGGCGCGCGTGAAAGGTCTCGGGGTCCGACCCGGCGTCTGGGCGTACGTCCTCGCCGGCCTGCTCGCCTGCGCCGCTGCGACGTCGTGCACGCGGAGCGCCGACGCGCCGCCCGAGCTGCGGCTGTTCGCCTGGTCCGAGTACGTGCCGCGCGCGATCATCGACGGCTTCACCGAGCGGACGGGGATCCGCGTCTCGTACGACTCGTACTCCTCGAACGAGGAGATGCTCGCAAAGCTCTTCTCGGGCGCCGTGCGCTACGACCTCGTGCAGCCGTCCGAGTACACGGCCGAGGCGATGATCGCCGCGAGCGCGCTCGAGCCGCTCGACCACGACAAGATCCCGAACCTGAAGCACGTCGCGCCGGAGTTCCTGAACCTGCCGCACGACCCCGAGCAGCGGTTCACCGTCCCGTACATGGGCGGCACGGTCGGCATCGTGGTCGACACCGAGCGGGTGAAGGACGAGGTGCGCGGCTACCGCGACGTCTTCCGGCCCGAGCACGCGGGACGGATCGTCGTGGTCGACGACCCGCGCGAGATGGTGACCTGGGCGCTGGTGAGCGAGGGCCACCGGGTGAACGACATCACGCCGGAGACGCTCGAGAAGGTCCGCCCGGTGCTCGCGCGCTGGCTGCCGATGGTCCGGGTGTTCGACTCGGACAGCCCGAAGACCGCGCTGCTCAACGGCGACGTCGACCTGGGCATCGTCTGGTCGGGCGAGGCGGCGCTCCTCTGGCGCGAGAACCCGAAGTACCGCTTCATCCTGCCCGAGGAGGGCGCGCACCGCTTCGTCGACAGCCTCGCGATCCCCGCCGGCGCGCGGAACCGCGACGCGGCGCACGCCTTCATGAACTACATCCTCGAGCCCGAGGTGAGCCGTCAGCTGTCGCGCGAGTTCCCCTACACCAACCCGAACCTCGCGGCGCGCCGCCTGCTCACGGACGAGGAGCGGGCGAACCCCGCGAGCTACCCGCCCGGCGGGACCGAGCTCGAGACCTTCCGCGACATCGGCGACGTCGCGGTGCAGGTCGACAAGCTGGTCACCGACCTGAAGGCGCGGGGCGGCTGAGCGAGATCTGCTTGACGGCTTCCCTGCCGCATGCGGGCGCTGCGGCGCAGCGCCGTCCGGGCACGACGGCCTGGCTGCTGCTCGCGCCGCTGCTTGCCTGGCTCGTGCTCTTCGTCGTGGTGCCCGCGCTCCTCATGCTCGGCGTGAGCTTCGCGCGGCGCGGAGCGCTCGGCGGCGTGGTCCTCAAGCCGAGCCTCGACGGCTGGCGGGCGCTCGCGGACGGCGTCTACGTCGGAATCCTCGTCCGCTCGCTCGCCTACGCGGCGCTGACCACCGTGATCTGCGTCGTCCTCGCCTATCCGGTCGCGTGGACCATCGCGCGGGCGCACGGCCGCAGCCGCGCGCGGCTCCTCGTGCTGGTCATGGTGCCGTTCTGGACGAGCTTCCTGATCCGCACCTACGCCTGGGTGACGATCTTGAAGAGCGAGGGGCTGCTGAACGGGCTGCTGCTCCACCTCGGGCTCATCGCGCGGCCGTTCGAGATGCTCTACACGCCGGGCGCGGTGATCCTCGGGCTCGTCTACACGTTCCTCCCGTTCATGGTCCTGCCGATCTACGCGAGCGTCGAGCGGCTCGATCCCTCGCTCCTCGAGGCGGCGCTCGACCTGGGCGCGCGCCCGCTGCGCGCGTTCCTCCGCGTGCTGCTGCCGCTCACCGCGCCGGGCGTCGCGGCGGGCATGCTGCTGGTCTTCGTCCCCGCGCTCGGCCTCTACGCGGTGAACGACATCCTCGGCGGCGGCCGGGTCGACATGATCGGCAACGTGATCGAGAGCCAGTTCCGCGGCGCGGCGCGCAACTGGCCGTTCGGCGCGGCGCTCGGGACGGCCCTGCTCCTGCTGTTCGCGCTCGCCCACCGGCTCACGCGCGGGGTCGCGACGGCTCCACTCCGAGGTCGGACGCAAGCCTTCCGCGCCTGACCTTGCCGGTCGGCGAGTGGGGGATCGCGTCGACGCGGAAGATCCGCTTCGGGCGCTTGTAGGGCGCAAGCCGCGGCGCGAGCCACGCGAGCAGCTCCTCCGGCTCGACGTCGCCGACCACCGCCGCGCACACCATCTGGCCCCAGCGCTCGTCGGCGACCGGGAAGACCGCCGCGTCGTGCACCCCGGGGTGGCCGAGGAGCGCGCGCTCGACCTCGAGCGGGTAGACGTTCACGCCGCCCGAGATGATCAGGTCGTCGCGCCGCCCGTCGAGGAAGAGGAAGCCGTCGGCGTCGAGCGTGCCGAGGTCGAAGACGCTGAACGCGTCGCCCCGCCAGGCCTGCGCGGTCTTCTCCGGGTCGCGCCAGTAGGTGAAGCGCGCGTAGCGCGGCACGCGGCACCAGATCGTGCCGTCGGGGTCGATCGACAGGCTGCGCCCGCTGCGCGCGCGCCCGACCGTCCCGGGACGCGCGAGCCAGTCCTCGGGCGGGCAGGCGGTGAACTGCCCCTCGGTCGAGCCGTAGAACTCCCAGACCGAGCCTTTCGGGAAGCGGCGCAGCGCCTCGCGCTTGAGCGCCTCGGGGCACGGCGCACCGGCGTGCGCGACGAGGCGGAAGGAGCGCAGCGGCGGCGTCTCGCCGCTCGCGAAGAGGCGCTGCAGGTGTGCGGGCGCGACGAAGGTGGTCGTCGGCGCGTGCTCGACCACCGCGCGCGCGAAGCGGCCGGCGTCGAAGCCGCCGAGCAGCACGACGTCGCCGCCCGCGAGCAGCGTGCCGGTCGCGAAGCGGAGCGGCGCCGAGTGGTAGAGCGCCGACGCGACGAGGTGCACGTCGCGCGCCTCGAACTGCCAGAGCTCGCGCTCCTCCGCGAGGAGCGCGCGCGCGTCGTCCTCGTCGAGCACGCCCGACCAGACGCCCTTCGGCTTCCCCGAGGTGCCCGAGGTGTAGAGCATCGGGCGGGCGAGCGGCACGTCCGCGAGCTCGACCGGAGGTCCGTCGAGGAGCGCCGGCAGGTCGGCGTCGCGCAGCACGAGCGCCGGCTCCGCGTCGTCGAGCAGCGCCTGCTGCTCGAGCGGGACGAGGCTCGGGTTGAGCAGCACCGGGACGATGCCCGTGCGGAGCGCGCCGAGCGCCGCGGCGAGGTAGGCGGGCGACGAGCCGGCGATGATCGCGACCCGGTCGCCGCGCCCGAGCCCGCGCGCGCGGAGCGCGCCCGCGGCGCGGCGCTGCGCGTCCTCCGCCTCGGCCGCGGTGATCCGGATGATGGGTGGAGTCGTTGCGCTCCGCACGGCGCGACACGCTAGCACGCGGCTTGCGCGGTGCGCTCGCGGCGTCCCTCTTTTGGCCGGCGGCGGCGCGAGCGATACTCGAGCGAGGAGGCAGCGCATGAGCACAGCGGCGGTATCCAGGGATTTCGCCACCGGGCTTGCGATCGGCGGCGAGTGGCGCGAGGCGCAGGAAGGCGCGCGCTTTCCCGTGCACGACCCGGCGAACGGCGAGCTGCTCGCCGAGGTCGCGGACGCGTCCGTCGAGGACGCGCTCGCGGCGGTCGCGGCGGCGAGCGAGGCGCAGCCCCGCTGGGCCGCGCGCCCGCCGCGCGAGCGCGCCGAGATCCTGCGCCGGGTCTTCGAGCTGATGCACCGCGACGCCGACCGCCTCGCCGAGACGATCGTCCTCGAGAACGGCAAGCCGCTCGCCGAGGCGCGCGGCGAGGTCGCCTACGCGGCGGAGTTCTTCCGCTGGTTCTCGGAGGAGGCGGTGCGCAACACGGGGACGCTCGGGATCGCGCCGGCGGGCGGCAACCGCATCCTCGTCCTCCACCAGCCGATCGGCGTCGCCCTGCTCGTCACCCCGTGGAACTTCCCGGCCGCCATGGCGACGCGCAAGATCGCGCCGGCGCTGGCCGCCGGCTGCGCGGTGGTGCTCAAGCCGGCGAGCCAGACGCCGCTCACCGCGCTCCTCGTGCAGCGCCTGATCGAGGAGGCGGGCGTGCCGCCGGGCGTGGTCAACGTCGTGCCGACGACGCGCACCGCCGACGTGGTGAACGCTGTGCTCGCCGACCCGCGCGTGCGCAAGCTCTCGTTCACCGGCTCGACCGAGGTCGGGCGGATGCTGCTCGCCGAGGCGGCGAAGCGCGTCGTCAAGTGCTCGATGGAGCTCGGCGGCAACGCGCCGTTCCTGGTCTTCGCCGACGCGGACCTCGACGCCGCGATCGAGGGCGCGATGGTCGCCAAGATGCGCCACAACGCCGAGACCTGCACCGCGGCGAACCGCTTCCTCGTCGAGGAGAAGGTCGCCGACGAGTTCGGGCGGCGGCTCGCGGAGCGGATGTCGGCGGTCAAGATGGGGCACGGCCTCGAGCCGGGCGTCGAGCTCGGGCCGCTCATCGACGCGAAGGCGCGTGACAAGGTGGTCCGCCTGGTCGACGGAGCGCGCGCCTGCGGAGCGCGCGTCCGGACGGGCGGCGAGGCGCCGGCGGGGAAGGGCTTCTTCTACCTGCCGACCGTGCTCGACCGCGTGCCGCACGACGCGCCGATCCTCGGCCAGGAGATCTTCGGCCCGGTGGCGCCGATCGTCTCGTTCACCGACGAGGCGGAGGCGATCCGGCTCGCGAACGCGACCGAGCACGGGCTCATGGCGTACGTCTACACGCGCGACCTGGCGCGGGGCCTGCGCGTCGCGGAGGCGCTCGAGGCGGGGATGGTCGGCCTGAACCGGGGGCTGGTCTCCGACCCCGCGGCGCCGTTCGGCGGCGTCAAGCAGAGCGGGATCGGCCGCGAGGGCGGCCGCCAGGGGTTCCTCGAGTTCACCGAGACCAAGTACATCGCGACCTCCTGGTGAGCGGATGAGCGCCGGCGTCCCCCCGGCGGCGCGCGCCGCGGCGGGGGCTTGCGGGGAGGCGCGCGGTGCGCGAACGGAGGGCGTGCTGCGGTGGCTGGGGCGCGTCGTCCTCGGGCTTCTGCTCGCGTCGATCGCCGCGGTGGCGGTGCTCCGCTTCGTCGACCCGCCGCTCACGCCGCTCATGGTGATCCGCGCGGTGCAGGGCGCGCTCGACGGGCGCTGGGTCGGCATCCGGCAGCGCTGGGTCCCGCTCGAGGAGGTGAGCCCGGCGCTCTTGCGCGCGGTGCTCGCGGCGGAGGACGCGCGCTTCTTCGAGCACCACGGCTTCGACTTCGAGGAGATCGAGCGGGCGCGCGCCTACAACGAGCGGCACGGTGGGCGTCGCATGCGTGGCGCGAGCACGATCAGCATGCAGACCGCGCGCAACGTCTTCCTCTGGCAGGATCGCACCTGGCTGCGGAAGGGGCTCGAGGCGTACTTCACGGTGCTGCTCGAGCTCCTGTGGAGCAAGCGGCGGATCCTCGAGGTGTACGTGAACGTCGCCGAGTGGGGCGACGGCGTGTACGGCGTCGAGGCCGCGTCGCGCGCCGCCTTCGGCGTGCCGGCGGTGAAGCTGAGCGCCCGGCAGGCGGCGCTGCTCGCCGCGGTCTTGCCGTCGCCGCGGCGCTGGAGCGCGGCCAGGCCGTCGAGCTACGTCCGGGAGCGCGCCGCGCGGATCGCGGCGCGCGCGCGGCACGTCGACCTGCGCGCGCTCGACTGACGCGGCGTACGGCCCGGCGTCGCGGCGGGCGGATCCGCTTTCTTCGCGCACGGCCTCCGTGGTATCCGAGGCCACCCCGGAGCCCGCGACGCGGCTTCACCCGGGGACGCCGTACGAGCGGGCTCCGTCACCTGGAGGAGGGAACGATGCTCGCTCGGCGTGCAACGGTCGGACTGACCCTCTTGACGCTCGCGGTGACGGCGACGGCGCGCCCCGCGGGCGCCTTCTGCATCTTCAACTGCGACTACACCAAGACGAAGTACCCGATCGTGCTGGCGCACGGGCTCGGCGGCTTCGACGAGCTGTTCGGCGTCTACGACTACTGGTACCGCATCCCGTCCGAGCTGCGCGACGGCGGCGCCAAGGTGTTCGTCACCCAGGTGAGCCCGCTCAACTCGCCGCAGGCGCGCGGCGAGCAGCTCATCGACCAGATTGAGACGATCGTCGCGATCACCGGCAAGCCGAAGGTGAACCTGATCGGCCACAGCCAGGGCGGCATCGACATCCGCTACGTGCGCGCCGTGCGACCCGATCTCGTCGCGTCGGTGACCACCGTGGGCTCGCCGCACCAGGGCGCGGACCTCGCGGACTTCCTGGTCGCGAACCTCTCGGGCGGCTCGTTCTCGAAGATCGTGCTCGACCTCCTCGGGAGCGTGCTCGGCACCGTCCTGAATCTGCTCGCGGGGACCGACGCGCCGAACGACGCGGCGGCGGCGCTCCAGGCCCTGACCGCGGCCGGGATGGCGCAGTTCAACGCGCAGTACCCGGCCGGCCTGCCGTCGACTCCCTGCGGCAGCGGCGCCTCGTCGGTCGGCGGCATCCGCAACTACTCGTGGTCGGGCACGGGCGTGCTGACCAACGCCTTCGACGTGTCGGACGTGGCGATGGGCTTGACGTCGCTGTTCTACGACCAGGCGAACGACGGCCTCGTCGAGCGCTGCAGCTCGCACTTCGGGCAGGTGATCCGCGACGACTACTTCCACAACCACCTCGACGAGGTGAACCAGGTCCTGGGCCTGGTCTCGATCTTCGAGTCGAACCCGACGACGGTGTTCCGCGCGCACGCAAACCGCCTGAAGAACGCGGGGCTGTGAGGCGCGGCGCGCTCTGGCTCGCGGGCGCGGCGATCTGCGTCGTCGCGCTCGTGGCGTGGCTCGAGCTGCTCGGCGGAGCGTCGCCGGAGCGCGGCGCGCGTGCTGGCGGCGCAGCGGAGAGCGCGGCGCCGAGCGACGGGCGCGAGCGCGTGGCGGCGCGTGCG
>FWPU01006235.1_pt1 | contig 24258 bp, 21 predicted proteins | sample 2228361 | NCBI WGS metagenome assembly FWPU01 (sample SAMEA103939777, study PRJEB20133) | metagenome | reverse complement strand
CTCCTGGTTTGGCAGCTTTGCTTCCGCATCAAACCTATCCTTCTGATCTAGCTGTAGCCCTCGACCAGGTGGCAGAAGTGCTTCATTCCTGCCTGGACGGTTCAGGCCTTCAGTATGCCGGTTTTGTGCAACGTCTGAATTTGCTATGTTTGTGAAGAATTTGGCCCTGCAAGGATTTCAGGTCAAGACCCTAAAGGTCTCCTGTGCAATCGAAAATGTGTTTCGAGCCTGACCTTCCCGTAAATTCAGCCCTTCGATAGGTGGAAAAGGCCTTTAGGGTCTTGACCTGAGCAGTTACCAACTTGTGTACAATAGACAGGTTCACGACTTGTAAGAAAGCCCTGGAGGGCGGGCAAGGCCTTTTGTCCACACTTTTGTTTTACGGTAAAATACAGGCAACGTAATTTAGGGTCTTGACCTGATCAGTTACCTTTTACGTAACTGCTCAGCCTTCCCGATTCGCGGGGCTAAAGCCGCCTGGTCTCGATAAACTCGACCCGGCGACTCGACCCAACGGCTCAGCGCCTGGAAGCCGTTTCGACTGGGTCTCGACATGCTCGACCCGGCGGCTCAACGCAACGCCTTCGGGCTAGAGGCAGAGTCGAATTCATTCGACTTACATGAACTGAGGCAGGGATTTATCCCGCTGGAACAGGCCGGAAATCTCGCTGACTGATCAGTTACCTTTTACAAAAATATGGAAAGCCGCAAATGCAAGCACTCTATAACGCAAAAACCGATACACCCTACCTCGCCTGGACGAATCCAAACAGGATGTCATCAACAAACACATCTCCGATGATGTCGTGCTGGATATTGGCGTTGGCATTGAAATTTACAGAGGCGGCTGCCCACCTCAACCTTAAAAGCATCTTGCCGGTCGAATTCGAACTTGTTGTGAGCGTAAACGCCTGATGTTCAAACGTAATCCTCCTTCCCCTCAAGGCGACACTGCCCCGCCCATCCAAGCCGTAGAGCGCATCACGTCGGTGCTTGGGTCGGGGGTCATCTGGCATGGCAGCATCAACGGCAGCGGCGGTGTGCGCATCGAGGGCGCCTTCGAGGGCCAGATAGCCCTGCGCGGCATGTTGGTAGTCGGCGAGACCGGGCGCGTGACCTGTGAGAACATCCGCGCCAACACCGTCATCGTGGCCGGGGCTGTGCGCGGCAACATCACCACCCAAAAACTCGAAATCCGCTCCAGCGGGCGGGTGTGGGGTGACGTGGTGACTACCGCTTTCGTGACCGAGGAAGGCGCTTTCTTGCGCGGACAGATACGGATGGAAGAAACGGTCGAACTGGACCTCGAACCTGCCCCCGAGGCCACGCCTGCTGAGGCGGCCCTGGCCGAATCTACCACCCCGACGCCTCTGCCGACGCCGTCCAACGGCGAAACGACCATCGTCAAAAAGAAGAAAACCTCCTGACCCTATGCGCTACCACGAACTGACCATCCAAACGCAGCGCGAAGCGCCCAACAATGCCCGCACACCGGGCTTTGCTTTCCTCGTCCGAGCCGGATATCTGACCCGCGAAAAAGCATGGACGCCGCTCGGCCACTATGCGCTCGACCATCTGCGCAACCTTGCATCGAGCGACACGTCTTCTTTCTTACCGCGTCTTTCCCTGCCTACCCTCGACAGCGGCAACGAAGTCTTCTTCCCCCTCCTCACGGGCGATATACCACTCATCCACTGTCCGGCTTGCGGATATGCCGCCCGCCAGGAAGTGGCCGTCTTTGCCAAAACCGCCCTGCCAGGCGAAGAACCGCTCCCGCTGGAAAAAGTGTCCACGCCAGAATGTCACACCATCCAGGCGCTGGCAGCCTTCCTCGACATCCCCGAAACCAAGACCGCCAAGGCGCTGATGTACACCCGCCTGGCCGACGGGAAACTGGTCTTCGTGGTGGTGCGAGGAGACATGCAACTGAGCGAAGCCAAATTGAAAAAGCAAGTGGGTGAAGTGCGCCTCGCCACGGTTGAGGAAATTACCGCTTCCGGCGCCGCGCCGGGATACGCCTCGCCCATTGGCCTGAGAAACGTGCTCGTGATCGTAGATGACATCATCCCACAATCGGCTAATCTGGTAGCAGGCGCAAACGAAACTGGCTACCATTTGAAACACGTCAACGACGGGCGCGATTACAGCGCAGACATAGTGGCCGACCTGGCGCAGGCGCAAGAGGGCCATCCCTGTGCCAAATGCAGTCACCCGCTGACAGCCCAGTCAGTCATTCTGTTGGCTACACGACAAACCTTCGATTTCGAGAATCTCCTGCTGGCCCTGGCTGAAACGTACCATGACGAGAAAGGACTGTCCTTGCCGCACCCGGTCGCGCCCTTCGACGTCTATCTGATGCACGTGCCAGGTAAGACGATGGACACCAAACCGGCCGCCGAAGAACTCTACGCCAATCTGCAAAAGGTCGGTATCTCCGTATTGTTCGATGACCGCGACGAGCGCGCCGGCGTCAAATTCAACGACGCGGACTTGATTGGCTGTCCTGTACGGCTAACGGTGGGAGAGCGGGGCCTCAAAGACGGGGTAGTAGAAGTGAAGAAGCGAAGTGAACCAGAAACCAGGGTAGTCCCAATCACCGCAGCGGCTCATGCAATTCAAGAAAAGTGGTAAAGATGGACACTGCCTTAAAAATCTTCGAACATGAAAACCACAAAATTATCTTCGGAGACGCGCTCGAAGCGCTTCATTCCTTGATTCCAGACCAGTCCATTGACTTGATCTTTGCCGACCCGCCATACAACATCGGCAAAGATTTCAATGGCCGAAAAGACAAATGGGCAACGGAGGAAGCCTATATAGGGTGGTGTTACCAGTGGCTGGACCTTTGCGTCCAAAAACTAAAACCCAACGGCAGTTTTTATGTGATGGCTTCTACCCAGGCGATGCCATTTTTTGACATTTTTTTGCGAAAGAAATTGGACATATTGTCTAGAATCGTTTGGCACTACGACAGTTCAAGCGTTCAGGCCAAAAAATATTATGGTTCGGTATATGAGCCAATCCTGTTTTGTGTGAAAGACAAAGAAAACTACACCTTCAACGGTGAAGCAATTTTAGTCGAAGCCAAAACAGGCGCAAAGCGAAAATTGATAGATTATCGCAAGCCTATTCCCAGCGTATACAATTCGCAAAAAGTGCCGGGCAACGTTTGGGAAATTCCACGGGTCCGTTATCGCATGAGTGAATACGAAAATCATCCCACCCAAAAACCTGTGGCATTGCTGGAACGCATTATCCTTGCCAGTTCAAATCCAGGCGATTTGGTCCTTGACCCATTTTCTGGCACTTTTACCACTTCGTTTGTGGCAAAAAATTTTGGACGCCAATCCATCGGCATTGAAATCGAGGAAGAATATGTGAAAATTGGCCTGCGCCGATTGGGCATTGTATCCTCATACAAAGGGGAAGAACTGCGACGCCCACCGCGCTCCTTCGAAAAAATTGACCCTGCCCAACCGACTCTCAAATTGCTTGGGTAAGCCCAATGGAACACGAATTCACAACGCAGATTTTGAGTGTATTGAAAGAGAACTTCGGGGAGCGGGGAAGACTTGTTTTCGACAAAAGCCCTTTGCTTCAGTATATTAACATCAAGACCGGCTCTGCTGAAAGGGGCTCGAAGTCTCGCGGCAGTTTCGCTCATTTGTATGCTATATACGTGCTTGTAGAAGATTATGTACAAAATGGCTTCGACAACCAAAAAGATTATAGCAACTACGAAGGCGCCAGATTCTTTTCCTTGCTGAAACGTCAAAGAGAATTACCATTTGGAAGCAAGTTGCAAAACCACGCCCTCAACCATCGTTTGAACGAAGAATTTAGAAAATACTTCCCTGATCTTGAATACGTTCCGATTCTAAGAGACGTTCGCGAAAACCGATATTGGTTCAATGAAAATTTACTCAGAGTGAAAGAAGGGAATAAAACGCACAATATTGCGCACCCAGTGATCGAAATCATTGACCGCTATGTCCAGACAAAAGTCACTGCCTTCCAAGCATTCATCCAAACGTGTGAGCGTTTGAAAACGATCCCCCAAGAAAATGATTTGACAGTATCCCAATTCATTGAGGAAATGTTGGCCCCAAACACAGATGCAAGAATTTTTGAGATCGTCAGTTATGCCATTTTGCGCTACTATTATCGCGACCAAGTTGTATATTTCGGATATGATCTCGTTCACATTGAGGCAGAAAACCTACATCTTTTCAAAACAGGAAGAACAAATGCCAACGATGGAGGAATTGATTTTGTGATGCGACCGTTAGGTCGTTTTTTTCAGGTGACAGAAACTTTAGATGTTAAAAAATACTTTCTGGATATAGACAAAATCGAACGCTTCCCTATTACTTTCGTTGTAAAGTCAGTGGAAGATGTGAACACAATTCGCCAAAAACTTCGAAAGGGGGCCGAAAGGCTGTACCCCATCAACGCGATTGTCGAAAAATATATGGCCTGTATCGAAGAAATCATCAATATTCCTGCGCTGATTAATTTCTTTCGAATAGCCCAGGGGCAAGGCTATCTACGCCAAATCCTGGACGAAATCATCCTGCAAAGTAATGTCAAATTCAACTCCATGGACATCACACAAAGAACCACCCAATGAACATTCCCATGTCCTCCCCCGACCTGACCGACGCCGAACGGCAGGCCGTCATCGAAGTCCTGCACACGCCCAATTTGAGCATGGGCAAACGCATCCTGGAGTTCGAGCAGGTCTTCCGCCAGTATACCGGCCGCAAGCACGCCATCGGCGTCAACTCTGGCACGGCAGGCTTGCATTTGTGCGTGCGCGCAGCCGGCATCGAGGCAGGCGACCTGGTCATCACTACGCCGTTTTCTTTCGTAGCCTCGACCAATGTGCTACTGTTCGAACATGCTATCCCGGTGTTCGTAGATGTCGAGTCGCGCACCGGCAGCATCGACCCTCAACTCGTCGCCGACGTGGCCAGGAATACAAAAAAATACCTGCCGCCTAATCATCGCGAGTTCCAAACCAGGGGCCAGAAATTGAAGGCCATTCTGCCCGTAGACGTATTCGGCCAGCCCGCCGATATGGATGCCATCAACGCCATCGCCCAAGAACACGGCCTGACCGTGATCGAGGACTCCTGCGAAGCCCTGGGCGCGCAATACAAGGGGCGAAAGGCCGGCACGCTGGGCGATTACGGTGTATTTGCCTTCTACCCAAACAAGCAAATTACGACCGGCGAAGGCGGGATAGTGGTGACAGACAACGACCAGGCCGCCGATTTCATGCGCGCTTTGCGCAATCAGGGACGCGCCGTAGGCGATACCTGGCTGCAACACACACACCTGGGCTATAACTATCGCCTGGACGAGATGTCAGCCGCGCTGGGAACGGCGCAAATGCACAGGCTGGAGGAATTGCTCCTGAAACGGGAGCAGGTAGCGGCGTGGTATGAAGCGCGCTTGAGCGAGATTCCAGGCGTCGAGATTCCCACCCTCGAATCCTATACGACGCGCATGTCGTGGTTCGTCTACGTCATCCGACTAGACGCTAAACTCGACCGCGACGCGCTGGCAAAACGGCTGGCAGCCATGGGCGTGCCGGTCAGACCCTACTTCCTGCCCATCCATCTACAACCCTATATAGTCGAACGCTTCGGCTGGCGCCAGGGGGACTTTCCGGTGACCGAAGACCTGGGGCGACGCGGCCTGGCAGTGCCGTTCAGCGGCGTGATGAGCGAAGAGCAGGTGGAATACGTGTGCCAGGCTATTCGCCAGGCAGTGAGCGCAGCATGAACGAGGGACATTTTCCCCCACCCAAACGCCGCGGGTTGGCTTTGCATCTCGGCCTGCTGCTGGCGTTGGCTGGCCTCTCGCTATGGGGTTTTTGGAACGTAGGACGTTCTACGGTGGGACCCAACCTGGTCATCTACCTGCTGGACGGCCTTCTGGCGTTGGCGCCTATACCGCTGTTTGCCTATCGCGCCTATGCCTTGTGGCGCGCCGATTACATCCTCGACCGCGACAGTTTGGAGTTGCGCTGGGGGCTGCGCGACGAGGACATTCCCTTGACCGACATCGAATGGATACGCCCGGTCCATGACCTGCCCACCCCTCTCCGCCTGCCCTGGCTGCCCATGCCGGGCGCAGTATTGGGCCTGCGGCGTCACCCGGATTTAGGGATAGTAGAATTCCTGGCCTCGGACACGAAAAATCTGCTGCTGGTAGGAACAGCCAGGCGCGTGTATGCCATTTCGCCCGCCCAGGCAGCGCCATTCGTGCAGACCTTTGCCCGCACCATTGAAATGGGCAGCCTGACACCCGCCACCCCCAAATCGATTTACCCCTCTTTCATATTCTCCCAGGCCTGGGAAAATCCCCTCGTCCGCTTCCTGTGGCTGACCGGCTTCTTCTTGAACATCGGGCTGTTCATCTGGGTCGGCATGATCATTCCTGCCCTGGGGCGCGCGCCGCTGGGCTTCGATCCTTTTGGCGCGCCGCTGCCCCCCTCTCCGGCTGCACAATTGATCTTGCTCCCCATCGAAAGCGGCTTGTTGTTCCTGACCGGCTTGCTCGTCGGCCTATACTACCATCGTTGGGAAAATCACCGCCTGTTGGCGATCCTCGTATGGGCCTCTAGCGCCTTGAGCGCCTTACTGTTCCTGCTGGCAGTGTGGTTCATCATCACGACGCCGATATGAGGCGGTGCGTAAGACGATATACGTCGGCGCAAAACATCGTCCCCTCAGGGGTGCGTTACACTTTTGGAGGAAAATGGCTGAACAATTGTCGCTTGGATTTCTCCTGGCTGTTTTCATCGCCGTTGCAGCCCGTAGAGCGCGCAGTTTGAGCCGCAGTGGAATGTATGCGGCTATCATCATCGGTACAATCATCTTTGGGCTGGGCGGCTGGCCATGGGCCGTGTTACTGCTCACGTTCTTCCTTTCCTCTACCGCCCTAACACACGCCTTCAAACAGCGCAAAAAAGAAGCCAACGAGAAATACGCCAAAGGCGGAGAACGCGACGCTGGCCAGGTCTTCGGCAACGGCGGCGTGGCGGCTTTATTTGCTGCCTTGCACACCTTCTACCCACAAGCCGCCTGGCCCTGGCTGGCATTTGCCGCTGCACTGGCAGCCGTCAATGCCGACACCTGGGCTACCGAACTGGGCATACTCAATCCAACCCCGCCCCGGTTGATCACGGACTTACGTAAGACGGTCGAAAAGGGGACTTCTGGCGGGGTCTCGGCGGTGGGGACATTGGCTGCACTGGCCGGCGCCGGCCTGATTGGGATTCTGGCCGCTTCGCTCTACCCTCAACCTGCATCCGTTGTTTGGAGTCATTTTCTCCCCTCGGCCTTGCTCGTCACCCTGGCCGGCCTGCTTGGTTCCTTGTTCGACTCTTTGCTAGGCGCGACGGTGCAAGCCATTTACTATTGCCCTGCCTGCCAGAAAGAGACCGAACGTCATCCTTACCACGCCTGCGGCGCGCCAACACATCGAATTCGCGGCTGGGCCTGGCTGGACAACGATTGGGTCAATTTTGCTTGTGGGACCGCGGCGGCCATAGTTACGTTGATATTAAACCTTATTGGCAATTACCTACCCTCACCCTAACCCTCTCCGCCTGTGATGATCGAGTCAGGACCGCTCATGGCCAGTTCAGCGCGCCGGCAGCCCGGTAGTTGAAGGAAAGGACTTCCAAATCTCCTATGTCAATGATGCCATCTGCATTTAGGTCCGCAGCCTCGAACAAGGCGGTATGATAATTCATTGCAATGGTCATGGCATCATATTGATCTATGACATTGTTTCCATCGACATCACCGGCAATCAGGGTGACGGGTAACTTGATGCTGGTCTCTCCGGGAGTCAACGCGGCCTGACCCTGGGCGCTCAAGAAACCGTTGGCCGTGGCTACAACCGTATATACGCCGGGAGGAACGGTTAGGCTGAAAATACCGTCGCTGTTCGTTTTCGTCTCGGCCACAGCCACACCCTCTGCGTTGTACAAACTGACTGTTACTGCCTTTCTGGCAAGGACCTGTCCAGCAAGATTGGATGAGGCCATAGCAGGAGATGGCGTCGAGGGGGTAGATGCGCCAAGAATGGTGAGAGGAGCATTTGCCGTCGCCACTTCTATAAAGACGTTATCGCCTTTGGACACGCGCGTTCGACATCCAATCGCAAGTTGCCCGGCCTGCAGGCCAGTCAAGTCGAAGGTGAAGGCTGGGCCGCTGGCGGTAGCCATCCGGTTTTGGCTACCTGCTACGGCAACGATGAAACTGCCATTTTGCGGATCGACCAGCGCAACGACTGGATCGGCGCCAAAGAGATTGGAGACCACAATGTTGCTTATTTTGACCAGGGTAGGGTCATAAGTGCAGGTAAATTCGGCGCTCTTGTAGCCTTCAGCCGGCACACCGTTCAAGGTTACAATGGCCGAGGCCGTTTGCCCTACATCGACGCTCGTTGGTATGACAATGGCCGCAGCAGGCGTATTGCTGAGCGTTTGGGTGACCGTGACGGTTGCAACCTGGGGACTGGCTGTGAAAGTCGGCGCGACCACATCGGTTGCAACGGGGGGAAGGGTCGTCGAGGTCGGGGCAACCGTATCGGTCGCAACGGGGGGAATAGCCGTGAAGGTAGGGGTGACAGTGTCGGTAGCGAGTGGAGGCAGTGCAGTAAGGGTCGGAGTAACTGCCAACGAGCAGGGAAATGCCCCTACGTATTGAAGGTTCGGCAAGCAGAGGGGCGAGCCGGGAAGAGGGCGGTAATTTCCATCTAGCATTGGATTGATGTTCCACAAGTCGGCCGGCGCAGCAGCCCGCTTCGGCGTCCCGCCTGTCCTGTATACTGAGTTGTCGCCTTCGTCTAGTTTAGATCGCACTGGCCATAAATGCCCGATCCCATTTGCCTGATTGTAGAAGACGTTGTAATGCACATAGACGCCGGACGTGTCGTAAAACTGTATTCCTTGCGAATGCAAGTGACCGGAACCTATGAAAGTATTATGGGTAAATGAAATCGTGTTGGCATTCTCGAATTCGCCAATGAAGTCTACAATGCCCACATTGTTGATGAACGTCAGGTGGTTAGTACCTTGCGTTCCCTGGAACATTTTGGCTGCACCGCCGATCCATTCGGAGGCCGGTGGCAGGTCACAGCGGTTGCCATCAAACAGGACATTCGAAGCCGCCACATGGTCACCGCCATAAGTCTGGAAGCAATCCATGTGACTGTTGGAGACATAATCATTGGCTAGGTTCGCCAGTTCCTGAAGATTACATGCGGTTTTTTTGTATCCTTCCTTGCCAAAGGGCATGTCGTGGACGTAATTGCCTCTGAAAATATGCCCATTGCCGTGGAAGCGGAACCCGTCAGAGTCCAACCACGAGGCGGTAGAAGTGCTGCATGGATGCCGCTGAATGACGTGCGAAACGTCATTGTTCTCGATGAGGTGATCGTTGCCCATCACCTCCGCTGCAAACATCCCATTGCGGAAAAAGACATTGTTACGCACGATACAATCATGAGAAGTATCGGCCAACTGCACACCGCCCCAGATGTTATACAAGAAGCGGTTATTCTCGATGACGCACTGGCCAGCATTGACGACATAGACGCCATTACCGGTAGTATAGGACTGGCTCCAATTGGTAAGCGTGAAGCCGCGAATAATAATCCTGTCGGCCTGGATGACGAACCCCTGGCTGGTCACCTCGCCCTGCGCCTGGAAGGTGAGGCCGGGACGCTGGACGCGCACGCGTTCAGGATAGTTGCCGGCCAACACGATAGCAGTACTACCGGCAGGCATAGCGTTGGCGGCTTTTTGGATGGTACGCCACGGCTGGTTTTGGGTCCCTGGGGCGTTATCGTTTCCAGCCGGCGAGACATAATACACCTCTCCATCCAAGAGGGGTAAGGCATGGACGCTATGAAAAGCGGTCAACATCAGCGTAAGCGTCCCCAAAATTCTGAGTAAGCGGTAAACTGCCTTATTCATTTCTTCACTCCTGGCGCAAGGGTTTTTGCGTTGCGCCGAGAACTCATTCGCACGGCCTCTAGCCGCAGTCGAACACGAAGTCAATTTCGCATTACAGGTCTTTGCGTATGATGTTCGAGTTTCGCGGTGGGCTGGGGCGGTGTGGCGTATTATCGCATATCGCCCCCAAACAGGTATGTGACCAGGGTACCATGTGACCCCTCACAGTTTTGAAATCATTTGTTAACAAATGGCTGACGGCGGCGGGCAAATGCCCCCTTTTTACCTCTGAAAACGCCCAATGCCTGCTTTATAATTCAGGGGTCATGCAAAGAATAGTTCGATATCCTCCAAGAATGGCCTTACAATGTCTCTGCTCACCGTTACCTCGCTGTCCAAATCCTTCGGGCCGGTAGATTTGTTTACCGGCGTCACCTTCTCAGTAGCAAAAGGCGCGCGCCTGGCGCTGGTGGGTCCCAACGGCGTGGGCAAGACGACGCTGCTGCGGATTTTGGCCGGGGTGGAAGAGGCCTCTTCGGGTACGGTAGCAAGCGCACGGGGAGTCCGAATCGGATATCTGCCGCAAGAGGCCGATTTCGAGATGCAAGGGACGTTATGGGAGTGTTGCGAGTCCGTCTTCGCCGACATCCAGCATCAGCAAGAAGAACTACATCGCCTCGAGATGCTGATGGCCGACCCGACGCGCGCGGGCGAGGTCCTGGAACGTTATGGCGCCCTCCAGCAGGCTTTCGAGAATCGCGGGGGCTATACCTACCAGACACGCATCCGCCAGGTGTTGACCGGGTTGGGTTTCGCCTCGAACGATTATGACTTGAATTTGGAACATCTCTCCGGCGGACAGCGCACCCGCGCCTTTCTGGCCCGCCTCCTGCTCTCGGACCCCGACCTGTTGCTGCTCGATGAGCCGACCAACCACCTCGACATCGCCGCCGTCGAGTGGCTGGAGAGTTATCTTGCCCAATGGGAAGGGGCGGCGGTCATCGTCTCGCACGACCGCTATTTCCTCGACCGGGCCTGCAATGTGATCCTGGAGATGCTGCCGGCCGCCTTTGAGGTGTATCACGGCAACTATTCGGCCTACTTGCACCAGCGTCAGGAACGCGCCGAGCGACGTCAGGAAGTGTTCGAGCGCGAGAAAGAAAAATTGTTCAAGGAAGTGGACTACATCAAGAAGAACATCTCTGGCCAGAATGTAACGCAGGCCAAAGGCAAGCTGCGGCGGCTGACGCGCATCGTACAGGCCATCGAGCAAGTCGGCATGGAAGCGGTGAGGAGCACTGCCTGGTCGCAACTGGAGGTGGAGACGACCACCAGTCCCTTCAGCGTGGAGGAAGCGGAGCGACGGGTGCGCGCGCTGCGCGCGCCAGTGCAGACGCTACCCAAACTACACTTTAACCTGCGCGCCGCCAGCCGTTCGGGAAATATCGTCATCCGCACGCGCGGGCTAGAAGTGGGCTACCCCGCCGATCCATCCAAGGGGCTGCTGGCCAGACGGTTGTTTTCCGCGGCCGATATTGAACTGCGCCGCCTGGAATGCGCCGCTCTGATTGGCCCCAACGGCGCCGGCAAGACCACTTTCCTGAAGACTATCCTCGGACAATTGGAACCGCTGGCCGGCGAGGTGGAACTGGGCGCGTCGCTGCACATCGGCTATTTTGCCCAGGCCCATGAGGGGTTGAATCCGGCCAACACGCTGCTAGAGGAAATCGGGGCGCTTAGGCCAGCCTGGCTGCCAGGGCAAATCCGCGATTATCTTGGCAAGTATCTGTTTTCGGGCGACGATGTGTACAAGAAGGTGGCGTTGCTCTCCGGCGGCGAGCGCGGCCGGCTGGCGCTGGCTAAACTGGCTTTGCAGGATACCAATCTGTTGCTGCTCGACGAACCGACCAATCACCTCGATATTCCTTCGCAGGAAATTTTACAGGCTGTGTTGGACGAATACGATGGCACTATCTTGCTGGTAACGCACGACCGCTATCTCATCGATACGCTGGCCACTCAAATTTGGGAAGTGAGCGAGGGCGCGTTGATGGTCTTTCAGGGAACATATTCACAGTTGAAAGAGGAAAGGGAAAAAGAGGCGGCGCGGCTGGCAGAGCAAAATCCCCATCTCTCTGAGCGCCGTCTATCGAATGCCGCTTCTCGAAAGACGAAAGAAGAAAGACGCAAGATTGCCCGAATGCAGGAATTGGAAAACCAGATTGCTGCGCTGGAGAAACGCCTGGCCGAATTGGGAGTGCAGTTGGAGAACCCGCCCGCCGATCCGCTCGAAGTGGCGCGGCTGGGAGAGGCCTACGCCTCTACGCAACGAGAGATGGACGAAAAATTAGGCGAATGGGAGCGACTGTAAAGACATGTCTCAAATCTACTTCAACGGCAAGGTTTACCAGGACATCTCCGAGATGCCCCCCAGCGAACGACAGGCTTACGAGCAATTGATGGCCATCTTCAAGGACGAAAACCAGGATGGCACCCCCGACATCTTCCAGGGCGATGTGATCGGCAACCTGCTCAACGCCGCTACGACCTCGATCTACGTGGATGGGGTTCAAGTTAGCGGACTGGATGCGATGACGCCCGAAATGCGCATCAAGTTCGAGGAGGGGATGAAAACACTCAAGAGCCTGGGCTTGATCTCGCAAGTCCCCACGATGCCAGGATATTCACAGGCGCCCCAGGCAGAGTACGCCTCCATCCGTCCTTCGCCGCCTGTCATCCAGCAACCTTCGGCCATCGAGGAAGAGCAAAGGAACCGCTGGCTATTGGTGTTGCTCGCGCTGGTTATCCTGGCTGCCTGCGGGATCGGTACAGCGGTTTTCTTCTTCCTGGCGCAGGCGGGAGCGTAAAGCGGCTGTTCATCTATCCCGCCTGCTGCGCAAACCAGGAATGAGCATGGGCGTGGAGGCCTGGTAGTCGGCATAGGCTACACCGTATTCGCGCAACAGTTTGCGTTCCTCGAAATAGGCTCCCCCGATAATGTAGATTGTCGCGGCGACACACAAAGCCAACAAGTTGACCGACATGACCGGCATCAGCCAGATGAAAATCAGTCCGGCGGTGTAAAGTGGATGCCGCACCCAACGATACAGTCCATGCACAACGAGAGAGCCGTTTTTTTCTTCGCCCTCGAACAATTGGCGCAGGCCCAGGAAGGCCAGCGTATCGGTTTGCAATAAGCCTATGAGCAGAAGCGCAGCCGCCAGCAGTTGCCCGGCCAGCGTCAGGTACAGCCAGGGGGGCGGGATGCGATACAGAACGCGGTCGGGCAGGGCGGCCACCAGCCATAAGATGGGGAGGAAACTGATCGCCGAAAAAAGGTTATAGCCCAGGCGGTAAAAACGCATGGCGCTCTCGCCAAAGCGACGGCCCAGCCAGGCTTTTGCCCCCTGCGAGGCCAGGAGCGAATGCACCGCTCCCCATAAGAATACCGATAAGATCAACCACAGCATGAAAGAGTTCCTTGTTTCGAATTTCCAATAGCAGCGAGCCTGCATTTTTACCCTTCAGACGCAGGCATGCTTGCTTTTCTTTCGCTCGAAAGTGGCGCAAGTCTGCGACTTGTGTTCGGCGCAGTAGTAAGGGGGGGGCTGGTTGGCAGGGTTATCCTCCTACCACATGAGTCTGCTTGCGATGCAAGGGGACGAAGCCTTGCGCGGCCAATTCGGGCGTAGGCAGCGAGGCCTCGTCGGGCTTATCGCTCAGGCCAAAGACCAGCGCGCCGCGTGCCTGCCAGTCCAGCGCCAGGTCGCGCACCTCGCGGGTGATGACAATTTCCTCGCCCAGCAATTTCTCCACGGGAGTATCGTCGGGCAGCCGGCCCATCCGCATGCTGGTGATGCGAAACTCGTTGTAACGGAACGGCTTGAACGGCGTTGGATCGCCGGCCTGAACGTTAGCAAAGATTTCTTCGTGAATGGCAGACAGATGAGGGGAAAGCGCCGACGAGCGACTATCTACCTCGGCGATGAACTGACGAAATTCGCGCATCTCTCCGACCCGTATCCTGTTCGCCAGGCCATCGAGCGTTTCCAACCCGCTGCCGAGGATGAGGCAGGTATAAGCCAAATAGTCCTGGTTGTCGCCGGTGAAGGGATGGAATTCCGGTTGGACCAACAAATCATAGGCGACGCGGAAGGCTTGCGCATCGAAGGCATCGCCAAGCAAGCTGGCAACCGTCTCCTCCACCGCCTGGACACGGGCATTGTCTATGACTGCGGCGTTGCGTCCGCGCGCACCCAGGGCGGTTTTATCCATGTCAATCAACAAGGCCGTGTGTTCGTCGATGGGGAAGCCCTGAGCAGCAACGAACTCGCGAAACGCGTCGTCCAACGCTGACCAGCAGTTGGACGAATATAAAATCTGACCGCCGCTCATCTTCTCGATTTGCGCCGCGAAGGGAGCGGTTGTTTCAGAGCCAATGAAGGCCAGACCCAGCCAAGCGCCGGCTACGCACAGGTTGGCAAAGGCAATCGAATCGAGCAGGCGCGTATCGCCCAGGAAGATGATGCGCCGGATGTCGGCGCCGGGGGCGGTTAGTTGACGCGCCTGCGACAGGATGGCAGCCGCCACGCGGGCATAATCGGGCTCGTTCTTGCGCGGAATGACGCTGGCCGGCAAGCCCAGTTCATGCCGCAGGTCGGCCAGCGCAGGCAAACGCCGGTCGGCGGGCTTCAGATTGCGATAGACGATGAAGTCGCCCCAAAAATCAGCCAGGGCAGAAAGGCCATAGCAGTTCATAGCAGGTTTTCCTTTACGAGTAGTTCAGCATTGTAGATGGATCCGCCGGCTGCGCCGCGGATGGTGTTGTGCGAGAGGACGACGAATTTGACGCTCAGCAAGGGGTCGGGGCGCAGGCGTCCGACCACGGTGGTCATGCCTCGTCCGGTCAATCGGTCGAGGCGCGGCTGGGGGCGGTCGGCTTCCTCGCGCACCACCAGGACGGGATGAGGCGCAGAAGGCAGGTGACGGACAGCGGCCGGGGCCTGATAAGCGGTCAGAGCAGCGGAAACCGCTTCGAGGGAGGCCGAGGCGCGCAATCCCACGCTCAGGCAAACGGTATGTCCGTCGCTCACAGCAACGCGGTTGGTATGCGCCGAGAGTCGCACGTCTGCCAGTTCGATGCCCGCCTCTCCCAGGCGGCCCAACATCTTGCGCGGTTCCCATTCCACTTTTTCTTCCTCCCCGCCAATGTAGGGGATGATGTTGTCGGCCACATCCAGCGAAGGCACGCCAGGATAACCGGCCCCTGAGAGCGCCTGGAGAGAAACCGCAAAGACTTGCTGAACGCCAAAAGCCTCGTCCAGGGCCTTGAGGGCTACGGTCATGCCGGCGCTGGTGCAATTGGGGTTGGTGATAATACAGCCTGACCAGCCGCGCTGCTGGCGTTGTTGGCGCAGCAAGGCAATATGCGGGGCGTTGACTTCAGGCATCAGGAGCGGCACATCGGGCGCGGTACGGTAGGCCGAGGCGTTGGAACACACGGCCATGCCGGCGCGAGCAAACTGCGATTCGATTTCCAACGCCTGTTCGGCTGGCAGGGCCGAGAAGACGAGGCGCGCTTGCACGGCTTCAGGTGTGATCGGTAACAGGTTCATCGAACGCGCCCAAGCCGGCATGGGGTCAGCGAGCAGCCAGCGGCAGGCCTGGACATAAGGTTGCCCGGCAGAACGCTCCGACGCCGCCAGAGCCACGACCTCGAACCAGGGATGCCCATCCAGGAGAGAGACGAAGCGCTGACCCACCGCGCCGGTGGCGCCCAACACGGCAACGGGGATTTTTTCCATCACGCCTCCTGCTTCACGAACAGTTCATGCACCGCCTTGACAGCCGTCTCGGTATCGGCATTGTCCACCACCATCGAGATAGAGACTTCAGAAGAACCTTGTGCAATGGCCAACACGTTAATCCGCTTTTGTCCCAACTGGCTGAAGACTTGCCCGGCCACCCCCGGCGTGTGCCTCATGCCAGCGCCTACCACCGTGACGATGGAAACATCTTCGGTCGCCCAAATACTGTCGATGTCGCGCTGGGTCAACTCGACCGAGAAGGCGCTCTTCAACGCCGCCAGCACTGGCTCGGTAGAAGCAGACGGCACGGCAAAGCAAATGGATTGCTCTGAGGAGGCCTGCGTGATGAGCGGGACGCTGGTACGGGTGGAGGCCACTGCCCCAAAAGCGCGCGCTGCCACGCCCGGCACGCCCAACATGCCGCGCCCCTCGATGGTAATCAGACGCTGGTTGCGGATAGCGGTGACAGCTTTGACGATCATGTCGCCATTGGGTCGGGCAGCATGATCGGCGACCAGCCACGTGCCAGGATGGGCGGGGTCGAAGGTGTTGCAAATGCGCAGCCTGATGCCGGCTTCTACCACCGGGCGGATGGTTTTGGGATGCAAGACTTTGGCGCCGTAGTAGGCCAGTTCGGCGATTTCGCTGTAAGTAATCTCCGGCAGAGTGCGGGCAGAAGGCACCAGGCGCGGGTCGGCGGTCATCACGCCGTCCACATCGGTCCAAATCCACACTTCATCGGCCGGTAAGACAGCGCCCAGGATGGCCGCCGAGTAGTCCGAGCCGCCGCGCCCCAGGGTAGTGACGACACCGGCCGGTGTGGCGCCGATAAAGCCGGTCACGACCGGGATGACGCCTTGCGCCAGAAGCGGCTGCAAGCGTTGGCGCGTCTTTTGGGTGGTGGCTACAAAATCGGGGTGTGCGTTCTGGAAATGATCGTTGGTAACGACTAGATCGCTGGCTTCGACATACTCAGCCGGTGCGCCGCGTGCCGCGATGACGCCGGCGAGCAGGCGCACGCACATGCGCTCGCCCAGCGAAGCGACCGCATCCAGCGCGCGCGGGCTGGCCTCCCCGATGACGGCGATGGCGCGGCACAGTTCGACGAAAGAGGTCGTCAGCCTGTCCACCTCGTCCCTCACACGTTGCCGGGCCGCCAGGTCGAGGATGAGCGTCTCGGCAACGTCGAAATGTCGGGCGCGCAACTCGGCTGCGGCAGATTCGAGCGCCTCCACCTCGCCTCGCGCGGCGCGGTTGGCGCTGTTCAGCAGCAAGTCGGTGACGCCCGACATGGCCGAGGTCACGACCACCACGCGCGGCCAATCGTCCCTGGCGGCGCGCACGATGTCAGCCGCCTGCCTCAGCGCCTCGGCATTCCCCACCGAAGTGCCGCCGAACTTCATCACCAGGCAGTCGCGGGATAATGTTGTATCTTTCATACGAGCCTCCTCAAAAAAAGCGCCCCACACAGCATGTGGGGCGCCAGATGTACGTAAGAAGGGTTTGCTGCCGCTAAACCTGTCCAAACGCTGACGCCCCACGCCAGGTGGGGGAAGCAGTGGTGGTCGAGGTACCGCGCTTGGACAGATTCATATTGGGCGCAACTATACCACAGGCAGGCGGATAGAGTCAATCCATTGGTATAATGCAGAAATTTCACAGGAAGAAAAGATGCGACTCAACCGACAATTCGAGCGCCTGAGGCAATCGGCGACCGTTGCCATGGCAGATCGTGTGGCGGCCATCCTGGCCAGCGGGCGACGTGTGATCCCCCTGCAAGTGGGCGACCCCGACTTTGCGACCCCGCCTCCCATCCTGGAGGTGGTGCAGCGCGCCTTACAAGATGGGCTAACTCACTACGTCCCCTCGCGCGGCTTGCCAGACCTGCGGCTGGCGGCAGCAGCCAAACTAAACCGCGACCATAGCCTGACCTATGACCCGGCTTCGGAGATTCTGGTTACGCATGGCGGCATTCATGCCTATTATCTGGCCTTGCAATCCATCCTCGAACCGGGCGATGAAGTGTTGATTCCCGATCCCACCTGGGCCACGCACGCCAATATGGCCGTCATGCTGCGCGCACATGTCAAGCGGGTACCGGCCCGCCCCGAAGACGGCTTCCTGCCGACCTTCGAGGCCTGGGAACGGGCGCTCTCGTCCCACACGCGGGTCATCGTGCTGAATTATCCCTCCAACCCGACCGGGGCCTATCCCAGTTGGGCATATCTGGATTGGCTGCAAGCGTTTGCCGCCGCAAACGACCTGTGGGTGGTCAGCGACGAGGTGTACGAGAATCTGTACTACGGCGAGAAGCCGACCAGCGCCGGCGCGTTTCCCGGCGCAAAGGAACGCACGCTGCTCGTACACAGTTTGTCCAAGACCTATGCGATGACCGGCTGGCGGGTAGGTTACCTGGCTGCGCCGCCGCAAGTCATCGAGAATGCGCTCAAGGCCGGGCAGAATTCCATTACATGCGTGGCGCCTTTCATCCAAAAGGCGGCCGCCTTTGCGCTGAACGATGCCGGCGTGCAAGCGGCAGCGGCAGACATGCGCGCGCAATACGCCCGACGGCGCGACCTGGTGCTGCGCCTGGCCGCTCAATTCGAAAGCGAAAAAGTGCGCCTCACGCCGCCGATGGGCGCGTTCTACTTCTTCCTCGATTTTCGCGGGCTGAGGCTGCCTTCCAATGTCGTATGTGAACGCATCCTGGAAGAAGCCGGCGTGGCCCTGGTGCCAGGTTCAGCTTTTGGCGAGCAGGGTGAGGGGTTTGCCCGCCTGTCCATTGCGGCTTCCGATGCGGATGTGGAAGAAGGATTCAGGAAAGTGGTGGAGTGGGCAGAAGGTCAACCAATATCCAAAGGAGATGGAAGATGAGAGTTGCCTTTCAGGGTGAATCAGGAGCCTATAGCGAGGAGGCAGGTTGCGGGTATTTCGATGCGCCAGAGATGGTGCCGCACGAGACGTTCGAACAGGTCTTCGAGGCCGTGGCCTCCGGCAACTGCCAGGCCGGCTTGATTCCCATCGAAAATTCGCTGGCAGGCAGTATCCACCAGAACTATGACCTGTTGCTGCGGCACGACCTCTTCATTACCGGCGAATATTTACTGCGTGTGCGGCATTGTTTGATCGGCTTTCGCGGCGTCGAAATCAAGGAGATTCAGCGCGTCATCAGCCATCCGCAGGCGCTGGGGCAATGCGCCGGCTTCTTGCGCAAACTGGGTGTCAAGACCGAACCGGTGTACGATACGGCCGGCAGCGTCAAGTTGCTGAAAGCCTCTGGCAAACGAAACAGCGCGGCCATCGCCTCGCGGCGGGCAGCGGAAATTTATGACATGCAAATTCTACGCCAAGACATCGAAGATAACGCCGAAAATTACACCCGTTTTCTGGTAATCGCCCCCCAGCCGGCCGAGCCGAGCGAGGAAGCCAAGACCTCCATCGTGTTCACACTCAAGAACCAGCCCGGCGCGCTGTTCAAGGCGCTGAGCGTATTTGCCCTGCGAGATATTGACCTGACCAAAATCGAATCACGGCCGCTGGCGGGCAAGCCGTGGGAGTACCTGTTTTACATCGACTTCCTCGGCTCCGTCGCACAACAACCGGTTCGAAGGGCGCTCGATCACCTGGGCGAATATGCGCCCATGCTGCGGGTCTTAGGCTCATATCCGCGTTTCCTTACGCGAACGAGCCAAAATCCACCGAGTTGAGCCGGCGGGTGACGTTTACGTTGTGCTACATTTACTTCCCTCCTCGTATGGTTTGATTTCGGCCCTTTATCAGTTGTCATGCAAACCACATGATTTTACTCACCAATTTATTTTCGCAAATATATATTTGCACAAATCGGTTGACCCATACCCCCGGCAACGATATAATCCAGTCGTCATGTCCATCGAACTGACCTGGGAATCCACCTACGCCATTGCACTGGAACTCAAGCGCCGACATCCGCAGGCCAACCTGGCAACAGTCAGCCTGGGTCAAGTCTACGAATGGACACTGGCGCTGCCGGAATTTCAGGATGACCCGTCGTTGTGCAACGACGACATCCTCAACGCAATTCTTCGAGACTGGTACGAGGAGACAATCTATGAGTGACCCTGAACTCAACTCCCCCGGTTACGACATCCCAGATGACATGAAGAACGTGGTAGCCATCACCACGCTCGACCGCATCTACAACTGGGGACGGCGCTCGTCGGTCTGGCCGATGATGTTTGGCCTGGCCTGCTGCGCCATCGAAATGATCGCTGCACAAGCCGCACGCTACGACATGGCGCGCTTCGGCATGGAAGTCATGCGCCCCACGCCCCGTCAAAGCGACCTGATGCTGGTATCTGGCACCGTCACCAAGAAAATGGTGCCGGCGATCGTGCGCCTGTACAACCAGATGCCCGAACCGAAATATGTGGTCGCCATGGGGGCCTGCGCCTCGGGCGGCGGCCCATTCAAAGAGGGCTACAACGTCGTCTCTGGCATAGACAAATTCCTGCCGGTCGACGTGTACATCCCCGGTTGCCCGCCCACCCCGCAGGCCCTGATTGCCGGCCTGATCAAATTGCAAGAAAAGATAGACAAACAATCCATCCGGCAGGTACGCTGGTACCGCAGAGGCCCAGACTCGGTCGAGGTACCGGTACCCGTCCTGGGTCCAGATTTGATCGACTTGCGTCGCAAGGCCGAGATCAAACGAATCGCCGCGCAAGTTCCCACCCAAGAGGCGTAGGAGGCGAGCATGGCAACCCCCGTCCAAACCGAAACTCTCGATCTATCCGCCAAATTTCCCGGTGCCGTCCGCCCGGATGAACGCCCCGGCTATGCCGGCTGGATCGTCGAAAAAGACCATCTGCTCGAGGTAGCAACCTTCCTGCGCGACGAACTGGGCTATGACCTGCTCTCCTCCGTTACCGGCGTAGATTACCTGCCCGAAGGCAAGATGGAAGTCGTCTATCAGGCTTACAAAACCACAGGCGGGCCAGGCATCTTCTTCAAAGTCCAGGCGCCGCGCGTCGACCCCATACATGTCCCCTCGGTTGTTGGCATCTGGCCGGGCGCAGACTTCCAGGAACGGGAAATCTGGGACCTGTATGGCATCCACTTCGACGGCCACCCCGACCTGCGCCGCATCTTGACCTGGGAAGGCTTCGAAGGCCACCCCATGCGCAAGGACTGGCGCGAAGCCTACTACGAGGAAGAAGCCAAGCCCTACAAGAGCCGCTGGCCCGAAGGACATCACGTCAGCGCAGAAGAGAAGAACCCCTACAAAGACAATCTGCGCTATCCAGAAAAGTTCGACCCCGAAAAATGGACGCCCACCGACCCGGAAGAGGCGCTCTACGCTTCACTGAAGAAATACACGCAGACCAGCGAAGACGGCCTGGAAACCGAGCGCATCATCGTCAACATGGGGCCGCAGCATCCCTCCACGCATGGCGTATTCCGCGCGGTGGTCGTGCTGGATGGCGAGACGGTCGTCAGCCTGAAACCGGTCATGGGCTACCTGCACCGCAACCACGAGAAGATCGGCGAGCGCAACACCTTCCTACAGAACATGCCCTACACCGACCGCCTGGATTACTTCAACTCGATGTCGAATAACTGGGGATATGCGCTGGCAGTCGAAAAGTTGATGGGTATCCAGGTCACTGAGCGCGCCGAATACATCCGCGTCATCATGGCCGAACTGACCCGTATCCAAAATCACCTCATCTGGATCGGCATGATGTTGAACGACCTGGGCACCTACTTCACCCCGGCCCTGTACGCATTCGAAGAGCGCGAACTGATCTTGGACATCTTCGAGGCCGCCTCTGGCTCGCGGATGATGTGCAACTACCACCGCTTCGGCGGCGTGGTGCGCGACGTGCCGCCCGAAGCCTTCGAAAAACTCAAGGGCCTGGTCTACGACCGCCTGCCCGCCAAGATCGAGGAATTCGAGCGTTTCTTGACCGAAAACGAAATCCTGGTAGCACGCCTGAAAGGCATCGGCTACCTGAGCGCCGAAGACGCCATTGCCTACTCGATAACCGGGCCTGTCCTGCGCGCTTCGGGCGTGCCATATGACATCCGCCGCGCCGAACCTTACGGAATTTACGACCGCTTCGACTTCGACGTCGTCACCCGCCCCGAAGGCGACATGTACGCCCGCTACCTGGTGCGCGTGGAGGAAATGCGCCAGAGCCTGCGCATCCTCGAACAGGCTCTCAAGGACATCCCCGAAGGGCCGGTGCTGCCCGGCAAACCGGCCTATCAGGTGCGCGTCCCGGCTGGCGAAGCCTATGGACGCATCGAAGCCCCCAAAGGCGAACTGGGCTTCTACGTCATCTCGACCGGCAAGCCCAATCCCTGGCGCTACCATGTGCGCGCTCCATCCTTCATCAACGTCACGGCGCTGGAAAAGATGTGCATCGGAAACAAAATCGCCGACTTCGTAGCCATCCTGGGCGCAATTGACATCGTGCTTGGCGAACTGGATCGGTAGGAGGTATGAACATGTACGGAAAAGGTATCCTCAAAGGTCTGAGCGTCACCCTGAAACGCTTCGTCAACACGTATGTAGAAGACATTGCCTGGTGGGGCCGCCGTTACTACAAACCGGAGGGCATTGCCCGCCGCTCCAGCAAGGATGCGCGCGGTATCTTCACCATCCAGTACCCCGAAGAGAAACTGCCCACACCAGAAGAGTTCCGCTACGTCCCCTTCCTGGTATACGACGAAAAAGAAGATGGCCAGAAGGAAGTGCGCTGTACCTCCTGCGGCATCTGCTCAAAAGTCTGCCCGCCGCAATGTATCTGGATCGTGCGGACGGTTGACCCCGCTACCGGCAAACCCGTTCCTGCCCCGGCTGAATTCTACATCGACGCAGATATTTGTATGAACTGCGGCTTTTGCGCCGAATACTGTCCCTTCGATGCCATCAAGATGGATCACGATTACGAAATCGCTTCCTACGGGCGTAACCTATTCAACCTGGATAGGCTGCTCAAACCGGCCTCCTACTATGCCAGCATCCGCCCCCTGAACGCGGCGCGCGAAGACGAAGCCCGCCGTGCAAAAGAGGCCGCCAAAGCCGCCAAAGCGGATGCTTGAACCTTAGAGTCAGGACAAAAATGACAACACCCACCAAAGAACAAGTGCTTGCGGCGCTGAGCAAGGTACAGGAGCCAGAACTGCACAAAGACCTGGTGACCTTGAACATGATCCGCAACCTGGAGATCGAGGGCGGCAAGGTCTCCTTCACCATCATGCTGACCACACCCGCCTGTCCACTGCGCAGCCGCATCCAGCAGGAAGCGGAGCAAGCCGTGAAAACAGTGCAGGGCGTCGAGTCGGTCGCCGTCAAGATGGACTCGGACGTTCCCAACGATGGCCGCATGCGCGGCCTGGTCAACATGCCCATCCGCAACGCCATTGCGGTCGGCTCCGGCAAGGGCGGCGTGGGCAAAAGCACCGTTGCCGTGAACATGGCCATCGCCCTGGCGCAGTCAGGCGCGCGCGTGGGGCTGATGGACGCCGACATCTATGGCCCGAACATCCCCACCATGCTGGGCGTGGAAACGCTGCCGCCGCCGCAGGGCGAAAAACTTACCCCCGCGCAAGCCTACGGCATCAAAATGGTCTCGATGGGATTGCTGGTCCAACCCGGGCAGCCGCTCATCTGGCGCGGCCCGATGCTCAATTCGGCCATCCGCCAGTTCTTGAGCGACGTGGAATGGGGCGAACTTGACTACCTGATCGTGGACCTGCCGCCCGGCACGGGCGACGCAGCCCTATCGCTGGCGCAGGCGCTGCCTCTGAGCGGCGCGATCATCGTGACGCTGCCGCAACTGGTCTCCCTGGAAGACGCGGGGCGCGGGCTGAACATGTTCCGCCAGTTGGAAGTCCCCATTCTGGGCGTGATCGAGAACATGTCGTACCTGGACCTGCCGGACGGCTCCCGCCTGGACATCTTTGGCTCCGGCGGAGGCGAGCAACTGGCCGACACCATGAACGCGCCTTTCCTAGGCCAGGTGCCGATCGACCCGGAAGTGCGCGTGGGCGGCGACAGCGGCAAGCCCATCGTGGTCTCCAAGCCCGAGTCGGCGGCGGCCAGGGCGCTGCAAGAGATCGCCCAGCAGGTGGCGGCCAAGATCAGCGTGGCGGCACTGGGCGGGGACAACACCCTGCCGATCAATATCATCGAGTAGACTCCACGCGTTTCTTCATCCCCAGGAGGCAAGTATCCTGGGGATGTTTGTTGCTCTTCGGGCGGTCACGGTTTGCTATCCGAATTAATGATTGACTTTCCCATTTCGATTTGCTATAATAGACCTCTTGCATAAGTCATGATTTGGCCTGAAGCTCGAGGTTGTAAATCGCAGCGATCAGGTTGAACCGCAACCCAAAGCGCTTGCGCCGGTTGCGATACCGTTCACTCAGGATGCGAAACACTTTCAGTTGCCGGATGACATGCTCACAGTAAATCCGTTGCCG
>FWPU01002850.1_pt1 | contig 24259 bp, 18 predicted proteins | sample 2228361 | NCBI WGS metagenome assembly FWPU01 (sample SAMEA103939777, study PRJEB20133) | metagenome | reverse complement strand
ACTCGGACACGCTGAACCCGTCGCACGCGAAAGACAGGCGGCAGGACCGGCAGACATCGAAGAAGACCCGCCTGGGGTCCTCGAACGCCAAGTCCAGCGCGTTCTCGGGCGCCCGCATGCAAAGGGCGTTCGACACGACGCGGTCCGGGTCCAGGGACACAAGGCGGCACAGCGCAATCCCACGCACGGACAGCCGGCGGAACCGCGCGGCCGCCCCGGCCACGAGGCCGTCCACCCGGGCGGCGACGGCCCCCGGGTCCGCTGCCAACCGGTCCTCGGAGACCCGGATCTCCAGTTCGTCCGCGCCCCAGGGGTTCTCGATGTCACCCGCGGGAGCCGGGATGGGGGCGACCAGGGCGAGGTACGCCAGGAGGGACCGGGCCCGCAACGCGGTCACGACCTCGGGGCGTGGGGCGTCGTCGGCACGGAAGGCGACCTCGTTGACCCCGGACCGGACCAGGGCTGCGACCTCCCGGTCGGACGGCGCGCCGCCGTCGAGGCGCTCGGCCCGGACCCGCCGGAAGCCCGCGTCCCTGGCCTCGCGCGCCATCCCACACAGGGCCGAGACCCCATCCCTCCCCCACCGCAGGACGACGCGGTCCCGCCGGTCCCGTGGCAGCGAGGCGACCCACGCCTGGAACGCCGCGACGTCCGGCGGGGCCGGCGTCCGCGTCCACGTCACGACCAGCAGGGGCGTCATTGGACCTCGTCGGGATTCACGCCCGATCGCCGCAGGGCCTCCAGGCGGGCCAGTTCCTCCTGGATGGCCCAGGCCTCGCGCTTGAGGGCGGCCCTGCGGCGCTTGCGGGCATAGACGTACAGGAAGAGCGCCGTGATCACGATCCACAAGACCGCGGCGCTCGTCACAAACCAGACCCAGGATCCGATGCGGTCCACCTCGCCTTTCGCCCGGTCCCACACCGCCTCCACCGGCGCCCCGAAGACGTGCTCGAACGCCGTGTCGAAGGGCATCCCGCTCGCGACCTCGGTGATCAGGGCAGAGACCCCCACCGGGGCCGCCCCGCGGTGGAGGTGCCGTACGAAGAGCATGGCCTGGGCATAGGCGAGGTGCACCGCGGGCCGGTCCGCGGGGAACTGGTCCTCGAGGTCCTGGAGGGGGAGCCATGCCCCGGACGCCGCGGCCCCGAGCGCAGTCTTCAGCCGCTCCCCGACGCCCTCGGAGGCCACGAGCATCGCGACCCCCTCGTGAAACCAGCGCGGGACCCGCCGGCCTCGCAAGGCGGCATCGAGGAACAGGTGCGCGAGTTCATGTTCGAAGGTGTCGGGGGCGTGGAAGACCTCGTTCCCCCGGGTGGACAGTACGATGAGTGCGCGGTCCGGAAAGGCCATCCCCGCCACCCATTCGCGGACCGGTCGCTCCGTTCCCGCCATGCGGCTCATGGCCTCCTCGCCGGAGGCGACGCGGACCTCGATCCGCCGGTCGTCGTGGATCCCCAGGAACCCGAGGACATACGCGCGCTTGTCCTCCGCGACGCGGGCCAGGCGTTCCGCCACGCCCGTCGCCCCTTCATCGGGGACGAAGCGGAAATGGGGCGTCTCAAAAACCTCGGCCCGGGCGGTCGGAGACGCGAGCAGCGCGAGCATCCCGATGATCCGCCCCCGCCTTGTCATGAGTCAGGGCCGCTGCCAGAAGAAGCGCGAGCGCGAGGAGGTCAGGTCCAGGATGAACCCGAAGTGGAAGGCGATCCGCCCCTTTCTGTCCGCGAGGCCCGCGGGCGGATTCAGGAACGGCGCGGCCTCCCGAAAGGCGCGGACCGCCTCGTCGTCCAAAAACGGCAACCCCGATTCCCGGACGACCTCGATCCGCTGGACGGAGCCGTCCGCGTCCAGGACCACGCCGAGCACGGTCAGGCGGTCCCGCGCGCCGTACGCGGTCCCGGTCGGGTCTCGGGCCCGATACGCCGTGCCCGGGTCCCATTCCTGGCGGACCCGTTCCTTGACGCGCTGGAAGAAGTCCCAGTACTTGAACGACCGCGAGTTGACGAGAGTGGTGTCCCCCTCCCGGTCCACCCCGAGGAAGGCGTCGTCCGATCCGCCGCCGCCTCCCCCGCCCTCCGTCCCGGCAAATCCCAGGTCCGATCCCACCGACAGGCCCAGAGGACCCCCCGCGACGGACCCCGGGCCTGCCAGGCGGTCATCGCGACGGAGCAGGGCCTCGCGGCCCTCGAGCCTCCGGGTCGCGGCCGGTTCCCGCCCGCGCGTGGGTGGCACGATGCGATCGGGCGTTCGCGTGGCCACCTGCGCCCCGCCCGGTCGAGCCACCGGGTGGGACGACCCGATGGATGCGGGTTTCCCGGAACGGACCCGGGCGCGTTGTTCCCGCTCCACCTTGGTGTCGTACCGGCTCAGGAAGCGGGCGTCCTTCGGGGGGGCCTCCTGCCGTCTTGGGGGGGCGATGTCCACGACCTGGCCCGACATCTTCTCGGCCTTCCCGACCGGCTCCTGGCCGCGCGGTTTCTCGACAATCCGCAGCGAAACGGCTGGGGTCCTCGCGGTCGGACGGACGTCGAGCGCCGAGACCAGGAGGATCAGGACGGCGTGCAGCAGGACCGAGACCGCGACCCCGACCCGCAGGCCGTGGCGCTCCCGAAACACCGCGGAACGCGTCGCGTCCATCGGGCCCCAGCGAAGCATCCTAGCCCCCCCCCTCGGCCTTGCGCTCGACCGAGGCGGCGAAATTCTTGACCCCAAGCGAGCGCAAGGTGTCAATCACCTCCATCACCCGTCCGTACGGCACCGTCCGGTCCCCGTCCACCACCGCCTGGACCTCGGGGCTCTCCCGCACAATCGCTGGCACCCTCTCACGGACCTGGTCCAGGGTGACCGCCTCCCCGTTCAGGAACAGGGAGCCATCCTGCGAGACCACGAGCGCCAGGGTCGTCGCGGTCACGTCCTCGCCTGTCGCTGCCTCGGGCAGCCGGACCTCGATGGCGTTCCTCGTGATGTAGGTCGCGGTGACCATGAAGATGATCAGGAGGACGAGCATGATGTCCACCATCGGGGTCACGTTGATGTCCGTGATGATCTCGCCGTCTCGATCGGGTTGTGCCGAGGCCACGCATCACCTCCACGCGCCTGATCGATACTATCAGCCTTCGACCCCGCGCGGTCAAGACGGCCTCGATCCATCCGGACTGTCACCATTTTTCCACGTGCACGCAGGAGGCCATGGGCTCGCCCTCGCTCGTTTTCCCCTGGACGACGACTCGCTGTCGGGGTATCGTCGAGTGCAGCACCGAGGGAAGGAGCCCTGTGGAATCGACGACCGCCTGCCCCGATGGTCCGGGGCGCCTTGTCCCGCCCCTGCGTTCCGACCTCAGGACCGAGGAGACCGAGCAGGCCGGCGAGAAGGTCCATTTCCTCGTGGACTCGCGCTTCGGTCGCCGGATCCGGCTGGACCGGCGAGGGCGGGACGTGGTCGTCTTGCTGGACCGCGCCCAGCCGTTTCAGACCCTGCTGGACCGGATCGCACTGACCGGGACTCCCATGACGCCCGAGGCACTGCGCCGGGTCCTGGACGCGTTCGCGGGACTCGGGCTGCTCGAGGGGTCCGCGTCCGACCGGGACTCGTTTTTCATGGCCCACCCACGCACCCCCTCCAGCCGTCCCATGGCCCACCCGCCCACTCCCACCGACCTCGGGATGGCGCCGGACGGGAACGCGGACCCCGTGCCCCTGCTCATCCCGGAGGACTTGCGTTTCACGTGCACCGGCTGCGGGTCGTGCTGCCTGGGGGTCAATGTGGGCCCCGTGGGGGAGGCCGTCGCCCGAGGCGTCCGCGACCGCATGGCGGACCTCCACCCCGAGACCGCCTCGCGAAAGGCCCCCTTCTTCACGATGGTCCCAGACGGCGAGGACGACGAGATCCTCGTTTGCCAGAGCCGCAATGGGGCGTGCCTGTTCCTGGACCCGGACGGCCTGTGCCGCATCCACCGCCACCTCGGGGCACCGGCCAAGCCCCTGGTCTGCCGCCTGTTCCCCTACCGCTTCGTCTGGACCCCGGACGGCGTCCTCGTCGGCCTCCAGACAGAATGCCGGGACATCCTGCGCGCCTCGCTCGGGCGGCCTGTCCGGGAACAGGAGGCCGAGTTGCGGGAGGTTCTCTCCCTCGTCCCGAAGATCCCAAAGGTGCGCCCCCACCTGTCCCTCGACGGCGAGACGACATGTTCATACAGCGATTATCTGGTCCTTGAACGTGAGATCCTGGCCGCGGTGGACGCGGCCGCTGGACGGGGCGGATGGGCGATGCTCCTCGCGGCGAACCGCGTGCTGCTCGCCCGGTGCCGGCCGGCCGGGGACACGTGCCCGGACGCGAGCGACCTGCGGGTCGAGTTCTACTCGCTCCTGCGGGACGTGGGAGAGACCCTCGTGAGGCTCAAGGACCGCTACTACGAGGAGGGTGGTCACATCCGGTTCCACACGGGGAACCTCGATATGGCGGTCGAGGCCCTGCGCGACGCTCCCCTGTTCGCACGCATGATCCTGTCGGACGAGGATGGAGAGTCCTCGCGCTTCGCGCACCTGGTCGTCTCGAACTTCTGGCGTTCCCGCGAGGAGGCATTCGGGCCTCCGGACCTGGTGACGGCCGCATCCGAACTCGCGTTCGCCTGGTTCATGACCCGCGCCCTGGCCGTGTCCCGTGTCCGCCAGGTCCACCGGCTGGCCCCGGACCCGCGCGACCTCGTGGACGCCTGGGTCTCGGCCCACATGCTCCTGCGCAACCACCGGGTCCGTGACTGTCTGCAGGCGTTCCGGGACCGCCTGAGGCGGGTCTTCGTGCACCGCCTGGGCCACGCGATCGAGGGCCGGGCGGACCTGGAACAGACGAATCCCCAGACGGATTTCTATCTCTTCTAGATTCGTGGGGTTCACGGGTCGGGCCGCACCAGCACCACGGTAATGTTGTCGTGGCCGCCCGCCTCCTCGGCCGCAGCCACGAGACGGCGGCCCCGCTCCTCGAGGGAACCGGGTCCAACGAGGATCCCCCGGATGACGTCGTCCTCGATCATGTCGGTCAACCCGTCCGAGCACAAGAGGTAGAGGTCCCCCGGCCGGATCCTCCGCTTGAAAAAGTCCACCGCGGCCCTCTCGGACAGGCCGATGGCCTTCAGAATGACATTGCGATAGGGGAAGGACCTCGCCTCGGACGGCCGGATCATCTCGAGTCGCAGGTACTCGTTCAGCAGGGAGTGGTCTATCGTCAACTGGCGCAGACGGCCCTCGCGCAGCCGATAGACCCGGCTGTCCCCGGAATAGACCACGAAGAGGGTCGAGCCATGGAAATAGGCGGCGACCAGGGTGGTGCCCATCCCGGTCATGGCCTCGCTCTCCGACGCCAGGTCCAGGATCAGGCGGTTCGCGAACTCGACCGCGGCCAGGAGGTCGGCCTCGCCCCGCGAGCGCAGCCCGAAGACGTCGCGGACGCGCCGGACGAGCGGGTTCATCGCCTCGTCGCCCAGGCGCCCCGTGAACCAGTCCCGCAGGGCCCCGACGCAGACGCTCGCGGCCACGTCGCCCCGCTGGTGTCCCCCCATCCCGTCGGCGACCGCGTACAGCCCCTGCTCCGGCAGCACGACGTAGGCGTCCTCGTTCCGGCGGCGCACGCGCCCCACCACCGACTCGGCATAGGCTTCCGGCCGCTCGCCCATTCCACCTCCGATCGATCCGGTCCGCCCGCCCACCGTTGCCTCTCGCCCGGAGCCCTCACCGGCCCCGGTCCGCCTTCGCGGGAGGCGCGGGCAGGACCGGTGGCCGCTCCTTGGCCTCCTGGGACCTCTGGAGTTCAACCTCTGCAAACAGCATCTCGGGGGCCACGGTCGAGACGGGGACCGAGCCGGACTCAGCCCCGCAGTATCCGTTGAATACGCCGTAGCGGTCGGAAGTGGCCAGGATCTTGTTGATGGATGACAGGGGGGTCCCCACGATCTCCACGCCCCGTACCAGCGTCACGTCGCCCGTCTCCGCATCCACCCGATAGGCCACGCGCGGGACGCCCTTGAACGCCTGGTAGCCATACGTGCTCGTGTTGGTGGAACCGCCCGCGATGGTCTCGATGATCAGGCCGTACGGCTTGCCCTGCCTCCGCACCTCCTCGAGCAGCATCTCGCGCAGCCTCGCGGGGGAGACCGGGGCGGTCCCCTGGACCACGAGCGTGGCCATCCGCCCCACGGGCCGCTGGAACCCGTCCGAGCGCCCGTGTCCGTTCGAGCGCTCGAAGCCCTCGACGGGGCGGCGCGACAGCAGGAACCCCCGCAGCACGCCCCCCTCGACCAGGACCGCCCGGGTCGCCCGCACACCCTCGTCGTCCACGCGGTAGTGCCCGTTGAGCGGCGTCCCGTCCCACGCGGGCAGCGTGGGGTCGTCGTACACCGCGATGAAGTCCGGGAGGATCTTCCGCCCGAGGTGCCCCTTGAACGTCCGTCCCTCCTCCTCGTCCTCCTGGCGCTGCCCCTCCAGGCGATGGCCGATGGTCTCATGGAAGAAGACCCCGGTGGCCTCCGGCGACATCAGGACCGGTACGGTGGCCGGGTCCAGCACGGGCGCCCTCCGAAGCCGGCACAGCCGCTCGGCCATGGCCCGGACCTCGGCCTCGAGGCGCTCGGCCGCAGGGAGGTCCGCCGGGGACCGACCGTAGTGGTACACTGCGTCCTCGAGCAACTGCCCGTCATCCGCCCGCACCAGCGCGGACGCCAGGACCATCACGTAGTCGTCCACGGTCCTGGCGACCGTCCCCTCGGTCGTGACCATGGTCCGGACCAGCCGCGTCGCCGAGACCTCGACAGACGAATCGAAGACCTCCGGGTAGTCCAGGAAGGCCCCCGACAGGCGCCGGACCGCCCTCTCCCACGACTCCCGGTCGAACGAGAAGGGCCTGGCCTCCTCGACGAGGCGGACCGGCTCCTCCCGGGTCATGCTCCCGATGGTGCGCGCCTTCGGCTCGTTGACGAGTTTCCCCCGGACCTTCAGGTAGGACACCAGGGCCGCCTTGTATCGGAAGTCGGTCAGGAGCCACAACACCCTCCGCAGGGCCTCGTCGGACCTCTCGATCGGACCGAGGTTGTTCGGGACATACTTCTGGGAGGGATTGAACAGGGCATCCTCGTCGTCCGACGAATCCAGGGAGTAGTCGCCGACCCGGACCTCGACGTTCACGAACCGGTTCTGGTAGCGGTTGCTCTGGAAAATGGCCCCAGCCTTCCCGCTGACGTACGTGCGGTCGAGGTCGCGCACGGAATACGCGATGAAGTAGGGTGCGTCGTATCCCTCCAGGCGCAGCCGTTCCCGGTTGCGTTGGAGTTCCCGCGTCATGGCCCGCAGGACCCAGTCGTCCGGCGCCGCTTCCACGCGCGGGGGGACCCAGGCCACGGCGAGCGCCACGCACGCCGCCCACGCCGGACGCGCGATGCGAGTCATTTCGAGTCCACTCCGAGCCCGGCAAGCAGCGCGATCGCCTCCTCGTCCGCCGGGGGAAACGAGTAGGACGCAAGGTCCGCGAGCGGGACCCACGCGAAGGCCGCGCAGTTCAGGGCCTGCGGTTCCCCCTTGACCAGGGTGCAGCGGTACGCGCGGAAGTCCACGGAGAACTCCCGGTAGCAGTGGACCTTCCGCTCGATCAAGGCCCCGACGGTCACCTCGACGCCGAGTTCCTCCATCATCTCGCGCCGCAGGGCCGTGGCATCGTCCTCGCCGGGTTCGACCTTGCCCCCGGGGAACTCCCACAGAAGCGGGAAGGTCGCGTGGGGATTCCGTTGCGCGATCAGGTACCTCCCGTCCCGCTCGACCACCGCGGCCACGACCTGGACCATCGGCCACGACATCTCGGTCCGCGGTTCCGGGTCCGCCATCATTTCGCCTGGCTCAACGTGGACTCGCAGGCCTCCTTGGACATCCCCTCGTTCACCCGGTTTGTGAAGGTCTCGCAGAGGTTCTTGTCCTTCTTCTCCTCGCAGTAGTACTTGACCAGTTTCTCGCAGGGATTGCCTCCGCAGGCCGATGCGCAGAGCCCTGCCGCCGCGACCAGAGCCATCACGAAGCGCCTCATGGTGACCATCCTCCTTACAAACCACGCCCCGCCGCTCCCCGGGGAACGCCTCCCCTCCCCGGGCCGGCGCGGCCATCCACCCCTACATGTCCACGACCCGGACGGCTGTCCGCCCCTTCTCCACGGTCAGCGTGACCTCCTGGCTTGTGGTCTTGTTCTTGAGCACGAAGGTCTGCCGCCCCACCGGGACCTCGTACCTCGCCACCGGAGTCGTGCCGATCTTCCGCCCCCGGTAGTACACGTCCGCCCAGGGCCGCGCGTTGATCGAGACAAACCCCGTCTCGGCCACCGCCGGAGCGGGCACCGCTCCCTTCTTTCGCGCGAGCGCGACCTCGACGCGCTGCTTCTCCTTCTCGATGCGGACCCGCTTCAAAAACGGCTCATGACCCGCCGCGGTCGCCTCGACCTCGACCTCGTCGCCCACCCGGTGCGGGCCTACCATCACGACTCGCCCCCCCGCAAGCCGGACCGGCCGCCCGTTGATCCGCACGCTCGCCCGGCCCGGACGCACCACGACCTCGACCTCGGCCACGGGCGCCGGGGGAGGGGGTCCCAGGTCCTGCGCGGCGACCCGGCGGCCTTCGTCCGGCGTGCCCGCCGCGACCCCCGCATCCGCAACGCCCGTGGTCCCGGGGTCCGGGGCCGTGGCTCGTGGCGTCCTCGCGTCCTCGATCAGGGTCGTCACCGGCGGGGGCGGCGGTTGCTCCGCTCCTGTCATGGCAATGTACGCCCCCCCGATCGCGACCGCCACTCCCAGCAGGGCGAAGAAGACCCACATCGCGGCCCGCGAGGAACCCGCCGTCTTTACGCCGCTGCGCGAACCGGTCCCCACGCGCAACCGTCCCGTGGCCCCGACTGCCGGTTCGGGCTCCTCGACCGCGCGGACCCCGGTGATGGCGGCCTGGACTTCATGCGCCGACAGGGCCACGGTCGGTGGGGGTTCTTCCGCGGCAGAGGGCGGAGGCGATCCACCGGGCGCCGCGGGCGCCCCCTCGACCTGCGGAGCGGTGCCGCCGCCGCGGGACAGCATCTCCTCGAGTTCCTTCTTCAGCATCCCCACCGGGACCGTCGTGGGCGGCTGCTTCGCCGCCGTGTCCACCGCGATGGTCTCGGCCTCGGGGCGGGCCCTCGGGGCGACGCCGTCGAGGTCCTCCGCGACCATGGCGGTCCCGGCTCGCGGAGGCGCCAGCGCCGGCTCCTTCGCGCGGGGCGTCGGTTCCTTCGCGTACTCCGGGATCTCGTCCAGTTCCTCGGAGAAGAGGTCGCGCATGTAGGAGCCAAGGTCCACGTCGTCCCGCCCGGACGCATGTTTGAACACGAAGTTCTGGAGGTCCGTTTCGAGGGCCGCCATGTCTGGAAATCGCTCGTTCAGGTCGCGCCGAAGGCCCTTGAGCACGATCGCGTCCAGGTCGCGGACGACCTCCGGGCGGAACAGGGACGGCGGCGGGACGCTCTGGTTCAGGACGTTGTTCAGGATCTCGAAGTCCGAGTCCCCCTCGAACAGGCGCCGGTACGCAAGCATCTCCCAGAGCACCGAGCACAGGGCGAAGATGTCCGACCGGGCGTCCAGCGGCTTCCCCCTGGCCTGTTCCGGGGACATGTAGGCGCACTTGCCCTTCACCATCCCGGCCCGGGTCTTCGTGGAACGCGCCGCGGCCTTCGCGATGCCGAAGTCGGTCAGTTTCACGTCGCCCACGAACGAGATCAGGATGTTGTGGGGGCTCACGTCCCGGTGGATGATGTGGAGGGGCTCACCCGTCTCTCCCCTGCGCGTGTGGGCGTAGTGCAGGCCGGACGCGATCAGAGAGGCGACGTGCGCGGCCAGGATGGGGGACATCCTCTTGCCGGTCTTGCGGCCGCGGTCGAGGACCTTGCGAAGGTCCCGACCCTCCACGTATTCCATGGCGATGTAGTACGCGTCGTCTACCTTGTCGAAATCAATGATCTGGATGATGTTCGCGTGGTGGAGGGCCGCGGCGATCCGCGCCTCATCAATGAACATGCTGACGAAGGCGTCGTCCTCGGTGTACGAGGGGAGGATGCGCTTGATGACCACGGTCCTCTGGAACCCCTCGGCCCCCACGGCCTTGGCCAGGAAGACCTCGGCCATCCCGCCCACGGCCAGTTTGCGCAGCAGGACGTACTTGCCGAACCGCTGGGGGAATGCCGTCGCCATCCCCTCTCCCGGCGAAACCGAAACCTATTATAGCACCCTTCCACATCCGTCCCGCGCCGCTTGGAACTACCCTCGCCTGTCCCCTCTTTCACGTGCATGTGATCGTGGACGTGCGCGTGGACGAAAGAGGCCTGGCACTTCCCGTTCCCCCGCGACGGCAGGTCTCGGGGGGGGCCCCTCGCGAACCTGGCGCGGCAGGGGTGGTTGTTCGGGGGCCAGAGGCGGCGGCGGAGAAACGACGCGCGGTCGAAGCCGCACGGGCGGCCTCGTCGCCTGGGGGACTTGCGAGGGCTGAACCGGGGGGCGGGCCGGGACCACGCGGTACTCGCGAGGCACGTCCCACCGGGGCGGAACACGAACCGTGCCCTCCGACGGCGGACCGGCGGGCGGCGCGGCGGGGCCTGGCTTGGAAGGTCCCACGGTCGGCCCGGCCGGTCCTGCCGGGGCCACAGCCGGCGGCGGGGCCACACCCCTGGACCGACTTCCCGCCCGGACCTCGGGTGCGTCCAGGGCCTGCCCGACCCCGACCGTACGGATCCGACCCGCGCTCGCCTGCGCACCCGTGGCCGACCGGATCCGGGCCGCCGCCTCGCGGTACCTGGGCGGGACCCCGGCCAGAGGTCGCACGGGCTCGTACCAGCGGCCGATCCCCGGACCCAGGGCCGTCCTCTTCAGGGGGACCTCGGTCGGCCGGACGCCCGTCCTGCGAGCCCAGAACTTCCAGCCGGCGGCGAGATCGCTCCCCCCGCCCGGGACGGGACCCACGTGGCCCTTGCGCACCGCCTCGTTGAACACCTCGTTGGCCGCGACGGGGTCCGCGAGCCGGACCCCGGAAAGGTCCCTGGCCGGGTGCGATGCCGTTTCACCAGGGCCACGCGGGGCGTGCCCGGATTCCCCGCCTTCCGGACCGGATCCCTCGGGGCTTCCAGGGCAGAAGTCCTCGTACGTCGTCGCCACAAAGCCCGGGGTTGCCCGCCCCTCGCCTGCGGCCCGTCCCACCGCGTACCCGAGCCAGTACCCGTCATCGAATCCGTGTTCATACCCGTACCAGTAACCCCAGGACCAGGACGGGTCGTAGGGGTACCAGCCGATCCACAGCGGCCCGTAAAAGAAGGTGACCACCGCGGAGCGCCAGACACAGACCGGGTCCGGGATCCACACCCACCCATACCAGCGATGGTGTCGCCAGTGGCCGCAATGGTCCGTGATCGCCCCCCACGGGTCGAAGGAGTACCAGGTCCACCCGAACGCGGTCCAGTACCAGGTCCCGTGCCGGTAGGGGGCCCACCCCGGCACATAGACGACCGGCACGAACACGCGATGGTCGGCGACCCGGACCCAGTAGCCCAGCCCCTCCAGTTCGCGCTCCCAGGCGGGGCGCTCCGTCCCTTCGGCGGATTCCTCGTTGACGAGGTCCACGACGTCCGATGCCGGACCCCATTTCAGCGAAGCCCGGACCCGGATCCGGTCGGGCGGATTCCACGGGACGTAATAGTTCACACCATACGGTGTCGCTTCAAAGTTGCTGTCCCGCGGGCAGTCCAGCGCCCGGTCGCATCGGTCCTGCGGAGAGTCATCCGCCTGCCACGCGAAATCCTCGGGCGCGCGGCGGGCATATTCCACGCGACCGTCCGCATCGAAGGAGACCTCGTCCGCGACGAGAGAGACCACCTGGCCCGGCCGGACGAGGATCCGATGCACCCGGCCGTCCGGGGCAACTCGGCCGTCCGCGGCCACGATACGGACCTCTCCGGCCTCGACCCCGTGGCAGGGAGGACAGATTCCCAGGAACACTCCTGCGACCAGTAACGCGATGCGTGGACGGTTCATCGGACGACTCCGCAACCCCCGTCGTCCTGGACGCTTCCGGCCGGGAGGTTATTCGGAGGACTGCTGGTGACCCGTCGCAGGCCCCCGCCGCTTGCGGGTCCGCAGCCCGCTCCACACCGCTGCCAGCGCGAGGATCCCCGTCCATGCCGCGCCCCCGGAGGCCGGGGTGCGTGCCGCTGTGCAACTGCCTCCCCCGTTCGCCAGGACCCCTGGGTCAGGGCCGATGTCCGGCCCGGATTTCAGGTCCTGGGCCGGACCCTCCGCGATCGTGAGGTCCTCCACCTCTTCCCTTTCACGAGGGTCCGGAAATGGGCCGACATCCGGCGTGCCTGGGGCATCGGAAAACGACGGGGTGTCGGGGGCGATCTCGACCCAGGCCGGATCGGGCTGTGGCTCGATGGACGGCTCCGGCCCGGGGTCCGGGGTCGGGATGTCGCCGGGTCCGGGGTCCACAGAAGGGACGTCAGGCACCGGCGTCTCCGGCCTGCACGGCGAGATGAACACGTGCCAGTCCTGGCCGCCGTTGTTGTCCCACGAGCCGTCCTCGTGGTGGAAGACGAAATCCAGCACCGAGGCGAGGGTCCCGAACGGGGGAAGCGTGACACAGAACTCCCCGTCCCCGCAGGGCGCCATCGGGGTCTCGACTGACTTTTCGTCCCCGAACTCGGTGGTGCCCGGAGGCCACAATGCGGCGGGCGGGACCTTCCAGCCGTCCACGCCCCAGTGGAGGCGCCCGGCCCGGTCGTGCCGGATCGTGATCGCGTCGTCGCAGTCGGGGTGCGCGGGGGTCCAGATGTGGTCGCCCGGAGTCCCCGTCTCCGACCCGATGTAGAGGTGCTGGATCGCGGTCCGAGCCACGTTTCCCTTCGCATCCGAGACCTCGACGTACCAGTCAATCAGCGCGTCCGTCACCCCCCTCAGTTCCACCCAGAAGAGGTCCGCGATCTCCTCGGGCAGGATAGACGTGTCGAACTCCGGGTCGCCCATCGGGTTCCCCTTGGGGAAGGTCCGCCGAACCATGGGAAGCGACTGCCAGGGACCGACCCCCGGCCCGCCCGCGTAGGTCTCGTTCGCGTCGTCCCACAGCGGGTTTCCGCCGTCCTGGTCCAGGCGGTAGCGCAGGGTCGCGCCCGCAACGCCCGACACGTCGTACGCGAACGTCCAGAACAGGGTGTCCGGCGGCAAGACGACCTGCTTATAGTGATAGGGCGGGCCGAAGTTGACCCCCCCGGGGTTGTCCGGCCAGTGCTGCGGGAGGAAGACGGTCGGGGGCGTGTGGTCCAAGGCCCCGGGCGGCAGGGCCTTCTTCGCGCGCGCGACGGCCTCGTTGCAGGCGACCACGGGCTTGAGTTCCATGTCGAGGACCTTGCCGTAGTACATGTACCCGCTGTTGAGGGCCCCAAGCAGAAAGTGCCAGGCGCGCTCGAGTTCCGTCGTGCCCGCGGATTCCGGGTGCAGGACCTTGGCGGGGTTCGCGGGGCCGACCGCGTCCTCGGCGGTCAGGACCGAGTTCGTCGCAGCCATGATCACCGCAAAGTTGCGCTGGTCCTCGGCCCAGCCCGTGGCGGGGTCCACCACGCCCGCCGTGTTCATCAGGGGCCAGTTCCAGTTCCAGAAGGCCGGGGCCCCGAAGTCGCCGTCCGCATTGACCCAGGCCCCGTCCTCCACGTGCACGATGTCGTCCGGGGCCACGGGGTGGTCCGCGAGGTACCCCGCGATGGTCGTGGGGACGTACCCCTTGGCCGCCGCGGCCTGGGCCAGGGCCGGGACGCACTCCATGTAGTAGGAATACCCGCCACCGAAGGCGTTGTCCCCGTCGTGCGCCAGGACCACGAGGATGGGGTGCGCGGGCTCGCTGGACCCGGCATAGACCGAGGCGTCGTCGAGCCCGTAGCACGAGTACCCGTCCTTCCACGACTCGCCCTGGGCCGCGGGGACCACAATGACCGTGGAGGCCTGGCCCGTGGCCGGGTCCACGTACCTCGCGCGGTGCGGGCGGTAGGCGAACGGATACGCATTCGCCGGCGAGACCCCACGGTCAATCGAGATGCGGTTGTACGCGCCCTGCGCCGGGTTCTGGAGGTCCGCGCGGTTGGGCGGGGGGATGTTGTCCCCGCCGGAACCCGGGACCCAGGGGTAGTCCTTGCACGCCCGGGACAGGTGCGCATTCGAGACCACGACCCACTCGACCCCGGCGTCGGCGAGCGCCGGGATGAGCCGCTCCGAGAATGCCATCTCGGGTGGGAACAGGCCCTTGGAAAGCGCCCCTGCCCCCCATGCTTCGGGATAGACGGCCTTGTACACGGCGAGTTCCATCCGGACCACCCGGTCGTCCGTGAGGGGCAGGAGGGGGTGATGGAACGGAAAGATCACGAGGTCCATCCGGGGCGTGCCCTGCTTCGTCTTCCAGGAGCGCGCTTCCTGGAAGGGGGCGTTCCACGTGGGGCCGTAGCCGAGTTGCGAGACCGCGGCCAGGGATTGCACGTTCTCGATCAGGCCGCCCGAGTAACTGACCTGGACCCCGGCCTCCGCATGGCCGAGCAGGGCCTTGAGCGAGTCGCGAGGCCTCCACTGGTACGCCGCGACCCGGTCATCCTTGGCAAAGATGCCCTCGATGTCGTCCAGGGGATGCGGGGCGCCCGCCTTCTTCGCCAAGATGGATTCCCACGCCCGTTGATACCGGCTCCCGGAGGCGTCCGGCGCGGGCCAGTAGATGGGCTGCTCCAGGTGCCACAGGTAGGTGTAGTGGACCTGCGCGACCGCGACCGCGGGCAGGCCCAGGGTCGCGATCAGCACGAATGCGCGCGCGGGCATCGGGGACTCCCCTCGAGGCATGGAAGAAGGATATCAGAAGGGGCCGGAGGCAGTGGACAGCGGTGTGATGGGAGCCATCCGCGCTGTTGCGCGGAGGGCGACGCGACCGCAACGTGGTCGCCGTGGGGGGTGAATTGGCACGAGAAATCCAAGATTTCGAGTGCCAGGAGGGGGGCGTGCGACGCCCCCCTTGAATGGTGTCCGGTCTCTTTGAATATGCCAAGAATGAACACTTTCATGGGGTAAGTCCAGTTCCGAACCCCCTTGAAGACCGCATCAATGCTGCATCTACCGACATCGCGGACCGCACGATGGAAGTGGAACTTCTCGTTTCGTCCACGTGCACGTCCACGTCCACGATCACGTGCACGAAGAAACTGCCAGGTCGCGAATTTCTACGCCTCATGTCGGGGTTGACAGGCCGGCCTGCGGAGGCCATCATGACTCTCAACAACGGTCGGCCTGCCGGGTCGTCCATGCACAAGGAGGTGCACCACGATGTCAGCGGGGGAATCCCGGGCTGGCCACCACCAGCCCTGGACCGCGGAGCGGTTCGTGCGCGAGGCCGAGGAGCTCGCGGGGCTGCTCGCAGGGGCCGCCACGCTCGGGGACGCACGGGCCCGCCTGCGTCGGCGGGTCGTTCATTTTCATTTTCGGACCTACCACCCGGACGCCCGGATCCACGAACTGGACAGGGTCATCGTCCGGGACTGCGCGCGCGCCTGGTTGTCCCTCCTGCACCCGCGCAGCGAGCGGATGGCAGGGTTCAGCGTCGTGCAGGCGCTGTGGGATGCGGCGAGGGGCGTGTCCCGACGCGACCTCTCCCCGGCGTTCTGGGCCGAGATGACCCACCTGGCGAAGGGCGTCAGCGGCCGGGTGCGGCTCCACGAGCACGACTTCCTCCAGGTCCCCCGGAGGCTGAAAGGGAGGGCGGCCGCGACCTTCCGGTCAGATGCCCTCGACGAACTGGGGGCGGCCTTTGACCTCGCGTGCGCCCGCTATCCGTCCGGCCTGGACCCCGAGGTCATCGCGGAACGCGAGCGCAACCGCACCCGGATCCTGCGGGCGCTCGGGGGGGGCCTGGACGACTGGGAGCGGTGGAACTGGCACCTGCGCCACGTCGCCCAGGACGACGAGGCCCTGGGCCGCCTGGTCTGCCTGACCCCCTCGGAGCGGGAGACGATCCGGCGGGCGGCCTCGTCCGGGGTCCCCTTCGGCGTGACCCCGTACTATGCGTCTTTGTTTTGCGAGGACCCCGCAGACGGCCGTGACAGCGCGGTCCGGGCCCAGGTCATCCCACCGCCGGACTACGTGGAAGCCGTGAAGTGCGTGCAGGACCCGGAGATACTGGACTTCATGAGGGAGGCGGACACCTCGCCGGTGGACCTCGTCACCCGGCGCTACGCCACGATCTGCATCCTGAAGCCCTACAACGCCTGTCCCCAGATCTGCGTCTATTGCCAGCGCAACTTCGAGATCAAGGGACCGCTGGCCCCCGGGGCGGCCGCCTCGCGGGACGCGATCCTCGAGGCGCTCCGATTCATCGCGAGGCGTCCCCACATTCACGAGGTCCTGGTGACCGGCGGGGACCCGCTCGTGCTGTCGGACCGGCGGATCGCCTGGATCTTGGGCCGCCTGTCCGAGATCCCCCACGTCGAGCGCGTCCGCATCGGGACCCGGACGCTCGTCACCATGCCGATGCGTATCACGCAGCGGCTGTGCAAGGTGCTGGGCGCCTTCCGCGTCCCCGGCCGCCGGGAGGTCGCGGTCGTCACGCATGTGGAACACCCGATGGAGGTGACGCCGGAACTCGCCGCCGCTGCAGACCGCCTGCGCCTGCACGGCATCCCCGTCTATAACCAACTCGTGTTCACGTTCTTCGTGTCCCGCCGGTTCGAGGCGGCCTGGCTGCGGCGCCTCTTGCGACGGTGCGGGATCGACCCGTACTACACGTTCAACACCAAGGGGAAGGACGAGACGCGGGCCTACCGGGTCCCGATCGCGCGGCTCCTCCAGGAACAGAAGGAGGAGGCGCGCCTGCTGCCGGGACTCGCCAGGACCGACGCCGCGGTCTATAACCTGCCCGCGATCGGCAAGAACGACCTCGCCTCGTGGCAGCACCGTGACCTGGTCTCGATCCTCCCCGATGGGTCGCGGCTCTACGAGTTCCACCCGTGGGAAAAGAAGATCGCGGCCCAGAGGACCTACCTCGCCGCCGACGTTCCCATCCTGGATTACCTCAATCGTCTCGAAAGGTTCGGCTGGATTACCTCAATCGTCTCGAAAGGTTCGGCGAGGATTCGGATGACTACGAAAGCATCTGGTACTATTTCTGACGGGTCTCGGGTCCGGTCGGGGGACGTGCGAGGCAACCACACCCACGAACGGTATCTTCACGATCACGTCCATCTGAACCTGAACGTCCGCGCGCTGGCCAAGTCCGCGACCATGGCGATCAACGAGCGCAGCAACGACCTGATCTCGCGCGGACGGACCATCCGCAAACTCGGCCTGGGTCAGTCCCCCTTCCCCGTGCCCCGCACCGTCGTCGAGGCGCTGCGGGCGAACGCCCACCACAAGGAGTACCTCGAGGTCCAGGGGCTGCGGGCGCTGCGCGAGGCCATCGCCCACTTCCACGAGAAGAACGACGGGGTCCACTTCGATGCGGACCTCATCCTGGTGGGTCCCGGGTCGAAGGAATTGATGTTCCTGCTCCAGGTGGCGTACTACGGCGAACTCGTGGTCCCGACCCCGTGCTGGGTCTCGTACGCCCCCCAGGCCCAGATCGTGGGGCACCCGGTGCACTTCGTCTCGACCGACTTCGACACCCGCTGGCACCTGACCGCTGAGGGACTGGACGTGCTCTGCCAGAAGGACCCGGACCGCCCCCGGATCGTGGTCCTGAACTACCCGAGCAACCCCGACGGGCTGACGTACTCGCCGGCGGAACTCCGGCAGATCGCCAGGGTAGCGCGCAGGTACAACCTCGTGCTCCTGTCGGACGAGATCTACGGCCAGTTGCACCACGAGGGCAGGCACGTCTCCATCGCGCGCTTCTATCCCGAGGGCACCATCGTCAGTTCCGGCCTGTCCAAGTGGTGCGGGGCCGGCGGGTGGCGGCTCGGGACGTTCGCCTTCCCGCGGAGCCTCGACTGGCTGTGCCGGGCCATGGTCACCCTCGCCTCGGAGACCTTCACCTCGACGAGCGCGCCCATCCAGTACGCGGCCATCGCGGCCTTCAAGGACGGCGTCTCTCTCGAGGAGTACCTGGCCCACGCGCGGCGCGTCCTGCGGGGGCTCGGTCGCCTGTGCGCGCGGATCGTCCGCGAGGCGGGAGCACGGCTGCACGACCCGGAGGGCGCGTTCTACCTGTTCCCGGACTTCACGCCGCTCAAGGACCGGCTCCTCAAGCGCGGCATCCGTACCTCACTGGACCTGTGCGAGCGGCTCCTGGACGAGGCCGGCGTGGCCGTGCTCCCGGGGAGTGAGTTCGGCCGGCCCCCGGACGAGTTGACCGTCCGCATCGCCTACGTGGACTTCGATGGGGCCCGGGCCCTGTCCGCGAGCCAGCAGGTCCCCCTGACCGAGGCCCTGGACGACGACTTCTTCCGCCACCACGCCTTCAAGACGGTCGAGGCCGTCGAGGCCCTGGCGCAGTGGGTCGCCGGGTGACCGCATCTCGCGGCTTCCCCGGGTCCCTGGGCCGAGGCCCCTGTCTCTGCCTCAGCATAGCGGACGCCCGCTTTGTTACCTGTTGATTTCATTGACATTTCTCAAGACCCGGCGTACCGTGCATCCGTTCTCTGATGGAGCGGGACATGGACTTCAACCTGGAGACCCTTCTGAAGTCGCGGGAGGAGTTGGGACGGCTCGGGGGCCGGGACGTGCTGGCCAAGGCCCACCGGTTCGAGATCGCGGACATCCTGCGCGGGATCGGCCTGTACCCGTACTACTGCGAGCTCGAGCGCAACGAGGGCTCACTCGCGGTCCTTCAGGGCCGCGAGGTCCTGATGCTCGGTTCCAACAACTACCTGGCGCTGACGACGCATCCCGAGGTCCGGGCCGCCGCGGAGGGCGCCATCCGGGACCTCGGGACCAGCATGACCGGGTCGAGGCTCCTGAACGGAACGGCCCGCTACCACGCGGAGTTTGAGTCGGAGATCGCGGAATTCGTGGGGAAGGAGGCGGCGCTCGTCTCCTCGACCGGCTACCAGGCGAACATCGGGGTCCTGAGCGGGCTGTTGGGCCGGGACGGGGTCGCGGTCCTGGACCGGTTCTGCCACGCGAGCCTCGTGGATGGGTGCCGGGTCGCGGGGGCGCGGGTCGTCTATTTCCGGCACAACGACGCGGCGGACCTGGACCGGGTCCTCGCGGAGGTCCCCGCGGAGACCCCGGCCCTCGTGGTGGTGGACGGGGTCTATAGCATGGAGGGCGACGTGGCGGACCTCCCGCGTATCGTAGAGGTCGCGCGGCGGCACAAGACCCGCCTCCTCCTGGACGACGCGCACGGCATCGGGGTCCTGGGGCCAGGTGGGCGCGGGACCGCGGCCCACTTCGGCCTGTCGGATGAGGTGGACCTAATCGTGGGGACCTTCTCGAAGTCGCTCGCCTCGGTCGGGGGATTCGTGGCCGGGGACGCCCGCACCATGGACTACGTGAAGCACTTCGGGCGCTCCTTCGTGTTCAGCGCGAGCGCGCCCCCCGGGGCCGTGGCCGCGGCCCGCGCGGCCCTCAAGGTGTTGAAGCGCGAGCCCACGCTCGTGGACCGCCTGCGCGACAACGCCGCTCACTGGAGAGAAGGCCTGCGCGGCATCGGGCTGGACGTGGGGCAGTCGTGCACGCCCATCTGCCCGGTGGTCACGGGCCAGGAGGTCACGACGCTCGGGATGTGGAAGGACCTCCTCGACGCCGGGGTCTTCGTGAACCCGGTGCTCTACCCCGCCGTGCCGCGCAACCGGGCCATGCTGCGCACGTCGGTCACCGCGGCCCACACCCCCGAGCAGCTGGACCGGGCCCTGGAGGTGTTCCGGGACGTGGCCGGGATGTACGCAGTGGCCTCGGAGGGGGCGGTGAGCGAGGGATGGCCCTCCTCCGTGGCATGATTCCTCACAGTTGCACTGGCGAGGAGACCCATGTCCATCCAGATCACGGAAGTCGCGTCCCGGCGTGACCTCGACGAGTTCATCGAGGTCCCGTACCGCGTGATGCGGGGCGACCCAGCGTTCGTCCCGCCGTTGCGGATCGAGCGCCGGCAGTTCCTGGGCCGAAGTAGTCCCTTCTTTCAGCACGGCGAGGCGACGTACTTCCTGGCCCGCCGGGATGGCGAGGTCGTGGGTCGCGTCTCGGCCCACCGGAACTTCCTGCACGAGGAACGCTACCAGGACGGCGCGGGCTTCTTCGGCTTCTTCGATTGCGAGGACGACGAGGAGGCGGCCCGGGCCCTGCTGGACGCCGCGTGCGACCACTTGCGGAGCCGCGGGTGTCGCCTCGCGCGCGGTCCGTTGAGTTTCTCGATCAACGACGAGTCGGGCGTCCTGGTCGAGGGCTTCGAGACCCCCCCGTACCTGATGATGCCGCACAATCCACCCTACTACGACCGGCTGCTCCAGGCGGCCCGCTTCCACAAGGCCAAGGACCTGCTCGCCTGGGCCTATGACCCGACCCGGCCCGTGCCCGAGCCGGCACGGATGATCGCGGAGGCCGTGCGCAAGCATTCGGGCCTGCGCATCCGCACCGTGCGGCGCCGGCGACTGCGCGAGGACCTGCGCATCATCCTCGGCGTGTTCAACGAGGCCTGGTCGCGCAACTGGGGCTTCCTCCCCCTGACCGAGGCAGAAATCGGACACGCCGCGGCCCAGATGAGGTGGTTCCTGGAACCGGAACTCGCGCTCATCGCGGAGGTCGAGGGCCGGCCCGCCGCGATCTCCCTCGCGATCCCCAACCTCAACGAGGCGATCGCGGACCTGGACGGGCGGCTGTTTCCGGTTGGGTGGTTGAAACTGTTGTGGCGCCTGAAGGTGCGCGGACTCCGCACCGCGCGCCTGATGCTGCTAGGGGTACTGCCCGAGTTCCGCGGGTCCGCGCTCGGGGGCCTGTCGGTCCTGCTGTATGTCGAGGAGCACCTGCGCAGCCAGAAGCTCGGGCTTCGCGGCGGAGAACTGTCCTGGACGCTCGAGGACAACGCCAAGATCAACAGCGGGATCGAACTGATGGGCGGAATGGTGTACAAGAGGTACCGGGTGTATGAGAAAGTGCTCGGTCCCGGGACGTGACCCCGGCCGGCACGGGGATGGGGGATGGCGAGACCGTCCAGGCGGAACCAGGTCCTGGAGGCGGCGCGCGCGCTCTTCATCGCGAACGGCTATCGAGGGACCTCGCTGCGGGACATCGCGCGGGCGGCCCACGTCACGATGGGCGCGATCTACCACCACTTCCGCAACAAGGAGGACCTGTACCTCGCGGTGCTCGGCGACAACCACATCCTCCCCTACGTGTTGCGGCTCGGGGAACTCGTGGCATCGCGGGAGTTCCCCGGGAACCTCGAGGAGGTCGGCCGTCAGATCTGGCTGGCGGCCCGCGAGAACAAGGACTTCTTCAAACTGGTCTATGTGGACATCCTCGAGTTCGGCGGGCGCAACGTGAAGCCCCTGGTGCAGGAGATGCGCGCCGCAACCGCGACCTTCGCGGAGGGGCTCATCCGGGAGCGCATCGCGCGCGGGGAGATGGCGGACTTGCACCCGCAGGTGGTCCTGAGGTGCCTGACCGACACCTTCCTGCACTACTACCTGGAGGAGATCATGCTCGACAAGTCGCTCGCGGCCGAGGTCGGCCTGAACGACGACGAGGTCGCCCGGCAACTCGCGAAGATCCTCCTGCACGGGATCCGGCCAACGTGACGTTGAAGGCGACACCCCACTGTCCTGGACTGTCGGCGGCCGTTGCGAAAGGGAGGCCGGGATGACGGGGTGGATCGCGGGGATGGCCGCCGTGGTCCTGGCGACGGGCGGGGGGTGCCGGGCCACCGGGGGACGCGGGTCCCTCGCCCCCTTCCTCGTGTGGCCTGTTGTCCTCGGGGGTTACGGGAAGGTCGGTTGTCAACGCAAGGCCATCGTGCGATCCTGCCATCGTGTCACGGGAGAACTCCATGCCGGCGCCTCGCGGGATTGGCCAGTATGACGTCGTCGCGATCCTCGCGATGCTGGTCGGGGCCCTCCTCCTCGCCGAGAACTTCGGCCTGATCGGGCGCGTGGGCCAGGGCTGGCCACTCACGGTCACGCTCGCGGGGGTGGCCCTGGTCGTGGCCGGGGCAAGCCGCGGGCGGTACGGGCAGGGCCTCATCGGGACCGGCGTGTACCTGGTCCTCACCTCGTTCCTGTTCCTCTATCTGAACCTGACCTCCTGGTCCCGGATGGGCGAGTTGTGGCCCCTGTTCATCGGGTTCCTCGGGGTCGCGATCTTCGTGTCCGGGGAGCGCCTGCGGCGCCGGGGCGCGATCCTGGTCCTGTCGGTCGCGCTGGTCCTTCTGTCACTGACGTTCTTCCTCGTGTTCAGCGTCGAGGCGAGGTTGTGGCCGATTTCCCTCCTGCTCTTCGGAATCAGCCTTTTCTTTCTCGGAAGGGACCGCCATGGGCAAGCAGATTGCGATCATTGAGCCGGCGAGCACGACCGGCCACGTGTTCTCGGGCCAGGGAACCTATCCCCTGATGGGACCCCTGTATCTCGGCGCGGTGCTGCGCCAGGCCGGGCACACCGTGCGCGTCCTGAACGAGAACCTCCTCGGGCGCCCCGTGGGCCTGACCGAACTCGACGTGGATGTGGCCTGCATCAGCGCCCTGACCCCCACTGCGGACCGTGCCTACGAGATCGCCCGCGAGCACAAGGCGATCCGTCCCGGGGGCCTGACGCTTTTGGGCGGCGTGCATCCGTCGTTCCTGCCGGACGAGGCGGCGCGGTTCGCGGACCACGTGGTCGTGGGCGAGGGCGAGGAGGTGATCGCGGACCTCGTTGCGCACGGCGCGTCCGAGAAGGTCGTGAAAGGCCGCCGCGTCAAGGACCTCGACCGCCTGCCGTGGCCAGACCTCGGGATGCTCGTCGGGTCCGGGCGCGTCCCCCGTGCCCCGCTGATGACCTCGCGCGGGTGTCCCTACCACTGCAACTTCTGCTCGGTCACGGAGATGTTCGGGCACGCCTTCCGGATGCACTCGGTGGAGCGCGTGATCGAGGAACTGCGTCGCGTGCGGCACGACTCCGTCTTCTTCTACGACGACAACTTCGTGGCGAGCCCGGCTCGCACCCGGAGGTTGCTCGAGGCCATGCTGTCCGCCGGCATCCGGCGGAAGTGGACCGCTCAGGTGCGGGTGGACGTGGCGCGCGACCCGGACCTCGTGGCCCTGATGGCCCGGGCGGGCTGCACCCGGCTGTACATTGGGTTCGAATCCGTGGACGACGCTGCGCTGCGCGCCTTGAACAAGCGCCAGAGCGTCGCGGACATCGTGCACACGGTCGAGACCCTGCACCGCTTCGGCATCGCGGTCCACGGGATGTTCATCCTGGGCACGGACGAGGACCGCCCGGGCCAGGCCGAGGCCACGGTCCGGTTCTGCCGCCGCCACCGCATTGACTCGGTCCAGTTCATGATCCTGACGCCGTTCCCGGGCACGCCCCTGTTCGACCGCCTGGACGTTGACGGTCGCCTTCTGCACCGCCGCTGGGCCTACTACGACGGGATGCACGCGGTGTTCCGGCCCGCGACCGCCACGGCCCAGGAGGTCCAGGCCCAGATGGTCCGCGCCTTCGAGGACTTCTACTCCCTGTCCGGGGCCCTGAACGACGGGCTGAACGCGATGGTCGAGGGAGTGCGCCGCCTCGCGGCCGGCCGGGGGCGGGTCCTGGGGGTCGTCAACGGCCTCACCAAGATCGGGGCGCGCCGCGTGATCCGCCGCTGGCTCGCCGCCAATCAGGACTACCTGCGGTGGCTGACGACCCTTCCCAGGTCCTCCTTACCCGTGGAACGATGCTGAGCGTCCCGCGCGGGGCGGCGCTCGCGAGGGCATTCCCCCGCCCCCAGGGCTATCGCATCCTCCTGGAGCCCCGTGGACGTGCACGTGGACGTGGACGTCTACGTCGACGTCGACGAGCCGCCAAAAGCGGAAGGGTCCATCCACGTTTCCGATCACATGCAGGTCCACGTCCACGAAGGATTCCAACGACTTCGAGATGCGATGGCCCTGCTGCTCGTCCTTTCGAAAGTGGACGAGCGCGACCCGCCCGAGTACAATGCGCGCGCCCGACCTGGCGATCCGAGCCATGGAACGACACGACATCGTCATCCTCGGGGCCGGGCTGACCGGCCTCTCGACCGCGCTCCATGCGGGGGG
>FWPU01006234.1_pt1 | contig 24262 bp, 24 predicted proteins | sample 2228361 | NCBI WGS metagenome assembly FWPU01 (sample SAMEA103939777, study PRJEB20133) | metagenome | reverse complement strand
GGACTACACTCCACTTGATAACTTTGTTTTCAGTGAGAAAAGAGTCCAATATGTTATGGACGCTTACACTTTCTTTACAAGGAGAAAAAGAGCATTTATAATTTAGTCAACCTTATATTTAAGGAGGTTGACGAATGGAAGGAAGGAATATTGCTTTGGTTTCTTTATTTGCTGCTTTAACAGCGGTGGGTGCGTTTATTTCTGTTCCTTTCGGGACTGTTCCTTTTACCTTACAGGTTCTTTTTGTTCTTCTTTCTGGAGCTATTTTAGGTCCTTTTCTAGGAGCTTTAGGTCAAATTGTTTATCTCCTTTTAGGAGTTATTGGACTGCCCGTTTTTGCAGGGGGTACAGGAGGAGTGGGTCATCTTTTTGGTCCTACCGGGGGATATCTTCTGGGATTTGTCTTCGCTTCTTTCCTGGTGGGAGCCTTAAGCAGAAAGAGGAGATTGGGGATAAAATTTTTCTCTATGCTTCTAGGGATTTTGGTTATCCATTTCTTAGGTGTTTTACAACTTTCTTTCTTCTCCCAAATAAGCCTTAAAAGGGCTTTTTTTCTTGGTTCTTTGCCTTTTCTTCCCTTCGACACACTTAAAGCTTTTATTGCTGCAAGCTTATCTGGTTCTTTAGAAAAAGCAGGTTTTCTTTAAATTAGAGCGTATGAATTATATAATTTTTCTGTGCGCCACAAAAAGGTTCGTGTTTTAATTTTAATTTTTCTTCTTATAAACATTCTTCTTCTCTATTTTTACTTCTTTCTTTTTCCCCCGCAGGGATCTGTTCTCATTGAATTTAGCCGTTCTAAAAAACCAGGAAAACTAAAGCCACTCTTTGCCCTTTACGGTCCGGGAGAGGGGGAAAAACCGTATTTTCAAAGACCTTTAGCCGGAACTTTTGACGGAGCGGGTAATATTTACGTTTCAGATACCGGCAACAATCGGATTTGTGTTTTTGCTTCCAATGGTGAGTTTCTTTTTGAATTTGGGGGTACTGGTATAGCCTACCCGATGTCGGGTGTCAAAGCTACCTGGAAACCGGGACTTTTTAGCTTCCCCTACGGTATTGCAGTTTCAGAAGGAAGAATATATGTTTCGGATATGTTAAACGGAAGAGTTCAAGTTTTTAATAAGAAGGGAAACTATCTTTTTCATTTCCCCAGCGAAGACATCGCCAAAACTGTTCCTCTCTTTCCTACTTCTCTTTATATCCGTCATAAAAAGCTTTACGTTTGCGATAAAGCAAAAGTGAAAGTTTTTGACCTCGAAGGTAATTATGTGAAAAGTTACGGACACTTCGGTGCTGATGAGGGAGGACTTTCTCACCCCAATGGAGTGGCTGTAGATGAAAAAGGAAACATTTATATTTCAGATTCAAATAACCATCGGTTAGAAGCGTTTTCTTTTAAAGGGAAAGTGAAGTGGATTCTTTCTGGCTTTGGTCTCCCTCGCGGTTTAGATTTATATGAAGACAAAGTTTTGTTTGTGGATACGCTGATGCATAAAGTTCACTTTGTGAGCTTAAAAGGCGAAGCTTTGGGGGAGGAAGGTGGGAGAGGAAGTGAACTGGGTAATTTTAACTTTCCAAATGATCTTAAAGTAAAAGGGAAAAGGGTTTTGGTGGTGGAGAGAGAAAACAATCGGGTGCAGATTTTGGAAATTACAGATTAAAAATCACCACTTTTGGTGAGGAAACAATTGACAAGTTACGAAAAATTTCTTTAAATTTTCCTTAATGAAGGGAAGGGTGGTTTCATTAATTTTTATAATTATTCTCTTTTTTTTTCTTTTTAGCAGACTCTCTCTTTGCTGAAAGCCACTATAATTATAATGCTCCTGAGTGTGAGAGTTGCCATGGCATACCTAGTGGTCATGCCCATGAGTACTTAATGCCTCACAGATTTTTTGGCTCAGTTACTTTTCAGGATGCAAATGGGACTACTCACACTTTCACTTCTGAAAAGTGTCGGCTTTGTCACGATGTGCATGAGGCACCAACTGATTTTCATCTCTTACCTGCCAATACAATTTCAGGAGTTTGCGAAACTTGTCATGACCGGACGGGAGCTTGGGGTGTTTACGGGATAATTTCTCATTATGGAGATACACCTCAGGGTGAGCATACGGTAGATGTTACTTCTGCTGTTCCAGGAGGAAACTCCTTATCTGACGTGCTTAAATGCAATAGCTGTCATACTGTACATGGTAATACTGAGATGAGAGATTTCATCAGCGAAGACCAGGCAAGACACTGGTATGCCACTTCGACTTTTACAAATAAGCTTCTTCGTGATGATGTAGGAGGGAAGCCTAAAGGCACGTATAAAAGATATGGTTCCCTCTGGTGTGCTGCTTGTCATGACTTTCGGGTCACTACAGGAACGCACATAAACCATCCTGTAGACACCTCCACTCCTTATCAGCTTTTTGGGGTGACTTCTACTTATTACTCTCTTTATCCTCCGACACCTCGAGATAATAATTGGTGTGGTCTTTGCCATGCCAATATTATTTCTCCTCTTTCCCCTCTTCCAAAGGTACCAATGCCACTTTTACTTTCTATCCTGTTTCCGCAAATCCTGATGGTAGAGTTGAACCCAGGCCTCAAGCTCCGCTCTGTCAGCACTGCCACGAAGACTCACGAGATGTAGAGATTGCTTGGAATGGAAACCCTTGGCCCAGGACTTCTTTTGGAGCCATCACTGAAACGTTTCCTACGAGCCAGCTACCAAGCCCGAGCCTTCCTCCAAATCCAAAGTATTTTGTTTTTCCTCATCAAACTCTAAACTCCAATCTTTTAGTGGAAACGGGAGACGATCTCTGCCTTAACTGCCATCTTACAAGTAATCTTCCCTAGCTTTAGTTTTGAAGGCTTAAGACTAAATTGCTGAAGTTACATCAATTATCTACTACAAGGGATGAAATTTTAAGTATTGATTACTAGTAATTTTATCCTTCAGTTTTTCAGCCTTTAGAACTATTTGGAATCTGGTGCTTGGAATTTGGGATTTAATATATAATTAACCTATGATTTTAGCTATTGATGTGGGTAATACTCAGACAACTTTTGGTCTTTTTCAAGGGGAGGTGCTTTCTTCTACGTGGAGAGTTTCCACTAATAGAGAGGAAACAGCCGACGAGCTAGCGGTAGTTATTTCTAATCTTCTTTCCTTAAATGGAAATTCTTTTAAAGATATTAAATCACTCGTTGTTTCTTCAGTCGTTCCTCACTGTACTACCTCTCTGGAGGTGATGAGTAGAAAATACAATTTGAATTTTTTTCTTATAAAACCTGGGGTAAAAACAGGGCTTTCCATTCTTTATGAAGACCCAAGGGAAGTGGGGGCAGATAGAATTTCAAACTCCGTGGCAGCCGCTGAATTGTTCACTCTTCCTTGTATCGTTGTTGATTTCGGAACGGCGACAACTTTTGATGTAATTTCAAAAAACAAGGAGTATTTAGGAGGGGCAATTTCTCCGGGGCTTGAGAGTGCTGCTGAAGCACTCTTTGAAAGAGCAGCTCGCCTTTCCTGGGTGGAGCTTGAAAAGCCAGGAAGGGTGATAGGGAAAAATACGAGAGCAAGTCTTCAGTCAGGCATTCTCTATGGATTTGCAGGACTAGTGGATTCGATGGTTGAGAAGATAGAAAAGGAGCTGGGGGAAGAGTGTGAAGTCATTGCTACAGGAGGACTTTCACCTCTTATAGCTCCTATTTCGAAAAAAATAAAAAAGGTAGATTTGGATTTAACTCTTAAAGGTTTAAAGATCATTTACGAGAAAAACTTTCCCCAGGAATAGTAGTGCAGAGAAGCGATTAGAGAAGAAAATTGAAGCACTAAACGGGACTAATCGTTTTGAATTTAGGATTTGAAATTGGCAATTTTTGCTTTTTTATTTGTTTTACAAAATAGATTTTTTATGATATCTTGTTCACAAAAATGTGCACAAAAGATGGAACTAATAAGAGTCGGCAGTAAAGTCATAAGTAAGGAAAGATTAAATTCTCTCATAAATAAAATTCTTCAATTGAGAGCCACTGGTTCCACTCAAACTGAAGTGGCGGAAACGTTAGGGGTAGATCGTTCTTTTATTTCTCACCTTGAGGGCTTAGGGGAAATAAGAGAGGGGAAGAGAATAGCGCTTATTGGCTTTCCTATCTCTAATAAAGAGGAAGTAGAAAGAGTAGCTAGAGAAGAGGGAGTTGATTTTACCTTTCTTCTTTCCCAGGAAGAAAGAGAAAAGATGGGAAGAGAGCTAAGCGGCTCCGATGTTTTTAATGAAGTTTTGGAAATTCTGGCTAGACTTACAGATTTCGAAGTGGTTATTTTTTTGGGTTCAGATTGGAGAATTTCTCTGATGGAGAAAATATTGGGTTCCCGCGTTTTTGGGATTTCGTTGGGAAAGTCTCCCTTGAAAAAAGCAGTTAAGGTGGATGTGGAAAATTTAAAGGATTTAATCTCTCAGGCAAGTAAAAAGAGGAAGTGGGGTGTATGGCGTGAAAAAAGTCGTCAGCGTAAGTCTCGGTTCTTCAAAAAGAGATCATAAAGTAAAAGCGGAAATATTGGGAGAAAAAGTTGAGATAGCAAGGGTAGGAACAAACGGTGATTTTAAGAAAGCTATCGAGCTACTGAAGAAGTTTGACGGGAGGGTAGATGCTATTGGATTAGGCGGAATAGACCTTTATTTGTGGGCAGCTGGAAAGCGCTATCCTATAAGAGATGCAATGAAGTTGAAAAATGCGGTGAAAAAAACTCCAGTCGTGGATGGAAGCGGTTTAAAAAATACCTGGGAACGAAAAGTAGTAGATTCTCTTATCCAAAAGGGCTTTAATCTTCGAGGAAAAAAAGTTTTGATGACCAGTGCGGTGGACAGGTTTGGGATGGCAGAAGCACTTCACCGTGCAGGATGTGAGATTCTCTTTGGAGATTTAATCTTTGGTCTCAACATTCCCATTCCTATTCGATCTTTTAAAACTTTTACTTATCTTGCTAAAGCGCTTCTTCCCGGAATCACCAAAATGCCTTTTAAGGTTCTTTACCCCACAGGGGAAAAGCAGGAAGAGCAGCCCAATCCAAAATATGAAAAGTATTATCGAGAAGCAGAGATAATCGCTGGCGACTTTCTTTTTATCCGAAAATTCCTTCCATCGAGTCTTGAGGGAAAGTGGATACTTACAAACACAATTACCTCTAAAGATGTGGAAGAGCTTAAAAAAAGGGGTCTCCTTTATCTCATCACCACCACGCCGGAGTTTGAGGGAAGGAGCTTTGGCACAAATGTGATGGAGGCTTTACTAGTAGCTCTTTTAGAGAAAGACCCTAGAGAGATAAGCGCGAATGACTATTTAGAAATGCTAGAGAAGTTGAAATTTGAGCCTAGGATAGAAAAGCTAAATTAGGGGAGATTTTCTTGGGTTATTTTGGTTTTTTGGTTCATCCTTTAGGTATAGAAGACGTGATAAAAAAATATAAATTGGCGGAAAAGCTCTCTCCCCGCTTGGTAGCTTCTGTTATCCGCAGGCGACCTCCTTTTGTTCTTTCCGAAGTGAGCGGAATAAGAACTGAGGCAGGACTGGAAGCTAGAGGGGTACTTGTAGCTGTTCCTCTTCTTCCAAATCAATTTTTCGAGCTTTCTGAGGAAAAAGTATTGAAGAAAATTGCCAAGGCTTGTCGGTTGGCAGCGAAAGAAGGAGCAAGAATTGTAGGGCTAGGTGCTTTCACAGCAATTCCGGGAGAAGGAGGAAAGAAACTGCTTGATTATGTGAATGTTCCCATTACCACAGGTAATACTTATACAACTGCTACTGCAATTGAGGGGACTCTTAAAGCTTGCGAACTTATGGAGTTACAAACAAAAGAATCAACTTTAGCTGTGGTGGGAGCTACAGGTTCTATCGGCTTTGCCTGTTCAGTTTTTCTTTCTTCCCATTTTAAAGAGGTAATCCTTATTGGTCGGGATGAAGAAAAGCTTAAAAAAGTTTTTAAGAAAGTGAAAGAGAAAAATAGTAATGTGAGATACCACACAGATTTGAATGAAATAAAGAAAGCAGAAGTTATAGTTTCTGCTACTTCAGCTTATGCACCTCTTATTGAACCCTCTTTGCTTAAGTCGGGGGCTGTTGTCTGTGACGTAGCTCGACCGAGAGATGTCTCCCGCCGGGTTATCTCTGAGAGAGAAGATGTGTTGGTCATTGATGGTGGTATTGTGAAGGTTCCAGGAAACCCAAAGTGGGGATTTGACCTTGGTCTTCCAAATAATCTTGCTTTTGGGTGTTTGGCGGAAACTATCCTCTTAGCCTTGGAGGAAAAGTACGAAAATTACACTCTGGGAAAGGAAATTTCTCTGGAAAAAGTAGAAGAAATTTGGAAGCTCGCAAAAAAGCACGGCTTTATACTCTCGGCTTTAAGAAGCTTTGAGCAAACAATCCCTCCGGAGAAAATAGAGAAGATAAAGGAGAAGGCAGGAAAGAAAGCGGTTGTATAATCTCCTTGTCAACTTTGTTTTTTATCGCTAGAATGCAACTCAATTAAAGGGAGGTTTTATGTTAAGACTTGTTTTGCCGAAAGGAAGTTTGGAAGAGCAAACTTTAAGACTTTTTAGAGAAGCTGATCTTGAAGTAAAGAAGGAACCACGCTCTTATAAGTCGCGTATTGATGACCCTCGGGTGAGCGAGGTGAGAATTCTAAGGCCTCAGGAGATTCCTCGCTTGGTTGAGGAAGGCTACTTTGACCTGGGCATAACTGGATATGATTGTGTGAGGGAGATGGGAGCAGATGTGGAGTTTGTAGCTGATCTTCCCTTCAGCAAGGTGAGTGATAGACCCATTAGGATGGTATTGGCTGTTCCTGAAGATTCGCCTTGGGAAAGTCCTTCTGATCTTCCTGAGGAAAGCAAAATAGCCACAGAATTCCCCAATCTTACTCGAAAGTACTTTGAAAAAATGGGGAAGAAAGCGAAGGTCTATTACTCATACGGAGCTACTGAAGCTAAAGTTCCTGATATTGTAGACGCGATTGTGGATTTGACAGAGACAGGGGAAACGCTGCGAAAAAATAGGTTAAAAATTATTGGAGAGATTTTGCAATCTACTACAAAGCTCATTGCCAACCGCAATTCTTTTCAAGATAAAGAAAAAAGAAAGGCAATTGAAGAGATTAAAACCCTCCTTTTAGGAGTAATTGAGGCAAGGGGGAGAGTTCTTCTCTCCATGAACGTTCCCGAGGAAAAGTTAGAAGATGTTATTTCGGTGCTTCCAGCGATGAAGAAACCTACAGTTTCACGCCTTTTTGAGGCTCCTTATTATGAGGTGGTCACTGTGGTAGAGAAAAATCGAGTAAATATACTTATCCCGCAGCTTAAAAGCAAGGGAGCAGAGGACATCTTGGAAATTCCCATCTCCAAAATTGTGAGGTAAAGTGGAAGAAACTGGGGAGAGAGAATCCCGCCTAAAACGTCTTGAAACTTTAGAAAAAAATAATGATTCTCCATATAAGTCTAAATTTGACCGCACTCATGAGATAAGAAGTATAAGAGAAGAATTTGAAAATATTTCACCGGGTGAAAAGACGGGAAAAGTTGTTCGTCTCTCTGGAAGAGTCATGGCTTTAAGAGAGCACGGGAAGGTTTCATTTGTTGATATTAAAGACGGCACCGGAAACATACAGCTTTTTTTGAACGTAAATAACTTAGGTGAGCGCTATAAGGAATTCACTTCCCTCTATGACATTGGAGATATTATCGGGGTGGAGGGGGAAGTTTTTAAGACAAAAAGTGGCGAATTATCTATTGAGGTAAAAGAATTTACCATTCTAGCTAAGTCCTTAAGGCCTTTGCCTGAGAAGTGGCATGGTCTAAAAGATGTGGAAACGCGGTATAGGCAAAGACATTTAGACCTTTTAATCAATCCAGACGTTCGGGAAGTATTTGAGGTAAGAGCGAAAGTAGTTCAATCAATCAGGGATTTTCTCGATAGAAAGGGTTTCCTTGAAGTTGAAACTCCTATTCTTCAGCCCCTTCCCGGGGGAGCAGCGGCAAGACCTTTTATCACTTATCACAATGCTTTAGATATCAATCTCTACTTGAGAATAGCACCTGAACTTTACCTCAAGAGACTTATCGTAGGAGGGTTTGAGAAAGTTTATGAAATTGGAAGAAACTTCAGAAATGAAGGCATTTCTGTGAAACACAATCCGGAGTTCACCATGCTTGAGGCTTATGAAGCTTATGCCGACTATAGAGACATCAAAAATTTAGTGGTGGAGATGCTGCAGGAAGTTGTGATTAAAGTGAAGGGAGAGTTAAAGATAGATTATCAGGGAGAAAAGATTGACTTTTCTAGCTTCAAAGAAATTACATTTTTAGAAGCCTTTTTTGAGTATGCAAGACTTGAGCTTTCCTTTTCTCAAAAGCGCGAAGAGTTAAAGAAGATTGCAGAGAAAAATGGGATTGAGGTGAAGAAATACTATGGGAAGGGAAAGATTATGGCAGAAATTTTTGAGAAACTAGTTGAACCCAATCTCATCCAGCCTACATTTGTTTTCGACTATCCCAGGGAGATTTCACCCCTTGCTCGCACTCATCTAAAAAATCCCAACCTCACAGAAAGGTTTGAGCTTATCGTAGCAGGTAGAGAGATTGCAAACGCTTTTTCAGAGCTCAATGATCCTAGGGAACAGAGGAAAAGATTTGAAGAGCAGTTGTTATTGAGAGAGAAAGGTGATGAGGAAGCTCAGAGCTTCGATGAGGACTATCTCAGGGCTTTAGAGGTGGGTCTACCTCCGACAGGAGGTTTAGGAGTGGGCATAGACCGCCTCGTTATGCTTCTTACAGATAAATATTCTATTCGAGATGTTCTTTTATTCCCTCAACTGCGCCCCGAAAAAGATTGATTTTCGCACTATGCTAAGTAAAGATAAGAGGAAGAGAGGTGTTTGCTTTGCTCTGTGATAAATGTGGACAAAGAGAAGCTGAAATGCAAGTGACGAAGATTGTGGGAGGAGAAATAAATCACTTCAATCTTTGTCATGAATGTGCTTCTGAGTTAACTCAGGAGCTTGCCTTTAATATACTTTCCGAACTTCCCAAGTTTCTTAAGGATTTTCTGGATTTTCCCCTCATTTCTGAGCCTCCATTTGAGGTGAAGGAATGCCCTAAATGCGGACTTACCTTAAAAGAGTTCCAGGAGAGAGGAAGACTTGGCTGTGCTCATTGTTATGACGTTTTCAGTTCCGAACTCATACCTTTGCTCAGAAAGTTGCATGGAAGTAGTGTTCACCGGGGGAAGGCTCCTTCTCTCTCTGAGTCTGAAAAGATTAAAAGGGAAATTGAAAACCTAAAGAAAAAGCTGGAAAGACTGGTTAAAGAAGAGAGATTTGAAGAAGCAGCTCAAGTGAGGGACATGATTAGAGAAGCGGAAAGGAAGGTGAAGCGATGAAGAAAACTTTCCTTCCTTGGAAAGATAATTTGATAGAGGGAGAGATTGCTCTCTCAACTCGACTCAGGTTAGCAAGGAATCTCAGTGACTATTCTTTTCCTGAAAGGCTCACCGATTCTCAGAAAGAAGAGATTGAAGAAAAAGTTAAAGAGGCCTTTAAGAAAAAGAAAGAATTCAAGATTGTTGATTTTAAAACTTTACCCTCAGTGATGAAAGGGATATTGATGGAAAGACACCTAGTAAGCCCAGAATTTTTAAGAGTGGGAAGATTATTGATAATTCAGGAGAATCAGGAAACATCCTTCATGGTGAACGAGGAAGATCATATAAGGCTTCAGATCTTTTCTCCTTCTTTATCTTTAGAAAAAGTTTTAGAAAAAGGCAATAAACTAGACGACTTTCTTTCCGAGAAGTTCAAATTCTCCTATTCTAAAAAATGGGGATATCTTACTGCTTGTCCAACTAATCTGGGCACAGGCTTAAGAATTTCGGTCATGTTCCATCTCCCCGCGTTAGCTTTAAGCGGCCGTATAAAAAGAATTTTCTCCACTCTTTCTCACCGGGGGTTCACGGTAAGAGGTATTTTTGGTGAAGAGGCAGAAGCTGTAGGCTACATCTACCAGATTTCAAATCAGAAAACACTGGGGGTTTCTGAAGAGGAGATTTTGGAGGAAATGAATCTCTCTTCACAAGACATTATAGCAGCGGAAAGAAAGGCTCGGGAAGAGCTTTTGAAAAAAAGGAGAATTGAAATAGAGGATAAAGTTTATCGTTCCTTGGGACTTTTAACTCATGCTCGTCTCATTTCCTTTAAAGAGGCAGCGAAAGCTCTTTCACTTGTTCGACTGGGATTGGAGATGAACCTCCTTTCGGGCATGAGCCTGAATAAGATTAATGAACTCTGGTTTTTAATTAGGCCCGCCCACTTGAGTTATTACTTTTCTACGGAGTTTACTTCTTTGGAGGAAAACGAGAAGAGGTCAGATTTATTAAGGAAAGAAATCTCGACTTTTCAAGCTAAATTGACAAAGGGCAGTAAACTAGGTAAAAATAGAGTTGAAAGGAAAGGCGGTTGAGATGACAGAAAGATTTTTTGAGAGGTTTACAGAGAGAGCAAGGCGGGTAATGGTTTACGCGGAAGAGGAAGCCAAGCTCTTAAATCAAAGCTATGTAGGGACTGAGCACATACTTTTAGGTCTTCTGCGAGAAGAAGACGGCTTAGCTGTTCAGGTCCTTCAGGTTCTCGGTCTTGATGTCGAGGAGATAAAGAGCCGAGTTGAAGAAGTGATAAATAAAGGGGAAAGCTCTCCTTCAGGACATCTGCCGTTTTCCCATCGAGCAAAAAAGGTGCTAGAGCTTGCCTTTAGGGAGGCTCTCCAATTAGGGCACAACTACATCGGAACAGAGCACATCTTGCTCGGTCTATTGCGGGAAGGAGAAAGCTTGGCCGCTACCATCCTCACTGAGATGGGAGCAGACTTTGAAACAGTGAGAAATCAAGTGATAAGGCAGCTGTCCGGGTATGTGGGTGGCTCTTCGTTTACTTCAGAACCTGCGGGCAAAGCACCTAAAGGTTCGTATCTGGAAGAGTATGGGAGAAGCTTAACAAGAGTAGCAAGGGAAGGAAAGCTCGACCCTGTGATAGGTCGGGATAGAGAAATTGAGAGAGTGATGCAGATACTTACCAGAAGAACAAAGAACAATCCGGTTCTTATCGGAGAGCCGGGTGTAGGTAAAACAGCAATCGTGGAAGGTTTAGCTCAGAGAATTGCTTCTGGTGAAGTCCCTGAAATTTTAAAGAACAAGGATATTTACACTCTTGACCTTGGAGCTTTAGTAGCTGGCTCCAAGTATCGCGGCGAGTTTGAAGAAAGACTAAAACGCGTGATGAAGGAGATTAAAAAAAGAGGTAATGTTATTCTCTTCGTGGATGAGGTTCACACTCTTGTAGGGGCAGGAGCTGCTGAGGGTGCTATCGATGCTGCGAGCATTCTCAAGCCTGCTTTAGCTCGAGGAGAAATCCAAACCATAGGTGCTACTACATCGGAAGAGTACAGGAAGTATCTGGAAAAGGACGCAGCTTTGGAGAGACGGTTTCAGCCTGTAAAGGTGGAGGAGTCAACTGTCTCTGAAACCATAGAAATACTTAAGGGCCTCAGACCTTATTACGAAGCACATCATAAAGTTAGGATTTTGGATGAAGCTATCGTTACAGCAGCTCAACTAAGCGATAGGTACATCACCGATAGGTATTTGCCTGATAAAGCAATAGATTTGATTGATGAAGCTTGTTCTCGGGTACGCATTCGCTTTCTCACTGCTCCTCCTGAGGTGAAAGCACTGGAGGAGGAGATAAAGAAGGTAAAAGCGGAGAAAGAGGAAGCAATCAGAGCACAAGAATTTGAAAAAGCAGCCTCTCTCAGGGATAAAGAAAAGAATCTTCTTTTTGAAAAGAGAAAAAAAGAAGAGACTTGGAGAAAGACGAGGGAAGCTCTGCGTCCTGATGTAAACGCAGAAGAAGTGGCTGAGGTGGTTTCCACCTGGACAGGCATTCCGGTTTTCTCTTTAACTGAGGAGGAAACAGAGAAGCTCTTGAGGATGGAAGAAGGCCTTCACCGTCGAGTTGTAGGACAAGACGAGGCTGTCAAGGCTCTTTCTAAGGCGATAAGAAGAACAAGAGCGGGAATAAAGGATCCAAAGAGACCGGCAGGCTCTTTTATCTTCCTCGGCCCCTCTGGTGTGGGAAAGACTGAACTGGCAAAGACTTTAGCTGAATATCTCTTCGGTGACGAAAATGCTTTGATCCAGATGGATATGTCAGAATATATGGAGAAGCACACTGTTTCTCGCCTTATTGGTTCTCCACCTGGATATGTAGGGTATGAGGAGGGAGGACAATTAACTGAAGCAGTTAGAAGGAGACCTTTTTCTGTAGTTTTATTTGACGAAATTGAGAAAGCTCACCCTGAAGTTTTCAACATCCTTTTACAGATTCTGGAAGATGGAAGGCTCACCGATGCTCAAGGGAGAACGGTAGACTTTAAAAACACAATTATAATCATGACTTCTAATCTGGGGACGAGAGACATTTATAAGGGAACAATATTTGGTTTTGCTAAGGAGCAGGAAGAGCCGGGACTTCCCTACGAGCAGATTAAAGAGAAAGTAATGTCAGAGCTGAAAAAAACATTTCGTCCCGAATTTCTCAACCGAATTGATGATGTTATAGTCTTCCACGGACTTTCCATGGAAGAGATAAAGGCGATTGTGGAGTTAATGTTTTCCCGCCTCCAGAGGAGAATGGAGGATAAGGAGATAAAACTGGAGTTAACCGAAGCAGCAAAGGAGGTTCTAGCCAAGGAAGGTTTTGACCCCACTCTTGGAGCGAGACCATTGAGAAGAGCAATGCAGAGGTTGCTTGAAGACCCACTTTCTGAAGCGATTATAAGCGGTCAGTTTAAACCGGGACAGACAATAGTGGTAGACGCGAGCGGCAAAGAGATTTTCTTCTGGATAAAGGGAGCAAGAAAGGTACCTACTAAGCTTGAGAGTGGCGAATGAGCAAAGCTCGTTCCATCTGGCGCTGCCAGGCTTGTGGCTATCAGGCCTTTGGCTGGATGGGACGATGTCCCCAATGTGGTGAGTGGGATACATTCACCGAAGAAAAAAAGAATGAAGTAAAAAGAGTAGTTGAAATTCCTACCCCTCTTTCTTTAAAGAAAATTCCTTCTCTTGAAAAACCTCGTTTTTCCAGTGGAATTTCTGAGTTCGATCGTGTTTTGGGAGGAGGGATTGTTCCAGGAGCTGTTATTTTAGTGGGCGGAGAGCCGGGAATTGGAAAGTCCACCTTACTACTTCAAGTAGCTCATCGTCTCTCTCAAAGCAAAAGAGAAGTTTTATACATTTCCGGTGAAGAATCTCCTGAGCAAGTGGTCATAAGAGCGAAAAGATTAGGAATAGAGGATTCGAATCTTTCTATTTTGTGCGAAACTGAGGTAGAAAAAATTCTCGGTGTATGTGAGAAGATGAGCCCAGATGTTTTAATTATCGATTCCATTCAGACTCTTTTTAACTCAGAGATACCTTCTCCTCCCGGAAGTGTAGCTCAGGTAAGAAATTCATCCTCCCGACTCATAAATTTGGCTAAAAGCAAATCCATGTCCTTATTTATAGTAGGGCATGTGACGAAGGAGGGTGTAATTGCTGGTCCCAAGATTTTAGAGCATATGGTGGATACTGTTCTTTACTTTGAGGGGGAAAGTGAGTATTTCCATCGAGTCTTACGAGCAGTTAAAAATAGGTTTGGACCTACAGATGAAGTTGGCGTTTTTGAGATGGCTGAGAGAGGATTGATTGAAGTGAAGGAACCTTCTCACTACTTTCTCTCTTCTGAAAAAGGAAGGGCAGGCTTTTGCATCACAGCGGTGATGGAGGGAACAAGAACTTTTTTGGTGGAAATTCAATCTCTGGTTTCTCGAAGCTATCTTCCCTCCCCTCGCAGGCTTTCGGTAGGACTTGATTACAATCGCTTTCTCATGGTTTCCGCAATTTTGGAAAAGTTATTCTCTATTCCACTCTATGAGTGCGATATTTATGTTTCCACGGCAGGAGGAATCCAGGTGACAGAGCCAGCGGCAGATTTAGGTATTGCTCTTTCTCTTCTTTCCTCATACTATGAAAAACCCTTGTCAAAGGGCGTTGTTTTTGGGGAAATTGATTTAACAGGGAGGCTTAGGAGAGTGAGAAATGCTGAGCAAAGGGTGAAGGAAGCAGAAAAGCTCGGATTTAAATGGGTAATTTCTCCTCCCTGTGGTAAAATCAAAACATCAGTTAATTTAAGACAAATTTCTTCCTTAGGAGAGGTATTGGAGGAGGTTAAAGGTTGAAGGAAAGGAAGAAAAGGACACTTTCCAAGGAGGAAATTCTCCTTAAGGCTTTAAAAATGGTAGCACCTGGTTCAGAGTTGAGAGAGGGGATAGATCATATAATCAGTGGAAAGACAGGTGCTTTGATTGTGATTGGCGACTCTGAGGAAGTTTTAAAGATATCAGACGGAGGTATTAAAGTTGACACACCCTTCTCTGCAGCCCGACTTGCCGAGCTAGCTAAGATGGACGGAGCGATGTTAATCGATGGAAATCTGGAAAGAATTATCTGGGCAAATGTCCACTTGAATCCTGACCCTCATCTTTCTACTTCGGAGACGGGAATGCGCCATCGCACAGCTGAAAGAGTTGCTAAGCAGACAAATGCATTGGTCATAGCCATTTCTCAACGCCGGGACATCGTTTCTCTCTATGTTGACCACGTTAAGTATGTCCTTCCTGATACAGAGGTTATTCTGGCGAAGGCAAATCAGGCTCTCCAAACTTTGGAGAGATACAAGCAGCGCTTTGAACAGGTGAGTGCGAATCTTAACCATCTTGAGTTTGAGGACATGGTGATTGTGGTTGATGTGGTGACGGCGCTTCAAAAAGGTGAGTTGGTGGCAAGAGTAGCTAGGGAGATAGAGCGGTACATTGTGGAGCTGGGTTTGGAGGGAAGGCTCATTCAAATGCAGTTGGATGAGCTTATGGCTGGTCTTGAAGATGAGAGATTAATGCTGGTAAAAGATTACGCTGTTGACTCCAAAAAGACAGAAAAGGTTTTAAAAAGCTTAGCTAAACTTTCTCCCGACACACTCTTAAACTCTCTTGAAGTGGCTAAACTTTTAGGTTACGAAGGAAGCCTTACGGTTCTGGAAACACCTGTTCATCCAAAAGGATATAGACTTTTAAGAAAGATACCTCGCCTTCCCGTGGGAGTAGTGGGTAAAATTGTGGACAAGTTTCAAAATCTTCAGAATATTATTTCTGCCTCCGTTGATGAACTTGATGATGTCGATGGCGTGGGTGAGGTTAGAGCTCGAGCCATCAGAGAGGGCTTACGCCGTCTTAAAGAGGTAAATCAAATAGAAAGAACATTTTGAGGAGGGGCAGGTGTACTATACTGAACTCATTCGTCTCGCCTTCATCTTAGTTTTTTCTGCTATAGGCTACTCTCTTCACTCTGCTTTTTCTGAGTGGCTTACCCCATACTACTCAGGTATTTGGGGCTCCGTTCTCCTCATCCTTATTTTTGCAGGCATTGGCTTTCTTTTGGGAGGGATTGTGGGGGAGAGGGTTAAAGAGACAGCTCGAGATATAGAGGAAGCTCTACAAAAGATACCCGGCATCGACTTTCTCTTTGCTATTTCCGGTCTTTTAGTGGGTTTAATTGTGGCTTCTCTCATTTCCTTTCCTTTCCTGCTCTCTATTCCCAAATATGGAGCCTATCTTTCCTTTTTCTTCTTTTTCTTCCTAGGAGTTTTAGGTGTGTATTTGGGCTGGCAGAAGCGAGAGGAATTTCTAGGTGTGGTGGGGGGCCCTCTAGCCAGAGATATTTATATTCTGGATACAAGCGCCATCATCGACGGACGTATTTCTAAAGTTTCTGAACTTGGTTTTCTTTCAGGGAAGCTTGTTGTTCCAGATTTTGTAGTGAGGGAAGTGCAGAGCCTCGCTGATAGTGACGATTTTATCCGCCGCTCGAAGGGAAAGAGAGGTTTGGAGATCTTAGAAGTAATGAAGGAAAGGGGAATCTTAAAAGTAGAAAAAGAGGAAGCGGAGGGAAACAGTGTTGACGAAAAATTGGTGGATTTGGCGGAGAAGAGGGAAGGAAAACTCATTACAACTGATTACAATTTAAGTAAAGTGGCAAACCTAAAAGGCGTTCCTACTCTTAACCTCAATGACTTAGCTAATGCCTTAAAACCCTCATTTGTGCCTGGTGAGAGGATGCTTATAAAAGTAATCCGGGAGGGGAAGGAAGAAGGACAAGGAGTGGGTTATCTTGATGATGGAACGATGGTTGTAATTGAGGGGGGGAAAAGTTATATCGGCAAGGAAGTCGAAGTTGAGGTGAGCAGTCTTTTGCAGACTTCTTCCGGAAAAATAATTTTCACTCATCCGGTAAATAATTAATGGTTGCAGGTTTATTAGTAGCAGCGGGTGAAGGAAAACGCTTTGGAAAGCGGAAACAGTATATTGAGGTGAAAGGAAAACCTCTGATTTTCTACAGCTTAAAGGCTTTTGAAGATTCGAAGCTTGTTGACTTTTTTTATGTTGTCACCAATGAAGATGAAGTGGAGAAGTGTCAGGGTATTGTGAGGAAAAATAAATTTTTAAAGTGTAGAGGTGTGATTCCAGGAGGAAAGGAAAGGCAGGATTCGGTGAGAAATGGCTTGTGCGTTTTACCTCGAGAAACAAATTGGGTGCTGATTCATGATGGGGCAAGACCTCTCTTAAGTGAAGAGGTAATAGAAAGATGTGTGAAAGCTGTTCAAGGAAAGATGGGCGTGATAACAGCTGTTCCGGAGGTGAATACGGTTAAAGAGGTAAAGGATGATTATGTGGTGAGGACTCTTGACAGGAGTTCAATCTGGCGAGTGCAGACTCCTCAGCTCTTCCCCTTTTCGCTGTTAAAAGAAGTTCATGAAAAAGCTTATCAGGAAGGAGTTTATTTTACAGATGATGCAGCTCTTTTTGAGTGGGCTAAACTTCCTGTAAAAGTGGTTATGGGGGACTACCGGAATATGAAACTCACTTATCCTGAAGACCTTCCCCTAATTGATTTCCTTTTGGAGGGAATGAAATGAGAGTGGGTTTAGGGTTTGACGCTCATCGCTTGGTGGAAGGAAGACCTCTTTTTCTGGGAGGAGTAGAAGTGCCCTACGAGAAAGGTCTTTTAGGACACACGGACGCTGATGTTGCCCTGCACGCACTTATGGATGCTCTTTTAGGAGCAGCTTCTCTGGGAAATATTGGGGAGCATTTCCCTCCTGAGGATGAGAAATATAAGGATATCTCCTCGATTGTCCTTCTGGAAAAAGTAAGGGAGATGGTGAAGGAGAGAGGATATCTTATCGGCAATGTTGATGTGGTGATAATTTGCGATGAACCGAAGCTTTCATCGTTTTTCTCCCAAATGAGAAAAAGAATTGCAGAAACGCTACTTATTTCAGAGGATAAGGTGAGCATAAAAGCTACGACTGTGGAGGGGATGGGCTTTATTGGGAAGGGGGAAGGAATAGCAGCTCAGGCGGTGGTCTTGATTGAAAGAAAAAGTTAGAGTTAGATTCGCTCCTAGTCCCACTGGCTTCCTCCATCTGGGAGGAGCGCGAACTGCACTTTTTAACTACCTTTTTGCAAGGAGAAATAATGGCCGTTTTATCCTGCGGATTGAGGATACAGATCCTTCTCGTTCGCGTGAGAAGTATATCCAAAAAATTATGGAAGACCTTTCCTGGCTCGGTCTTTACTGGGATGAGGGACCGGATAAAGGAGGTGAATTTGCTCCTTATCGTCAGAGTGAGCGGTTATCGATTTATCAGAAATTTTTCGAGGTTTTGAAAGGGAAAGGACTGGTTTATCCTTGTTTCTGTCGGCCAGAGGAGCTTGAGAGGAGAAGAGAAAAGTCATTAAAGAAAGGGTTGGCTCCAAAGTATGACAGGCGTTGCCGCTACCTTTCGGAAAAAGAAAGAAAAGAGAGGTTAAGAAAGGAAAAAGTAAGTTGGAGATTTAAGCTGGACGAAAGAGGAGCTTTAACTTTTAAAGACCTCATAAAGGGAGAAATTAAATTCGATTTAAGTGCCTTTTCAGATTTTGTTTTACTTCGCTCAGATGGGAACCCCTCCTTTCACTTTGCAATGGTCGTTGACGATGCATTAATGGAAGTTACTCATGTCATTAGAGGTGAAGATCATTTAACTAATACCTTATATCATTTTTTGCTCTTTAAAGCGCTTGGTTTTTCTCCTCCTCATTATGCTCACTTGCCGATGGTTCTTTCCTCTGAAAAGGAGAAACTTTCTAAGAGAGAGGATGCTTTAAGCATTTTTCACTTAAGAAGGGAGGGATATCTCCCGGAAGCGATCCTAAACTTTCTAGCTCTTCTAGGCTATGCACCGCCTAGGGAGATAATCTCTTTAGAAGAACTGGTGGAAACCTTTTCCCTGGATAAAGTGGGGAAAAGTCCTTCGGTGGTAAGTTTAGAAAAGCTTAGATCTTTAAACTCACATTATTTGAGAGAAAAGAGAGGAGAGGAGATATATAGAATTGCTGAAAAAGCTATCTTAAAAGAAGTGGGAGAGGAGAAGGTTTTAAAAGAAAAGGAATTTTTAATAAAAGTGCTTGAGCTCACACGAGAAAATGTCTTTACGGTTAAAGATTTCATTCCCTATGTTAAAATCTTTCTTCAAGAGGATTTAGACTATAGCCAGGAGGTAAAAGAAGAAATAAAAAAGGAGCTCGCTAGAAAGTCAATAGAGGTGTTTTATAAAAAAATTACCCGTTCTAGATGCGCTGAAAAGGAAGAGATTAAAGAAATTTTGTCCTCTTCGCTTAAGGATTTAGGCGAGATGGTAAAGAAGAAAGATTTTTATCGGTGGCTGAGGATTTCACTCACCTCTCTTTCAAGTGGCCCTCCACTGTTAGAAGTGATTTTAGTCTTAGGAAAGGAAAGGGTAGTGAAGCGTTTAAAAAAGGCTTTAGAGGTGAGCCAGCTTGGCTAAGCGGGGTTTTTGGAGGACTCTAAGAAGAGATATAGAAGTGGTGAAGGAGAGGGACCCTGCAGCAGCAAATACCCTGGAGATTCTTCTCTGCTATCCTGGTCTTCACGCTATCTGGTTTCACCGTGTTGCTCACTGGTTTTATAAGAAGGGATTGCGCACTTTGCCTCGCCTGATTTCCGAATTTTCCCGTTTCCTCACAGGTATTGAGATACATCCGGGAGCGAAGATAGGGGAAGGTTTTTTCATCGATCACGGAATGGGTGTGGTTATTGGGGAAACGGCTGAAATTGGAGATAACGTCACTCTTTACCAGGGGGTGACCTTGGGAGGAACAGGAAAGGAAAAAGGGAAAAGGCATCCGACAATACACGATGAAGTTGTCGTCTCGGCAGATGCAACTATTTTAGGTCCAATTGAGATTGGAAAAAATTCCCGGGTTGGAGCCGGAGCAGTGGTGATAAATTCTGTCCCTCCGAACTCAACGGTAGTGGGAGTTCCCGGTAAAGTCGTAAAGAAGGATGGAGTGAGGCTTCAACCGCTCGACTTGCATCATGAAAGACTCCCCGACCCTGTGATGGAGAGTTTTAACTCCATTTTTAAGAGGCTGGATAAGATAGAGTGCAAGATAAGAGAGTTGGAAAAGAAGTTAGAGGAGAAAAGTGAGTCTGAGAGTTCTTAACACTTTAGGAAAGAAAAAAGAAGAATTCAAGCCAAAGGAAAGAGGAAAGGTTCGCATGTATGTTTGTGGGCCTACTGTTTATAACTTTATCCATATTGGCAATGCCCGCTGCTATGTAGTTTTTGATGTGGTGAGGAGATATCTTGAGTATAAAGGTTATGATGTCTACCATGTCCAGAACTACACTGATGTTGACGACAAGATTATCAAAAGGTCAAAAGAGGAGGGTTTGAGCTGCGCTGAGATTGCTCATAAGTACGAGAAAGCCTTTGAGGAGGATATGAACTCTCTCAATGTGTTAAGGCCACATGTCACTCCGCGTGCTACTGAGAATATTGAAGGGATGATAGAAATGATTAAAGTCCTTTTAGATAAAGGGTATGCTTACGAGGTGGACGGGGACATTTACTTTTCAGTGGACAGCTTTCCTTCCTACGGAAAGCTCTCTGGACGTTCTAAGGAGGAAATGCTTGCTGGAGCGAGGGTCGAGGTTGATGAGCGGAAAAGAAATCCCTTGGATTTCGCGCTTTGGAAAAAAGCAAAGGAAGGAGAACCCTTCTGGGAAACGCCTTGGGGGAGAGGCAGACCCGGCTGGCATATAGAGTGTTCAGTGATGTCTTTGAAACACCTCGGTTTCAGTTTTGATATCCACGGAGGGGGAGAGGACCTCATCTTTCCCCATCATGAAAATGAGATAGCTCAGTCTGAAGCATATGAGGGGAGTTCTCCATTTGTGCGTTACTGGCTGCACAATGGACTTTTAACCATTCGGCAGGAGAAGATGGCAAAGTCTGTGGGGAACATAATCCTCTTTCGAGAGTTGCGTAAAAAGCACAGCGCAAACGCTCTCCGAATTTTCTATCTCTCTACATATTATCGCAGTCCACTGGATTTTTCTGAGGAGAGAATTGTGGAAGCGACAAAAGCTTGGGAGCGCCTGGAAAATGCGTTAGAAAATATAGACTTCTTCCTGAGCAAAGCTCCTCACGGTTTTTCCACGGGGGTTGATATTTTAAAGGAGGCAGTTGAGAAAAGTCGAAAAGATTTTGAAAATTCAATGGACGATGACTTTAACACTCCTCGGGCTTTGGCATCTCTTTTTGAGCTCGCTAAGGAGGTTAATAATTTCATCTCGCTCAATCGTTCACTTTCAAGTGAAGGTAGAGAAACTTTGGAAGAAGCAAAGGAAAATCTTATTAGCTTATCGGCTGTTTTCGGTTTGGAGCTTGGGAAAAGAGATAAAAATTTCCTTTTTGAAAGGGAAGCCGGTTTAAAAAAATTGGCAAAGAAATGGAAAGTTGAGGGTGATGATGCAGAGACTCTTCTCACTTCTCTTTTAGAGAAGAGGGAGGAAAAAAGAAGGGAAAAGAAGTGGAAAGAAGCGGATTTAATTCGAAGCAACCTTCTCTCTCTCGGTTTTGAGGTTGAAGATACTCCTTTGGGTCCTAGATGGAGAGTAAAGTTATTTAATGAGTGAGCTAATCTTTGGGAAAAATCCAGTTTTGGAAGTGTTGAGAAATTCCTCTCGCATTAGATGCATCTACTTTCTTAGAAAAGGAAAGCTAGATGCAAAGAAAAAAGAAATCTTAAAGATAGCTGAGGAGAAAAAAGTTCCTGTTTATTTCTTATCACTACCAGATTTTGAGAAAAGATTTTCCTTTGAAAAACATCAGGGGGTGGTAGCCGAAGCAGATCCATTTCCCTACCTTTCTCTCCCGCAGTTGGTTTCAGAAGTTGGGGAAAAAGAGAGGGTTTGTTTAATTCTTTTAGATACGATATTTGACCCTCAGAACTTAGGGGCAATTTTAAGGAGTGTAGCGGAGCTTGGAAGTGACGGGGTTATTTTGCGGAAGAGAAGAGAAGCGCCTATAAGCGAAACAGTGTATAAAGTTTCAGCTGGTGCTTGTGAATATGTGAATGTAGTGAGAGTGAGCAATCTTTCTCAGAGCTTGGATTTTTTAAAAGATGAGGGTTTCTGGGTTTATGGAGCTGTACCAGGAGAGGGAGAACCGCTGTGGGGAGTGGACTTCTCCCAAAAAGTTGTCTTAGTAGTAGGAGGAGAAGATAGGGGAGTTTCGCCTTTACTGAAAAGAAAATGCGACTATTTAGTGAGCATTCCTATTGAGGGAAAAGTCGGCTCTTTGAATGTTTCTGTAGCTACAGGTATTCTGCTTTATGAGTTGAGGAGAAGAATTGGAAAAACTTTTTCTCATCGACGGAAATAATTTAATTCATGCTTTAGATGAGTTAAAAGAGCTTTCTCTTGATTCAGCTATTGAAAGGGTTGTTAAAATGGCCTGTGCAGTTTCTTTTACTGAAGGGTGTAAGGTTTATATCGTATTGGATATTCCCTCTCCCGGTGTGGAAGAGGAGAGAGTCTACAGTTCAGACGTAAAGGTAGTATATGCAGGAAAAGGAAGGGCGGATGAGCACATTGAAAAGTTAGTACATCAGCTTATAAGTGAGTTTCACATTTTTGTGGTCAGTGCTGATTACGAAGTTCAAAGAGCAATTTTTAGTAAAGGCGGTTTTAGAATAACTCCGAAGGAATTTAAAAGAATATGTGAGGAGGGCTCTGAAGAGGTATTTAGAGAAAAGGGGAAAACTGTTTTCAAGCGCATTACTATTGAAGATCGGTTAGACGAAGAAACCAGAAAGAAGCTAGAGGAAATGAGACGCGGCGATTATAATAAAGATAGTTAGCCGGCGTAGCTCAGTTGGCAGAGCAGGTGACTTGTAATCACCAGGTCAGCGGTTCAAGTCCGCTCGCCGGCTCCACTAAAGAGCCCAGCTCACAGGTGCTCTGATTATTACAAGTCATCTTCTCTTTTGGCTTATTTCGCTTTTCTGCTAACGTTTTGCTAATGTGATTTTGTGAAAATAAGGTTTCATCTAAACGTTTAGCAGCTTCTGTATGAACTTCTGGAATAAGATGTCCATACCTATCTAGGGTAGTTTTGATACTTGAATGCCCCAATTGGTGCTGGATGAATTTGATATTTTCACCTTGGCTAATGAGCATAGCAACGTAGGAGTGTCTGAGATCGTAGCGCAAAAACTCAATGCGATGATAGCCAATTACTTTTCCACTTTTGAGCTGTAAAGACTCTTTTTTTACCAAGACTGTTATCGTTAGCTCCTTTCTCGCCAGATGTTGACATGATTAAAATCAGCCTGTTTTTCTGAGCCAGATAAGCCAGGGTGCCTCCGGCGTATCACTCAGCATCATCGGGGTGAGCCACCACCCAAAAAGTTTTTCCTGCTGAACCGGCCAGCTTTAACCCCTGACTGTAAGCCTTTCCAGGATTGGTGGGACGGGTTATGAAAGAAATATAGCGAAAAATGAGGGCGGCTAAGAAAATAAGTAAGACAAAAAGGAGTAAAACCGCGCCAGCAACCAGAGCCAGTTTTTTCAATATCTCCAGTATCACCAGAACAATTTTAGCATTAGCTGCCGATGAGAAAATAATAAAAAATAAGCTATTAGCCACGTCGGTTTGCCGAAAACAGCTATAAATCAGGTTCTAAATTACGGTGCGGTGCCGCTGGAAATCACTTTCCAGCCACCAGTGGGGGTCTCGCGAAGAAGATAAAAAAAATGGCTATGGGAGCCTTTGGGGAGGACGGGTGTATCTTTAAAAAGTGTAAACTTAACCTCATAAAGCTTTAAAAACTGGTTATTTCTTCGGTCATTTGGCAGAAGCTCTTTTTCTTCGATTTTCTCGATTTTGAAATCAACCTTCAGGTCTTCCTTGAAACCTGCGTTGAGGTCGTATTCAATTGCCTCTTCGCAAGTTTTAAAGCTTTTTATCTTATCCCACCATTCAGGAAAAACTTTGAGAATCCAATCCGCGTTTTCTATTTCTTGCTTCATTCCGCCTGCCTCGATTACTACCTTTGCAAGATAAAGGCACTCATCAGTGGGAGCAACACAATCCGCCTGCCACTCGTCTGGACCTGATTTTTTCAGCTCGACCTTATCCCCCGCTTTATACCAGAAGTAAGTTCCCTCAAGGCCAGAAACTGGCTCATTAATTGGCAAGCTAGTGTGGCTAGCCGAAGAAGCACCAGGGATGACCACCCAAACTTTTTTTGATTTCTGATAGAGCATAGCCAGCGGTCCACTAATTAAAGTTTTCTTGTCTTCAAGCTCTTTGATTTTAACCTTGATGGTCAAAGCTTTATCGGGCTGAACAGGATTTGGCTCAAAAGTTAAATCCACCATTTCCTCTGGCTCAGGCGCTTTCTTTGCAGGCTTAGCATTCTCTCCCGCTGGTTTAGCCTTTTCTGCAGTTTCTTTTTTTTCCAGACAACCCGAAACGAAGAGGAACAAAACAAAAGCTAATATAGGAATCAAAAGCTTTATCTTTTGCCGGCTTTCTTTGTTAATCATTTTAAATCGCCTCATCCAGCTAATAAAAGTTTACTTAAAAATTCTACTTGAATTTTGGCAACTTGACAAAACTTTGTAACCGTCCATAACATATTGAACTCGTTCTCACTGAAAACACTCAAGGGCATAGGGAAATATACTACGTACCTCCTTTTCAAAAGAGTTTTGCATCTTG
>FWPU01006233.1_pt1 | contig 24281 bp, 17 predicted proteins | sample 2228361 | NCBI WGS metagenome assembly FWPU01 (sample SAMEA103939777, study PRJEB20133) | metagenome | reverse complement strand
CGGCCGGCGGGAAGCCCGGGTGGCTCGTATCGGTAAAGACCGCCTCTTCCCCCAGACAGACCGGCGAGTTCGAGGCAAAGGAGGCCGTAGGGGTGAGGGTCAAGGCCAGCGCCGTTCGGTAGATGTCGCTCCCGCACCCCTGGAGGGCGGTGAGGGTGACGGTGTAGATGCCGGGGGTGGCGTAGGTATGGACGGGATGCTCCATGGTGGAGGTCACTCCGTCGCCCAGGTCCCAGAGGTAGGAGGTGGCGTTCCGGGAGGTGTTGGTAAAGGCCACCGTGAGGAGGCTTATGGTGTAGGTGAAGCCGGCCTGGGGCGTCTCCTCCACCACAAAGACATCGCCGGTTTCGTCGCAGCCCACGTCGTTGCACAGCCGGAAGGTCACGCTATAGGTGCCGGCGTCGGGGTAGAGATGGGTGGGGTTCTGCACGGTGGAGGTAACGCCGTCGCCGAAATCCCAGAGGAAGGCATCGGCCGGCGGGAAGCCCGGGTGGCTCGTATCGGTAAAGACCGCCTCTTCCCCCAGACAGACCGGCGAGTTCGAGGCAAAGGAGGCCGTAGGAGAAAAAGGCTGGCCGACGACGGTCATTGTTATCGGTACGCGAATCTTGGGGTTACCGTTCACCACCAGGGTGGCGTAATAATCGCCGGTGCGGGTCACCCCGGCCGTAGCAGTGGCCGTGAAGAGGAGGGTGAGATCGAGCGAACCGCCGGCCGGCACCGTGCCGGAGGCCGGCGTTTCCCCCAACCAGGGTACATCGGAGGCGATGCAGCCGGAGGAGCCGGGGTAGATGTAGCAGATCGAGAGCCCGTCGGGGAGGGAAGCAGGGGTATTGCAGGCATAGGTCAGGCCGTGATTGGCCGGGGCGTTGTTCCCCTCGACGGCCGTGGTGGAGCCGGAACCCTCCTCCGAACCGCCGTCCAGGAACTGCATAAGGACGCTGCCGTTCTCGAAGAGGATGGCCTCGAAAGTGCCGGCAATGTTGTTCTCGTTGCAACAATGAGCCCAGTTTTCATACTCCACCACCAGGCATTTGCCGCTGCCAATGGGACAGGAGTCAAAAGTCCGGTAATACACCCCGCCGATGGTATAGTTCGGGTAAAGGTCGTCCCACATCGGAGCGATGATGTTGTTGGGTGTGTTTGCGTTCGGCAGCGGACAGTCGTTGGAGTAATCGTCGCTTCCCGAACCAAAGGAGAGAAAGCCGTTGCTGGAGACATAGAACTGGGTCCAGTTGTTCCCGTAGAAGGGAAAGGTGAAGCCGATCGGGAAGGGGCCGGCGGAAGAATCATCCGTCAGATCGGGAATCGGCGTGCCGTTTCCGCGAAGTTCGATCCAGGAGAAATCGGTCGTCTCTCCGGTGTAGCCAAAGCCGTCGGGACCGGGCCAGGAAGCCTGCAGGCCGCCGGGGATAAAGCCGCCGGCGACTTCATATAGGGTGAAGGGATAAGGGCTGGCCCGGCGGTTGAGAATCTGCACCGTGCGGGTGTAGGTCGTATTCAGGGGAACGGTCTCGTGTGCCGGTTTGGGGATAAAGGAAACCTGGGCACGAGGGCGAAAGTCCTGGCGGGTGCTCTGGCCCGAGACGAGGCTCACACCGGCCGCCTCCGGGAAGTAGTTGTCGGCCGTAGCGGTTACCATGTGGAAACCCTCGTCCAGGTAGAGTTCGTAGAACCCGGTCGCAGGGTTACTCTGGGCACTCAGGCCGTCGTCCGAGGTGAGGGTGGCAGCGAGGGGGAAGCCGTTGTCGTAATCGGTGACGTAACCCCACAGCCGGCCGCGTGGCCGCAGGCTCCAGTCCACCGTGGTGGCTGTGTCGGTCAACACCTGGACGCCGGTGACGACGGCGCTCTCGTACTGCGGGTGGCTTACGGTGAGGGTATAGGTACCGGCGAGAAGGGTACGGGTGTAATAGCCGGTGCGGTCGGTGGTGGTGGGGAAAATGTGGCCGGCCGGGTCCTGGGCGCGGACGACTGCCCCGGAAATCGGGGCACCGCTCATGCTATCGGTGACGTGTCCGTTTATGGCTCCTAGGCCGCTGGGGATCAGGCAACCGGAGGCGTGGGCAAAGGTAGCCAGGGCCGCTTGGACGAATTCTGTGAAATAGAGGAGGTCGGTATGGGCCGGCGTATCGCCGGGACTGTGGTAGTACGGGTTGAAATCGTCATTGTCCTCGATGCCCAGGATGGCCGAGTAGTTGAACTGCCAGAAGGAGTAGTTATCGCTTCCGCCGCCGCCAGAGGTGAAAATCTGGGGCACCAGGTTCAGTCCATAGGCTTCCACCACATCGTCGAAGAGTTGGGCCAGGACAACCGAGCGGGGGATGGAAGCGCGGGCATAGAGGTCCATATCGGGGTTGCTTCCGGGGGTGTTCCAGGCGATCATATCCAGGTTGATGACATCGAGGATGTTTTCGTTGATGTTGCGGGATCGCTGGGCATAGGCATAACTGCCCAGAAGCCCCTGTTCCTCGCCCGTCCAGAGGGCAAAGCGCAGGGTGCAGCCCCAGCGGTACTGGGTGAGGATGTCGGCGGCGATGAGGACGGCGGTGGAGCCACTGCCGTTATCGTCGGCGCCGGGGGTGTTCTGCACATCATCCACGTGGGCACAGATGATAAAGATGTCATCCGGGTTGGTCAGGCCGGTGTATTCGCCGATGACGTTGGGGTACGTGACGCCTCCCCACTGGTGGTACTCGACGTCCAGGCCCAGGCCGCTAAAGTGCTGGCCGGCCCAGCGGGTGGTCTTCTGGATGGGGATGCCGCTATAGGTATAGCGGGTAGGGATGGTGTACCATTCGCCGTCCACCCAGACGGGCAGTTCGCCGGCCAACTGGCGGTTGTAGGTGCGCACCGTAGCGGTGGTTACCTGGTCGATCATCGTCTGGATCAGCGGATCGGGGGTGATCACAGCCGGGATAACCCTCTCTGCCGCCCAGGGGCGCAGCGGCTTGGGGTCGAGGAAGAGGGCCTGGACTTCTACGCCCTCCTGGACCAGCCGTTCTACCCCGGTTGGGAAAGTGCGCAGGAGCACCTGGAAACCGTCGTCCAGGAGGAGCCGACCGTAATCTTCCCAGCGGGGAGGTGGCCGGTCGGGCCTGGGGAAGGCAAAGTAATAGGCAGCCCCGGTGATATCCGGGTCGAGGATGCGGAAGGAAAGGCCGGCGCGGGAAAGCACGGCCGTCTCTTCCGGGGACGCCCCGACCAGGAGGTAGTCCCCCTCCCGGCCGGTCATCCGGGCATAGGCCGGGAGGCCGGTTTCTCCGAAGCGGGCCAGATCCTCATGCGAGGTCAGGGCTACATAGACCAGGGAGGTGGTCGGTCCGGGGACCGGTTCCTGGGCAACGATGTGGCCGGCCGGCGTCAGCAGCAAGGACAGAAGGGAGAGAAAGGACAGAAAGCGACGCATCGGTTATCCTCCTTATGGCGAACAGGTTGGACCGCCACCAGGCGGCCCAAAGGATTGCCGGGGCGTAGAGATACGACCGTGCCGTATCCCGGGTGGATTCGGCCGATTCCGCCCGATAGCCATCCAGGCGCCGTACCTATACCTCCTATGGGGGGCGAGAAGGGAGACGGGCCTCCGGCGTTGCCCTTTTCCTCTCTCCGGTCCCCCAGGCCATTTCCATGGCGGCAGGACGCTCAGTCGTCCGGCAGGTGTTCCAGCACCTCCCGGATGAGTGCTGCCAGGCGGGGAATGGCCCGCCGGCCAGCCTCGAGGACCTCGCGGTGGGGATCTTCAGCCGGTGCTGCCGGGGACGCTTCGGCCACGTTGCTAATGTGGGAAAGACCGAGCACGCGCATCCCGGCGTGTCGGGCGACGACCACTTCCGCCGCCGTGGACATCCCTACGGCGTCCACGCCGATCGTCCGCAGGAAGTGGATCTCGGCCGGCGTCTCGAAAGAGGGCCCGCTCAACTGGGCATAGACGCCGTGGCGGAGTTCAAAGCCCAGGCCGCGGGCCGCTTCGTCAGCCAGTTCACCCAGGGCCGGGTCGTAGGCCCCGCGCATGTCCAGGAAGCGTGGTCCCAGGGTGGCGTCGTTCGGCCCGTAGAGGGGGTTCTGGCCGGCCATGCCCAGGAGGTTGATGTGGTCTACGATGCGCATGATGTCTCCCACCCGGAAAGAGGGGTTAATGCCGCCAGCGGCGTTGGTGACGATGAGCACCTCCGCCCCCAGGGCCCGCATGACCCGGATGGGAAAGGTGGTCTGGGCGATGGTATAGCCCTCGTAGAAGTGGAGCCGCCCCTGCATGACGATGACCGGCCGGCCGGCCAACTTCCCCACGATAAACCGGCCGGCATGCCCTGGCACCGTCGCCGGGACAAAATACGGAACCTCCGTGTAGGGGACGGCCGCGGCCTCCTCTACCGCCTCCACCAGTTCGCCCAGGCCTGAACCCAAAACTACCCCCACCTTCGGGACCAGAAAAGTGCGCTGTCGGACGGCCGCCGCCGCCTCTTCGATCCGTAACCGCAGGTTTCCGTCGGTCATCCTATCTCCTCTCGGTTGACGAGGTCCCCGTATGGACCATCTGGCGACTCGCCTCTGCGGAAGGCGCGCCGGATCATCCGCCTCTCGTTTCGAATCGTCTTCAGGAACGCGACCGCGTTCAGGTCACGCTCCAGGATGGAACAGATGTAGGCATGGAGCAGGTCGGCCACCTCCATCCGGCATCTGTCCGGAAGTTGCAGCCGTTCGGCCTCCGGCAAGCCGGTGCTCTGGAGGTAACGGAGCACCTTCCAACCCTCCGGAGCAAGCGAGGGTGCCCGGGGGTCTTTTTCCCGGCAACGGGGGCATAGTGCGCCTCCCTGGGAAACGCTAAAGACCTGCGGAGTCCCCTCCATTTCCGTTTCGCAAGAGGCGCAGCGAAAGAGCTGCGGCCGGTAGCCCATATAGCCCAGGAGATGTACTTCAAAGGAACGGGCGATCAGTTCGCCGTTTCCTCCGCGGTCCAGGAGGTCCAGAGCCTCTAGGAGCAGGAGGTAGGCGGGGTAGTTCTCCTCCTGTTCCGGGGCCATCCGTTCCAGAAGTTCGGCGATGTAGCAGCCCCAGCCGATGCGCTCCAGGTCCTGGCGTAGGGCGGAAAAGGCCTGTCGCGTCTGGGCCTGGGTGATGATGTCCAGATTTCGTCCCCGGGCCACCAGGAAAGTGCTGTGAGCCAGGAGTTCCACATGGCCGGCCAGCCGGCTGCCGGGTCGGCGTACTCCCTTGGCCAGCAGGCGGATTTTTCCCTGCGCAGGCGTGTAGAGGGTCAGGATGCGGTCGGCCTCGCCGATATCGTTTCGGCGCAGGATCACGCCCTCTGTCCGGTAAAGCCGCTGCCGTGCCTCGGTCATTGTCGAATGGCCGTCCTCAGGGTCCTCGGTAAGATTGTATTTGCATAATAGCACATATAGCGGTAGAGACGCAAATTGCCGCGGAACCCGCTTGCCCGGGGACTGTGCAACAATTCGCCCCGCAGGGGAGAGGAAGCGTGTGGAGTTTGCCGGGACGGCGAAGCCGCCCCATGAACCCCGTTTTTCCCGTGGGCGTGCGGCTCTCTTGAGAGGATGTGCTATGCAAGCCCATATCTGTCCGAGCAGTTCGAACCTTGCGGTCAATCGTCAGTTGCACAAGGACCGGCGATGGTGTACAATAGGTCTACCTGGGGCTGTGGTTCTTGAACGAGGTTGGTGGAGGCCGGAAGCGTTGGCTCTCGTCCGCAACCCGTTTTTCCATCGGCATCGCATCACCGACGTGGCCTATTTCTACGGCCGGCAGCGGGAACTGGAACACCTCTGCGGGGCCCTGCTCACCGGCCAGTGCCGGGCCATCGTCGGCGAGCGTAAAATGGGCAAAAGTTCTCTTCTGGCCTCGCTGACCATCCTTTCTGTCCAACAGCGCTTTGGGTTGGAGGCCGAACACTACCTTTTTGCCTACCTTGACCTGGAAGGTATGGCCTCGGCCAGCCGTAGCGAATTCTGGCAGGAGGTACTGGAGCAGTATTCCTCCGGCATGCGAGAAGAAGAATTACGTCTCCTCTTTCGCACTGTGGCTCGGGAAAGCCAGGTCCGCTTTATGCGAGTCCGCCGTCTCCTCCGCCAGGCCGGAGATGCCGGTTACCGCCCGGTCCTGATTTTAGACGAATTCGAGGCCCTGGCCCAAAACCCTGACTTTGGCCCCGACTTCTACGGTGAACTGCGTAGCCTGGCCGGCGAGGTCGGTGTGGTCTATCTCACCGCCTCCAGACGCAGCCTCTACGAACTTACCTACCGACATTCCGGCACCCTTTCCTCTCCCTTCTTCAACATCTTCACCGAACTTCCGCTGGGGCTGATGTCCGAGGAGGAGGTGCAGGCGCTCCTGGGAGGGATTTCCCGCCTGGGTGGGGGGCCGGGCCTGGGTCCGGAGGAGGTCCAACTGGCGATGGAGTGGGCCGGCCCGCATCCCTTTTTCGCCCAGGTGGCCGGTTACCACCTCTGGGAACTCGGGGCCGGCCAGCGTACCCTTCTTCCTGCCGAGCGTGACCAGGCCCGACGGCGATTCCTGGCCGAGGTCGAGGACCACTACCGCTACGCCTGGGCACAACTGGACGAGACCGAGCGCATCGGCGTCCTCCACCCCGATCGGGTGCCCGAGGAAGTGCAACGGCGGCTGCTGCGCCGGGGCGTGTTGCGGGCCGTAGAGGGCGAGTTGCGCCCCTTTTCCCGGCCCTTTGCCGAGTTCGCCCGTCGACAGGAACAGGAGACCCCCTCCACGCCATCGCTGACTACCACCCTCGACGAGTCCCTGACCGGCCGGAGCATCGGTCCTTACCGCATCCTGGAACGCTGTGGTCAGGGCGGCATGGCCGAGCTCTACAAGGGCTACCACCCGCTCATTGACCGCTACGTGGCCATCAAGGTGCTCCGGCCGGCCCTGGCTTCCGACGAAGAGTTCCGTCATCGCTTCCGGCGCGAGGCCACCGCCGTCGCCGCGATGCGCCATCCCAATATCGTCCAATTGTACGACTTTGGCGAACTGGGGGAACGATTCTATATGGTGATGGAGTACATCGAGGGCGGCACCCTGCGGGATCGCCTTCAGGCTCTCCCTGAGGGGAATCCTCGCCTCCCTCCGACCGAAGTGGTGGCTATCGTTCGTGGCATTGCCGCTGCCCTCGATTACGCCCATCAGCGGGGCATCGTCCACCGCGATGTCAAGCCGGCCAATGTCATGTTCACCCGCGACGGTGACCCCGTGCTGACCGACTTTGGCATTGCCCGGATGTTGGGGGAGGGTTCGGTGACGATGGCCGGCGTGAGCATCGGTACCCCGGACTATATGTCCCCCGAACAAGCCCGTGGGGAGCCCGCGACCCCGGCCTCTGACATCTATGCCCTGGGTGTGATGGTCTATGAGATGTTGACCGGCCGACGCCCCTTTAGCGCCGAAACACCTCTTGGCATCATCGTGCAACACCTCCAGGCGACTTTCCCCTCCCCTCGCAGCGTGGATCCTTCCTTTCCCGAGGCCCTGGAGAACGTCTTGCGCCGGGCCTTGGACAAGGAGCCCTCTGCTCGCCCCCCATCGGCCGGAGAACTGGCCCGGGAACTGGAGGCGGCGGTGGAGCAGGGTATGGGGAACGCCCCACGGAAATCGTAGGCCGGATGGACAATCCGACCCCAAGAGGGGGTGCAAGAGGAAAAAATGTACCGAAAGAGCATCCAATCCGGACTTTACATCGGCGTCCTCTTGGCTCTGGTCGTGGGTCTGGTTATCGTCGAGGACGAGGCGTCCCGCCTTTTGCCTGGTGGAGAAGCGACTCTGCTCCTGCCCCGCGATCTGGTGCGCTCCTTTGCCCTGATCCTGGCGGTCCTCCTGCTCCTCCTCCTAGGCACATTGGCGGCGATACGGGTGCGGCCGGCCCGGGTGCGAGAAGGCCTCCGGGCCGGTGCCATAAGTGGCGTGGTGGCTGCGTGGGTGGTGGTCACCTTCCTTTTCTTCCCCATGGTCATCCTGCGGGAGGGATTGCCCCCTTATCGCCAGGCATTCCTCCGGCCGGAGCGTGTGAATGAGGCGCTGCTGGCCCAGATCGCTTGGTCCTCCTGGCAACATTCCATCGGTGTGGCCTTCCTTATCCTGCTCCTGGGCCTTTTTCTGGGCGGCGTGGAGGGTCTGGCCTATGTCTGGCTGCGACGCAGCACCCTCGCGGCCCCGGGAATTCCGGTGGCCCCATCCCTTCTCAGAGAAATCCGCAGCGGCCAGGTTGTCCCGGTCGAACGCGATGAGCACGTCCTGCGGGCCGGTCTGAGGGGTGGGGCTATGGTGGGAGGCTTTCTGGCGCTGGAAGTGCTCCTTTTGACCTTGCAGGCTCTTTCCAGCGCCCCCTTGCCGTCCGAGCAGGGCACCTTCCTGGGACAGAATCGGTTGCTGGCGCTGGCCGGCCCGTTGGCCATCCTGGTGCCTCCGGCCGTTCTCCTGTGGGGCGGCAGCGGCATCCTGTTCCTGAGAGACCCGCCTGCCCGCTTCCGCTCCCGCCTGGCAGCCGGCGCGCTTTCCGGAGCCGTGGCCGGCATCTTGCTCTCTACTCTGGCCCTCCTGCCGGCCCTGAACGCCGTCCTGTCCATCCTTCCCCTTGTGCTCTGGGCAAACGGGGAACAGCCTCTCTTGCTTCCCGGGCAGCTGCCCTTCCTGGTGCGCAACGTTATTTTTCTTTACCTTCCGATTCCTCTGGCCTTGCTCGGTTGCTCTATCCTGGCCGGCTTCCTCCTGGGCTTGCCCTTTGCCCTGCTCAGCGCATATCTCTGGCCGCGCCGGCCGGTGGATCGGGCCATCTGGCTGGCCGGACGGTTACGCCAGCGGCCGGAGACCCTCTTGCCGGAACTGTACGCTCTCTTTCAACACGACCACCAGCCCGGCCCGGTACTCCGCCATCTGGCCCACCTTTTCTGGAAGGAGAAGGACCTCCCCCTGGCCACCCTGGCCGCTGCCTATCAGGCCCTTTACGAACCTTTCGCCTATACCTCCGATACGCTGGAGGAGATTCTGGAGGCCAGCGCTGCCGTCCTGTCTGCCGCCCCCGACCGGCACTGGAGCCGCGAGATCGGGGAACTGCACCGCTTCCTGGACGAGGGCCTTCAAGCCAGCAACCTCCTGCACCTGGCGGCCATCCGTCCGCTTCCGGAACAACATACCTCCTCCTTGCCACCCCCCCTGATCCGGGTTTGGGAACGCCTTTCCGCAGTCATCGGCGAGGTAAAAAAAGCCCACCGTGTGGACGACCCCAACGGACGGGCTATCTACCTGAACCGCGCCCTGGAGGAGATCGCAGCAACCCGCCGGCTCTCTGAAGAGACGATGATCCTTCCCCACGGCCGGCGTCCGGCCACTTTTTACCCGGAGCAAAAAGTCCTGAGCGTCCTCCTTCCCTGCTGGCAAAACATCCTCCACGAGGCGTTACGCGACCTGCGCGGCCGGGCCACCCTGCGGGCTGAACTGGTCACCCGTCAGATGTCCTACCAGCCCCGCCTGAAGTTGCACCTGCACTTGACCAACGAGGGGTTGAACGTGGCCGAGCGGGTGCGCCTTCATCTCTCTCCTGGCCCGGATTACCGGTTGACGGAGGAAAGCGAGGCCCGCCTGGAGGTGCTCCTGCCCGGCGAGACACGGACGGTAGAATTGGCGCTGGAGCCTAGGAATGCCCAGCGGATGCGCGTGGTCATTCAGATGCTCTACGACGACGCCGTAGACGAAAACCGTGAGGTGGTTCTGGCCGATGAGGTGGTTTTCCTGGCCGAGGAGCGACCCTTCCAGCGCATCTTTCCCATCCCTTACGTGACCGGCACTCCGCTGAAGACGAAGGAGATGTTCTTCGGCCGGCAAGATGTTTTTACATATGTCCGCGAACACCTCCTGGGGGCCTACCAGAACAACATTATCGTCCTTCACGGCCAGCGACGTACCGGCAAGACTTCGGTGCTTTACCGCCTGCCCGAAATCCTCCGGAATACCCATTATTGTGTTCTGCTCGATATGCAGGGGATGGCTGTCCGTAGCGATTCCGAACTCTTTTACACCCTCAGCGACGAAATCGCCTATGCCCTCGAGCGGGAGGGGATCCAAGCGCAGGTGCCCCCGCGTCCGGAATACGAGGCCCAGCCCGAGTTCACCTTCCGTTCCCGCTTCCTCCGCAGCCTGTATCCGGCTCTGGGAGAAAAGCACCTCCTGCTGATGTTCGACGAGTTCGAGGAACTCCAGGGACTCGTGGAGGCTGGCCACCTGGGTGCCGACATCTTTCCCTTCTTGCGCAATCTGATGCAACACGAGGAGAAGGTGGATTTTCTCTTCGCCGGGACCCACAAACTCGAGGAACTGGCGGCCGAGTATTGGTCCATCCTCTTCAATATTGCCACCTATAAAAAGGTTTCTTTTTTGGAACCGGACGAAGCCCGCCGGCTCATCGTCGATCCGGTGTCTCCCTACGGGATGGAGTACGACCCTCTGGCGGTGGAGCAGATACTCCGCGTTACGGCCGGCCATCCATTCTTGACCCAGCTCGTGTGCCACGAGATGGTGACCTATCATAATGAGATGGAACGCAGTTACCTCACCGTGGCCGATGTGGACACCGTGCTGGAAAGAATCGCCGAGCGGGGTGAGGCGCATTTCAAATACATCTGGTCGGAGGCTGTCCCCCCGGAGCGGGCCGTCATGCTGGCCCTGGCCGAACTGCTGGCCCATAGCGAAGGGGCTTCAGCAGGGGAAATCGCTGCCCTCTCCACCCGACGCGGTCGGCCCTTGGAGGATGAAGCGGCCCTTTCCGCCCTCCTTCGCCTGGAATCCCGCGACATCGTGGCCCGCCTGGCCCCGGGCTCTGAACGCTTCCGCTTCTACATAGACCTGGTACGCCGCTGGATCGCTGTGAATCCCCAACTGGCCGACCGGGTGGTCACGCACCCGTCGTAGGGGCAACCCTTGTCGCCCCGCGCCTGCAAAGGGTATCCTCCCCCAACCGAATCGCATTCCTCGGTAGGGGCAATCCTTTCTCTACTACTACGCCCCTGTGCCGGGCGTGGGAGTCTACCCAACCGAACCGTATTCCTCGGTAGGGGCACCCCTTGGGGTTGTCTCCGCAGCGCCTGCAAGGGGTGATCCTATTCCGGGCTCTCGTACTTGAAGGAGAGTTTGATCTTGGCCCGGTAGGTGCGCACCTTGCCGTCCTCGATTTGCATGTCCAGTTCGGCTACCTCGGCGATGCGCAGGTCGCGCAGCGTCTTGGCCGCCGTCTCCACGGCATTGGCTGCGGCCCGCTCCCAGGACTCGGTGCTGGTACCGATGATCTCGATGACCTTGTAGACACTGTCGGACATGGTCTCCTCCTTACTTGCCGTTCTTGGGCGATTTTTCCCCAACATAGGGCTGAGGTAGCGTCCTGCCCGTACCTGCCTCTGCCGCACTCCTGGCCGATTGGGCATCGGGTAGCGGAGATGGGTTTCCGCCAGAGGCTACCGTCGGTTGTATCGAAACCGGCAGCCCGCCCAACCTCCTCGACCGCCGCATCCGTTTACGGCGTTGCGCTTCGTCCGACTTGTATCCGAAACTGCTATTGGGTAGTGAAGGCATTGCCTTTGCTTACCCTGACCGTAAGTTTTCGGGTAGGTTCCCGATTCCTCTCGGCGCTCATGCTCTGCGATGGGTTGAGCCGAAGGTTTGTTCAACGCTCCGAGAGGCTACCGGCAACTGCGCCCGGCTTGCCAAGCGAGAGGCGATCTACTCGCCGGACGTGCAGCCGATGACGATGGTGCCCCGGCCGACGTGGGCTTCCAGCAGGCCCTCGGCGACGAGTTCGCTGTAAGCGTTCAGCACCGGAGTACGCGACAGCCCCAGACGGTGGGCCAGCCAGCGCTCCGAGGGCAAGCGTGTCCCCGGAGGAAGTTCGCCGCGCAGGATCTTTTCCCGAATTTGATCGCGAATTTGTAGATAAAGTGGAATATGGCTCTCCAGATTTAGATTCAGGTGGATGTCCATGGCTTTTCCTCGAGTGCCTGTGCCCGGACCTCGGTCAGTTAGAGAGGGGCCGATGGAATGGTTCTACTCCTTATTATATCCGAATCACCTTTGAAGGGCAAATGGACCGCACCGGGAAGCATTCTGGGGCAGATTGTGATAAAATAAAGGAGGGTGTGCAAATCAGGAGGTCAAGGTGTCTGATGTGATGCGCGTTCAGCCCTTTGAGGTACTTTTGCAATGGATTCTGGAAGAGGTCGAGCGCTCCGATTCGATCTTTGGCCTGCACCGTGCTCTCTTCTACACTCCTCGGCCCGACGCCCCTTACGCCCTCGAACTCTTCGGCCGGCCCCTGGGAACCCCCATCGGGCCGGCCGCCGGCCCCCATACCCAACTGGCCCAAAACATTGTTTGTGCCTGGCTCTGCGGCGGCCGCTTCATCGAACTCAAGACCGTCCAGGTCCTCGACGAACTCGTCATCCCCCGTCCCTGTATAGATATGGAAGACGAAGGCTATAACGTGGAGTGGTCGCAGGAGTTGAAATTGGAGCAATCGGCCTGGGAATATATCAAAGCCTGGGCGTTGATCTATATCCTGCACCGCTTCCTGGGATTTCCGGGGACCCCGAATACCCTCTTCAATATGAGTGTCGGCTACAACCTGGAGGGAATCCAGAGCCCGCCGATGGTGCGCTTTATGGAACGTCTCAGCGACGCTTCGGAGGAAATCGCTGTCCTCCAGGACGTCCTGCGCCGGCGATTTCCTCAGTTTGCCGATGTCTCCATCCCTCCCCGCGTGGTGGAAAGCGTTACACTTTCCACCATGCACGGCTGCCCTCCGGAGGAGATCGAACGCATTGCCCGCTACCTGCTGGAGGAAAGGGGGTTGCATACCCTGGTCAAACTGAACCCTACCCTGCTGGGGAAGGAACAGGTTCTCCACATCCTCCACGAGCGCCTGGGCTTTTCCGAAATCTCCATTCCCAATGCAGTCTTTGAGCACGACCTGGCTTATGACCGGGCGGTAAGCCTTGTTCGCTCTTTGCTTCCGGTGGCTGCCGGCCGGGGGTTGGCGTTCGGGGTCAAGTTGAGTAATACCCTGGCCATGGCCAATCACAAGGGCTTCCTGCCCGGCGAAGAGATGTATATGTCCGGTCGGGCCCTCTACCCGATTACCCTCAACCTCTTCCGGAAACTGGCCCGCGACTTTGGTGAAAGCCTCCCCGTCTCCTACTCCGCCGGGGCCGATGCCTTCAACATCGCTACCCTTCTGTCGTGCCGGGCCCGCCCGGTAACCGCCGTCTCCGACCTCCTGAAGCCCGGCGGCTATGCCCGACTGGGACAGTACCTGGAGGAGTTGGACAAGGAGATGCGGAGGCGCGGGGAGACCTCCCTGGACGAACTGGCCCGCAATTGGCAGGACAATCTGGAGGAAGCCGCGGACGATGCGCTGGAAAATCCGCGCTACAAGAAATCCTATTTCCCCTACGGCCTGCCGAAGGTCACCTCCCTTCTGGGCCTCTTCGACTGTATAGCGGCCCCCTGCCTAGAGGCCTGCCCCGTTCGCCAGGATGTCCCTGCATACGCTTACGCCATCGCCCGGGGGGAGGACGACCGCGCCCTGGAGTCTATCCTGGCCCAGAACCCCCTGCCGCATGTAACCGGCTACATCTGCACCCACCTCTGCCAGGCCCGTTGCACCCGCAACAACTACGAAGCGCCGGTGGCCATCCGGGCACTGAAGCGCTTCGCCGCCGAGCATGGCCGCGCCGTCCTCACTCCGGCTCCGGATACCGGCCGTCGGGTGGCGGTTGTGGGAAGCGGACCTTCGGGCCTGGCAGCAGCCTTTTTCCTGGCCGTAAGCGGGGTACGGGTCACCGTCTTCGAGGCCAGGGAGCGTCCCGGCGGCATGCCGGCCCTGGCCCCGGCCTTTCGCCTGCCGGCAGGGGTGCTCCAGGCCGATCTGGAACGCATCCGGGGATTCGGCGTCCGGATCGCGTCGGCGCATCCCATCGTCTCTCCGATGGAACTCCTCGGCCGGGCCTTTGACGCCGTCTACATCGCCTGTGGCTTTCCCCAGGAGGCCGGATTGGACGTCCCCGGCATCGAAGGCGAAGGAGTCTACCCGGCACTGGAATTTCTGGATCGGGTGGCCCGGGGCGAAAGGATCGAACTGGGCCGGCGGGCCGTGGTGATCGGGGGGGGCAATACGGCGATGGACGCTGCCCGCACTGCCCGGAGGCTCACCGGCCGGCCGGCCATCCTCCTCTACCGGCGCATCCGGGCCGAGATGCCGGCTGAACCGGAGGAGGTGGCCGCCTTCCTGGCCGAGGGGAACATCCTGATGGAAGGGGTTTCCCCGAAGGCAGTCCTCCGGGAGAACGGTCGGGTGGTGGCCTTGGAGTGTCTGCGCAACCGTCCGGGGGAGCCCGGACCGGACGGCCGGCCTTTCCCGTTCCCCATCCCCGGAAGCGAGTTTTGCCTGGAAGCCGATGCCATCATCGTCGCCATCGGCCAGAGCCCGGGGCGGGATTTTTTGCAAGGAAGCGGCCTGGCCCTGAACGAGGACGGAACCATCCGCACCGACCCGATGGGACGCACTTCCATCCCCGGGGTCTATGCCGGCGGAGATGCCGTCCGCGGCCCGGAAACGGTCATCGCCGCCTGCGCCGACGGCCGGCGGGCGGCCGAGGCCATCTGCCAGGACCTGGGCCTGCCCTTTCGACCTCCACCGGCACGGCCGGCCACACCTTCGCCGGAGGAGATCGTCTGCCTCAAGCAGGCCCGTGCCCGCCGGACTCTCCCCCATGGGCCGGAACTCCTCCCGTTGGAGGAACGCCACGGATTCGCCTGCGTCGAACAGCCCCTTTCGCCGGAAGCGGCCCGCTCCGAAGCCTTCCGCTGCCTGCAGTGCGCCACGCTCTGCGACAAATGTGTTGAAGTCTGCCCCAACCGGGCGAACTATGCCTACGAGGTGTCTCCACGGAGATGGACCTTGCCCGCGCTTTCCTGTCAGGAGGGCCGGCTGACGGTCTGCGGGGAAGAGACGTTCGAGATCACACAACCCCGCCAGGTTCTGCATGTGGACGACCTTTGCAACGCATGCGGCAACTGCGCCACCTTCTGCGTGCATCCGGGCCGTCCCTATGTCGAGAAGCCCCGCCTTTTCCTGCAGGAAAGCGCCTTCCTTCAGGAGAAGGAAGACGCCTTTTATATCTCTGGCCGCACCATCCGGCGGCGGAAAAAGGGGAAAGAATCACAACTGACGCTGGAGGGCGGCGAAGCCGTTTTTGAGAACGCCTGTCTCCGGGTACGACTGACAGAGGATTTCGCCCTCCGCGAGGCTACGCTGAAGGAACCCTTCTCCGGCGTCTTTTCCCTGCGGCCGGCGGTTGAGATGCGGGTCATTCTGGAGGGGGTACTCACCTCATTGCCCTTCCTGACGTTGGCACGTTCGGATCCTCCGTAAAGACTGCCCATAAAACGATGGGTTTGACCTGCGTAGCCGGAATCGAGGAGTACCGTTGGGATGCCTTTATCCGGGAGCATCCCGGCGGCCATCTTTTGCAGAGCACGGCTTGGGGAAGGCTCAAGTCGGCCTTTGGCTGGGAGGTGCTCCGGCTGGCCGTGCTTGCCGGAAAGGAAATCCGGGCCGCCGCCCAGGTGCTTTTCCGCCGTTTTCCGGGCTTTTCCCTAGCCTATGTGCCCCGGGGACCGGTGGTGGCTTGGGAGGATGAGGCGGTGCTGGGGGTCCTCCTGGAAGGCCTCGTCCGGGCCGGCCGTTCCCGGCGTTCCCTCTTTCTCAAGATCGAGCCGAACCGGCCCGAGGACACGGGCTTGTCCGAACGGTTGCATCGCCTGGGTTTCTTTCCGGGCCGGCCGGTGCAGCCCCGCAGCACCCTGGTGGTGGACCTGGAGGGGACGGAGGAGGCACTTCTGGCCCGGATGAAGCCCAAAACGCGCTACAACATCCGCCTGGCCGGCCGGCGGGGGGTGCAGGTGCGGCCGGCCCGTGGGCCGGAAGAGGTAGCCCTGTTCTACGAACTCCTCCTGGAAACGGCCCGGCGCGATGCCTTTGGCATCCATGTCCAACCCTATTACCAGACGGCATACCATTTGCTTTGCGAGCGGGGGAACGGCGTGCTCCTCTTTGCCGAGCGGGAGAAAAAAGTCCTGGCTGCGCTGATGGCCGCCGCGTGGGGCCGCGAGGCCATCTATCTCTATGGGGCTTCGCATAGCCGGGGCCAAGAACATATGCCCTCCTACCTTCTCCAGTGGGAGGCGATGCGCTGGGCCCGATCCCGGGGCTGCATCCGCTACGACCTCTGGGGGATCCCCGACAGCGTCCTGGAAGGCGGGGATGAGCGGGAGGAGCGGCGGGAGAAGAACATCCGCGACGGGATGTGGGGAGTATACCGGTTCAAACAGGGCTTTGGTGGCCGGCCGCTGCGCACCGTGGGGGCCTACGACCGACCCGTTTCCCCCTGTTTGTATCGGCTCTACCGAAGGGTGTTGGGGAACCGAGGCTTCTGAAGTCCATTTGACCGGCGGGCAACTTTCGGCTAGAATACCGGGGGGACAAGGCGGTAGTGGGCGTTGTCCCTGGTTTTTGTCTTTCGTTTGCATCCGGCTTGTCGGGCGCCAGCGGGCCGAGCGGAACAGGGCCTCGTCTTCCAGTGGTTTTTGTCTTTCGTTTGCATCCGGCTTGTCGGGCCGGTAAGAGCAACTTTTTATGATCGCCCCTATGGAGAAAGCGATGGACATCCGTAAGGCGTTGGACTTTGTTCGGGGGCAGGGCGATGCCCTGACCCGGGCCCGGGCCGAGGCGTTGCTCCAGGAGTCCCCGCCTCCGGCCGAAGTGATAGCCGGCCTGGAGGCCCTGCAAGGTCCGGAGGGCGGCTGGCCGGCCGAACTCCAGCCCGGTCTTCCGGAAAGCGTCGTCGGCACCTGGGCCGGTCTCCGGGCCTGCCAGGACCTGGGGCTGCTCGGCCGCCCTATGGCCCAGCGGGGGAAGGAGTTCCTCCTGGCCCGTCAGGGCACAGACGGGGGATGGGAGGACCCTGGCGTCGAGGGCCGTCCCCAACCCCGCTGGCTGAGCCGGGGAGAAGAGGCCGGCCGGCTCTATGTGACGGCACAGGTCAGTTCCCTCTTTGTCGCTTGCGGCTGGGGAAAGGAGCCGGCGCTCGGCCGGACGCTGGACCTCCTCCTCAAGCACCAGCAGGAGGGCGGCTCCTTCCGGGGTTCCTCCCGGCAGACGACCTGGTACGCCCTTCCCCTCCTGGCCACCCTCCTGGGTCGGCAGTCGGGACCGGCACAGAACATCCTCCTGACGTTCGGGAGAGAAATCGGGGAGGGCGGCTGGTCACCAGGCGCATTTGCCGCGCTTCTGTTCAACCTGCTCATCTCCGGCTACGGGATGGAGACGCCTCTGGTGCGGCAAGCCTGGGAGCAAATTTTGATGCGCCAGCGCCAAGATGGGGCCTGGGAGGGGGAGGAAGGGGAGGATGCACTTCAAAGCACTCTAGAGGTTATGCGATGCTGGCGCCGAGTCATCCTGAAACGATAGGGCGGTTCCGTCCGTGAGCGGAAGCGACCTGCGGGGAGTCCTCCTTTCCTTCGCTTTTGTTCTGGCCGTGCTCCTTCTGGCCGACGCCTTCCGCCGCTACCTCCACATCCCGGTTGCGACCACGCGCAAAGCGGTGCACATCGCCGTAGGTATGTGGGTTTTCCCCACCCTGTTTCTCTTTGAACACCGGGGCTGGGCCCTGTTGCCGCCACTGGCCTTTGTGCTATTGAACGCCCTTTCGCTGCGCTTCCGCCTCTTTGCCGCCATCGAAGTGGCCGAGCGCACTTGGGGAACGGTCCTGTTCCCCCTCTCCTTCGCCCTGCTTCTGGGCCTCTTCTGGCCGATAGGCCGGCCGGAGATCGCCGCCGGCGGGGTCATGGCCATGACTTGGGGGGATGCCATGGCCTCGATCGTGGGCAGGACCTGGGGACAGGCCGGCTACCGCCTCTGGGGACAGCGCAAGACCTGGCTGGGGAGTCTGGCCTGCTTCTCCTGGACGCTCCTCGCCCTGACCATGACCCTGCGCTTCCTGGGCGGGGTCACGCCCCCGCTGGCCCTGGGGAGGGCAGCGCTGGCCAGTCTGGGCGGCACCGTCGTGGAGGCGCTTTCCCCCCGAGGTACGGACAACCTGACCGTGCCGCTGGCCGTGGCCGGCCTGCTCTACCTCCTGGGGTGAGCGGCCATGAAGCGGTCCCCTCCTCGCCAGGGAAAGCGCTCTTTCCTCGGCCGCCTCTCGACCAACATCCGCCTGCAGGTCTTGACCCTCCTCCTGGGCGGCTTCTACCAGGGAGCGGTCACCGCTTTGCGTCAGCCCTTTGCCCTCTCCCTGTGGAACTCGGAGTTCTTCCTGGGCCTGCTGGAGACCATCGGCGGATGGGGTGGGGCCGTCTCCTCCCTGGCCCAACTCCTGGGTGGATGGCTGGCCGACCGCCTGGGCCGCCGCCCCGTCCTGATCTGCGCCAGTCTGTGCAATGCCCTCTGGCTGTTGACCTTTACCCTGGCGGCCATCTTTCATGCTGGGTGGTTGCTCGTCATCGGGACGGTTCTGGTCGGCCTGGGCATGATCGGGCGGGCGGCCGGAAATGCGCTCACGGCGGAATCGGTGCCGCCCGAACGGCGGGGGCTGGCCTATAGCCTGACCATGTTCGCTTTTATCGCTCCAGGGGTGCTCTCCTCCATCCTGGGTGGCCAGGTGAGTGAACGCTGGGGCTATCTCCCGATCATGGCTGCCGCCTTTGCCCTGGAAGCGCTGGTGCTCTTTCTCTTTATCCGCTCCCTCCAGGAGACGCTTCGGGAGAGGAAACGGGGCTGGGGTCGGCAGGAGTGGCTGAGCCTGCTGCGTATGTTGACCATCCCCCGCCACCTATGGAGGTTCGTCCTTCCCCTGGGCGTGGACAGTTTCTGCTGGGGATTGGCCCTGTCCCTGCTCTTCGGTATCCTCAAGAAGGCCTGTGCCTTCACCGATGGGGGACTGGGCTGGGTGAACGCCTTTTTCTCCCTGACCTGGGCGCTCACGCAGTTGCCGGTGGGCCGGCTGGTGGACCGACACGGCTGCCGCCGTTTCCTGATCCTTTCGGAGACGCTTTCGATCGCCTGTGGAGTCATCCTGCTCCTGTGGCCCACCTTTGTCGGGGTGTCGCTGGGCTATGCCCTCTTCGGTTTCAGTGCAGCGCTGTGGGTGCCGGCCCTGTTGAAGTGGCTGACCGGGAGCATCCCGGAGACCGAGCGCGGGGAGAGTCTGGGACGCATCTTTACCATACAGGGAGTGGCCCGCATCCCCACGCCTTATATCGCCGCCTGGCTCTTCAACCGCTGGGGTTATCCGGCCCCGCTGCTGGCCGGCCTGGCGATCGCCATCGTCGCCGTTGCCCTCCTCTTTCGCTTCGTCCACGACCCGCCGGTCGGAGACACTACGGGCCGGCCGACAGGGCCGGAGGGCAAGTTCCCGGCTGCTCCCGCCGTAACAGGAGTGGACCCAGCAGGTCCATGAGCCATCCCAAGGCCGGTTCGACCCAGGGGACGAAACGGAGCAGACCGGGGACATAGGCCACCCGGCGAGGCCGGCGGAGGAGGCTACAGATACAACAGGCAACCGCCTCCGGTGATACGGCCAGCCCCTCGGCCGGGACACGCCGGCCGGCCGAGCGATCGGCAGCCGCCTCGAAAAACTCGGTGGCCACCGGGCCCGGGCGGACGATGCTCACATAGACCCGGTTGCCGCGCATCTCCCGATACAGCGAGGTGCTGAAGGCATCCAAGAACGACTTGGAGGCGCTGTAGAGGGCCACTCCCTGGCTGGGCAGGCTGCCGGCGATGGAACCCACATTGACGATATGCCCGCTGTTTCGGGCCCGCATCTCCGGTAGAAAGAGCAGGGTCAGATGCACCACGGCGGCAACGTTAACCTCCAGCATCTGCCGGGCCGTGGGCCAGGGCATATCGGCCCCATAGCCGTACCAGCCCAGGCCGGCGTTGTTGATCAGGACATCGATCCCGCCGGACGCCTGCACCTCTCGGAAGAGGCGTTGCCGCTCCTCCTCTACCGCCAGATCGGCAACGATGGCCTGGGCTTTTCCGCCGGCCGCCCGGATCTCTTCGGCCAGAGCCTGCAAACGCCCCGGCCGCCGGGCCACCAGAATCACACGCCATCCCTCCCGGGCCAACATCCGGGCCGTGGCTGCGCCGATGCCGCTGGAGGCCCCGGTAATCAGGGCCACTTTTCCTTGCCATCTGTCCATGTCTGCCTCCGACCTGATCTCTAAAAAGTTGGACACCGGTCGCTGCCGGCCGGCTTCATCCTTGACAATTGCCCTCCGCCCTGCTACAATGCCCTCACGCCGAAGGGCAGACCGTATCGGGCATACCCGGGAACAATGAGGTAGCCATGTTGGAGCAACTGTCCGACCGTTTGCAGGCCATCTTCAGCCGGCTGAGCCGGCAGGGGAGGCTTTCGGAAAAAGATGTGGACGAAACGCTGCGCGAAGTGCGCCTGGCGCTCCTGGAAGCCGACGTGCACTACAAGGTGGTCAAGGACTTCCTGGGGCGGGTGCGGGAACAGGCGGTCGGAGAAAAGGTTCTGCGCAGTCTGACGGCGCCCCAGCAGGTCATCAAGATCGTCCATCAGGAGTTGATTCACACCCTGGGCGAGGCCGCCTTCCCGCTGTCCGAGTCTCTCACCCCGCCCACGGTGATCATGCTGGTCGGGCTACAGGGTTCGGGCAAAACCACCACGGCGGCCAAACTTGCCCTCTACCTGCGCAAACAGGGGGCTTTTCCCCTACTGGTGGCTGCCGACTTGCGCCGGCCGGCCGCCGTCCGCCAGCTGGAGGTGCTGGGGGAGCAACTGAACCTGCCCGTCTACAGCGAAGGGGTCGGCAAAGATGCCCCCGGCGTGGCCCAGCGCGCCGTCCGCCAGGCCCGCCAGGAACGGCGCAGCCACGTCATCCTGGATACGGCCGGCCGGCTCCACATTGACGAGGAGATGATGGTCGAACTCCTCCGCATACGCCAGGCCGTCTCCCCTCAGGAGATCCTCCTGGTGGCCGATGCGATGGCCGGCCAGGATGCCGTGCGGGTGGCCGGCGAGTTCCATGCCCGCCTGGGCCTTACCGGCCTCATCCTGACCAAGATGGACGGCGACGCCCGTGGCGGAGCCGCCCTCTCCATGCGCAGCGTCACCGGCGTGCCGATCAAGTTCCTGGGTGTGGGGGAAAAAGGCGATGCCCTGGAGGTCTTTTACCCCGACCGGCTGGCCTCGCGCATCCTGGGTATGGGCGACGTCCTCAGCCTGATCGAACGGGCCGAGGAGGCCTATACCGAGGAACAGGCCCGCAAACTGGAGGAAAAGGTCCGCCGCGGCACCTTCGACCTGGGCGATTTCTTGGAACAGATGCGCCAATTGCAGCAGATGGGCCCCCTGGAGCAGTTGCTGGGTATGATCCCCGGCCTGAGCCAGATGATGCGGGCCCAAAATCTGCAGGTGGACGAGCGGCGTTTCCGCCGCATGGAGGCCATCATCCTTTCCATGACCCCCCATGAACGCGCTCACCCCGAGATCATCGGCGGCAGCCGTCGCCGGCGCATCGCCCGCGGCTCGGGCACTTCCCTGCAGGAGGTCAATGCCCTGCTGAGCCGCTTCGAGCAATACCGGAAATTGATGCGCCGATTGACGAAGGGGCAGGCACATGATATACTATTATTGTTTCGTTGAAATCGGAAGTGGGCGGCGGGTATATCGCCGGAAATCAGGTTTGTGGAGGTAAATCTTGGTCAAAATTCGCCTGCGCCGTACCGGTGCACTCAAGCAGCCAAGTTATCGAATCGTGGCGGCCGACTCCCGCGCCCCACGGGACGGTCGGTTTCTGGAGATTCTGGGGCACTACAACCCGCGGACCGACCCGGTGACCCTCGAGGTCAAGGAGGACCGGGTACGTTACTGGCTTTCCCAAGGGGCCCAGCCGACCGAGGCGGTTGCGCGGCTTCTGAAGCAGAAAGGCCTTCTATAGCACCTGTGTCGGGCAAAACGATGGAAGACCTGCTCCTCTACATCGTCCGCCTGCTGGTGGATCGGCCGGAAGCCGTGCAGGTGCGCGAGGTCCGGGGCCGGCAGGGGACCGTATACCGACTGATCGTTCACCCCAGGGATCGGGGCAAGGTCATCGGCAAAGAAGGGCGCACCATCGAGGCGGTCCGGGCTATCGTGGAGGCGGCGGCGTCCCGTTGGGGACTGAATATCACCCTCGATGTAGTCTGAGGTGCCGATGACCGCCCCCGAACTTTCTCCGGAGTACCTGAGTGTCGGCGAGATCGTGGCCCCGTTCGGGTTGCGGGGCGAATTCAAAGTCCTCCTAGACACCGATTTCCCCGAACTCCTCCTGGCCGCCACCCACCTTTACATCGGCGACCCCCCTGTCCGCTACGCTGTGGAACGGGTGCGACAGGGGCGGGGGATGGTCTGGCTGAAACTGGTCGGCTGCGACAGTCGGGAGGCGGCGGAGGCTTTGCGTGGACAACCGGTGCAGGTGCGAGCTGAAGAAGCCCCATCTCCCGGCGAGGGGGAGTATTATTACCACCAGTTGATCGGCCTGGAGGTCTGGAGCGAGGAAGGGGAATGCTTGGGTCGCGTGGTCGAGGTCTTTCCGACCGGAAGCAACGAGGTCCTGGTGGTGCATGGAGAGCCGGGGGAAATCCTCCTGCCGGCCATCGAGGAGGTCGTGCGTGAAGTAGACCTGGTGGCCGGCCGTATGTGGGTACACCTGTTGGAGGGGTTGCGATGAGGAGGCATGGCCGGGTCAGAGGCGGGGTGTGGCGGCGATGGAAAGCGGCTTCCCCGGCCTGGCGGGCCATCGCTTTTTTGGTCGTTGCCCTTCTTCTGGTTGTCATCCTGACCCTGGCGTTGCGTCCCCGCCCGGAAGAAGCGCCGCCGCTTTCTCCGGTTGTTCAGGGGCAGGTTCTCTCTTTCCCTACTTCTGCCACCTCCGGTTCCCCGCCCCGCCTCCTGAGCGACGATCGTCTCTTCTATGAGCCTGGCTGGGGCACACCGGAAGTGCAGGACTTTTTGGCCAGCCGGCCCGGCCTCCTCGGCCGGTGGCGGGTTCAGGTGGGAGAGGAAGATCTCCCGGTCGCCGACCTCATCGCCGGCAAGTGCCTGCTCTACGGCCTCAACCCCAAGGTGCTCCTGACGCTCCTGGAGATGCAGAGCGGTCTGGTGGACGACCCCAGCCCTTCCCAGGAGGCCTTCGACCGGGCGATGGGCAACCCGGATGAGGCCGTGGTCGGGCTGGAGGCGCAACTGGACTGGGCGGTGCGGGAACTTTTCCGTGGCACCCGCGACTATGGGATCACCACCTCCCTGGTCCTGAGCGATGGAGACCTGTTTCCCATCCCTCCGGGAAGCGGTCTGGCCGACTATGCCGTCCTGCGGGTGGTTGCCCGGGCCGGAGACGAATCCGACTTCGGTCGGGTTTTGGGAAATCGGCCGGATGCGTTCGTTCAGACCTACCTGCGCCTCTTCGGAGAAGACCCGCGCTTTCCTCTCGAAGGACGGCCGGCCCCGTCCCCCCCTTTCCTGACCCGCCCTTACCAGGGGGCATACGAGGTCAGCGCCGTCTTTGACCACCACTACCCTTTTCTGAAGGAGGACGGCATCCTCATTTTCCACCTGGGCCAAGAGGCGACGGGGCTACCCTACGACGGCCATGATGGCTGGGACTATGCTTTGGATGCCGGTGTTCCGGTGGTGGCGGCGGCCGACGGTCTGGTCCTCTGGGCCGGGATCTCGAACGACGGCTGTCGGACACCGGCTTTGGGGGTTATCCTGGACCACGGCAACGGCTACCAGACGCTCTACTGGCATCTCTCGCGGGTGGATGTTCTGCCGGGCCGACGGGTTACCCGGGGGGAAACCCTGGGGTTGGCCGGCGAGACCGGCTGCGCCGACGGCCCGCACCTGCACTTTGGAGTACACTTCCTCGGCCGGGAGACGGACCCGGAGGGATGGTGTGGGGACGAGGCAGATCCCTGGGCGATCCATCCGGCCGGAACCACGAGCACCTGGCTGTGGGCCGACCGCTTTTCCCCATGTCGCCAGCCGGAGGGGGCCATCTTGGTGGACGAGGCGGATGCCGCCTTCCAGAAGAGCGGCGACCGCGGGACGGAGGGAGGGGGCGGGGTGAAGGGGGGGGGGCCAAGTGACAGGGAGAGGGCCAAGTGACAGGTGAGAGGGCCAAGTGACAGGTGAGAGGGC
>FWPU01006232.1_pt1 | contig 24288 bp, 20 predicted proteins | sample 2228361 | NCBI WGS metagenome assembly FWPU01 (sample SAMEA103939777, study PRJEB20133) | metagenome | reverse complement strand
CTCCTTTGGTTTTGGAGATGGCTGTATTATGCCAGAGGGGCTTCGCCATTTCCTTAACTTGATACATATGGGGCAGGGCAAGCCCTGCCCCTACAACGCGATCTCTGCAGCGCGTAAATGGAATCATCTGTCGCCTGTTTCGGCAAGATAATAGGCGCTGGTCTCATCGAGCTTGATTCTGTCTCCCCAGGGAACAGTCACCTCGACCGACCAGAATATCAGCTTGCCGGCCAGGCGCGCGGTGTAGACGTTCGACAGATAATAACGGCCGGGCCGGACCTTTTCGAATCGCCCGACGCCGCGATAATTGGTCCGGCAGCGCGCCGCTGAAAGTTTTTTAATTTGTTTTCTGTAGCTCTCCAGGAAAGGGCCGTAGAGTTCCGAGCCGATGAGCTTGCTCGCGGCGCGCAGCTCTTCGAAATCAGCCAGCGCTCTGAAGAGGACCCTCTTGAGGGTGACGTGGCCCGGGCGCAGGCTGCCGTAGCCCTCGGGGTCGAGCTTGGAGACAGCATCGAGGTAAAGCTGCTGCGCGAGCAGCGCCGGGTCCTGGCGCAGCAGATGGAATTCCAGGTAAGCGGCGGGGGCCTCCAGCCCGTCATGGCCTTTAACCGCCGCCTCGAACTCCAGCGCGGGCTTTTCTTCCCTGGTCAGACCCGGCAGGCCCGCCGCAAGAAACAATGCTAAAACTGCAATCGACACGGAGCCGCGGCTAATTCGCGCCCGCGGCCTCCTGCTCAGCTCCTCGCACATATTTGTCAAACCATTCCAGATTCCGGCGCATGACATCGAGCAAAAGCTTCGGCTCGCGCGGCCCGTGCGGCGTGCGCGGGTATACCACCATCTTTACAGTACAGCCCTGCCTTTTCAGGGCATTGTAAAGCTCCAGGCCCTGCGAGAGCGGCACCCGCTCGTCTCGCTCGCCATGTTGAATCAGGGTCGGCGTGCTCACCCCCTTGACGTTGAGGACCGGCGAGTGGGCCCGATAGATTTCGAGATTATCCCAGAATTCCGCCTTGAAATAATCGGGCAGGAAGTCCGGGATATCGGCCGTGCCGGTAAAGCTGATCAGGTTGGTGACTCCGGCCCCCACAGAGGCGGCCTTGAAGCGTTTGGTCTGGGTTATCACCCAGGAGGTCATGAAGCCGCCGTAGCTCCAGCCCATGACCCCCAGCCGCTCCGGGTCGGCGACTCCCATGGCGATGACATGATCGACGCCGGCCATCAGGTCCTTGTAGTCCATGCCGCCCCAATCCTGATAGTTGGCGTAACGGAAATTCCGGCCGTAGCCGCTGCTGCCGCGGATGTTGGCGCGCAGCACGGCGTAGCCGCACTCGGCGAAGATGGCCAGAGGATAGACCCCAGGGTTGCCCAAAAAAGTGCGGGTGAATACTCCGGCCGGGCCGCCGTGTATCACCAGCAGCAGTGGATAGCGCTTGCCCGGCTGGTAGCCGACAGGATAAGTCAAGAGGCCTTCGATTTCCAGGCCGTCGGTTGAGCGCCAGCGGATAGCTTCCGTCCGGCCTATGGGTAGGCCGGCCAGCTCCTGGTTTACCTGGCTGAAGCGGACCGGTTTGAAGTCCTCGGGCCGTGCCACATAGGCTTCGACCGGCTTATCCACCGTCTGCCCGCTAAAGCCAAACCAGGTGCGGGTATGGTTCAGGTTAACATCTCCGATATTTAGCTCCTGGCCGCTCACCGCCCGATACGGCCCGCCGTCAGCCGGCAGATAATAAATCCGGCGCACGGTCCCCTCGGCCTCTGTATAGTAAATCCCCTTTCCATCGGCCGACCAGTCAACAAGCGAAGGCTGCTGATCGAAGGTCGCGCCGAGTTGTCGCGGCGCGCCGCCGTCGGCGGGAATAATTTGGATGGTAGAGGTGAAGCCCCAGGTAGGGGGATCATCGCTCGCCTCATAAGCGATCGACTTCCCATCGGGCGAATAGAGGGGCGAGGACTCGGCTGCGCGGCTGGCGACAAGGGGACGGACCTTGCCTGTCGCCACCTCGACCACCGAGATGTCTGTTTTGATCCAATCGTTAAATTTCGGCGTCGGCGTGTGAACAAAAGCGATCTCCTTTCCATCCGGAGACCAGTCGAAGTCCCTGGATCGTCCCGATACGCTATAGCTCCCTTCGGTCAGCTTGCGCGCTTCCCGCTTTCCCGTGGCGGCGATCGGTATCACCCAGAGCCGGACCATTTTTAGGTTCTCGTCAAGCACCTCGGCATCGTTTTTCTCCTTTTTAGCCTTTTCCTCAGCCTCGGTTGGCGGGTCGGGGCTGGTATAGGCGATAAACCTGGAATCGGGGGACCATTTGAAAGCGATGACCCGGCTCTTCACCTCGGTGAGCTGCTGCGCCTCGCCGCCGCTGGTGCGGATTATCCAGACATTGTCTTTTCCCGATCGATCGCTGATAAAGGCGATCCATTTGCCGTCGGGAGACCAGGCCGGCTCGCTCGCCGACTTGTCGCCATAGGTGAGCTGGAATGGGTCGCTGCCATCAATATTTGCCACATGGATATGAGTTAAATACTGGCTCTTCTCCCCTTCGGTAATAGCCTCTCTCGCCGTATAAAGCACCCGCCTGCCGTCGGGCGAGACCTGAACGCTGCCCACCGATTTCAACTTCAACATCAGTTCGGGCGTCCACTCTGCCCCGGCACACGGCAACGGCGCGAGGACAAAAAGCATGGCCGTGAGCGCGATAATCGTCGGCAAAACCCTCCTTACCATATCTCCCTCCTTCTCTTGTGTTTAACGATAATAGCATAAAAAAGGAGCCAGGAGTCAGGAGCCAGAATGAGGAGCTAGGAGCTAGAATAAATGCGTGTATCAGCAGGCATAAGGAGTGAAATATGGCGGAAGGGACAAAGGGAATCATTTACTCTTTACCTTTCACCTATTGCCACACCACCACCCCGGTAGCTTTATCGAGATCAATCTTCTAGCTCCTAACTCCTAGCTTCTAGCTCCTCTTTTTTTAGGTTGCTCGCAATCGAGCGCGGGGGTAAAATGTCGTTTCGGGAGTTTCGAATAAACGACCTGGAAGGGGCAAAGGATATGGCAAGGAACATTGTGGTGATATTTTTCGCCTTTATTCTCCTGGGCGCTACGGCCTCGGAACTGAAGGGCGAGAAGAAGAATACGCTGCGCGCGATTTTTCTGGACGAGGCCGGCCGCCCCGTCGAAGGGGTCAAGGCCTACATCGAGGAGGCGCAGAGCCGCAAGAAGGAAGAAAAGAAGAGCGACAAGCAGGGGGTCGCTCTCTTTAAGAACCTGGCCGACGGCATATACCGGGTGGTTGGGCGCAAGGAGGATTTCGCTCCCGGCTATAGCGATGGATTGCGGCTCGAGGGGGGCGTCGAGCAGAAAATCCAGATCGCTCTCAAGCCCGGCGACCCCACGCAAAAAGTTTACTTCGAGGACCCGGCCTTACAGCAAAAGGCCTTCGACCTCATGGTCGAGGGGGTTGAGGCGCTCAAGGCGAACAAATTCGACGAGGCTGCCCAGAAGCTGAAGGAGTCGGCGGAGATAAATCCCAGCAACCCCGACGCCTATTTCAACCTGGCCATAGCCCAGATCCAGACCTCGCGCTGGGAGGAGGCGGAAGAAAATCTGGCTCGTGCCATCGAGCTTCAACCGCAGCAGCAGCGCTATCAGGAGGTGAAGAGCCTGATTCCGGTATTGAAGCTCAATGCCGAGGGGAACCAGGCGCTGGGCAAGCGGGATTTCAAGACGGCAATCGAAAAGTTCTCCGAGATGCTCAAGCTCCAGCCCAACAACCCCGAGGTCTACTACAGCCTGGCGCTGGCCTATACCCACGACAACCAGTTCGATAAGGCTTCAGAATTCATAGAGAAGGCTCTGGCCGGCAAGCCGAACGAGCCGGAGTTTCTGAACCTCAAGAAGGCCATCGAGCAGCGGCGCGAAGTGAGCGAGGCCAACCGCTACAAGAACATTTTCGACGAGGGGAATCGGCTCTTTCAGAACAAAGACTACAGGAACGCTTTGGAGAAGTTCGAGGCGGCCGCCCAACTCTATCCCCAGGATTCGGCGGTCTGGTTCAACATCGCCCAGTGCAAGATAATGCTCGAGGATGCGGCGGGCGCGGAAGCGGCGCTCAACAAGGCGATTGAGCTGAAGCCGGACGAGATAAAATACAAGCAGAGCCTGGCCGCATTTTTCCTCAAGCAGGGGAAGTACGATCAGGGGATGGCGCTGTACGAGGCGATGTTCAAACAGGTAGGCCAGCCGCTCGACGAGGGCTTTTACAAGCTCGGCATGGAATTCCTTAAGTCTAATCGGGCGACCGAAGCCGAAGCGTCGTTCAAGAAGACGCTGGCGCTCAACCCGAATCACACCGAGACCTTCTATCAAATCGGGACGCTGAAGTACACGACTTATCTGAAGGAGCGCCGCGCCGAAGATCTGGCCCAGGCGCGGGACTTTCTAACCCGCTATACCAAGGTCGGCAAGAACAACGAGAACCTGGAAAGCGCCCGCGGCATGCTTGCCGTTATCAGCAGGATGAAGACCAATTAGCCTTCTTGTTTTTATCGCGGAGATCGCGCCGCGAGGCCGGCAGCCTGAAAAGCCGTGAGGCGAATTTAGAGCCGTCCGCTTCACGAAAAAGGCTCCCGATTTCTCGCCCCCGGGCCTTCGTCTGCGCGCTAAACATATTGCAAAGGCCCGCCGCGCTAACCTATAATGTGTAAAACCACGGAATTAGCCGAAGTATCTAATTATATCGGCGGCTTCCGTGGTTATTTTTTGGGGGTGGCGAATGGACCAAGGGGAGGCTGGTCGGGATCATGTGACCGTTCCGGCCATAATCGAGAAAAAGCGCCGGGGCGAGAAGATCGCCGCGCTGACCGCTTACGATTATCCCACGGCCAGGCTGCTAGATGAGGCGGGAATAGACATCATCCTGGTCGGCGATTCCTTGGGGAACGCGGTTCTCGGTTACGAGAATACGCTCCCGGTGACCCTCGATGAGATAATAGCGCACACCCGGGCGGTAGCCCGTGGGGCGCGCCGCAGCCTGGTGGTAGCCGATATGCCCTTCGGCAGCTTTAACGTCTCGGCGGCGAGGGCGGTGGAAAACGCGGTGCGCTGCATAAAAGAAGGAGGCGCGGCGGCGGTTAAAATCGAAGGGGGACAAAAAAGGGCAGCGCTGGTGTGCCGGCTGGTCGAAGCCGACATACCGGTGATGGGCCACGTCGGCCTGACGCCGCAGTCGCTGCACCTGCTCGGCGGCTACAAGGTTTGCGGCCGCTCCGCCTCCGATATCAGGAAACTGGTCGAAGACGCCCTGGCCATAGAGGAGGCGGGAGCCTTCTCGATCGTGCTCGAATCTATACCATGGGAGGTGGCCGCCCTGATCACGGAGCGCCTGAAGATACCCACCATAGGGATCGGAGCCGGCCAGCACTGCGACGGCCAGATCCTGGTGGTCAACGATATCCTGGGGCTGTCCTTCGGGCATGTCCCGCGATTTGTCCGGAAATATACAGATGTTGCGGCGGCGATGCGCCAGGCCTTCCAGAGCTTTATAGCCGATGTGCGCAGTTCGAGCTTCCCGCTCGAATCGGAGAGCTACAAACTCGCCTCTCCGCTCGAGCTGGACCAGGCGCTCAAGCGGGGCTGAGACAGCATGGCGGCCATGAAGCTGGCGGACAGGATCGCCGAGGTCAGGGCAGCGACGCAGCAGGCACGCGGGCAGGGGAGAAAAATAGCCCTGGTCCCGACCATGGGCGCGATCCACGAAGGCCACCTTTCGCTGGTGCGCCGCGCGCGCGAGCTTTCCGACTTTATCGCAACGTCGATATTCGTCAACCCGCTTCAATTCGGACCGCACGAGGACTTCGAGCGCTACCCGCGCGACCTGGCGCGCGACTGCCAACTGCTCGAGCGCGAGGGGGTCGAGCTGGTCTTCGCTCCTTCCGTCGAGGAACTATACCCGCGCGGCTTTACCACTTATGTCGAGGTGAAAGGGCTGAGCGACAAGCTCGAGGGGCGCTCGCGCCCCGGGCATTTTCGCGGCGTAACCACCGTCGTCCTGAAGCTGCTTAACATCTTTTCGCCCGACCTGGCCTTCTTCGGGCAGAAAGACGCCCAGCAGGCGATCATCATCAAGTGTATGGCGCGCGACCTCGACCTGCCGGTCGAAATCGTGGTCTGCCCGACGGTGCGCGAGGCCGACGGCCTGGCCTGTAGCTCGCGCAACCGCTACCTCAGCGCCGAGGAGAGGCGCGCCGCGACCGTCCTTTATCGGGCGCTCAGGCAGGCCGAGAAAATTATCGCCACAGGCGAGCAAAGCTCGGCTAAAATAATAGAAGGTATGCGCGGCATCATAGAGGCCGAGCCTCTGGCGCGTATCGACTATATCGCTGTCACCGATCTCGACCGGCTGGAGCCCTGCGAGGTCGTTTCCGGTGGCGCGTTGATCTCTTTAGCAGTGTTTATCGGAAACACCAGGTTGCTAGATAACATCGTAGTGTAACGGGGAAGCCGAAAATGGAAAGTGAGAGTGGACCGGAAGAGCGGCGCGCAGCGCTGCGCGAATACATAGTTATGATGATAAGCTCAATCATCCTGGCCCTGTATATCACGACCTTTGTCGCTCACCCCATGTCCGTCCCGACGCCATCGATGTCTCCCGCCATCATGCCGGGAGATAGACTGATAGTCGATAAGTTCACGCTGCGCAACCACAACCGGGCAACCTATGAACTGCGCCTCTGCCGCGAGATACGCCGCGGCGACGTCATCGTCTTCAAATACCCGCGCGACCCCCACCTCGCCTATGTCAAGCGGGTGATCGGCCTGCCGGGGGAGCTTGTCGAGATAAAGGGGAAAAAGGTCTACGTAAATGGAACCCTGCTCTCCGAGCCGTACACGCACTATACCGATAGGGACGGGGATGAACTGGAATGGCGCGGCGATTTCGGTCCCCTGCGCGTTGCCGAGAACCATTACTTCGTCATGGGCGACAACCGCGATAACAGCGAGGACAGCCGCTACTGGGGACTGGTGCACCGCGACCTGGTAATCGGCCGGCCGCTGTTCGTGTTCTGGTCGTACGATGATGAGGCGCAGTACCGCTATCACGACGCGCGAGAGACCCTGGGCCTTTATCTGGATAGAGTTATGCACTTGTTCTCAAAGACCAGGTGGCAGCGCCTGGGCACTATTATCAGATGAGAAGCTAGGAGCTGGAATAAAGCCATGCATGTATTAGCAGGCATAAGGAGTGGAACATGGGGAGGGGACACGTCTGCGCTTCGCCTTTCGCCCATTGCCACGCCACCGCCCCGGTAGCTTCATCGAGACCTATTCTAGCTTCTAACTCCTAGCTGCTAGCTCCTGGCTTTAGGAGGAGTTGATGACGAGACGAGGCGGAAGCGGGTTTAGCTCTGCCGGAAGAGCAAGGGCCACACGCTCCCTTCGGCTGTCGCCGAAGCGTTTGATATCGGCAATCCATCTCGCCCTGGCGCTCTCGCTCTCTCTCGGCCAGATGGCGGGGGCCGAGCAGCTGACGCGCGCCGAGCTTGCACAGAAGATCGAGCAGATGATAAGGGCCAGGGGGGCACAGCGCACCCTCTGGGGCATTCATATCATCGATCTGCAAACCGGCGAGACCATCTATTCGAAAAACGCCGACCTGCCGATGGTCCCGGCGTCGAACGCCAAGCTGTTCACAACGGCAACCGCTCTGGCGCGCCTCGGGCCGGAATACCGCTTTACCACCACGCTCTACGCGGCGGGCGAAGTGGACCGGGCTGTGCTGAAAGGAGACCTGGTGCTCGTGGGCAAAGGTGATCCGGGCCTTCTGGAGAGCACGGGCGAAGAGACCGCCCTGGGAGCAATAAATAGGCTCGCGCGCGAGGTCGTCGCCTACGGCATTAAGGAGGTCAAGGGAGGTGTGATAGGCGATGACTCCTATTTCGGAGACGAGCGCTTCCTGGGGAGCTGGCGCGATAAGGACAAATCTCGGTACTATGCGCCGCCGGTCAGTGCTCTCTCAATCAATAAGAACTTGATCAAGTTGGAGATCCGCCCGGGCCGGCGCATCGGACAGCGGCCTTCGGTCAAGCTCTACCCCGAGACCTCTTACATCAAGATCGAAAACCGGGCCAGCACCGGCTCGCGCCGCTCCCGCTCCTCGTTGCGCCTGGTGAAAAAGCCCGGCGCCGTTTACATATACGGCCGTATTCCCATGCGTCGCCCCTACTACGATTTCGTTATGGTGGACGATCCGGCGCGCTTTGCCGCCACGCTGCTCATGGAGGCGCTGGAGCGCCTGGGCGTGCGGGTCGGCGGCAGAGCTAAATCGTGGGCCGAGGCGGCGCTTTCGCCCGACCGGAGCACCTGGATCGAGCTGGCCAGCATCCAGTCGCAACCGCTCGCCGCGATCATCGATTCGGTCAATAAAGAGAGCCAGAACCTCTATGCCGAGCTGCTGCTGCGCGCCGTCGGCGCCGAGCTTTGGGGCGAGGGGACTACAGAGGCCGGCCTGCGCAGCCAGTACAATTTTCTTTCAGAGATCGGAATCGGGGAAGCCGAGGCGATACTGGCGGATGGCTCGGGCCTCTCGCGCAACAACCTGGTAACCGCCCGCTCCATTGTCCACCTCCTCGAGCATGTATATCATCAGGACTACTTCAAGCCCTTCTACGAATCGCTCCCGATATCGGGCGTCGATGGCACGCTGCGCCACCGCTTCAATCGAGGCGATGCGCGCTGGCAAATTCGCGCCAAGACCGGTACCCTGGCCGATGCTATGTCCCTTTCTGGGTACATCAACACCAACTATGGTAAAATTGTTGTCTTTAGCATTATTGCGAACCGCTTCTCGACTTCGGCGGTGCGCGTGAGAGGCGCCACCGACGGCATCTGCGAGCTTATTGTCAGGTACTACTAAGCTTTCAGCCTTCAGCAGTCAGCTATCAGTCGAAAAAGCAAATTCGAGCTTTCATCTGCTGCCCCCATCCTGCTGACGGCTGATAGCTGGCGGCTTAAATGAAGAGAGTCGAAGAGCTGGCATCCGGAGTTCTCGAGCGCGACCCGCGCGCCATTGCGCGCGCGATATCTCTGGCCGAGGACCGGGCTGCGGAAGCCGTGCCGCTGCTCAAAACTCTTTTCCCACATACCGGGCGCGCCTTTACCATCGGCATCACGGGGGCGCCGGGCTCGGGCAAGAGCACCCTGGCCGAACGCCTGGCCTCGCTCTACCGCGAGCGGGGCGAACTGGTGGGCATCATCGCCGTCGATCCGACTAGCCCCTTCTCGGGAGGGGCGATACTGGGCGACCGCATCCGCATGCAGTCGCGCAGCCTCGATCCAGGCACCTACATACGGAGCATGGCCACGCGCGGCAATCTGGGGGGGCTATCAGCCGCCGCTCGAGACGCCATCTCGATCCTGGATGCCGCAGGTTATACTACAATACTGGTGGAAACGGTCGGCATAGGACAGGACGAGGTCGATATCGCCCGCGCCGCCGACGCTACGCTGCTCGTGCTCGTGCCAGGGATGGGCGACGATGTCCAGGCGATGAAAGCCGGAGTGATGGAAATCGCCGACGTTTTCGTGATAAACAAGGCCGACCGCGAGGGGGTGGAAAGGATGGAGCAGGAACTTGCCGGCATGCTCTCTCTCTCCTCGCGGCCGGACGGCTGGGTGCCACCAGTGGTATGCACCGTGGCGACTGTAGGCTCGGGCGTGGAGCAACTGGGCGAAGCGATCGCCTCTTATCGAAATTTTCTGGAGCACTCGGGCCGCGAGCGGCGCGAGATCGAATCGGCCCGGCAGCGCTTGATCGAGCTTTTGCGCGAAAGGCTGCTCGAGATCGTGCTCGAAAGGAAACTCTCGGACGGCGAACTGAGGAGCTATATCGAGGAGGTAGCCGCCAGGCGCCGCGACCCCTACTCGGTGGTGGAAGAGATCATCGGACGGGCCGGGCTTAAGAGCGAGGAGCCAGAATATTGAGCGAGAGCAATGAGCAAGAGCGAGAGCGATGAGCAAGAGCGAGAGCAAGAGGACCTCTCGCTCTCGCTCATTGCTCTTGCTTTTAACATGAAGATCGATCATATCGGAATAGCGGTTAAATCGGTGAAAGAGGCGCTGCGCTTCTATAGCAGAGCGCTCGGGCTTCACCTGTCGCGCATAGAAGTTGTCGAGGAGCAGAAGGTCCGAGCGGCGCTGCTTCCGGTGGGAGAGAGCCGAATCGAGCTGCTCGAGGCGAGATCGGACGATTCGCCTATCGCCAGGTTCATTGCGAAGCGGGGCGAGGGAATCCACCACATCTGCTTCGAGGTCGAGGATATTCGCGCCGCTTTGGCCGAACTGAAGCGGCAGGGTGTAAAATTGGTCGATGAGGAACCGCGAGTCGGAGCCGAGGGGAAACTCGTGGCTTTCATTCACCCTTCCGCCGCCGGCGGGGTCCTGATCGAACTTAGCCAAACTCCTGAGTCGGCAGTCCAGGATATCTAATCTGTAGACTGACGACTGCTGACTGGCGACTGACAACTCTAAAGCCGTATGCTGCTCGGCAGATTCCAGCTTGATATTGTATCGGACGGCGCTTTCTGGCTCGACGGCGGAGCGATGTTCGGAGTTGTTCCCCGCGTCATGTGGGAAAAGGTCATGCCGCCGGATGAGAGAAATCGAGTGCGCCTCGGTTTGAACTGCCTGCTCGTGCGCACTCCGCGCGAGAAAATATTAATCGATACCGGGCTGGGAGATAAATACGATGCCAAGTTTGCCGAGATCTACCGCGTTGAGCGCGAGGGCGGAATCCTGGCGCGGCTCGCCGAACTCGGAGTCGCTCCCGAGGATATAGATATAGTCGTGAACACCCACCTGCACTTCGACCATGCCGGTGGCAATACGCGGCGCGAGGTGGATAAATTAGTCACGACGTTCCCGCGCGCCGTTTACGTCATAAGAAAAGGGGAATGGGAGCATGCCAATAGACCGGGCGAGCGCAGCCGCGCCTCTTATCATCCCGAAGACTGGCTCCCGCTCGAGCGGGTCCGATTGGTAACGCGCGACGTCGATCTGGCCGAAGGGGTGCGCCTGCTGCTCACTCCCGGCCACCTCAAACACCACCAGTCGGTCAAAATCGAATCGCAGGGAAAGGCCGCGCTCTTTCTATCGGATGCCATCCCGACGCGCCACCACCTGAAGCTACCATGGATCATGGGCTTCGATCTATATCCGCTGGAGACGCTTGAGACCAAACGCATGCTGCTCGAGCAGGCGCTCGAACGCAACTGGCTCCTTTTCTTCTATCACGACGCCGAACAGCTGGCCGGCTATCTGCGCCGCGCCGACGGACAGCTAATGCTTGAGCCGATACCGGATGCGTAGGATGAATAGGAGGCACGAATGAGCGAGGTTAAAATCGGCATCATCGGAGGAAGCGGGCTTTATCAGATGACGGACTTATCAGACCTCGAGGAGGTATCCCTCGATACCCCCTTCGGGCGACCTTCGGATAACTACATTGTCGGGACGCTGGAAGGAAAACGGGTCGCCTTCCTGGCGCGGCACGGGCGCGGCCACCGGATCATGCCGTCCGAGTTGAATTTCCGCGCCAACATTTACGGTTTCAAGGTCCTGGGCGTGGAGCGGATCATCTCGGCCAGCGCGGTCGGATCGCTCAAGCTGGAACACAAGCCGCTCGACATCGTTCTGCCCGACCAGTTTTTCGACCGGACGCGCGGGCGCATCTCGACCTTTTTCGGCAACGGCTTGGTGGCGCACATCAGCTTCGCCGACCCGATTTGCCCCGACCTCATCGACCTGCTGGTGCGCGCCGGACGCGCGGCCGGCATTGCCGTGAAGCGCGGCGGGACCTACCTGTGCATGGAGGGTCCGGCCTTCTCCACCAGGGCCGAATCTCACGTCTACCGCTCCTGGGGAATGGATGTTATCGGCATGACCAATTTGCAGGAGGCCAAACTGGCGCGCGAGGCGGAGATGTGCTACGCTACCATGGCCCTGGTCACCGACTACGACTGCTGGCACGAGGCGGAAGAGCCTGTGACTATAGAGATGGTAGTGGCCAATTTGATCAAGAACAGCGAAAGCGCCCAGCAGATAATCCGGCAGGCGGTGAAGCTGATCTCTATGAAAAGCGCCTGCCGCTGCCGCAGCGCCCTGGAAAACGCCATCATCACCGACCCGAAAACCATCCCGCCCGAGACCAAGGAAAAGCTGCGCCCGATCGTGGGAAAATACCTGAAGGATTGAGGGAGGAGAGCAATGGCGATACTGGCAGTAGGCTCCGTCGCCTTCGACTCGATAAAGACCCCTTTCGGTAGGGCCGAAATGGTCCTGGGCGGCTCGGCCAGCTACTTCTCGGTAGCCGCGAGCTATTTCACCGAAGTGAAAGTGGTGGCGGTGGTCGGCGAGGATTTCACCGATAAGCACTTCGAGACCTTAGCCTCGAAAGGGATAGACCTGCGCGGCCTGGAGCGGGTTCCCGGAAAGACCTTCTACTGGGCCTGCGAATACGATTACGACCTCAACAACCGGCGCACGCTGCAGACCGACCTGAACGTCTTCGCCGATTTCCAGCCGCGGATCATCGAGCCCTACCGGAACACAAAATACGTTTTTCTGGGCAATATAGACCCGGTGATCCAGCTCGACGTGCTCCGCCAGGTCAACCGGCCCGAGCTGGTGGCCTGCGATACCATGAACTACTGGATCGAGCGCAAATACCGCGAGCTTACAGAGACGCTGCGCCGCGTCGACGTGTTGATCGTCAACGAAGCCGAGACGCGCGAGCTGGCCCGCGAGTATAACTTGCTGAAAGCGGCGCGGCACATCCGCGAGATGGGGCCGCGCACCCTGGTGGTCAAGCGCGGCGAATACGGCGTCCTGGTCTTCAACGAAGCCTGGCGCTTCAGCGCCCCGGCCTTCCCGCTCGAGGAGGTTTTCGACCCGACCGGCGCGGGCGATGCCTTTGCCGGAGGATTCATGGGCTACCTGACCTCCGCTGCCAGCTACGACGAGGAGTCGCTCAAGCGCGCCGCTATCTTCGGCTCGGTCATGGCCTCGTTTACCGTCGAGGAGTTCGGGCTGAAACGATTGGCTTCGCTGACCATGCCCGAGATTACCGAGCGCTACCGCGAGTTCAAGCGCCTGACCCACTTCGAGGATATCGAGGCGCTGACGTGAAAGAAGCTGTCAGCCGTCAGCTTTTAGTCGCTGAATGCTGACGGCTGATAGCTGATGGCTTGCATGGGAGTTCCGAATGTTAAAACTCTTTGCTCTGCTCCTGGTTCTGCTTTTTAGCCCGAGCCTGGAGGCACAGATACAGAAAAAAGCACCTCAGAAGAAAGCGCCCCAGCAGGTGGATAAAAAGACCGAGGAGGCCCTCGGCTGGTTCAAAAAAGGAGAGGAGCTGATCGGCACGGAAAAGGAGAACTCGGAGGAGCAGGCCGAGTACTTCCGGCGCGCGACCCAGGCCAAGCCCGATTTCGCGCAGGCCCGCTATAACCTGGCCCTGATCCTGGCTAACCAGCGCAAGCTCGAGGAGGCGGCTGCCGAGCTGGAGCAGCTTGTGAAAATAGACCCGAAATACGAGAAGGGATATGAACTATTAGGGGCGGTGTATCAGGAGCTGGATAAAAACGAGCAGGCGCTTGCTTCCTATCGAAAATTGGTCGAGCTGAACCCTCAAGGGATGCGCGGCCACCTGGGCGTGGGATACGTCATGGCGGCCATAGGGCGCTACGCCGAGGCGGAAGAGGCGCTCGGCAAGGCCCTGGAGATAAACCCGGCCAGCTTCGAGGCCCATTACAACCTGGGGATGGTCTACCTGAACCAGAACAGGCTCGATGAGGCTGAAGCTGAGTTCCGCGACGCTTTGATTCTCGACGAGAAGAATTTCCTGGCGCGCTATCAGTTGGCCACCGCCTATCTCAAGCAAAACAGGCTGGACGAAGCGGCCGCCGAATATGGCCGCGCGCTCGAGCTGCGCCCCGACGACTGGCGGCTGCGCGCGCTGCTCGGCGACATCAGCGCCATGCGCAAGAAATATGCCGAGGCCGAAGCGAGCTACGCGAAGGCGCTGGAGCTGGCCGGATCGGATAAAAATGGAAACGTCGAGCTGCGCCTGAGCCTGGCGGTGGCGCTGGCGCGGCAGGAGAAGCACGAGCGGGCGGTCGAGCAACTGCTTAAAGCCATCGAATTCGATCCGAAAAACACCGAAGCTTATTCTCTGCTCGGCGATTCCTACGCCGCCCTGAAGCGCATGGACGAGGCTGCGGCCTCATATAAGAATATGCTCGATCTCGATCCGGCAAACAAAGAGGCCCACTACAATCTGGGCACGCTCTACGCCGGACAGAACCGCTTCGACGAGGCCGAACGATACCTCAAAGAGGCGGTTCGACTCGACCCGCGCTTCGGCCCCGCTCACGTCAACCTGGGAGTCCTCTACGAAAAACAGGCCGCCGAGCGGGCACAGGAGGCGGCCAGGATAATGCTCGACCCGAAAGCGGCTAAGACCAAGGAGGGGCAGGCCAGGATCGAAGCATTGCTCAAGGAAAAGCGGGAATGGCAGCAGCGCGCCGGCCGCGCCTATGAACAGGCGGTGGCAGCGGGGGTCAACGATGCGCAGACCTACCTCAGGCTAGCGATGATCTATTCGGTCGAAGAGCGGCGCGACCAGGCGCTCGATATGCTGGAAAAGGCGCTCGCGATGGAGCCGCGCTATATCGAATTGGTCCTGGAAGAGCTAAAGAACGTGCGCTCGGACCTGGACAGCATCCGCTACACCGAGCGCTTTAATCAATTAATATTCGGCAAAAAGTAATGGCACGGCGGGGCCGTGGCCATAAATCAAGAGGAGACAGCCATGGCTAGATTTCAAGACAAGGACCTGGAGGTATCCGAGGTCGAGTACCAGGCTAACGGCAAAAGCGTTGCCGCCTTTCAGGTGCGGCCCAAAGAGAAGGGAAATTTTCCGGCGATCATAGTCATACATGAATGGTGGGGCCTGAACGACCACATTCGCGATATTGCCATGAGGTTCGGCCGCGAGGGCTACGTGGCGCTGGCGCCGGACCTCTACGGCGGCAAGGTGACTAAAGACATGAACGAGGCATCGCGCCTGATGTCGTCTCTAAAGGCCGAGGATGCGCTGCGCACCCTCAACGGGACCGTCGATCACCTTAAACGGCAGGAGTTCGTGCGGGCGAACGCCCTGGGCGTGGTCGGCTTTTGCATGGGCGGGACCTTCGCCCTGCTGCTCCCCTGCCATAACAGCAGCATTCGCGCCGCCGCGCCCTTTTACGGCCAGGTGCCCGACCCGCCCGACCCGATAGCCAGGCTGGCTGCGCCGGTCCTCTATGTCTACGGCGACCAGGATGCCTGGATCACAATGAAAGACGTGGAGCGGCTGCGCGAGGCCCTGAAAAAATATGGCAAGAGCGGCGAGATCAAAATTTATCCCGCGCCGCACGCCTTCTTCAACGATACGCGGCCCGATGTCTACCGGCCCGAGGCGGCGCGCGATGCATGGCAGCAGGTGACCGCCTTTTTCGCCCGGCACCTTCAGGCGGCATAGTTGGGCGGGGCTTGCCCCGCCCAACGGGGCGCGGCAAGCAACGCCCCTACTCCAGGTCGGTTTTGAACGACTCGTTCACGCGGTTCGTGAGGTTAGCTACTCCGACCACCAGGTTAAGCTCTACTAGCTCCTGCTCGCTCAGATGCCGCTTCAGTTTCTCCATCAGGTCCGAGCTGGTCTCGGCCTTCTGCGTCAGCTCCTCGGCGTACTGTATGACCAGGCGCTCGAGTTCGCTGTAGGCCTCGCTCGCCTTGTAATTGGGCAGGTTGTCGAGCTGCTCCTTAGTAAGTCCGACCCTTTGACCAAGGGTCCTGTGGTGGGTCTCTCAATAAGAACAGCGATTGAGCTGCGCTGTCCGGATATAGGCCAGCTCGCGCAGCTTGGGGTTGAGCTTGCCCGCAGTCACCGCCCGGTAAAACGGCAGAAAGGTCTCGAGGCTTTTGGGCGAATGGGCCATGATCTTGAAGATATTGAGCACGCGCCCGGTAGCGGATTCGAGTTGGTCGTAAATCCGCTTCACTTCGTCCGGCGCTTTGTCCTTCTCGAGGTAAGAGATGCGCGCCATCATTCCTCCTTGGATTAAGGTTAAGGGACCAGCGAGGAAACCACCGTAACGCTAAATGTACACTCATAATTCGCCGGGTGTCAAGGGAACGTACAAAGAGAGGAGCTAGGAGCTAGAAGTTAGGAGCTAGGAGAGCGATCCCGATAAAGCTACAGAGGTGGTGGTGTGGCAATGGGTGAAATGTCAGGAGCAGATGTATCCCTTGCCCCATGTTTTACTCCTTACGCCTGCTGATACATGCATTTATTCTAGCTCCTAACTCCTAGCTCCTAGCTTCTCTTTATACCTGTTGCCAGCGCCGGCCTTTCATGCTAAATTTGTTGGCGCAGAATTTTGAGGCTGGGGGCGGGTCTGTCGCTCGATGCTGAGATCATTTTTGGAGACTTTAAGCAATATGAGGTTAAGGCTAAGCTTGACGGCCTTTCTCCTCCTTTTCTTCTTCGCAGGTCCCCTGGAGGCTGAATCTCCGATAGTTCGAGATATCCAGGTCCGGGGCAATCTCAGGATGTCGGATGAGGCCATAACCTTCCGCCTGGGCACGCGCCGTGGCCTTCCCCTGGACGAAGCACAGCTGCGCAGGGACTTCCGCAAGCTGCTCGACCTCGGCGTGTTCGAGGACATCAAGGTCGAGCGGCGCGACGTCGGCGGCGGGACTGTTCTCCTCCTGGACGTGCGCGAAAAGCCATTTATCGGCGAAGTCCAGTTCCACGGCCTGAACGAGCCGCTCACGGCGCGCGTCGAGGCCCACCTGAAAGCCGGTGGGGCGGAGCTGAAGCCTAACGTCCCCTACGATAAAAGCCTGGCCCTGCGCGCGCGCCGCCGGGTGCTCGAAGCGCTTGAGGAAGCCGGATATCCATTTGCCGAGATCGATATCCGCGAGCGCAAGCTTAGCCCGGCCGCCCTGGCCCTCGATGTCCATATCTACAAGGGACCGAAAATCAAGGTCGGCCAGATCGAATTTTCGGGCAACAAGAGCTTCAACTCCCAACTGCTGCGCAAGCAGATGAAGCTGACGCGCGGCAAAGGGCTGATCAGCTCTCTCATAGGCCGCGACCGCTATCATAAGCCCCGACTCCAGCAGGATATAGAGAGCATTCTGCTCTTTTACCGCCGGCGCGGCTATGCCCGCGCCCAGGCGGGCGAGCCGCGGGTCGAGGTGGTCGGCATGGAGGAATCCGATCACTTTCCGCTCCCCTTCAGAAGCAAGATAGAAAAGCAACTGGTTATAACTATTCCGATTGTCGAAGGGGATATCTATAAATTCGGCCGGCTCGATGTTGCCGGAAACCGCGCGGTTGCCGACGCCGAGCTTGCCTCCATCGCGCAGAAAGTAAAGCCGGGCCAGCTTTACGACGTCACCCGGCTGGAAGAGGTCTACAACCAGCTGCGCCGCCTCTACGCCGAACGGGGCTACGCGGCGGCAAACATCGACCTGGACCAGAAGTTCGACGATGAGCGCAAAAGGGTGGATGTAAGCTTCCGCATAACCGAGGACAAGCCGTATCGGGTGCACCGCATCGAGTTCAACGGGAACTTCCATCTGCCCGATAAGGTGCTGCGGCGCGAGCTTCTACTGAAAGAAGGCGAGACCTTCAATCAGAACCTGCTCGACAAAAGCCTGGTGCGGCTGAGCCAGAGCGGGCTGATTCTCGACCTGGCGCGCGATGACGTCTCGATCGACCTGAACCGCCGCGATAAAGAGGTCGATATAGTCATAGCCCTGAAGGAGAAAGAGAGGCAGGGCTTCTGGTTTACCGGCGGGGCCAACGGCCTGGGCGGCGGCTATACCGGAATCATCTACACGGCGATGAACTTCCTCGGCCTGGGCGAGATAATGAGCCTGGAGGCGACGGGCGGCCCGCGCACCTCCAACGTAGTTTTCGATTTTGTAACGCGCAGTCTGCTCGGGACCAAGGTTTTCTTCGGATTTTCCGTTTTCCGCCGCTTCTTTAACTTCGAGCTGTTCGGCGTTAACCCCGATCCCGGCGCCCTCGCCACCAAGCTGGCGCGCCGCGCCATCGGGATGTCGCTTACCGGCAGCTATCATCTTTCCGAGAACACCAGGTTCGGCCTGAGCTACGACCTGGAGAGCGTTACCTCAACCGATATTGTACCGACTAGTCTGGGAGGCCTCGCGGCCCGCGGCGTAAGACAGAGCTTCATCACCCCGCGCTGGGTCTACGATACCACCGGCGGCCTCGACGGCCCGCGGCGCGGCCAGACCATTAGCTTGAGCAGTTCCTTCTCGGGCGGCCCGTTAGGCGGCAGCGTCAACATGGTGCGGCCGACCTTCGAGTACAAATTCTTTACCCCCGACCCTCTTTCCAACGAGCGCAACACCCTCGCCTTCCGCGCCCTGTTTTCCCATGCCGCCGGTTTCGGCGGCCGCGAGGTCCCGTTTTATGAGCGCTACTTCGGCGATAATTACCTGGTACGCGGCTTCGATGCCGGCGAGTTGAGCCCGATTGCCTTCTTCAGCACGGGCGGCAGTCCCGTGGCGCGCGCCGTCGGAGGCGATACCCTGGTCGCCTTCAGCGCTGAATACCGCGTGCCGCTCAACGATAGTGTCAGCCTGAACTATTTCTTCGACGCCGGGATTTCGAGCCTGCTCGATAAACCGGCCCTCCTCGAGGGGAAGAACGGGCTGGTCCTGCTCGAGGCGACCAACAGGTTGCTCAGGACCTCGACCGGCGCCGAACTCCAGCTCCAGCTCCCCGTGGTCAACAAGCCGCTGCGCCTGATCTTCGCCCTGAACCCCACGCGGCTCAGCCGCTCCTTCCTGCTGCCCGACGGCAAGGTCCTCAAGCTCGAGGAAAAGCTGGCGCGTTTTAAGCTCGGGCTCGGCCGCAGCTTCTGAGGCACGACGCGAATTCAGATTCGTAGGCATGGTAATCCTGTCGATGACGCTCCTCGGACTGCTGCTGTTGGCATATGCTGTCGATGGGCGGGCGCAGCCGACGCTCTCTGATATTGACCGCATACGGATCGCAGAAGCGTTCCGGTTGGCCGACGCCCTCGGCAACCGGGTCTGGCCAGACCGGGATAAAGCTCCCTTCGCCGTTTTGCTGGTCACGCCCGAGCATGAGTTCTTGATCCGACACCCGAAAGCCTCGGATGACTTCACCATAATTGGTGAAGACGCCGTCTTGAAGTCCCAGGTCTGGTTCCGCAAGCGGAAGTACGACCCAAATCTATTGGCAACCTTCCCCGCCGTGGCCGAGGTCCCGACCATCGTGATCGGTCAGGCGGAGAATACTCGAGCGAGGACCTCCACCCGCTGGGTGATTACCCTGCTTCATGAGCGCTTTCATCAGCTCCAGTACTCTCAACCAAGCTGCTATGCCGGGGTGAACAGCTTGGGTCTGGCTCGCGGGGACCAGACAGGCATGTGGAACTATACCTTCCCTTATACCAGGCCGGAGGTCAAAGAGCAGTTCTCGGTCATGTGTCAATCTCTCGTCGAGGCGCTGCGTATCAGGGAGCAGGCAGACTTCGCCTCGAAACCGGGTGCTTACCTGGCGGCAAGGGAGCGGTTCCGTTCCATGCTCGAGGCCGACGACTACAAGTACTTCTCATTCCAGGTATGGCAGGAGGGTATCGCGCGCTACACAGAGTACCGTCTCGCGGAGCTGGCGGCCGCCGAGTATAAACCAAGTCAGGCATTCCAAAACCTAAAAGACCATCAATAGCTATCGGTTCACCGATAGCCTCAGCTACATTCGCGGCCGCCACTCGCTCAAGTATGGAGCCGAGGGCTGGAAAAACATTTCGTTTTAGCCTTCCGGCCTCCTGCTGTTCGCCACCATTTTCATACCATACTTTGGACGCGTGGTAATGAGAGGCTCGGGCACGACCGGATGTCCCGGCACGAGCCGCAGGCTGAAGCGCTGTGCGATGGTCGCCACGACTAACGCTGCCTCCATCATGGCAAAGCTCTGTCCGATGCAGCGGCGCGGGCCGCCGCCGAAGGGAAAGTAGGCATAGGCGGGAAGGCGGCGGGCCAGCCCATCGAGCCAGCGCTCGGGGCGAAATTCCTCCGGCTGGTCGTAGTACCTGGGGTCACGCTGCATCGCCCAGGGCGAGAGGACCAACTGAGTGCCGGCCGGGAAAGCGTAGCCGCCGACCTCGAACGGCTCGATGGCGCGGCGTGCCACGGCGTATGCGGGTGGGTAGAGGCGCATCGACTCGTGAACTACCGCGTCGAGATAAGGGAGCTGCTCCAGGTCATCGGCTGACGGGCGGCGCCCGCCGAGCACCCGGTCGAGTTCATCGTGAAGCCGCGCCTCGGCCTCCGGGTTCTCCGAGAGCAGATACCAGGTCCAGGTCAAAGCCAGAGCTGTCGTCTCGTGGCCGGCCAGGAAGATGGTCATGGTCTCATCCCTTAACTGCCGGGGGGTCATTTGACTGCCATCCTCGTCGGTAGCATGAATCAACATGGAAAGAAGGTCGCCGCGGTCCTCGCCGCTCCTGCGCCGGCTCTCGATGATCCGATAGACGACGGAATCGAGATAGCGATAGGCCCGCTCGGCGCGCCGATTCCTGGGCGTCGGCCAGCTCTCGGGCACCTTAACTAGAGAGCGGAAGCGCCCCATGGCGTACTTCATGAGAAAAGAGAGCGCCTGGCCGATCTCGCGGGCATCCGATTCCACATCGGCATCAAACAGCGTCTTGACCGCGATGGCCAGGGTCAGTTGCATCATCTCCTGGCTGATATCGCGCCTGTCTCCATCCTGCCAGCTTTCCAGGTGCCGGAGCGTGTAATCGACCATGGTCTCGCCGTAGCTTGTCACTCGGGCGCGATGGAAGGAACGTAAAACGGCAAGCAGTTCTTCGCGCTGACGGAGGCTGGGTTCGAATACTACAAGAGACGGGGTTACGTTTAGGACGCTGCTTCTGGCATCGGGCTTATTGCCCTATAACAGCCGGAGGCGCCCCCTTAGCAACACTCAAACGGTATATTGAGAACCAAAACAGGCCCGCTTAATTCCAGCCAAAGGTTTTCGGATGGAGAATGCGGCGGGCCGGCATTGTTCAGCACGATACGCATTAAGCTACAGCTATTCCGGCTTCTGGCTCCTGCTTTCAATGGATCTTGCGGGTTTTGCGGGCCATGAAGTCCACCAGGACATACTGGCCCAGCGTGTAGGGGGTGGTGAAATAGGCCTTGCCGCGACAGATCTCGGCGACCTTTTTGACGAAGGCTACCAGGTCGTAATCGCGGGCGAGCATGAAGGTGTTCACCAGAATTCCCCGCTTGCGGCAGGCGGCAACTTCTTTGAAGGTCTCGTTGACGATTAAAGGATCGAGGCCAAAGGCGTTCTTGTAGATGCGGCCGCCCGGCTGAGTGATCGCCGAGGGCTTGCCGTCGGTTATCATTATGATCTGGCGCATGTCTTTCCGCTGGCGCTGGAGTATTCTCTGAGCAAGCTGCAACCCCTCTCTGGTGTTGGTATAAAACGGCCCGACCTGGACGCGGGCGAGGTTGGCCAGCGGTATCTCTTCGGCCGAATCGTGAAACAGGACAACGTGAAGGGAGTCGCCCGGGTACTGGGTGCGGATCAGATGGGCCAGGGCCAGAGCGACCTTTTTAGCCGGGGTGAAGCGGTCCTCGCCGTAGAGGATCATGCTGTGGCTGCAGTCGAGCATCAGGACGGTGGCGCAGGAACTCTGGTACTCGGACTGGTGTACCATCAGGTCGGAGTAATCGAGCTGGAGCGGAAAGACAAACCCTGCCCTCTTTATCGAGTTGAGCAGCGTCTCGCTGATGTTCAGGTTCAGGGTATCGCCGAATTCGTAAGGCTTCGGCGCCTCGGCCGCCTCCACCCCGGTGGAAAGCTCGCGCGTTTCGTGGCGTCCGAAGCTCGACTTGCCGAGCGAGGCAAGCAGGTCCTTCAAGGTCTTGTAGCCGAGAAAATCGATGCTTTTGTCGGTAAGCTCGAACCGGACCCGTCCAAGCTCCGTCCCGTAACCCCCCGGCCCGCGCTGTTCGGGCCGGCGCCGCAGCGCTTCCAGCCTGGCGTTGATATAGCCCTCTTCAACCAATCGCTCCATGAGCTGCTGGACCAGGCGCTCCAGTTCGGCGCTGATCTCGGATGAGCCTTCCGGCTGCAACTGCCTGCGCCATTCCTCCGGTATAATCCCACCGTGGAGCAGGGCCTCGAGTATGGCATCGTGCAGTTCCTGAAGCGTATTGTCGCCTTGTGGCAGGTAATCGTAATAGGGGCGATGAAAGCCGCTGTGGAGCAGAAAATCGGCCAGGGCTTCGAGCAGTTGCTCGAGACTGAGTTCGTCCCAGCCCTCGCCGGTGTATTTAGAATACTTGAATGTGGACATATTAAAAAAGGAGCCAGGAGTCAGAGGAGCAAGAGGGAGAGCGAGAGCAAGAGGGACCCTCTCGCTCTTGCTCATTGCTCTTGCTCATTGCTCTTGCTCCTGGCTCCTCAGTTATAGGGTTTCTTGTACGGGCGGCGCGAGCGCTCGTCATCGTAATATTCGGGGCGACGCTCTTCGGTGGCGTAGTAGCCGCGCTCTTCGCTCCGGCTGATCTTGCGCTGCGCGTAGAGCCCTTCCAGCAGAAACTCACAGGCTGCGACCAGGAAAGCCGGGTCATCCTGTTCGATATCAAGCTGCGCGGCCCTTTCCACCAGTCCCTGGATTTTGCGCAGCACCTTAAGGTTCTCCGAAGATGGAGCGATGTCGGAGAGCTTAAGCGTGCCGCCCATATCGAACCATTCGACGATTTGGCGCATATCGGTCTGGCCGATGCGCCTCAGAAACACCTGTCCGGTTGCCGTGCGGATCAGTTCGCGGGCTATCTGGTCGGCGCCGCGCAGCTCTCCCTCGTACTCCAGCTCGATCTTGCCGGTAATCGCGGGGAGGGCGGCATAGATATCGGCCACGCGCGGCACGATTATTTTTTCCTTATTCAAAATGGCGCGGCGCTCGGCGTTCGATATTGTGCTCTCGAGGCAGGTGATCGGGAGGCGCTGGCTGACTCCCGAACGCTTGTCGATCCGCTGATCCTTGCGGGCCTGAAAAGCGATCTCCTCGATAATTTCGGCAACGAAGTCGGGGATTGCTAACTTGCCGCCGGAGTTGCGCTCGAGCCACGCCTCCTGGCGCGTTATCGCCATGCCCTCCTCGAGGGTCGCCGGATAGTGGGTGCGGATCTCGGCGCCGATGCGGTCCTTGAGCGGAGTGATGATTTTGCCCCGTGCGGTGTAATCTTCCGGATTGGCGGTAAAGACCAGCGCGACGTCGAGCGGGAGGCGAACCGGGTAGCCTTTAATCTGGATGTCGCCCTCCTGCATTATATTAAACAGGCCGACCTGGATCTTACCGGCAAGATCAGGCAGTTCGTTGAGGGCGAAAATGCCGCGGTTGGCGCGCGGCAGCAGGCCGAAATGTATGGTCAGCTCGCTCGATAGCTGCAGCCCGCCGCGGGCGGCGCGTATCGGGTCAATATCGCCGATGATATCGGCAATCGTCACGTCCGGCGTGGCCAGCTTCTCGACGTAGCGCGCCTCGCGGGGCAGGAAGGCGATGGGGGTATCGTCTCCCAACTGCTCGATTTTAATTTGACAGGCGCGGCATATCGGCCGGTAGGGATCGTCGTTGATCTCGCACCCCTCTACGACCGGTATTTCGGGGTCGAGAAGCGAGATCAAACTGCGCATTATCCGGCTTTTGGCCTGACCGCGCAGGCCGAGCAGGATCATGTTGTGGCGGGCTAAAATGGCATTTACGATTTGGGGTATAACCGTCTCTTCGTAGCCGACGATGCCTGGAAATAGCCTCTCGCCGCGGCGCAATTTCCCTATCAGGTTCTCGCGCATCTCGTCTTTAACCGTGCGCCGGCAGCGCTCCTCGTTGTAGATGCTGTCCCTTAGTTCTCCCAGCCGTTTGGGTTTGTTCATGACATGCTCTCCACTTCGATTATATCAAAAGGGGCCAGGAGCCAGGAGCTAGAAGATGGAGTGAAGCCGTAAGGCGTGCGTTTCTTTCCTTCGGCCTCCCACGGCCTGGAACAAGCTCGGCAGATAAGCCGTTGACGTCGAAACGGTGCGCCAACCAGAACTTGGTAGAAAAAAATGAAGATTTAGGGTAACCTACCAAATTCATTATTCTAGAATAAGGAGG
>FWPU01006231.1_pt1 | contig 24293 bp, 17 predicted proteins | sample 2228361 | NCBI WGS metagenome assembly FWPU01 (sample SAMEA103939777, study PRJEB20133) | metagenome | reverse complement strand
CGCCCCCTCCGCCACCTGTGCCTGAAGCTCCAGCGCCTCGGCCGTCACCCGCAGGTCCTCCATCCCCACCCGCCCCGCCAGCACCGCCTCCAGCGTCACCTCGTCGAACGCCAGCCCGGTCGGCGTCCGCAGCCGCTCCCGCATCTTCTCCGAAAGCGGGTACTCAGCCATAGCGCACCTCCTGCGGCGCCCGCCCCGGAACCACCTGCTCGGTCTCCCGCAGGTGCAGCACCGTCGTCCGTACGATGTGCTTCAGCCGGGCCATGTTGTCGATCTCGACCGGCACCGGCAGCACCGGCTCGCCCTTGGCGTACTTGGCCGCGTTCCGCCCAATCACCCGGTAGGAGGCCAGCGTCAGGTTCGGCGCCTGCGGGAACAGCTCCAGGTTGTCCAGCGGCGGCAGATCCCGCCGATGAATCACCGTCGTGCCCTTCGACTGGATGCCGATGGCCACCCCCGAGCCGCTGAGCTGCGCCCCCAGATGCCCGATGAAGCCGCAGTCCGACGTCGAGTAGATCTTCACCGCCCGCGCCTTCATCCCCTCCTCCTCGATCCCCGCGCTCACCGCCTCCAGCACCTCCCGGTGCGGCAGCCCCAGCAACGTCGCGTTCAGCGCCGAGCCAAATGCCGGCCCCAGCGCAATCACAATCTCGTCCCGCTCCGTCCCCGGCCGCGCCTCGCCCGCATCCACCAACAGCGGACCTCCCCCCTCCACCGCCCCGATCGCCTTCGGATCCGCCGCCTGCGGAATCCGGTTGATCTCCCGCGCCCGCTCCGGCGAGAGCTGATACCCCGTGCCCGGCCCCCGGTAATCGTTCGGGTCGTTCACCGCGCTCAGCACCCGCCCCCCGGGCAAGACCACCGCCGACGTTTGCAGGATGTCGCCCGAGATCCGCAGCTTCTGCACCCACAGGATCTTCTCGGCGATGTCCCGGTAGCCCCGCCGCGCCAGCGCCCGGATGATGTCCACCGCGTCCCGCCGCCGCCGCAGGAACTCCTCGGCCGCGGCCAGGTCCGCCACCACGTCCCGCTCCGGCATGTCGTCCGAGCTCCGGGCCGTCACCGCCGCCTCGACCTCCTCCGCCGTAATCGCCGGCAGCCCCAGCTCCTCGAACACCGCCCGCACCGCCTCCGCCGCCCGCCGCCGCACCGCCAGCGCCTCCGCCGCCCGCACCGGCCGCACGCCCCCGTCCACCTGCATGTCCCGCTGGAGCACGTTGTAGTCGTCCAGGTCCTCCGCGTCGAAGTTGCCCCCGCCGAACAGGTTGTCCTCCCGCGGCATCGAGCTGTAGCCGGAGAAAATAAAGTCCGTCCCCGGCAGAAACTGGAGCATCAGCTTCGCCGACTTCCGGATCTCCGAGTGCGACGCCATCGCATCGTTGCCCGAAGCCAGCTCCAGATCCAGCAGCGCCGCGATCAGGTTCTCCGCCAACACCCCACGCACCCCGCCCGGCAGCGACTCCGGCAGCGCAATGCAACTGATCGAGCCGTTCTGCACCCCCTGCGACCCCGCCCCCTTGATCGCCATCAGGCACCGCGCCTCAAGGTAGATCATCGACTTGCCTTCCGAGTGCCCCATCAGCGCCTCCGAGCCCGTCCCCGAGGTGAACCGCACCTTCACCCCCCGCGAGGCGTAAGCCGACGCCAGAAACGCCTTCGACCACGGGCTGTCGTCGCCGTCCCGGAACGCCTGCTCGGTCCCGTACACCGACAGCGTCTCGGCGTACGTCGTCAGCCCCAGCAGCGCCAGCCGCAGCCCCAGCGACTCCTCGACCGCGCACTGCGTCAGCGCCGTCCCCCGCCCCGTCTGCGAGCCGATCAGGATCGCCATCGCGTTGAACGGGGCGTAGCGCGAGATCCCCACCGTCGTCTCCAGCTCCGAGAAGCCCCGCTCGACCGCCTCGGCCGCATCCGCCGCCAGCAGCGCCGGGTTCTCCTTCCGGTTGGTCACGTGCGCCTGGTTCGACGGCGTCCGCCGCGCTCGCATCTTCTGAAGCGCCAGCATCATCTCGACCACGTTCAGACAGTTGACCACCTGCATGATCCGCGCCGGCGTCAGCCCCCGGAACAGCCGGATGATCTCCGCCCGCGGCACGTTGATGTCGGCCAGCATCCGCGCCATCGCCGGCGGCTCGAGCGCCATCGCCTCCTCCGCCACCGCCGGATCGATGGCATGCCGGGCGATGAACCGGTCCAGCATGTCGAACTCCCCCTCCGGCTTGCCATCCAGCTCCACCACCCGCCCGTCCTCGATCCGCACGCCGGGCTTCGGATCCCCCGGGCTGTCGAACAGGATCAGCCCCGCCTCCGGCCACTCCTCGATGAAGCTGTCCCGGTTTACCGCCCGCCCGGCGCGGCTTCGAAATCGCTTGGACTCCCCCATGGCGCACCCGCCTCTTGATTGTGCCAGGAATTCATCATAAACTTCCGGCGATGGCCGTGCCCATTCCCCAGTGCACCCTGGAGCAATACGAGACCGAGTTCGCCGGCCGCCACCGCCTCTACGACGTCGTCAGCTACTGGGCCGCCCGCAAGCCCGGCGCGCCCGCGCTGGTGCACCACGACCGCGGCCTCACCGACACTTGGCGCGACCTTGAAGGCGCCACCGCCGCCCTCGCCCTCCAACTCCTCCGCCTCGGCTTTCGCCCGGGAGATTTCCTCGCCACCTCGCTGCCCTTCCTGCGCGAGCTGGTCCTGCTGGAGTACGCCTGCTTCCGCATCGGCGTCATACACGCCCCCCTTGATCTCCGCCTCAGCCCCCAGGAGGTCCTCCACTCGCTCCGCCTGATCCGGGCCAAAGGCTTCGCCTTCCTCGGCAAGACCTGCCTGGCCGACTTTGCCGAGCTCGGCCGCGCCGTCGCCCGCCACTGCCCATTCGTCGAGCACCTCATCCAGGTGGCTCCGCCCGAGGAAACCATCGACGGCGCCCGTCCCTTCGCCGCGTTGGCGCAGTCCCCGCCCCCGGAGTTGCCCCAAGCGCTCCACGAGGCCGCCGCCGCCGTGAGCGAGACCGGCGGCGCTCAGGTCATCTTCACCACCGGCTCGACCGGCCCGCCCAAACCCGCCCTGCTCTCCCACCGCGGCATCACCTGCCAGAACATGTGCCTCGGCGCGGCCTTCGGCTTTACCCCGGACACCCGGTTCCTGGTCAACCTGCCGCCCTCGCACGTCGGCGGCCAGGCCGAAGTCTTAATGACCACCCTGTTCCACGGTGGGACGGCCGTGCTGCTGGAGCTCTTCGACGCCGCCCGGTCGCTGGAGGCCATCCAGCGCCACCGAATCACCCTCATCGGCCAGATCCCGGCCATGTTCAACCTCCAGTGGCGGCTTCCGGACTACGCCGCCTACGACCTGTCGAGCCTCAAAGCCGCCGTCTACGGCGGCCAGCAGGTAGGACTCCCGTTCCTGCGCAGGATGGCCGCCATGGCCCCCAGAATCGGCACCGGCCTCGGGCTGACCGAAGCCTCGGGCTTCTGCACCTACACCCCGCTCACCGCCGCGCCCGAAGACATCGCCGACACCCTCGGCTACAGCATGCCCGTCTACCGGATGACGATCCGCCGGCCGATGCGCGAGGACGGTTCGGCCGGCGAGGAGTTGCCCGACGGCGAGGTCGGCCACGTCTGCTTCCAGGGGCCGCAGACCTTCCTCGGCTACGTCAACGACCCGGAGGCCACCCGCCGGACCCTGAGCACGGACGGCATCTTGTACACGGGCGACATGGGCTGTCGCACCGCCGCCGGCCTCCGCTTCTCAGGCCGCTCCCGCTGGGTCCTCAAGCCCGCCGGCTACCAAGTCTTCCCCGGCGAGATCGAGAGCCACTTCTGCGCCCTCGAGGACAAGGTCGCCTCCTGCGGCGTCGTCGGCGTGCCCCACGAGGTTCTCAGCGAGGCCCTCGTCGCCTTTGTCGAAAAGAAGCCCGGCGCCGAGCTCACCGTGGCGGAGTTGAAACGCCACGCCCGCTCCCTGACCCGCTACAAGCGCCCGCTGCACTACATCATCCTCGAACCCGGCCGGATGCCGCTGAACCGCGTGGCCAAGACCGATTACGTGCGCCTGTCCGAGATGGCCCGCGAGCAGATCCGCCGTTAGCTCCCCGCCGTACATGACGCTTCGCATTCTTGTCCCACATGTCCTTGTTGCATTACAAGCGGAGTAGTGTGGACTAGCGCGCCTGGGCTGACTCATCCACTCCCTTCAACCACTCGCTGCGGCGCCGCGCCCTTCTGCGAGACAATAGGAGGTAACCCCTTGGCTAACAGCCATGCTGAAGTCGATCAGCGTGCACGGGGCGCGCACGCATAACCTGAAGAACATCGACGTCGAGATCCCGCGCAACAGCTTCACGGTGATCACCGGGCTGTCGGGCTCCGGCAAGTCGTCGCTTGCCTTCGACACCATCTACGCCGAGGGCCAGCGCCGCTACGTGGAGACGCTGTCGCCGTACGCCCGGCAGTTCCTGGACCAGATGGAGCGCCCGGATGTGGACTCGATCGACGGCCTCAGTCCGGCCATCTCGATCGAGCAGAAAACGACGAGCCGCAGTCCGCGCTCGACCGTCGGCACCATCACCGAGATCTACGACTATCTCCGGCTCCTGTACGCCTCGATCGGGATACCCCATTGCCCATACTGCGGCATTCGGATCTCGCCCCAGACCACCCAGCAGATCCTCGAGCGCGTCCTGTCGGTCCGGGAAGGCGAGCGGGTCATGATTCTGGCCCCGGTGGTCCGCGGGCGCAAGGGCGAGTACCGCAAGGACCTGGAAAAGCTCGCCCGCCAGGGCTTTCTCCGGGCTCGGATCGACGGTGTGCTGCGCTCCCTCGATGAGGACATCGTCCTCGACCGGCGCCGCAATCACACCATCGAGGTGGTCGTCGACCGCCTCCTGCTCAAGCCCGGCATCGAGAAGCGCCTCGAGGCCTCGATCGAAACGGCCACCCGGCTGGCGGGCGGTTTGGTTCAGGTGGCGGTGGTCAACGGGGAGGAGGCGCTGTACTCGCAGAAATACGCTTGCCCGGACTGCGGCACGGACATCCCCCAGCTCGAGCCCCGCTCGTTTTCCTTCAACAGCCCCTATGGCGCCTGCCCGGCTTGTCACGGGCTGGGCAGCACGTGGAGCTTCGACCCGGTCAAGGTCATCGCCGATCCTTCCAAGCCGCTGCTCGATGGCGGACTCGGGCCGGGCGCCGGCTCCAGCTACATGCAGTACCGCCTCAGGTCCGCCGCTGCCCGCCTGGGCATCGATATCTCGCGGCCGTTCGACGAGCTGCCGCGGAAGCAGCAACGGCAGCTTCTGGAGGGCGGCGGCGGCCACCCGGGCGTGCTGGGCATCCTCCAGGAAACCTTCGACGAGGCCAGTGAAAGCTACCGGGACTGGCTCGTCGAATACATGTCCCCGGCCCCCTGCCGCGCATGCCGCGGCGCGCGGCTGAAGCCGGCCAGCCTGGCGGTGAAGGTCAAAGGCGTCACGATCGGCGAGCTCTGCGCGCTGCCGGTGGCCCGCTGCCTGCCGCTCGTCAAAAGCTGGGAACTCGACGAGCGCGAGCGGCACATCGCCGGGCGCATCGTCGAGGAGATCGAGCAGCGGCTGGAGTTCCTCCAAGCCGTTGGGCTGGACTATCTGAGCCTGGACCGCTCGGCCGCCACGCTGTCCGGCGGGGAGGCCCAGCGCATCCGGCTGGCGACGCAGATCGGCTCGCGGCTCCGGGGGGTGCTCTACGTTCTGGACGAGCCTTCGATCGGCCTCCATCCCCGCGACAATGACCGGCTGCTGAACACGCTGGCCCGGCTGCGCGACCTGGGCAACACGGTGCTCGTGGTCGAGCATGACGAGGAGACCATTCAGCGCGCCGACTACGTGATCGACCTCGGCCCGGGGGCGGGCCGCCTTGGCGGTGAGTTGGTGGCTCACGGGCGGCCCGCCGACATCCGCGGCAGCGCGGCTTCGCTCACGGGACAGTATCTGAGCGGGCGGCTGCAAATTCCGATTCCGGCCCGGCGCCGCCCCGGCAACGGCAAGGTGCTGGAAGTGCGTGGGGCGCGCGAACACAACCTCAAAAACATCAATGTCCGGTTCCCGCTCGGGACTTTCATTGTGATCACGGGCGTCTCGGGCAGCGGCAAATCCACCTTGCTCAACGACATCGTCTACCGCGCGCTGAAGCGGGCCATCTACAAATCGCCGGCCGAAGCGGGCGCCCATGACAAGATCCTCGGCATCCAGCACATCGACAAGGTGATTGAAATCGACCAGGCGCCCATCGGCCGCACGCCGCGGTCCAACCCGGCCACCTATACCGGCGCGTTCACGCCGATCCGGGAACTCTACGCCCGGCTGCCCGAGTCCCGCCAGCGCGGCTACAAGCCCGGCCGGTTCAGCTTCAACGTCAAGGGCGGCCGGTGCGAAGCCTGCCAGGGCGACGGGCTGAAGCGCATCGAAATGAGCTTCCTGCCCGACGTCTATGTCACGTGCGACGTCTGCCGCGGCCGCCGTTACAACCAGGAAACCTTGCAGGTCAAGTTCAAGGGCTACTCGATCGCGGATCTGCTGGAGGCCACCGTCGAGGAGGCCCTGGGCGTGATGGAGAACATCCCGCAAGTGCGCGCCAAGCTGGAAACCCTGTGCGATGTCGGCTTGGACTACATCCACCTTGGCCAGTCCGCCACCACCCTGTCGGGCGGCGAGGCCCAGCGGATCAAACTGGCCCGGGAGCTCAGCCGGCGCCAGACCGGCCGGACTTTTTATATCCTTGACGAGCCCACCACGGGCTTGCACTTCGAGGACGTCAAGAAGCTGCTGGACGTCTTACAACGGCTGGTGGACCTCGGTAACACCGTGGTGGTAATCGAACATCAGCTCGACGTTGTCAAGTCGGCGGATTGGGTGATTGACCTGGGGCCGGAAGGCGGGGAGAGAGGGGGCCGGGTGGTGGCCGCGGGCACACCGGAAGAGTTGGCTCGATACCCGAAGAGTTACACCGCGCAGGCGCTGCGCCGGGTGCTGGGGAGTGGCCTGCGTCGCGGTCAGTGTTAGAAGCAGAGCTTCAGGCCGCCTGTGAAGAAGCATCGGAACTGCCATGTGCTGGCACAGCGGTCCGTGCGTGAACCTCGATCGATTTTGCTTGCGCAGTCATAGGTCTCATGGTAATATTCAAGCGGGCCCCTAGCGGGCCGAAATCGCGACAACTTACGGGGTGACACTATGAAAAAGAGCCTCTTCCGGGGCCTCCAGCCTAGTTGGAGGTTCCCTCTAATCTTGACTTTCATCGTGCTGATTGCCTGGGCGGGCGTGCCGCGCGCCGAGGCCCAGGTGCTGTACGGCTCGATCGTCGGCAATGTCGTAGACCCGACCAACGCAGCAGTGCCGGACGCTACAGTTACGGTTACCCATCTGGAGACGGGCGTGTCCCGGTCGGCCACCACCGGGGCGACCGGCGCTTACAGCTTCCCGACGCTGCCCAGCGGAAGCTACGATCTCCGCATTACCAAGGATGGCTTCCAGACCTACACCCAAAGCGGCGTGACCGTGTCGATTAACGCGGTCACCCGAGTGGACGTCACACTGACGGTCGGGGCGGTGGCCGAGTCGGTTGTGGTGGCGGCCGAAGCCGCGACGTTGCAGACCGACCGCGCCGAGGTGCGCGGAGAACTCACCTCCCGCACGCTCGTCAACCTGCCCGTCTTCACCGGGCGCAATTACCAGCACTTGTTCAGGATGTTGCCCGGCTTCACCCAGCCGCGCAACGCTCACTCGATTCCTTCGAATCCCTCCCGTTCGCTTCAGTACGAAGTCAATGGGACGGTTTCCGCCTCCAACAATGTCCGTTTGGACGGCGCCACCCAGTACAACGTCTGGTTGCCCCACGTCACGGCCTATGTTCCTGCGCTCGAATCGATCGATACGGTTAACGTGGTCACCAACAGCTTCGACGCGGAGCAGGGCCTGGCCGGCGGAGCGGCGATCAACGTCCAGATCAAGAGCGGCACCAACGAGATGCACGGCTCGGCCTTCGAATACCACAACAACAACAAGATCAAGGCAAAGCAGTTCTTCTCGCCGCCCGGCGAGCGGAATCCGAAGTACATCTTCAACCAGTTCGGCGGCACCCTCGGCGGGCCGATCGTCCGCAACAAGCTGTTCTATTTCGCCAGCTACGAGGCCAGCATGTTGCGGGATTTCGCCTCGCAGCTGTTCACCGTGCCGACGGAGCTGACGCGAAAAGGAATTATGACCGAGTCGGACCGCCTGATCTACGATCCGGCCACGGGCAATCCCGACGGCAGCGGCCGCACACCGTTCCCCAACAACACCGTGCCGGCGTCGCGGATGGAGCCGATCGCGCTGAAGCTGGTCGAGCAGACCCCGCTGCCCACCTCGCCCGAGTTCTTCACGAACAACTACTACGGGGCCGGGCCGTTCCGCTTCGACCGCCATACCATCGACACGAAGGTCAACTACAACGCTACCGACAAGTTCACCATGTACGGCCGTTACAGCTATTTGAACTTCGACCAGCTCTGCGCGCGGGCCTTCCGCACTTCACTAGGTGAGCATGGACCGTATGTGGCGCGCCAGTTCACCAACCCCGGTAAGGGTTACGGCGGCACCCACAGCCTCACCTGGGCCGGGACGTACGTCTTCAGCCCGACCTTTATTGTGGACGCCAACATCGGCATGACGATCACCATCCAGAACGCCACCCAGCAGGACATCGAGAAGAAGGTGGGGCTGGATCTGCTGGGCATTCCGGGCACCAACGGACCGCGGCGTTTCGAAGGCGGCTGGCCGCGCTTCCAGATCTCCAACTACACCACCATCGGGGAGACCGAAGGGTACATGCCGTACTACCGCTGGGACCCGCAGCATAACTACCAGGCCAACGCCAACTGGCAGAAGGGCAGCCACGAGCTGCGCTTCGGCATGGAGTTCTCCTTCCAGAACCTCAATCACACCCAGCCGGAGTTCTACGGCGGCACTCAGCCGGGGGCGGGCGGCTTCAACTTCGGGGGCGGCGTCACCACGGTGAAGGGCGGCCCGTCGGCCAACCAGTGGAACAGCTACGCCGCCTTCCTGCTCGGGCTGCCGAGCTCCATCGGTAAGATCTTCCAGTTCCCGGACGAATACAACACGCGCACCTCGATGTACAGCCTCTACGCGCGGGACCGCTGGCAGATCAGCCGCCGCGTTACGTTGAGTTTCGGCACGCGCTGGGAGTACTTTCCCATCCCGGTGCGACCCGACCGGGGTTTGGAGCGCTACAACCTGGCGACCAACAAGATGCACGTCTGCGGCGTGGGCGCAGTGCCCAGGGATTGCGGGGTCAGCGTCAGCAAGGCGCTGTTCGCCCCCCGGGTTGGGTTGGCCATCCGCGCCACGGAGACGTTCGTCATCCGCGCCGGCTACGGCATCACGAATGACCCGTGGAATCTCGCCCGGCCGATGCGGGTGAACCACCCGGTGCTGATGTCGCTGTCCATCAGCGGGCCGAACTCGTTTACGCCGTCCAGCCGGTTCCGGGACGGCATCCCGACGGTTACCCAGCCCGATCTCGGCAACGGCATCATCGACATTCCGGGCACCGTGGACGCCAACACCTTCACGGACCGGTTCAAGCGGGGTTACATCCAGTCCTGGAACTTCACCTTGCAGAAGCGGTTCGGCAGCTACACCGCCCAGGCCGGCTACGTGGCTACCCGGCAGAACAACATCCTCGGCTTCTATGAGCTGAACTACGGCTTCCCCGGCGGCGGCCAAGCCAGCATGCCGTTCTGGCAGGCCTTCGGGCGCCAGGCTTCGACGCGCATCGTCGGCCCGGTCGGCAACAGCCACTACGACGCGCTCCAGGCCACGCTGGAGCGGCGCTTCTCGGCCGGCTACCAGATCTATGTCGCCTACACTTGGTCCAAGTGCACCGGCATCGCGGGCATCGGCAACAGCGGCGATGCCCCGTCGATCAAGATTCCCGCGTACTTCCACCTCAACCGCTCGCTTTGTGGCATTGACATGACCCATAACCTCCAGGCCAGCGTCATTGCCGACCTGCCGTTCGGCCGGGGTAAGCGCTGGGCGAGCAGCGGCGTGGCGGCGGCGATCGCCGGCGGCTGGCAGATCAACGCTCTGCTGAGCTCGTTCTCCGGCAACCCGTTCACGGTCAGCGCCTCGGGTACTTCGCTCAACGCGCCGCGCAACAGCCAGCGGGCCGACCTCGTCGGCTCCGGGCCGGTCAAGAAGCTCGGCCACGTAGGCCGCGGCATGCCCTTCTACGACTGGACGCGGTTCAAGCCGGTGACGGAAGCCCGGTTCGGCACCGCCGGCTTCAACATCCTCCGCGGGCCGGGTCTGTTCAACCTCGACGCGGGCATCTTCCGCCGCTTCGACCTCACCGAGCGCCTGAAGCTGGAGTTCCGCGCCGAAGCCTTCAACTTCACCAACACGCCGCACTTCTCCAACCCGAGCGGCAACATCTCGAACCTGCGGCTGAATCCGGACGGCACCTTCCGCAGCGGCGTCTTCGAGGTGACCGGCGTCCGCAACACCGGGCGCGAAGGCATCGACGAGCGCGTCTTCCGCTTCGGTCTGCGCCTGAGCTTCTGACCCGCATCCCAGCCCGTGGCGGGGCGTGCCCGCCACGGGCGCCTTCCGTTCTCGAACCCCGGCCGCCGGCATGACTGCCGGCGTGGCGGAGCCGGCGCTCCGCTCCACCGGTAGGTTGGCCAAGCATCCGGCCGGCGTGCTACAAAGGCAAGTGGCGCCAGCCTGAGTGTGAGCAAATACGATCACCAACCCCTGGACTTCGGTCCGCTAAGAACGATCGCTCTCGCCGCTCGGGGCGGGAAAGTCCGCGTCGAGCACTTCGGTCGGCCTTACCGGAAGGGCGCCGGGCTGGCGGCGTGGCTGGACGCGCTGCCCCGGCTGCTGGCCGCCGACGAGCTGCGAGCCCTGGCGGGGGCCATGCGCCAGGCGCGCGCGCTCGGCAAGGCCATCATCTGGGGGATCGGGGGACATGTCATCAAGTGCGGGCTGGCGCCCGTTCTGATCGACCTCATGGACCGGGGCTACGTTACCGCCATCGCGATGAACGGCGCCGCCGCCATCCACGACTTCGAGATCGCCCTGGCGGGCCATACCAGCGAGGAGGTGGAAGCGGTGCTGCCCGGCGGCGTCTTCGGCACGGCCGAGGAAACGGGCCGGGAGATCAACCTCGCCTGCGCCGAGGCGGCGTGCGAGGCGATCGGCGCCGGCGAAGCTCTGGGGCGGCGCCTGGACCGCATCGCCGATGCCCGGTTCCGGGATGCCAGCCTCGTTCTGGCCGCCTGGCAGCGGTCGGTGCCGGTGACGGTCCACATCGCCGTCGGCACCGATACGACGCACATTCATCCGGCGGTTGACGCGGCCGCGCTGGGCGCCGCCACCCATCACGACTTCCGCCTGCTGTGCTCGCTGGCGCGCGGGCTGGACCAGGGCGGAGTCTACCTCAATGTGGGCTCAGCGGTGGTGCTTCCCGAAGTGTTTCTCAAGGTTGTCTCAGTGGTCCGCAACCTCGGACACCCGCTGGCGGGCTTCACCACCGCCAACCTGGACTTCCTCCAGCACTACCGCCCGCGGCTCAACGTGGTTTGCCGGCCCCACGCCGAGGCCGGCGGCAAGGGGATCGCCCTGACCGGCCATCATGAGTTGATGGTCCCACTGCTGGCGGCCGCGCTGATCGAGAGCGACGCATGAACCCTGACGAGTTCACTCTGCCGGAAGCCGGAGCTGCGCCGCCGCGACCCGAGCCCGCCTATCCGTTCTGGACGTACCGCGACGTAGGGGCGTTGCTCGGCTTGATCATTCCGGTGCTGGTGGCGGCGGCGGTGATCGTGAATCTGCTGCGGAGCGCGATCCCGGGCTTTCCTCAGGCGCTCGCGGCCGGACTCCTGCTGACGCAGTTCCTGGGTTTCGGCCTCTGGTTCCTGTGCCTGTGGGCGCTGTTCCGGCTTCGATACCGCCGGCCGTTCTGGGCTTCTCTTGGCTGGAGGCGGCCCGCCCGAGGCCTCGGCTCCTACGCGGTCTGGGGGCCGTTGCTCGCGCTGGGTGTCGCTCTAGTCGGAGCGCTGCTCCGGACGCCGGATATCCAGATGCCAATGAAGCAGCTTCTGGCCGACCGTCAGTCACTCGTGCTGGTCGGGGTGTTCGCCATCACGCTGGGGCCGCTGTGCGAGGAACTCGCCTTCCGGGGGTTCCTGCTGCCTTTGCCGGCCCGCACGTTCGGGGAAGCCGGAGGCGTACTGCTCATCGCCGGCCTTTTTTCGCTGGTGCACGGCCCGCAATACGCTTGGTCCTGGCGGCACCTGATCCTGATCACCGGCGCCGGGGCCGCATTCGGCTTTGTGCGCCTGCGGTCGGGCTCGACCCTGGCGGCCACGGTGATGCACGCCACGTACAACCTGACCTTCTTCATCGCTTACTTGAGTCAATCGGGAGGGCTGTCCCGGCCATGATTGAAACGATCCAGTGGACCGAGGCGGGGGTGGTGATGATCGACCAGCGGGCACTGCCCCGCCAGGAGACCTACGTCACCTGCAAGACCTACCAGGAAGTGGGAGAGGCCATTCGGTCGATGGTGATCCGCGGGGCGCCCGCTATCGGTGTGGCGGCGGCTATGGGCATTGCTCTCGGCATGATGCAGGCCGACGCCTCCAACCTCGACGCCGAATTCGACAAAATCGCTCAGGCGGTGAACACCCGGCCCACGGCGGTCAACCTCCGCTGGGCGCTGGAGCGGATGCGCCGGGTCTATGAGTCGGTGCGCGGCCGGCCGGTGGAGGAGATTCGCCGGCGCCTGGTCGCCGAGGCGCAGCTCATCAAGCAGGAGGATGTCGAGATCAACAAGGCCATCGGCCGGCATGGCGCTGCGCTGATACCGGACGGCAAGACGGTCCTCACCCACTGCAACGCCGGCGCGCTGGCCACGGCCGGCTACGGCACCGCCCTGGGCGTCATTCGCGCCGCCGTGGAGAGCGGGAAAAAGGTCGAGGTGTTTGCCGATGAGACCCGGCCGTTCCTCCAGGGCGCCCGGCTTACGGCCTGGGAGTTGCAGCGTGACGGCATTCCTACGACGGTAATCACGGACAACATGGCGGGCCACTTCCTGCGCTCGGGCCGGATCGGCTGCGTCATCGTCGGGGCCGACCGCATCGCCGCCAATGGCGACGTGGCCAACAAGATCGGCACGTATACGGTTGCCGTGCTGGCCTGGGAGAACGGAGTTCCTTTCTATGTCGCGGCCCCAATCTCAACCCTGGACCTGACGCTGTCCTCCGGGGCCGACATCCCCATCGAGCAGCGGGACCCCGCCGAGGTGACCGAACTCGCCGGCGCCAGGATTACGCCGGACGGCGTCAGCGTCGAGAACCCGGCCTTTGATGTCACGCCCCACAAATACATCACCGCCATCATCACCGAGCGGGGCGTGGCCCGTCCGCCGTATTCGGAGTCGCTCCGGAAACTGGCCGCCTCGGAATAGCGGCGGGGCCGCCGCGTGCCTCCGCCTGTCTCAGGACGACAGCGCCGCCTGAAGCATCGCCCGGGCATAGGCGACCGTATAGACAAGTCCGGCGTAGCCGCCGCCGCCCGGGTAGCCGCGGATCGGGCCCCGCTCCCGGTCGTAGTCCAGCGCGCGGGGGTGCTCGGGGTAAATCGCCAGGGTGTATTTTTGCCGCACGAGCTCCTTCATCACCGCGAACATGTTGACCTGACCCTCATCCAGCCACACCTCGGTGTACTTTTCGTACGGCACACGCACCCGCACATTGCGGAAATGGGCGTGGTTGATGCGGTCGCGCGAGCCGAAGTAGCGGCAGACCTCGACGGGATCCTCGCCGAGTTCCCGCGTGACGCCGCAGTCATACGTAATCCCGTTGGAGGGGCTGGGGACGATTTCGATCAGGCGTTTCCAGCCCGCCAGCGTGGCCATGATCTGGCCGGAGCCACGGCTCACCGGAACCGGCGGGTCGTTGGGATGCAGGGCGAGGCGGACGCCGGCCTCCTCGGCCACGGGCACGACCGCCTTCAGGAAGTAAGTGAGATTGCTCCACATCTGTTCCAGGCTGTGGGCGCCGACTTCGGGCAGCGGGGGCAGGTCGCGCATCTTGTCGTAGTCGAAAGCGGTCAGCCCGGAGCCGCCCCTTCCCACCTCCTCGTAGTAGCCCTCCATGGCGCGGTGGGCGTAGAAGTTGTATTCGACCACCGGGAGGCCCACCCGCCCCGCGGCGCGGATGGACTGCTGGACCTTTTCAATCTCCTCGTCACGGCCGGGCCTTCCGTACAGGGTATTGCGAAAGCCGCCGATCATCATGTTGCAGACGGTCAACCCGTTGGCTTTGAAGCGATCCATCCGGGCCCTCAGCTCGGCCTCTTGCCAGGGAATCTTGGGGCCGCCCATCAGCACGTAGTTGACGCCGATCTGTTTCACCTTCCGCATATAGGCCTCGTCGGCGTTTGGTGATACGCCCAGGCAGATCTTGGGGGTGTTGGGGCCTTCTTCCACCGGCCACTCCACGGCCGCGCCGGGTGTCACCGCGGGCAGCATGGCCGTGGCGCCGGCTGCTTTCATCAGGGTTCGTCGGGAAAGATGCGAACTCACTCGCAAAACCTCCTTTTGACACTCGCCTTGTATCATTCCGGCGGCCCCGATGGCAACTCCGCAAGCCGGCAGACGGAGATGTCATACGGAAGGCCGAACCTCGCCGATCTGTCGGAGCCGCGGCCGACTTGGATGGCGATGTTGCCGACGCGGTTGGATTTACTGCTCGGTCTGCTCGCGGCTCAGCCGGCCGGCGGCAGCTTTTCAGGCCGATGTTGCACGCCGGCCACCGGGAGCCGTGGGGCGTGGACGGATCCGTCACGATGGGACCGAGTTTTGGCCGGCTCGGAGCTTGACAGCCCGGCGACCAAGTTGATACCTTCTGGAATTGGTTTTCTGTCCGGCGGGGGCCGGGGTATTCCGCTCCGGCTTGCCGCAAGCTGTTCGAGGAAAAGACCGGGGTCGATACCGACCCGGGGGCCGCACATGAAACAGCATTACTTTATCGTCGTTCTTGCCCACTCAGTTCACGGGCGCTTGCGGCGCATTCATGTTCCCCATAAGGTCGTCTACGCCGTACTGGCGCTCGCCCTCGTCGGCGTCGTTACAGTGATCGGCTTCCTTGCCAGCTACGCGCGGATGGCCTGGAAGGTGGCCGATTACAACGCCCTCCGTGTCCAGTTCGATTCGTTGCGCAGCCGGTACCTCGCGCTCCAGCAGGAGGCGGCGCAAAAGAACGAGCAGCTCGCCAGTTTGCAGTTGTTTGCCACCGAGGTCTCGCTGGCTTACGGCATCAAGCAGAAGCTGGAAGGCCCGGCCGACATCTCCGCCGAGGCGCCACTGATGCCCTCCTACAAGGAGTCGCTGGAGGAGTACAACTTCCTCAAGAGCGCCAACTTCTCCATCTTTTCGCGGAAGTACCCGCGGCAATGGCAAACCAACAACCGGCCCACGCTGTGGCCGGTCAACGGACACCTGTACAGCTACTTCGGCAAGCGTGAAGATCCTTTCACCGGCATTGGCGCTTTCCACGCCGGCGTGGACATCCGTGCGCCCAAAGGCGAGCCTGTTCTGGCCGCCGGTGACGGGGTCGTCGCACGCGCGGAGTGGTCGGGGGCATACGGCCGCCTGGTGGTGATCGACCACGGCGCCGGAATCAGTACCTATTACGGGCACCTGTCCCGAATCGACGTGATCGCCGGCCAGGAGGTTCGCCGCGGGCAGGTGATCGGCGCGGTAGGCAGCACGGGGCGGACGACCGGGGTACATTTGCATTACGAGGTCCGGCAGGGCGGCAACCCGGTGAATCCGTATATTTTCTTGAGAAAGTCGGCCCGGGTAGCGAGCGTGCCCCGACGAGACCTGCCATTTTAATGGTCTGCGCGGCTAAGCCGCATGCGGGGACTGGAGGGTGAAATCATGCACGGGAGGGGACGTTTCCTTCTTGCCGTTGCCGGTATCCTGTCGTTGGCGTGGGCCCATTCCCGCGTCGCGACGGTACGGCTGATGTCGGAAACCGCCAACAACTTTCTGGCTTCGCTGAGTGCCGACCAGGCCGCCAAAGCCACGTTTTCCATGGACGATGAGGAGCGGTTCTTCTGGCACTTCATCCCCACTGCCGACGTGGCCCGGCGCTACGGCCGACCCCGCCGGGGCTTGAGGCTCCGCGAGATGTCGCCCGAGCAGAAGCACTTGGCCGGTGCGCTCCTGAGCGCCGGCCTGAGCCGGGACGGCTACATCAAGGCCCGCACCATCATGAGCCTGGAGGAGGTGCTGCGATTGCTGGAAGGCGACAGCGGCGAGCGGCGCGATCCGGAAAGCTATCACTTCAGCATCTTCGGCCGGCCCTCCGAGCGCGGCGTCTGGGGCTACCGGATGGAGGGCCATCACGTCAGCCTCCACTACACCGTCGTCAACGGAAAGCTGGCCGCGAGCCCGTCCTTTTTCGGCGCCAACCCGGCCGAAGTGAAACAAGGACCGCGCAAGGGACTCCGGGCGCTGGCCCGCGAAGAGGACCTGGCCCGCGACCTGCTGGCCGCCCTCGATGCCGAGCAGCGCCGGACGGCAATCGTCTCCGAGCAAGCGTATCCGGACATCCTGACCTCGGCCCACCGCAAGGCCGCCCTGGAGGGCCAACCGAGCGGACTGGCCGCCGCCCGAATGACGCCGCGCCAGCAGGAGCTGCTGGCGGCGCTGGTGGCCGAGTACGCCGCGAACATGCCGCCGGAGATCGCGGAATACCGCCTCGAGCAGTTTCGCCGGGCCGGCGACCGGGTGTTTTTCGCCTGGGCGGGCGCCATCGAGCGCGGCGGCCCTCATTACTATCGCGTCCAGGCGCCGGAATTCCTGATCGAGTACGACTGCACGCAGAACAACGCCAACCATATCCACAGCGTGTGGCGCGACTACGACGGTGACTTCGGCCAGGACCTGCTGAAGGAGCACTACCGCTCGAGCCACCAATGATGCTGCGCGCAGGTCCCGCCGGCGGGGCCCGGCGGCCTGCGTGATACCATCGAACTGTATGGGCATGGCTCGGCCTTCCGGCCGGGGCTGGAGCCGGCGTACTTTCCTCACCTCCCTGTCGCTGCTCCGTTTGCCGGCCGCCAGCGACAAGAGGGTCTTTCCTCCGGAGTTCCAAAGATACGCCGACCCGGCGACCGAGTTTGCGGTGACGCGACTGACCGACCCGGCGCACGCCAGCTATCTGCCCAACCACTGTTCCCGGTTCATTTCCAAGCGGCGGGACTTCCTGCTCTTCTACGGAGAGCGCGACGGATCGGTTCAGGCATTCCGAATGGATCTCAAGGACGGCCGCATCTACGGGCTGACGGCTGAACCCGAGCTGGACGGCGAAAGCCTGAACCTGTTGCCGGACGAGCGCAGCCTGGCATACTTCGCCGGCCAAACGCTGTACCGGCTCAACCTGGGCAATCTTCGCGCCCAAGCTCTCTACCAGGTTGAAGCGGGCTACCAACGGGGCGCCGGCTGCTGTGTAAGCCCCGACGGGCGATGGCTCGTGTTGGTCGAGAGGAGGTTGGCGCGCGCCCGCATTCGCCGACTCGACCTGCGCCGGCGCCGGGCGGCGACCTTGCTGGAAGCCGAGGGCGAGTTGTCCTGGCCGATGCTCAGGCCGGTGCGCGACGGACTGCTGTATCGAGCGAGCGAGGGGGACCTGTGGGTGGCCGGCGGGGACGGCAGGAATCCGCGCCGCGTCCCGATGCCGCCCGGTACGGCGGGCCCGGCGCGGTGGTCGCCCGACGGCGCTTCCGTGATTTACCTTCACCATCCGGCCGACCCTACTCAACTCACCACGCTGCGGGAGTACTTCGCCGACACACGCCAGGATCGCTTCATCGCGAAGACGAGCAACTTCGCCAGCTTTGGCGTCAACTCCGACGGGTCGGTGTTCGTCGGCGCCAGTCGCAATAAGGCGTCACCCTATGTCTTGCTGCTGCTGCGCGCCGCCGGCCGGGAACTCACGCTGTGTGAACATGAGGCCTCCGACCCGGCGTCCGTTTCCCCGGTGTTTTCGCCGGACAGCCGGCGGATCTTCTTCCAGAGCGACCGGGACGGCAAGCCCGCCATTTACACGATGCGCATCGAAGGGCTCGTGGAAGCGACCGACGACTCGGACGCTTGAAGAGCGGCTCAGGAGTCCTCGACCAGCACGGCCGTGCCGTAGGCGAGGATCTCGGCGGCGTTATGGGCCACTTCGCTGGTTGAGAAACGCACGCCCACGATCGCGTTGGCCCCGAGCCGGCGGGCCTCCTCGACCATGCGGTCGAGGGCGTGCTCGCGGCTCTCGGCCAGCAGCTTAGTGTACTCGTGGACCTCGCCGCCCACCAGGTTGCGAAAAAAAGCGAGTATGTCCCGCCCGAGGTGGCGGGCGCGGACCGTGTTGCCGCGCACCAGGCCCAGGGTCCGAATCGTGTGCTTGCCGGCGACCTCATGCGTAGTGGTGACGATCATCTCCGGACCTTCCTGTAACGGTCGTGCGGGCGTTCCAGCCATCTCTGTCTCAGCACGGAAAGGAACAATAGCACAAAGCCGGCCACTACCGCGCCGGCCACCAGTTCGATAAAACTCGGCCCGCGGAGATGCCGCAGCGCCTGGATGGCGAGGTAGACGACGCAGGCGGCCAGCGCCGCCAGGATCAGGCCCCAACCCAGGCGGCGCGGGGCCTCGACCGACACGCTGCGTCCGAGGGCCTCCATGAGATCGTCGGGGGGCTCGGGGAAGCGGATCTCAGCCGTCAAGCGCTGCAAGGTGGTCATCTGCTCGAGCGCGGTGCGGCACTCGCCGCAGTCTTCCAGGTGCAAGCGCACCCGCTGGTTGTCCGCCTGAGTCAGCTCGCCGTCCAGGTAGGCCGAAAGCAGGCTCTGCACTTCTCTATGCCTGTCGGACAGACTCACAGGTACCTCCGGAGTCGTTCACGGATTCTCACCCGCGCGTCGTGAAGGCGCGAGTTGATCGCGGTCACACTGGCGCCTGTCGCCTCGGCGATTTCGGCGTAAGACAGCCCGTGCCAGTCGCGCAGCAGCAGCACTTCCCGCTGTGTTTCCGGTAAGCGCTGGATCTCGCGCCACAGGCGCTGTTTGAGCTCTTCCTGGCCGGTCTGGACTTCGGGGTTGGGCAGAGGGGACGGCCCCGGAGCCACTGATTCCATGCCGCACTCCTTCCGCGTCGCGCGCCGGCGGAGCACGTCGATCGAAAGGTTGCGGAGCACGGAATAGAGCCACGGCGCCAGCGGCCGGGAAGGGTCGCGGCGGTTCCAGTGACGGTGGAGTCTCAGGAACGCCTCCTGGGTGACGTCCATTGCGTCATCCGCGTTGCCCAGGGTTTGTAAAGCGTAGTGGTAAGCCTTCAACCGGAACTCGCGGAAGAAATCGACGAACTCGGCTTCCTGATCAGCCACACTCATTTCGACCGCCACTGCGTTCGCCGCCGTCATTGCCGTCAGTAGTGGTACGAACGGGCGGCGGATTTCTTTCCTATTTTCGGCGATCCTCGGGGCCGTGCGAGCGGGCGCGGAAAGCCGCCCCAGGCTGGAACGGGCCCACAGTAGTTACCCTCAAACAATGAGCATGCAGTCGCCGTAGGAATAGAACCGGTAGCGCTGCGCGACCGCGTGGCGGTAGGCGTCGAGGGTCAGATCCTTGCCGGCGAACGCGCAAACCAGCAACAGCAGACTCGATCTGGGCAGGTGAAAATTCGTCAGCAGCGCGCCCGTGACGCGGAAATCGAAACCGGGGTAAATGAAGAGATCGGTCTCGCCACTGGATGCCTCCAAGCCGCCCCGGCGCGCGGCGGTTTCGATGGTGCGCACGCTGGTGGTGCCCACGGCAACGAGACGCCGCGCGGCTCGCATCTTCTCCGCCTCATCGCCGGTGATGCGGTAGAACTCGGGGTGCAGTTTCGCTTCCTCGACGATCTCGGTGTGCAAGGGCTGAAAGGTTCCCAGGCCCACATGCAGCGTCACGTAGGCCACTTCGGCGCCGGCCGCACGGCAGGCGGCGAGCATTTCGGGGGTGAAGTGCAGCCCGGCAGTCGGCGCCGCCACCGAACCCCGCTCGCGGGCGAAGACCGTCTGGTAGCGCTCCCGGTCCTCGGGGGCGTCCTGGCGGCGGATATAAGGCGGCAGCGGCACGTGTCCCAGGCGGTCCAGCAGTTCGTCCAGTTCGCCCTCGCAATGAAAGCGGACAGTGCGCTCGCCATACTCGCCCCGGGCGATGATTTCGGCTGAGAGACCGTCGCCGAAGGTGACGATTTCGCCGGTTCGCATCTTGCGGCCGGGGTGGACCAGGGCCTTCCAAGTCAGCCCGTCGGCCGACACCGGGCGGAGCAGAAAGACCTCGACCTGCCCGCTGAGGTACTGCCGGCGCTTCGGGTTGCGCCGGCCGATGGGCAGCGCGCGCACGCCCTTACGGTGGCCGTAGAGGCGCGAAGGGAAGACCTTGGAGTCGTTTAACACCAGACAATCCCCGGCCCGGAGGAACCGGGGCAGTTCCCGGAAGTGACGGTCTTCCCAGCGGCCTTCCTCGCGGTAGACAACCAGCATTCGCGACGCGGCCCGGTCCGGCAAAGGATACTGCGCGATAAGCTCCTCGGGAAGCGGATAGTCGAACTCGGCGAGGTTCACGGGCCGTCAACGGTAGAATAGCAACTTGCGGATTCTGGGCATCGAAACCTCCTGCGATGAGACGGCCGCGGCTGTGGTCGAGGACGGGTCCAAGATCCTCTCCAGCGTCGTGGCTTCGCAATTGGAGACCCACGGGAAATTCGGCGGGGTCGTGCCGGAGCTCGCCTCGCGGGAGCATTTGAGAGCGATCGTGCCGGTCGTGCGCTCAGCGCTCGAGCAGGCCGGCACGCGGTACAGCGACCTGGCTGCGGTGGCCGCGACCGAAGGTCCGGGGCTCGTCGGCTCGCTACTGGTCGGGCTCACCTTCGCCAAGTCGCTGTGCTACGCGCTTGGAGTCCCGCTGATCGGGGTCAACCACCTCGAAGGCCATATCCACGCCGTTCTGGTCGAAGCGCGGCAGCGGGGCGAGGAGGTGGAGTACCCTGCCCTGGCGTTGGTGGTCAGCGGCGGTCACACTCATCTGTTCGAGCTGTCCGAGAACGGGTGCTACCGGCTGCTGGGGAAGACTCGCGACGATGCCGCCGGCGAGGCTTACGACAAGGTCGCCAAACTGCTAGGCTTTTCCTACCCCGGCGGCCCGGTCATTGATGCGCTGGCCCCGTATGGCGACCCCGAGGCGGTGAAGTTTCCGCTGGCAAAGATGAAGGGCAACCCGCTCGACTTCAGCTTCAGCGGGCTCAAGACGGCGGTGCTGCGCTGGTTCGAGCAGAAGGACCGCAGCGGAGAGGTGAATGTGCGGCGCGATCTCCGGCGGCGGGTGAAGCGTCCGACCGCCGAGCAATGGCTCGAAGTGACCCCGCGCGAAACTCTGAACGCCCTCGCCTCGTTTCAGCGCACCGTCATCGAGGAGCTGCTGCGCCGCTGCGTCATCTCCGCCGAGCAGATCCGCGCCCGCTCGATCATCATTTCCGGCGGCGTGGCTTCCAACGCCGGCCTGCGGCAGGCGGCCCAGTCGGCCCGACTGGCCTTGCCGGTGTTCTTCCCCGCCCCGGGACTCTGCACGGACAACGCGGCCATGATCGCCGCCGCCGCCTTCCCCAAACTCGAGCGCGGCGAAGTCTCGGATTTTTCGTTGAAGGCCAAGGCGGGTTTGACGCTCGCCTAGTTGCCGGCGAACATGGAACCCACAGGGGAGATAAGGAAATGAAACGATTGCTGCTCACCGCGCTGGCGGCAGCGGCCCTGCTGCCGGCGGCTGTGCACCGGATTCACGTCGTCGAGCGCTCCGATGTCCTCAACGGAAAGAATCTGGGCTCGGCCGGACCCTACGAGAGGATCGTGGCCCAGGTGCATTTCCGCGTGGATCCCAAGGTGGAGGCCAACCGGATCATCTCCGACATCGATTTGGCCCCGCGCAACGAAGACGGGCTGGTCGAGTTCTCGGCGGATCTGTACGTGCTCAAGCCGCGCGATCCGGCTCGCGGCAACGGGACGCTTCTGTTCGACGTCCTCAACCGGGGCCGCAAGCTCATGCTGGGCCAGTTTTGTCTCGCGCCGTCTTCCAACGACCCGCGAACGGAAAAGGATTTCGGCGACGCCTTCCTGCTGGAGCGGGGCTTCACGCTGGCCTGGCTGGGGTGGCAGTTCGACGTGCCGCGACGCGCCGACTTGATGCGGATCTACGTGCCGGTGGCCAAGAACCCGGACGGCAGCTCGATCGAGGGCCTGGTCCGCGCGGATTTCGTGCCCATGAAGAAGATCACCGAGCACTCGCTTGCCGATCGGGACCACATTCCCTACCCCGTGCTCAACCCGAACGCTCCCGACATCCGGCTCACGGTGCGCGAGCGCCGCGATGCTCCACGGACGGTGATTCCGCGCGACAAGTGGGACTTCACCCGGGACGGCACGGCCATCCGGATGGCCGAGGGTTTCAAACCCGGAAAGATCTACGAGGTTGTGTACCGGTCGAAGGATCCGGCGCTGGTGGGGCTGGGCCCGGCGGCGGTACGTGACCTGGTGTCATTCTTCAAATACGGGACGCCGGGCGGCGGCATCACCCTGCTCGGCGACCAGCGCCGCTACATCAAACGCGCCATCGGCTTCGGGGTGTCCCAGAGCGGGCGATTTCTCAGGACGTTCCTGTATTACGGCTTCAACCGCGACGAGCAGAACCGGCGGGTGTTTGACGGCGTCTGGGCCCACGTGGCCGGAGGCGGCCGCGGCAGCTTCAATCACCGCTTTGCGCAACCCTCCCGCGATGCCCACCCGCACATGAACTTCTTCTATCCCACGGACATCTTCCCGTTCACCGATCTGGAGCAAACGGACCCGGACACCGGACTGACGGAGGGGATTCTTTCCCGGGCCGCCAAAGACGGCGTCGTTCCGAAAATCTTCTATACGAACTCCTCCTACGAATACTGGGGCCGGGCCTGTTCGCTCATCCACACCACGCTCGACGGCGGGGCGGACGCGCCGTTGGCCCCGAACACGCGGATCTACCTGCTGGCGGGCACGCAGCATGGCCCCGGGGCTTTCCCCCCGGCGCGCGGCGCCACGGTCAACCTCAGCAACCCGAACGACTACCGCTGGGCCATGCGGGCGCTGCTGGTTGCGCTAACCAACTGGGTCACAGAGGACAAGGCGCCTCCGCCGTCGCGCTTCCCGCGCCTCGCTGAGGGCGAACTCGTCCCCTTGACCGCCGTACAGTTCCCGAAGATTCCCGGGCTGAAGTTCCCCGCCCGAATGCACACCGCTTATCGGGTCGATTACGGCCCCGAATTTCGCCGAAAGGGGATCGTGACGATGGAACCGCCGAAAATCGGCAAGCCCTTCGGCATGAGGGTTCCTCAGGTGGACGCCGACGGCAACGAAATCGCCGGCATTCGCCTGCCGGTCGTCGAGTGCCCGCTCGGCGCCTTCACGGGCTGGAACTTGCGCCATCCCAGCATCGGCGCACCCGATGAGCTCTACGATATGGTCGGCTCTTACCTCCCGTTCCCGCGCACCAGGGCGGAGCGCCAAAGCAGCGGCGACCCGCGGCCCTCGGTCGAAGAACGCTACGCCGGCCGTGAAGATTACCTGAAACGACTTCGAGCCGCAGCCGAAAAACTCGCCGCCGACGGCTTCGTCCTCAAGAGCGACATCTGGAAAATCGTTGAGGCCGGGGCTGCGCAGTGGGATTTCGTCATGGGCGCCGAAGCGGCGAAAGCGACGAAATGACCGGTGCTAGAATCTAAGTAACCATGGGGCCAAACCAGCCGCAAGAAGTTCCAAGACTGCCTGTCGAGGGTGTCCGGCACCTGATCGCAGTGGGTTCGGGAAAAGGCGGGGTCGGCAAGACTACTGTGGCCGTCAACCTGGCCGTCGCCCTCGCCTCCCAGGGATATAAGGTCGGCTTGATGGATGCCGACGTCTACGGTCCGAACGTGCCGCGCATGATGGGCATTTCGGCCGAACCGATGCCCGCCGGCGACAAGATTCAGCCATTGGAACGCTTCGGCATCCGCGTCATGTCGATGGGATTCCTCAATCCGACGGATCGCCCGCTAATCTGGCGCGGTCCGATGTTGCACAGCGTTATCCAGCAGTTTCTTCGCGGGGTGAACTGGGGCCAGTTAGACTTTCTGGTAGTCGATCTG
>FWPU01006230.1_pt1 | contig 24294 bp, 21 predicted proteins | sample 2228361 | NCBI WGS metagenome assembly FWPU01 (sample SAMEA103939777, study PRJEB20133) | metagenome | reverse complement strand
GTTCCTGAATACGCATTTGCCGGCTTATCTTGCGATCTGTGGCCAGGATCCGATGCTGAGCGCGGGCGCGCTCGCCGTGATCGGCGGCGTGAGTGCCATTGGCTCGTTGCTGACCGGCTGGCTTGGCGGCCGCTACCCCCAGCACATCCTGCTGGGGCTGCTCTACATCCTGCGTTCGGTCATCTTCGTCGCCTATTTCGTACTGCCGCCCACGCCAACCAGCACGCTTCTATTTGCCGCGGTGATGGGCATGCTGTTGTGGCCTGGGCTGCAGCCGTTGATCGGCGGCCTTGTGGCGCAGATTTTCGGCACTCGGTATTTGGCAACGCTGCTCGGTCTGTCGTTCGTCGTGCACCAAGCGGGGTCGTCGATCGGCACCTGGGGCGGGGGCCTGATCTTCGATCTGACCGGATCCTACGACGCCGCATGGCAGATCGGCGCGCTGATCGGGTTTGCCGCCGGCGTGGTTCAGATTGTTGCCGGCGGTCCGACGCGACGGCACGATCGCCCGCTCGTGCCGGCGGTCGCGGCAACGTAGATCCCGGGCGGGGGCCATTGCTTTAGGCGTGCTGCAGCAGCCGGCCGAGGTGCGGCATCGGTGAGAGCGGGGCGAGGGCGGCGCGCAGGCGGCGCAGACAGCCCCAGAGCACGGCCTGATTGCTGTTGACCACCGGCTTGCCGAGTCGACGTTCGACGTCGGCAACGGCCTCGATTTGGGTGGTGTTGGCACAGCTCAGGAAAATTCCGTCGGCCTCGGGACGGTCGTTTTCGACCGCGAGGTCCGCCCATTGCTGCGGCGTGACGCCGCCAAAATCTCTTGCCTCGAGCGCGAGCGCCACGTCGCGCACGACCGCGACGCCGGCGGCGGCCAGGTAATCGACGATGGACTTGTTGCTCTTGTAGGGCGTGAGCAGCACCACCCGGCTCATGCCGAGCGCGCGCATCGCTTCAAGCACGAGGCGGCTCGTGGCCATGGCCTCGATGCCGGTCGCGGCGCGCACGATATCGAGAATGCGGCCTTCGCCGTCCGGGCCCTGCGACATCGATGTGTCGGTGCAATGGAACACGATGAGGTCGGGCGCGCAATCGGCGACGAGTCGCGCCGCGCTCTCGATCTCGCCCTGCATTTCCGCGAGCGGCCGCTTCCATTCGCCGGCGACGCGCGCCCGCGCCACATGCACGCCGAGGCCGGGCGGTGCGAAGCGGTAGAACTGCGGTTCGCAGAAGGTGTTGACCGACGGAATGATGAGGCCGACGCGGACGCGCGGCGGTGGCAGGCGCCCGGTCGCTGCGACTGCCATCGTTGCACTGACGCTCACGATGCGGCCTCCTCACGCGAGCGAGCGCGTGAGGTCGTCGAACAATTCGTCCACGACGAATTTGCGCGGGATCATCTGCTGGCGGAACGAGTAGTCGATGATGCGTTCGAGCGACTTCCGGTTGGCTTCGACGCCGAAGCGATAGGGGTCGAGCGGGCCTTTTGAGGCGGTGTCGGCGGCGCGCGCCTCCTTGAACAGGCGGAACACCTCGCGCACCACGTCCGGCCGTTGTTTGGCGATGGAGTCGCGCACCACCAGCATGTGGTTGACCGGCACGCCGCCGTTCTTTTCGGCCCAACGGCGGTTGGCCTCCTCGGCGTCGGGGATCAGCGTCTTGAAGCGCGGGTCGGGGAATTTGTCGCCGATGAGCGCCGCGTCCACCTCGCCGTCGATCAGCATCTGCACGAGCTGCTTCGACTCCGGCGCCCGCTGCACGAAGGGCGGGTCCTTGTATTGGGCAACGTGCGGGTCCTCCATGGTGATGATCTGTACCTTGGACCAGTCCACGCCATAGTCCTCCGCGAGAATGCCGCGTACCCAGATGCCGGTGGTCTGCGTATAGGACCGCACGCCGAATTTTCTGCCGTGCAGGTCGGTCGGGCGCAAGGTGCCGCGCTCCGAATTGTAGGCGACGGTGTGGAGCTGGCCGCGGCCCATCACGGTGGCCGGCAGCAAGACGTAGGGCGCACCGTAGCTTTTCGCCTGCAGGAAAGTGACGATGGCGAGCTCACCCAGGTCGAACTTGTGCTCGCGTACGAGCGGCTTGAAGCCGCGATTGGGGACCGGATAGTCGGGGAAGTCGAATTCGACGAGATCGGATTTAAGGCGCCCGTCTTTCAGCGCCATCACGTTCGGATAATTGCCGAGCAGAGTGTGGAGTTTCACTTTATCGGGTCGCGTCAGCACAGCATGTGTCCCCATCAGGCGTTGAGCGCAGGATAGAGTTTCTGCGCAGTCTTGAAGAAAATCCAGTCCTGATCCGCTTGGGGCAGGAAGGCAAGCGCCCTGCGCGCCAGCGCAATGAGATCGGGCAGCGGCGGCTTGGCGGCCGGAAAATTCGAGCCCCACAGGAGGCGGCTGGCGCCGAATTCCTTCACCGCGTGGCCGAAGAACGCCTCGGGCGTCGATTTGCCGAGCATCGATTGTTCGATCGGCCGATGGGTGATCTTCAGATAGACGTTCGGGTAGCGCGACAGCGCGAACAACGGCGCGGCCTTGGCGAAGGGCGGGCCGTCGGCGGCGTCGGCGCGAGCGAAGTGGTCGATGATCACCGGCACGCGCGGAAAGCGCTTGAGCACGGTTTCCAGGTGCGGGATCCCGGGCATGCGCATCTGCATGCAGACCGGGATGCCGTTCTCGTCGGCATATCGCCAGGCGGGAAAGGCGGACTCTTCGGCGAAGAACGTCTCCTGCTCGGCATGGGTGGAGCCGGAGGTAAAGATGCGCATGCCGACAAAGCCCTTGCGCAGCAGCTCCTTCATCTTCGGCACGGCGTCGCCTGCGTTCACGTCAATGGAAAACACGCCGACGAAGCGCTCCGGGTGCGCGGCCACCGAGTCCGCCACGTAGGAATTGTCGAAGCCGTAGGCGGAAGAGGCCTGCACCAGGATCGACCTGTCGATGCCGGCGGCCGCTGCGGCCTTCACCATGTCCGGATAGTCGAGCGGGTGCTCGGCCGACCAGTCGGATTGCTTGCCGAACAGCGGTTTCAGCGGATAGCGCCGGGTGTCGGTGGCGATGACGTGGCAGTGGGAGTCGATGAGCATGCGTGATGTCATGGCCGGGCTTGTCCCGGTCATCTCGGTTCGGAGCACTGAATCGGTGATGACGGAGCGTAGACCACTGGCTCACTGCCTCACCGGCGGGGTGGCCGCGAATTTCGAGCCGCGCACGCACATGCGGCCGCGCGGGTCCTGCCACAGCTTCTCGGTCGCGTGCAAATGGCCGAGCGCGCGCGCCACGGTGCGGAAATCGTATTCGGCAAAGCGATCGGCGATGTCCGTGTAGTAGGCGGGTTCCTGCTCGATCATCGCCAGAATCTTTTCCGCGAGCGCCCGCACTGCGGCCTCGTCGCCGGCGCGACCCGCCCGGTCCTTCTTGCCCTTCAGATAATCGTCGATCTTGGCCGTATCGGCGTAGGCGTAGGTGATGCGCTCGTAGTGCTCCTTTGGAATGTCGTCCGGGATGGTCGCATCGATGCCGACTTTCGTGCCGGTCGGCACCACGCCGGCCTGCTGCGGCAGGCTCGGGTCGAGCGGTTTGGCGCGCGCGTTCGGAATGATGATGATGTCCTTGTCGCCCTGCACGCGGGTGGCGATCGCCCATTCCACGTCCATGGGGTTGTTCACGTCGATGTCGTCGTCGACGACGACGACATGCTTCAAATCCATCACCGAGAGCGCGGCGAGCAGCGCGTTCTTGGCGTCGCCCGGCGACTTCCTGATGGAGATCACCGCGTGCCAAAAGGCGCAGCCGCCAAGCGTGACGTTGATGTCCTTGACGTTGACGTTGGCGATCTTCAGCGCCTGGCGGATGGCGGTGTACCGCGTGGGCGCGGCGAGCCAGGTGTTCTCCCACGGCATATGCAGGTTGTAGTAGATCGCGTCGCGGCGCATCGAAATCGCCTTGATGCGCACGAGCGGATTCCAGTGCAGCCCGCCCATGAGCCGCGTGAACTCGCCGAAGCGGCCTTCCGGCCAGGTCCAGCCGGTCGGCAGAATTTCCGCCTCCAGCACGATCTCGGCGTCGGCAACATACGGCAAGTCGATGGTCTGGCAGGGCGCAAGCTCCACCGGCTCGCCGCGCAGGCCGCCGGCAATCGCCATTTCGTCGACGCCGAGCGGCGCGCGGAACCCGGAACCCGTAATCTCAAACGGGTGCGTGCCGATGGAAATGGAAATCGGCAGCGGCTCCTTGCGTTCATAGGCGCGCTGGGCGAACAGCCGCATGTTGTTGGGCGTGACGATGTCGATGCCGGTGAGCGCCTTCTCCTTGACGATGAAGCGGTAGATGCCGGAGTTCATGCCGAGCTCGGGATCGCGCGCGATCACGACGCCGGCGGTGATCATCGGCCCGCCGTCGTAGATCGAGGACATGGGGATGGGCAGCTTGTAGAGATCGACGTCGTCGCCCACAAGGGTGACTTCACGGGTGGGCGAGGTCTTGACGTGCTTGGGCGGAATGGGCTTGGCGATGGCGGCGCTCAGTTTCTGCTCGATCTCGCCGAAGCTTTGGCAGCCGAGCGCCATGGTGGCGCGTTCCTTGGAGCGGATGATGCCGGACACCACCGGCATGTCGTAGCCGATCACATTGTGGAAACAGAGCGCGGTCTTGGCCTGATCCACGAGGGTGGCGATGTGGCGGATGTCGACCGGCTGATGCAGGTCGACAAGCTCGCCGGCCTGGCGCAGCCGGTCAAGAAACTGGCGGAAGTTTTCCTTCATTTTCTCCGTCTCCGCGCGGGAGCGAGTTACCCTAATGGTCGGCCGGACTGACAGCAACACGTTTCCATTATCGCCGGGCTTGTCCCGGCGCTCTCGCTTCAGTAGGCACCGTGCCATATGAATCGAGTCGGCCGGGACAAGCCCGGCCGTGACCGCGAGACGGTTGTCGCGGGCAATGACAACCGCAATCGTGGTGCGCTATGCAAGCCGATGCGGAACGTCGGGAGAATTTCAGTGGCCGCAAATACAATGAAAGCGTTGGTGCTGCGCAAGCACGGCACGCTCGACAACCTCGAGGTGGTCCACGATTATCCGATGCCAAAGGCCGTCGAGGGGCATGTGGTCATCCGCGTGCGGGCCTCGTCGTTCAACTACCACGACGTGTTCACGGTACGCGGCATGCCGGGCATCAAGGTGCCGCTGCCGGTGATCATCGGCCTCGACATGGCGGGCGAGATCGTCGAGCTCGGTTCGGGGGTGACGGGGTGGAACGCGGGCGACCGCGTGCTGGTCAATCCGGTCAACAAGAGGAAGGGCCTGATGGGCGAGATGCTCGACGGCGGCATGGCGGAGTATTGCTTGGTTGGCGCCGACCAGCTCGTGCGCATGCCGGACGGCGTCACCTTCGAGCAGGCGGCGGCGCTGCCGGTGGCCTACGGCACGGCGCATCGCATGCTGATCACGCACAAGACGGTGCAGAAGGGCGAGCGCGTGCTGGTGCTCGGCGCAAGCGGCGGCGTGGGCACGGGATGCGTGATGCTGGCGAAAATGCTGGGCGCCGAGGTGATCGCCTGCGCGTCAAGCGAGGAGAAGCTGCGGCGACTGAAGGAGCTCGGCGCCGACGAGGTGGTGGACTACAGCAAAACTGACTGGTCGAAATGGGCGATCGAGAAATATGGCAAGCCGCAGCGGCGCTCCTACGAGGGGGGCGTCGACGTGGTGATCAATTACACCGGCGGCGACACCTGGCTGCCCTCGCTGCGTTGCCTCAAGCGCGGCGGCAAGCTCTTGGTCTGCGGCGCGACAGCGGGATACGACCCGAAGGAGGACCTGCGCTACGTCTGGAGCTTCGAGCTGAAGATCATCGGCTCGAACAGTTTTTACGACGACGATCTGGCGGCGCTTATGAGGTTGATCGCGGAGCGCAAAATCGCGCCGGTGATCGACAAGGTGCTGCCGCTCGAGCAGGCGCGCGAAGGCCTGCGGCTGATCCAGGACCGCGAAGTCTTCGGCAAGGTGGTGGTGGTGCCGTGAAATGCAGCGCCGTCATCCCGAGGTGCGGGGCAGCAAGCGAGCCTCGAAGGATGTACGGCGCGGCGCCCGTCGAGGCTCGGCGACTTCGTCGCCTTGCACCTCAGGGTGACGGCCAGAGTCGATAGGAGAATGAATGGTCGATCAACTCACGCTTGAGCAGATCCGGGAGATCGTTACGCGGGCGCCGTATCACAAGTGGCTCGGGCTCGAAGTCATCGCCGTGCACGACGACGGCATCGAGCTCAAAGCGAAGTGGCGCGAGGAATGGGTGGTGAATGTGGAGCGGCGCTATACGCACGGCGGCATTCTTGCGGCGCTGGTCGACCTGGGCGCGGATTGGGCGATGATCCGGAAGACCGGGCGCGGCGTGCCTACCATCGACATGCGGGTCGATTACCACGCAGTGGCGCTGCCGGGCGATTTGACGATCAAGGGCAAAATCGTGCGCATGGGCAGCCAGTTCTCCTGCGCCGAGGCGGCAGTCTACGACGCACAAGGCAAGCTGCTTGCGAGCGGGCGGGGCACCTACCTCACCGCACCGCCGCCGCAGAAAGGATGAGTCCGGCTGCGGGTCGTCACCCTGAAGTGCGAAGCAAGCGAGCCTTGAAGGGTGACGGGGATATCGACGGATCGAGACCGGGTTTGGCGATGGCTCATTTCCAGAACCTTGGCGATTTGGTCGTTCGGTCTCGCGACCTGTCCAAGATCGCAATCGTCGATCTGGGCGGACGACAGGTGCCGCGCGAATTTACCTTCCTCGAGCTGGATGCCATGAGTATGGCTGTCGCGCGCGCGCTGAGCAAACGCGGACTTGCGCGCGGCGATCGAGTGGCGATCCTTTCGGCAAACCGCGCCGAATATCTTGCCGCCTACTACGGCATCATGCGCGCTGGACTGGTGGCGGTGCCCGTCAACTACCGATTTCCACGCACGACCATCCATTTCATTCTCGACGACTGCGGCGCGAAGCTGGTGTTCTGCGATCCTCGGCGGCGCGACGATTGCCCGGAGATGCCGGTGGTGGTCTTCGGCGCCGAGGGATCCGAGAGTTTTGACGCGTTCCTTGAGCCGGGCGAATTCAAGAGCGTGGTTGCAGCGCCCAACGAGCCGGCCATGTTTCTTTACACCTCCGGCTCGACCGGGCCGCCCAAGGGCGTCGTGCTGTCGCACCAAAGCCACATCTGGGTGGTGGAGACGCGGCTTGGCGGCCAGGATTTGTCGAACGAACGCTACCTCATCGCGGCGCCGCTCTATCACATGAATGCGCTGGCGCTGGCCAAGCTGGCCTGCGCCGCGCATGCGAGCATCGTGCTGCTGCCGCAGTTTTCCGCACGCGATTACATCGAGGCGATCGGTTACTATCGCGTCACCACGCTTACTGCGGTCCCGCCGATGATGGCGATGATGCTGCGCGAGACGGATCTGCTCGCGCGCACCGACCTGTCGAGCGTGAGGTCGGTGCGCATGGGCTCAGCGCCGGTGAGCGCCAGTCTCATGGCAAACCTGCGCCGCGCGCTGCCGCAGGCGACGATCATCAATGCCTACGGCACGACCGAAGCGGGTCCGGTGGTGTTCGGGCCGCATCCGAACGGCCTGCCGCAGCCGGAGCTGTCGGTCGGCTATCCGCATCCCAAGGTGCAATTGCGCCTCGTGGACGGTGAGAACCGCAACGCAGTGCAGGGCGTGCTGGAAATGAAGTGCCCGGCGCTGATGATCGGCTACCACAACCGTCCCGATGTGCCGCCGCCGTTCACCGCGGACGGGTTCTACATCACCGGCGACGTGTTCCGGCGCGACGAGAACGGGTTCCATTACTTCATCGGACGCACCGACGACATGTTCGTCTCGGGCGGTGAGAATATCTATCCTGCGGAGGTGGAGCGCATGCTTGAGCGCCATCCCGCCGTGGCGCAGGCGATCGTGGTTCCGATCGACGACGAGATCAAGGGGCAGAAGCCGGTGGCGTTCGTGATAGCAAAGCCCGGCCGCGCGCCGAGCGAGGATGAGATCAAGCAGTTTGCGCTGAACAACGCTCCAGCCTATCAACACCCGCGCTTTGTGTGGTTCGTCGACGAATTCCCGCTCGCTTCCACCAACAAGGTCGACCGCGCCGCGCTCAGGCAGATGGCGGAGGCAAAACTGAAGCGGGCCTGAGCAGCGATCCTTGTCCTGACGGGCTGCGGAAGCGTTTGGCCGCAACTCCTTTCGTTTCGCCGGGCGTGCGCGCGGCACCACCCGCCCCCTCACCCTCGTCGCGCGAAGGCGATTTTCGCTGCCGGCGACAAGCCAATTGCACTCGCGCCTGTGCGCACACCCACCGGGTGAGGGCGAGGCGATGGATGCGCCGTCGAACGTTGCGGTCCGCTTCGCCACCTCATGCCAAGGAAACTAACCCGCCTTGAAGTTGGCGCGCTCCATGATCGGCACCCAGCGCCGGATCTCGTCGGCGACCATTTTGGTTGCGGCTTCGGGTCCCACGTCGAGGATCGGCTCGAAGCCGGAGGTGATCATTGGCTGCTGGAACGCTTCGTCCTTCATGGCGGCGAGCGTCGCCTTCGCGATGCGATCGATGATGGGCTTCGGGACGCCGGCCGGCGCAAACAGGCCGTTGAAGTTCACCGCCACCATGCCGGGCAGGCCGGCTTCGATCGCGGTGGGGATGTCGGGCGCGACCCTCAGGCGTTTTTCCGACGTAACCGCGAGGATGCGCACCTTGCCGGTGCGGTGAAGCTGCAAGAGCGGGCCGCCCACGTTCGGTGTCATCATCGGGATGATGCCGCCGGCGAGGTCCTTGATTCCGGGCGCGGCGCCGCGATAGGGCACGTGCGTGATGTCTTTGACGCCGATCAGTTGCTTGAACAGCTCGCCGGCGAGGTTGGTCATGGTGCCGACGCCGGCTGAACCGTACGAAAGCTTGCCGGGATTGGCTTTTGCGTAAGCGATGAGCTCCGCAAGCGTCTTAACAGGCACGGACTCGTGCACCACGATGGAGTTCGGCGCATAGCACATGATGGCGACGGCGGCGAAATCCTTGAGCGGATCGTAGGGCGGCGGCTTGGCGATGGAGGGGATCAGCACCTGGGTGCTGGTGTTGCCGAACAGGAACGTGTGGCCGTCGGGCGCACTGCGCGCAACTTCGGTGGCGCCGATCACGCCGCCGGCGCCGCCCTTGTTCTCCACCACAATGGTGCCGAAGAGCGGCTTCATGCGCTCGGCCCAGAGACGGCCGACCACGTCGGTGGCGCCGCCGGGCGAGAAGGGGACCACGAGACGGATGTTGCGCTCCGGGTAGGCGAGGGCAGGGATTGCGGGGATTGCGCCTGCGGCGAGGGCGCCGGTCACAAATTCTCGGCGATTCATGGGATTTGGTTCCAGTTGGCAGGATGGCTTAGCTTCTAGCAGATTTGGCGGAGCGGTGGAATGCGGACCGTGACAAGAGAAGCACCGGCCGAAGACGTCGCGCGGCGCTTGCCGCGCGAAGGTGAAATCTTTCTCGATCATGTCGGTCACTTCGTGCGCGATGCGCAGGCGGCGGCCAAGGCGCTCAATCGCGCGGGCTTCTTTGCAACGCCGGTGTCGGCTCAGGTCGATCCGCAAGGGCAGCCCACCGGTACCGGGAACATCACGGCGATGTTCGAACGCGGTTATGTGGAGGTGCTGTTCAGGACGGCGGACACCGCGCTCGGTCGCGAGTTCGACGCAGCAATGTCGCAATATGCGGGATTGCACCTGCTGGCGTTCTCGGTGACCGATGTGGAGCGCGCGCACGCGCGGCTCGCTGCATCCGGGTTCCGGATGCGGCCGCTGGCGCAGTTCCAGCGCCCGGTGGAGACCGAGGCCGGTGCGGGGGTCGCCGCGTTCTCGGTGGCGCGGGTGGAGCGCGGCGAGATGGCAGAGGGGCGGGTGCAAATCCTTGCGCATCGCACCGAGGATACGGTTTGGCAAACGCGATGGCTGACGCATCCGAACGGCGCCGTGGCGCTGTCGGACGTTGCGATCGCGGTGGCCGAGGTCGAGGAAGCGGCGCAGCGTTTCGCCCGCTTCACGGGACGTCGCGCGGTTCACACGCGGTTCGGGCAGGCGGTAGCGACCAACCGGGGCGCAGTGCAACTCATGTCTCCGGAATTCTTCTATGAGCTGCTGCCGGAGGTGACGATCCCGCGCTTGCCGTTCATCGGCGCCTACGCCATCGTCGTGCGCTCGGTAAGACGGGCGGAGGAGGTCTTGCGTCAGGGCGGCTTGGCCGCGCGGCGGGCCGGCGCGGCGCTGGCAGCGCGCTTTCCCGAAGAGCTTGGCGTCGGTGCCTGGCTGTTCGTCGAGCGGGCCGCGGACCTGCCCTGGCGCGGCTGAAGGCGTCCGGCTATGGATGCGGTGGGAGACGTTCCTTGACCGCGCCGCTGCCGTCGCAAACTTCCTGGCCGGACCAGTTGTTCGAGGTCCTGAAAACCTCGCACATCCGCCAGGTCGCCTACGTGCCTGACGCCGGCCACGCGCGGTTGATCGAGCGCTGCAGGGCCGATCCGGACATCCGCGACATCGCCCTGACCACGGAGGAGGAGGGCGTGGCGCTCGCCGCCGGCGCGTGGCTCGGCGGCCAGCGCGCGGCGCTGTTGATGCAGTCGAGCGGCGTCGGCAACTGCGTCAACATGCTGTCGCTGATCCGAACCTGCCGCTTTCCGCTGTTGATGCTCGTGACCATGCGCGGGGAGTGGGAGGAGTTCAACCCGTGGCAGGTGCCGATGGGCTCGATCGTCGAGCCGGTGCTCAAACTCTGCGACACGCAAATCATGCGGGTCGAAGCGCCCGAGCAAGCGGCGGACATCGCGCGGGCCGCCGTGCAGACGGCGTTCGGGCAGGATCGCGCCGTGGCGGTGGTCCTGTCGCAGAGGCTGATCGGGCGAAAGGTGTGGTGATGCTCGAGCGCCGCACCGCCATGGCCGCGCTGCTCGCCAACCGGCCGAAGAATTTGTTCGTCGTGCCGGGACTTGGTTCGACCACCTGGGACCTTGCCGCGGCGGGCGACGACGAGCGCAACTTTTATCTTTGGGGCGCCATGGGCGGCGCGGCGATGATCGGGCTGGGGTTTGCGCTCGCGCGGCCGGACCTGCGCATTGCCGTGATCACCGGCGACGGCGAAATGCTCATGGGCCTGGGCAGCCTCGCCACGATCGGCGTGCAGCGGCCCGGCAATCTCGCGATCATCGTGTTCGACAACCGCATGTATGGAGAGACCGGCAAGCAGGCGAGCCACACCGGCAACGGCGTCGATCTCTTGGCGGTGGCGCGCGGATGCGGCATCGAGCGCGCGTTGGATGTGCGGGACGAGGAGGGCCTGCAGGCGCTTGCCGGCTTATTGGGAAAATCCAACCGCACGCTGTTCGCGCGCGTGCTGATTTCACCCGATGACCCGCCGCGTGTGCTGCCGGAAAAGGACGGCGTCGCGCTGAAAGAGCGCGTGCGGCGCGCGGCGACAGCGATAGGTTAGCCCTAGTTTCCGGAATCGAGATGCGCGTGGCCGCGCGGCAGGCGCGGATCCTCGCTGAACACCAGGGATTTGATGGTCACAGGCACGGTGTTCGACGGCAGGCGGATGCGGCCGAGGTCGATGTAGTCGAAGTCCAGGAGAGTTAGCCCGTCGAGCACGAGGATTTCGCTCTCGATGTGCAATTCCTCGCGCAGCACCGCGCCGAGCGTGTGCGCCACGTCGCCGTCGAGCATGATGTAAAGCGGCAGGCGATAGGCCAACGTATTGGGGATCGCGCGCGCGATGCCCTGGGCGAAGGCAAAAATCCGCTCGTGCGAGGGCGGCCCTTGCCAACGGAACGCCAGCGCCATTTCGCCCGCGCCGTCGGCGACGTCGAAGGCGGTAAGGTGCGCGCGGATGGCGGCGGCAAGTTTTGCCGGATCGATCGTATCCTCGAACACGAATGGCGGCTGCAACACTTGCAGATTGCGCCGCGGCAGCAACTTGCCGGGATTGGAAATGTAGCAGGTGTTGCCGGAGAGCTGGACGCTGTATTCGGAGGCGCCGAGCGCTGTGGCGCGGATGCATTCGCCGGCGGGCAGCAGCGGCCAGGGCAGCGCGCCTTGGTCGAGGCGGCGGCGCAACGCGCGGCCAAGCCGCAGACCCAGGTCGCCGAAATCGCGCTGCTCGCGCTGGTAGACGTATTCGGCCACGCCCCCCGAGCACATGATGCCGTCGATGCGGTCAAAATCGATCGGCTCGGTCAAGAAGAGCTGCGCGATCTCCGGTGGAAGCGGGCGCACGACGATGCCGGCCACGAGCGCGTCGGCCATGACCTCGGCCACGCGGTCGAGGTCGGCGGCCTGCACGCGGTCGCCCTTGCACCAGTTGAATCCGGCGCGCGCCGCATGATGACGGCCCGCCGGATCGAGGCGCACGATCTCGCCATGCGCGTCCACCACCTGAAGGCGGCCGCCGATGTGGATGGCGGCGGTGGCGATCACACGGCCGTTTTCGACCACAGCAAGCTTCGTCGTGCCGCCGCCGATGTCGATGTTGAGCAGGCGTCGGCTCTGATCGCTGGAGACGCGCGCGGCGCCGGAGCCGTAGGCGGCGAGCATGGCCTCCATGTGATGTCCGGCGCTGGCGGTGACGAGATCGCCGCCCTGTTTGGCGATCACCTCCGCGATCGCCTGCGCGTTCTCGCGCCGCAGCGCCTCGCCGGTCAGAATGACCACGCCGGTGTCGATGTCCGCGGGTTGCAGTCGCGCGGCGGCATAAGCATCGTCGATGATGGCGCCGAGCGCGGCACCGTCGATCCGTTCTTCGCTGCGGTAGGGAGTGAGCGAGACCGGCGAGCGATGCAGCGTCTCGCGCTCGGTCACGTAATAGCGGCTGGTCAGCTCCTCACCGAAGCGGCGCAGATGCACGCGCGAAAAAATCACTTGCGTGCCGGCGGAGCCGACGTCGATGCCGACGCTCGTGAGCGACACGTGGTCGGCCTGCCACAGCGGGTTCTCTTCCGGCGACAGGTCGACGAGATTGTCGTGATCGTGGTCGGCGTCGCCGTCGTGGACGTGGCCGAGGTCGGCCCCGAAGGCGTGGTCGGCAAGCGAATGGGTTGGCTTTGCGTCCTTGGCCTTGCGGTCTTCATCGTCCATCAGGACGGCTCCGCTATGTCCCGGATGCGCTGCAGCGAGAAGCGGTGCACCGCTGATCCGGGGCCGTGTCAGATTCAGACTTCGTCATGATCCTGGGTCGGCAGCGCACCGCTTCGCTGCGCTCGTGCCGCGCTGCGTTCGGGGCAAGTTTATGAGTTACCGATAAATGCATTACCGCCCACCTTGGTAGAACGATTTGGCCTCGGCGGTAAACGCGCGGCGCTCGGCATCGTTGAAATAGAACATGTGACCGCCGCTGTAGAGCTTAAGCAGGACGCGGTCGGGCGCGGCAGGCGGTCGGATATAATCCAAAAGATAGCGGCTGACCCCGTAAGGCGTCACCAGATCGCTGCGGCCGTGCACCACCAGCAGCCGAAACGACGGGTTGACCGCAAGCAGCGTGCGAAGATCCTCGCTCACGCCGGGGCGCTCGCCGCGACCGCCCCAGTCCCAGCCACCTTCGCGGTTAAGCAGGATGTAGGTGATCTCGGTCCTAAACCCGAGCTCGTTGCGGGCATAGCCGACAAACACGCTTGAGAGCGCCCTGAAAAACCCGTCGAGCATCGGATCGCTGGATGGCCGAACCGGGCTATCGCGGTAGGCGTCGGGGACGGAAAAGCTCAAGTCGTAGCTGCTGGTCTGAATCCCCTGCCGCCGCAGATGCTCGAGGTAGGCACCGCGGATGTATCCGCGCGAGGCGGCAACCGTTTCCACCGGCAGTCCGGTCATGCCGGCGATTTTTTCGTAGAACGCGCGCGCCCGCTCGCCGAACGGCGGTGGTCCGGCGAGGGTCGGCAGATATTCCGCCAGGGCGAAGCGCTCCGCCTCGGCGAGTGCCTCGGGTGTAAACTTCTTTGTGCGCTCCAGCTCGGTGGCGACAATGGTGGGAAAGATCAGTGCGGCCTTGAGCGGATCACGGTCGGGACGCGCCCACTGAAACGAGGTCTCGAGCATCGGCGATACCATGACGATGCCGGCGACGATGATGCCGTGGTCGTCATGCAACACGCGGGCGACCTTTGCCGCACGAAACCCGCCATAGCTTTCGCCGAGCAGATATTTGGGTGAGGCGGTGCGTGCGTTCCGCGCAACGTAAAGTGCGATGACCTTGGCGACGCTGGCGGCGTCGCTCTGCACGCTGCGGAAGGCGGCGGCGCCATCGGGTCGGGCCGGACGACTCCAGCCGGTGCCAACCGGATCAATCAACACCAGATCCGTGAAGGCGAGCCAGGTCTCGGGATTGTCGCGCAGCTTCGCGGTCGTACCGTCGCGTCCGTCGCGACCAAAGTCGGCGATGCGGGGGCCAACGAGGCCGAGGTGAAGATAGGCGGACGCCGCGCCAGGGCCGCCGTTGAAGGCGAATGTGATGGGCCGGTTGTCACCGCCATGCTTGGCCACGTAGGCGGTGTAGAACACCGCGGCAATGCGGTTGCCGAACTGGTTGTGGAGCGACAGCGTGCCGGCGGTGACGACGTAGGGGAAGGGACGACCGTCGATCGTGATCTGCTTTTCACTGACGGCGTCTGCCGGCAGCAGCTGCAACACGCTCTGGCTTTCGCCTTCGCCAAGCGAAGGCGCGGCGGTCTCCGCGCGGTCCTGGGCGCGGCGCGGAGAGTCGCGGCGATCCTGGCGGAACTCGAAGCGGTCCCAGCGGTCCGGACGCGGCCATCGCTCCTGGACCGACGCGGGGGCGACACCGATCGCGAGCGCAAGCGCGATCAGGCCGTACAAAGCGAACAGGCGGCCACGCATCAATTGCTCCTGACCGTCGCCTAGGCGAGGTCGACAGAGCCGTCGATCACCAGCGACAGGTCAATCCCGCCGACGGAAAGTGTCATTTTTGCGGGCAGCTTTTCGTCGCCTTTTAGTCGGCCAGCGGCCACGGCGTCGCGCACCGCCTTCTCGATCTCGCGCTGCGCGGTTACTCCCACTTTCTTCAGGAATTTTCGCACGCTGGTATTCAGAGCCTCTTCATCCATGACCGGGTTCCTTAGCCGTAAATGTGCGCGAAGCAGCATTGTCGGCGCATCGCGACTCACAGGCGCGTGAGCGCCCTGTCGGCGCCGCGCGCGGACCGTATAATAACGCCGGGAAAACCGATAGAGAGAGGCGATGGCGAGCTACACGCTCAGGATCAACGGCGTCCCGCGGCATGTGGCCTTTGCCGACCCGGACCAGCCGCTGCTCTACGTGCTGCGCAGCTTCGGCCTGACCGCGACAAAGTACGGTTGCGGCGTCGGACAGTGCGGGGCCTGCATGGTTCTGGTCGGCCGTCAGGCGGTGCCCTCTTGCGTCACCTCGATCTCGAGTCTCAGGGGCAAATCCATCACCACCCTCGAAGGACTGGCGAAGAACGGAAAGCCGCATCCGGTGCAGGCCGCCTTCATCAAGGAGCAGGTGCCGCAGTGCGGCTATTGCACGAGCGGAATTATCATGAGCGCGGTGGCGCTGCTCGCGGAGAAGCGCAAGCCGACCGAGGCGGACGTGCGCAGGGCGCTCGACCGCAACCTCTGCCGTTGCGGCACCCACGTGCGGGTGATCCGGGCGGTGATGGCCGCGGCCGGACGGAGGGCGTGACATGGGCGCGCCGATGAGAAATTTGCGCCTCTCGCGCCGCGCTTTCGTGAAGGGAGGCGCGCTGACGGTCGCCTTCATGCTGAGCGGGTCGCGAAGGACGGCGTCGGCGCAAGGCACGGCGCGGGCGCGCGTGCTCGACCCGCAGCAGGTCGACGCCTTCCTGTCCGTGAATGGCGATGGGACGGTCACGATTTTTTCCGGGAAGGTCGATCTGGGGCAGGGGCTGCGCGTCGCCTACCGGCAGATTGTGGCCGAGGAGCTCGGTATCGGCATCGACAAGATCAATTTGATTGAAGGCGATACGGCGCTCACGCCGAACCAGGGAAGGACGTCCGGCTCAAACGGAATTCAACGCGGCGGCGTGCAGCTTCGCCAGGCGGCGGCGACCGCGCGCAACGCGCTGTTCAATCTTGCGGCCGAGAAGCTCGACGTCAAAGCCGACGAGCTTGATCTGGCGGATGGCGTGTTCACAGCGCGCGGCGGCAAGAGCATCACTTTCGCCAAGCTGGTCGGCGGCCGGCGCTTCGATCTCAAGGTCGATCCCAAGGCGCCGCTCAAGGATCCCGCCAATTACGCCATCGTCGGCAAACCGCTGCCGCGACCCGACGTGCCGGCAAAATGCCTCGGCCGGCACGTCTACATGCACGACTTCTACCTGCCAGGCATGCTGCATGCGCGGGTGATCCGGCCGCCGGCGGTCGGCGCGAAACTCGAGTCGGTGGACGAGTCCTCGCTGAACGAGGTTCCCGGCGCGAAGCTCGTGCGGTTGAAGGATTTTTTGGCCGTGGTGGCGCACGACGAATGGACCGCGGTACGCGGCGCGCGGGCGCTGAAGGCGCAATGGAGTGCGGGCTCCGGTTTGCCGCCGCAGGAGAAGCTGATCGAGCTCTTGCGCAGCGATCCCAACATCAGCGACGAGACGCTGGTAAACAAAGGCTCGCCGGTGACGACAAAGCCGGACGGCGCAAAATCGCTGAAGGCCAGCTATTTCTGGTCCATGCAGAGCCATGCGTCGCTCGGGCCGTCCTGCGCGGCCGCCTACGTCAGGGGCGACATGGCGACGATCTGGACCGCGTCGCAAGGCACGCACGGAAACCAGACGAGCTTTGCGCGCTTCCTCGGCCTGCCGAAGGACAAGGTGCGGCTGATCTATTTCGAGGGGTCCGGCTGCTACGGCATGAATGGACACGAGGATGCGGCGGCGGACGCCGCGATCATCTCGCGCGCCGTGGGCCGGCCGGTGCGCGTGCAATGGTCACGCGAGGACGAGCTCGGCTGGGACCCGAAGGGCCCGCCGCAGCTGATCGACATTGCCGGCAGCATGGCTCCGGATGGACGGCTGCTCGATTGGAAAACCGAAATGTGGCTGCCGGAGCGCACCAAGGGGCTGCCATACATTCCGCTGCTTGGACCGCAGGCCGCGGGGCTCGATGACGTCGCGGGGATCAATGCGGGGCTGATTTGGCAGAACGGCGATCCGCCCTATGCCGCGGAGCACATCGAGGTGATTGCGCATTGGCTGAAGTGGGCGCCGCTCAGGCCGGCGCCGCTGCGCTCGCCCGGCAAGCCGGCGAATTGCTATGCGGTGGAGAGTTTTGTCGACGAACTGGCCGCGGCCGCGGGGCTCGATCCGGTGGAAGTCAGGCTGCGCGGGCTAAACGATCCGCGCGCGATCGAGGTGCTCAAGCGCGTGGCGGCGATGATGAAATGGCAGAGGCGTCCCTCACCCGGGCCGGACAAGGGCGCGGCGGTGGGGCGCGGCCGCGGCATCGCGTTCTCGCACTACAAGCACAGCGAGACCTATGTGGCGATGGGTATGGAGGTGGCGGTGGAGCGCGCAAGCGGCAAGATCGGGATCGAAACCGTGTATTGCGCGCACGACTGCGGGCAGATCATCAACCCAGACACGGTGCGGGCGCAGGTGGAAGGTTGCATCCTGCAGACCATCAGCCGCGCGCTGATGGAGGAGGTGAAGTTCGACCGCGAGCGCGTCACCAGTGTCGATTGGGCAAGCTATCCGATCCTCCGCTTCTCGGATGTGCCGCGGATCGAGATCGAGCTGATCGATCGGCCAAAGGAAAAACCGGTCGGAGCCGGCGAAGCGGCCTGCACGGCGGTCGGCGCGGCGCTCGCCAACGCTGTGTTCGACGCAACCGGCGCCCGCCTGCGTACCGTGCCGTTTACGCCAGAGCGGGTGAAAGCGGCGCTCGAGGCGCAGGCGAACTGAGCGGCAGGGCGAACCTGCGCGTGCGGGCGGCTATTTCACCGCGCTGCTGATGGCCGCGAGCAGGGCGGCCGGGTCGTCAAGTTTGTCCCGCACCTCGGCTCGTTTCCCGAGTGCGGCCATCGCGCGCTGGCGCTTGACGGTGGCCTCGACCATCTGCGGGTCAAGCCCCAGTTCGCGCAAGGTCGCGGCGACTTCCTCCATTTCGGCAGCGCGGCGTTCGCCGTGGCGCACCATGCGCTCGAGGTTGTAGGCCACGATCTCGTTCCAATCGAGCGTGGGATAATTGTTGCGCAGCGATTCCGCCACTTTCTGCACGACACCGGCGCGCTGGGCGGCGACAAAGCACTCATATGTCAACGCCTCGATGCCCTTGATCATCACGCTGCGCACCATCTTGATGGCGGCGGCGGCGCCAGTCTTAGGACCGGCAAACTCGGTCTGCATGGCGAGCGCCTGCAGGATCGGCATGGCCGCCTCAACATGCGGGCCCGCGAGCAGCATCGGCGATTTGTGCCGTGCCGGATGAATCGGCGCGAGAATGGCGACGTCGATGTAGCGCGCGCGGTCGGCGAGCAGTTTTTCGGTGGCCTGCTTGCGGCCCGGCGAGACCGAATTGACGTCGAGGTAGTAGGGATTGCCGGTGAGATGCGGTGCCACAGATTGTGCGGCTTCGTAGCTCGACGCCGCGGTCACCGCCGAGATCACCACATCAATGTTGCGCACGGCGTCGGCGGCGGACGCCGCCAAGCGCACGCCGATCCGTTCGCCGGCTTCGCGCAGGCGCGCGCCCTCGGGAGCGGGGAACAGGATGTCCCAGGCGGCGATCTGCTCAATGCCTTCCTCGCGCAGGCCGGCGGCCATGGCCTGCCCGGCCTCACCAAACCCGATGAAGGCAAGACGCGGTGTGTTGCGTGTCAGCATCGTTCGCTCCCGGAACCGCGGCAAGCCTATCGCGAATCGCAGGACGATGGGAGATGCGGTGCGCTCATGCGGTGCGGCGTTGCAGGCGCGTGGCGAAGACCTCGCGCCCGATGAGGATCGCGCCGAGGACAAGACCGACGAAATCGGTGACGATGCCGTAAGGCATCCAGTCGGCGGGAATGAACATCAGGAGTCCGGCAACCCCAAAGCCCACCCGCATCGGCATGTTCAGCGGCCGCGTGCAATATCCGGCGAATGCGGCGCTGACCATCCATACGCCGGCGAAGGCGGTGAGCAGCGCCAATACGACGGAGGCGAGGGTGCCTTCCAGCAGCAGCGAGGGTGCGCGCACGAACAGGAACGGGATCACATAGGCGACCCAACCGAAGCGCACCGCGGCCCAGCCGGTCTTCATTGCGTCAGTCTGGGCGAGCGAGGCGGCGGCATAGGCGGCGAGCGCAACCGGCGGCGTGATCATCGACATCATGCCGAAGTACATGACGAACATATGGGCCGCCATGGGCGACACACCGACCTTCACCAGGGCGGGGGCGACCAGCGTGGCGAGCAGCACATAGACGCCAACCGTCGGCATGCCCATGCCGAGAACGATGCATACGACGGCGGACAGCGTGAGCAGCAGGAAAGCGCTCTCGCCGCCGATCTGCACCAGCGCCAGCGTCAACGAGAAACCAAGACCGGAAACGTTGATGACGCCGATGATGAAACCGGCGGCCGCGGTGATCATCAAGAGATCGAGCGTCGCGATGCCGGTGTCGCGCAAGGCCGCAAGGAGGCCGCGCACGGTCAACCGCTTATCGCCGTAACCGAGGGTCGAACCGGTGGCCATCAGGACGGCGGCACCGGCGAGCGCCGAGCGTTCCGCCGACCAGTTGAGCCAGAACAGCCCGACGATCAGCATCGCGAAAGGCAGAAGAAAATGCCAACCGCGTGCGAGCACCGCCGCCACATGGGGAATACGCGACTCTTCCACCCGCGTGATGCCGGCGCGCGCCGCCAGCAAATCGGCCTGCACGAACAGGGCGAAGTAATAGAGCAGCGCCGGCAAGGCGGCGGCGACGACCACTTCGCGGTAGGGGACCTGCAAGAATTCCGCCATCAGGAATGCGGCGGCGCCCATCACCGGCGGCATAAGCTGGCCGCCGGTGGAGGCAACCGCCTCGATCGCGCCGGCAACGTGCGGCGGATATCCGCCCTTGCGCATCAGCGGGATGGTGATGACGCCGGTAGAGGTGACGTTGCTCACCGCGCTGCCGGAGATCATGCCAAACAGGCCGGAAGCGGTGACCGCAATTTTTGCCGAGCCGCCGCGATAGCGGCCCATGACCGCAAGCGAGATGTCAGTGAAGAACGCCGAGCCGCCGGAGGCAAACAAGAGTTGGCCGAAAAAAATGAAGGCAATCACGATGGTGCAGGCCACCAGCACCGGCGTGCCCAACATGCTGCCCGGATCCCAGACAACGTAATAGGCAAGCTGGGTCACCTTCACCGGGCGTCCGGCGAGTTGCCCGGGGATCAGATCGCCGATCAACGCATAGCCAAGGAACACCAGCACCACGATGACCAGCGCCCAGCCGGTCGTGCGGCGCAGGCCCTCCATGACCAGCACGATCACAACAAACGCCGCGAGCAGGCCGTCGAGCGGTCGCGCCGTCACTTCCTCGGACAGTGTGGGGAATCTTACGGCGAGGTAGCCGACGGAAATCAGACTGACGGCGACGAGAACCCAATCGTACCAGGCTACATTCTGCCGCGGCGAGCCGCGGCGGAAGGGCAGGGTGAGATAGACCAGTGCCAGACCGACGCCGAGCATTCCCGCGAGGTACTGCTCGTTGAACAACAAGAGGCCCAGCACATTGCGATAGAACTGCAATGCCCAGGCGATCGAGGCGAGAGTGAGCAGGGCTGCGCCGATGCCGGCCAGCATGCGCGGTATCGCCGGCGTGGGAATTTTCGGAATCGCGACTTCGTCCGTCATGCGAGTGTTCGGCCCTCGGCCGGAATCCATCGGTTAGTACCCTGAACGCGTTGCTCCCGCCCGAACGACAAAGGCGCGACCGGATGCGCAGCCGGCGCATCCATTGTGGTCGCGCCTCAGCGGTTCAAAGCCGACGTGCCATTAGCCGCCCGTCTTCGGCGGCCACTGACCTACCTCCTGGTAGAACTTGACGGCACCCGGGTGGAACTGAACGGGAGCGGTGTTCTTGGCCATGCGCTTGGGATCAAAATCGCGCAGCGCGGGGAAGCTCGCGGCGAGCGCGCTCTTGTTGGCGTGCAGCGCCTTGGTCAGCTTGTACACGACATCATCCGGCACTTTGCTGTTCGCGAGCAAAAGGTAGTCATAGGCGTAAACCATGGTCGGCTCCAAGATGCCCACCAGGCCCTTGCGCGGCTCAAGCTTGGTCGCATAGGCCACCGGGATGAATTTCCGCATGCGGTCCATCGCCTCCTTTGACGGATCGATGGGCAGCACGCGTATGCCGCCGACCTTGGCGTCGGTTTCGGCCACCGCCCCTGCACCAAGCGCGAACATGAACGTGTCGGCCTTGCCTTCGGCAAACTCGTTGGCGCCGCCGACCACGTTCGGCACCGGCACCTTCTGCACGTCGGCATAGGTCAGGCCGCCGTTCGCCAGCGTGCCCTGCACAAGTACGTCAAGCACGCGCTGGCTGACGAAATCGCTCGGCACCCGCTTGCCCTTGAGATCGGCGATGGTCTTGATGGGGGAGTCCTTGCGGACGAACAGCACCGAGTAGAGCGGCGAAAGTATCGCAACGATGCGCACCTCCGGCTGCGGCTTACCCTCGTAAATGACCTTGCCAGTGACCGCATAGTTGGTCTCCAGCTCGTTGGCGAGCCCGAACTCGATTTCCTTGGCATTGACGGCAGGCACGTAAGCGCTCGTGCCACCATAAGGCTGGATGCGCAGGTTCAGTCCGTTGTCGGTGGCGACCTTGGCAATGGCGGCGCCGGCGGAGTAGGTCCAGAATCCCTGCTTTCCGGTCCCTATCCCGTACGTCTGGGCCGCCGCAGGCGAAGCAACCAAGGTCGCTGCCGCCACCAGCGATGCGGCGGCAGTCAAGGCCGTGCGTACTTTGATCATTGGCTTTCCTCCAGTCCTGATATCCCGCCCTGTGCCTCACCAGCCCGCCCCCGGGGCGGCCGGCGCAGGCGTGTGCAGGCATGTTAAGGCATTTGTACCTCGGATTATAGGACGGCCGGCGGACGGGGGTATGGGCGACCATTAGTCACGTCTGCCCACATCGGCGTGGGCAGCGCAGCATTGCCGGCCGTGCGTCGGCCGCTATGGGCCGCGTCCGCTGAAATTCGGCTTTCGCTTCTCAAAGAACGCGCGAATGCCCTCCTGGTAGTCCGCGCTGGCGCCGGCTTTGCGCTGCAGATCGCGCTCGAGGTCGAGCTGGGAGGAAAGGTCGTTGCTCTCGGCGGCATCAAGTGCGTGCTTGATCAATGCGAGGCCAAAAGTCGGAGCCGATGCAAAGTGCGCGCAAAGCCTTTCGGCCTCCGGCATCAACAGCGCGTCGTCTACGGCGCGCCAGATCAGGCCCCATGCCTCTGCCTTCTCGGCAGGCAACGGTTCGGCGAGAAGCGCAAGGCCGCGCGCCCGCGCCTGGCCGACAAGGCGCGGCAAGAACCAGGTGCCGCCGCAATCGGGAATGAGGCCAATCCTTGCGAAAGATTGCACGAAACTTGCCGAGCGCGCGGCCAAGACGATATCGCAGGCAAGCGCAATGTTGCAGCCGGCGCCGGCAGCGGTGCCATTGACGGCCGCGATCACCGGAAAGCGCAACGCGCGCAGCCGGCGAATGAGCGGGTTGTAGTATTGCTCGAGCGCGCCGCCCAAGACCACCTGCTCGCCCGGTTTGGCGAGCCGTTCGTTCAGATCCTGTCCCGCAGAGAAGGCGCGACCTTTTCCAGTGAGAAGCAGAGCGCGGCAACATTCGTCCGCTTCGGCCTCGCTGATCGCTGCGGCTAGGGCGCGGTGCATTTGCTCATTAAACGCATTGAGACGATCAGGGCGGTTTAGCGTCAGCACGCGATAGCCGGCGCGGCGACTGCTGAGAACCGGGGCGTCGTCCATGTCGTCCTCCAGGGCGGCGATCCGCCGCAGAAAAAGCTGATGACTCACAAAGAGTTGATAATCAAACTGCGTCCTGCGGTCCGGGGTGGAACATATATCTCCGGTACGCTATAGGGAATGAACGACAGGGGATCGATCGGCGACCGGTGGGACGCCGCTCGGTTGCCCGAGTGTGGATCAGAGCTTTCGCGCCGCAGTGCGGCCGTGGGCAGACCCATCAATGGGAGGACTATCAATGCTGAAAACGAGAGTTGGTTACGGCGCCACCGTGTCTGCGGTGGCTGTTGCGGCCTTGCTCGCCTTATCCGCGGTGCAGACGGCCGACGCGCAGCAGCGCAAGTCGATCCGTTGGACGACGTCGCCGGTCGGCTCCTACGGCTACACCATTGCCGCACAGATGGCGAAGATGCTCGAAGGGGCCCTCGGCGGCGAATACACCGTCACCGTGCAGCCCTATCAATCGCCGACTGTCGCAATGAAGGCGGTGATGAACGGCGAAGGCGAGATCGCCTACACCGCCGACATCGGCATGACGCAATTTTCCCAGCGCGTTGGCCCGTTCGCAGATTTCAAGCCGCAGAAGCCCGAACTGGTCCACACCTGGTACGCCTACCCGATGGAGTCGATGATGGCGACATCGGCCAAGCACGCGCCGAACTTCAAGTGCTGGAAGGACTTGAGCGGCAAGCCGGTGTTCTTCACCCAGGCGGGGTTCCAGAACTGGCTGAACTGGCAGCGCATCTTCAAGGCGCTCGGCTATGAGTTCAAGCACGTGCAGATCGACGTGAAGTCGAACGCCGACGCGCTGGATCAGGGCTCGATCGTCGCCTCCGCGACCTATACGACCGCCGGACGGTCGCTCGCGCCCTACTGGAAGGAGACCGAGATCCGCACCGAGGTGCGCGTGATCAACCCGTGTCCGGATGAGGAGGCCAAACTGAAAGCCGCCGGCCTCGCAGTGGTCGAGGTGGAGGCGAAGAACGCGTTCAGCAAGCCCGTCGGACCTGCCATACTGAAGGGTGTGCCGATCCTGTTCGGCTACAACGCGCGCATCGATATGCCGGAGGACGTCGTCTACAAGATGGTCAAGGCGTTCTATGACAAACGCGACGAGCTCGTTAAGCTCGACCCGGGTTTCACGCCGCTGGCCAAGGATTTCATCGGCATGCAGGTGCAGGGGATCAATGCCAATCCGCAGATCCCGGTGCATCCGGGCTTGGCCAAGTTCCTGAAGGAACACAAGGCCTGGAACGACAAGTGGAAGGTGGCGACCGGCGCGACCTGATCGCTCTGCCGCGTTCAACACGG
>FWPU01005627.1_pt1 | contig 24307 bp, 19 predicted proteins | sample 2228361 | NCBI WGS metagenome assembly FWPU01 (sample SAMEA103939777, study PRJEB20133) | metagenome | reverse complement strand
GATCTGACTGGCTTTCGGGTGGGGCTGTTTAAAATCTGTCCTTCGGCACCGATGTTAAACAGCCCCACCCGAAAGCCAAATGCCACGGCTAAGCCGGCAAAGATATAGGGAGTAGCTTGAACCAGACTCTCAAAGAAGGGGCTCAGAGCGCGATTGATCTGCAACCAATCCCCTGTTTCTAGAGCGGCTGAAATTTTAGCCGGGTCACCAAAAGCACCAAGGAACAGCGCCCGATAGGTATTCCAAGCCGCTTGGGCACCAACTTTCAAACCATCGGCAAGAGACACTTTCATCGCCGCATACATTTGCTCAGAAGTCAGCGCGGCGATAATCCCTCCTAAAAACAAGCCGGTAAAAATTGCCAAAAAGGTCACCGTCAAGGGACTACGGCGGACTTCCTCTAAAAAAATGGTCAAACCTTTTGGGTTGTGTGTGTCTATCTTTTTCGAATCGTTCATGATCTTTTCCTAGTGGCAGACTTGCTAGGCTTTCACGGCTTCAGGGTGCATCCCGGCCATGTAGAGACCGATCTGCTCTTTGGTTGTTTCGGCGGCGTTGACGGTAGCTACGATGCGGCCACGATACATGACAGCAATCCGATCGGAAAGCTGCATGATCTCATCCAACTCGGTGGAAACCAGCAAAACCGCACAGCCTTCATCGCGCTTTTCGATGAGCCGATGGTGGATATATTCAATTGAACCGACATCCAAACCACGAGTTGGTTGCGAAGCGATCAACAGCTTAATCGGACGTGAAAACTCGCGCGCCACAATCACCTTCTGTTGATTGCCACCGCTCAATGAGCTGAGAGTGGTCAGGATGCTGGGCGTGCGGATGTCAAACTTTTCCACCAATTCTACAGCGTGGGCGATGATTTCAGGCTGCTGTAAGACAATGCCGCGGGCATAAGGAGGCTTATAATATGTGTTCAGGATAAAGTTATCTTTGACGGGGTAGGAAAGCACCAAACCATCTTTCTGGCGGTCTTCGGGGATGTGAGCAGCGCCCATTTCGAAAAATTCCTTTGGGCTAGCGTGGGTCATTGGTTTTCCAAAGACGCGAATCTCACCACTAACCGCATGTTGCATCCCAGTCAGCGCGCGCACCAGTTCGGTTTGTCCGTTGCCCTGCACACCGGCGATCCCCAACACTTCCCCAGCGCGCACCTCGAAAGAGACACCGTTAACGGCAATCAGCTTGCGGGCGTCCAAAACTTTGAGGTCGCGCACTTCCAAAACGACTTCCTGAGGTTCGGCTGGCTTTTTGTCGATGGTCAGCTCGATTTGACGTCCCACCATCATGGAAGCAAGCTTGCTTTGATCGGATTCTTGAGGGGTGGTGGTACCCACCACCTTACCGTTGCGGATCACGGTAATGCGATCGGAAAAGTCCAACACCTCGCGCAGCTTGTGGGTGATGAAGATGATCGACTTGCCGCTGGCTACCAGAGATTTCATGATCTTGAATAGCTCATCCACCTCTTGCGGCGTTAGGACGGCCGTTGGTTCATCGAGAATCAGCATGTTCGCTTCGCGGAAGAGCAGCTTGATAATTTCCACCCTCTGTTGGATGCCTACCGGCAAGTCCTTGATATACGCATAGGGGTCAACTTGCAAGTTGTATTGTTGAGAGATTTTTAGAATACGATTGGCAGCTTTGCGCCGATCCAGAAAGCCTCCCGTGTGCACATATTCATCCCCCAGCATCACGTTATCCACCCCCGTGAAGACCGGCACCAGCATAAAATGTTGGTGCACCATGCCAATTCCACAGGCAATGGCATCGCGCGGTGAGTGAATTTCGACCTTTTGCCCATTGACGCGGATCTCCCCTTCATCGGGTTTATAGAGACCGTATAGAATGTTCATCAGAGTTGTTTTTCCCGCACCATTCTCCCCCAGCAGAGCATGAATTTCACCTTCCCTCAAATCTAAGTCGATATGGTCGTTCGCAAGCACCCCTGGAAAGCGTTTGGTGATCCCATGTAGTTCTAGTATTACACCCATGTACACCTCGTGACAGCGGTTTAATTAGGGTGATTTTATCACAAGTTTTAAGGAAGGCTTCATGTTGGAAGTTACCGCCTTCTCGATAGCCTGTATTTGCGAATCGCTCCGAGTATTTTTTTCATCCATTGGGCAATAGTAGGTTTTGGCTTTGGAGGGGGGGGTTGCGAGCTTTCCTGCCAAGGTTCTAAGTCCAACATCTTTCGCACTACATACGTACCGATCAGCTTCAACGTGGCAACCACGGGGGCAGCCAGAATCAGACCAATCAAACCGATCAAATTGGCAAAGATAATCGCTGCCACCAAGACCGCCGCAGGATGCACACCCAGCGTTTCCCCCATGAAGCGCGGTTGGACGATGTTATCGAACACCTGATCGGTCAAAAAGGCTAAAACCAAAACCAAGATGGAATATTGCAGCGGTTGCAGTCCAAAGTAGTTGCCTGGTTGAAAATAAGTCACCAAAAAAGTGGTAGTCCACAATGCCCAAGGCCCGATGTACGGGACAAGACGTCCTACGCCGGCTAACACGGCGATGCCGATAGCGTAACGCACGCCAAGGATGGTCAGCAAGACAAAGTAAGCCAAAATAGCAAAGGAAATGACGATCAATTGTCCTCGAAAAAAATCGTTCCAGATGCGGCGCATCTCTGCCCCAAAGCGCTCTAAGTCGGCCTGATAACCGGGAATCTCGATATGGATGAATTCATGGCGTACCCGCTTGCCGGCATCCGCAAGCAGAAAGTAAGAGATGATCAAAACAAAAAGCCCCCATAAGAAAGTCGTCGCCGCCGAGGTGGCGATGCTACTGAGTAAACTGCCGGCGCGGCCTAGGAGAGGCTGAACGATCGAAAGCGCTTGGTTGGCAAGCTCGGGTAAATCATACTGTGCAAAGCTGAATTGAAAGGGGCCAAAGACGTAGGTTTGCTGCGAGAGCTGCTCTAGAAATAGCGGAAAGTCTTTGAGACTGTTTTGGATAAAATTGAATAGACTCTGGAGTTGTTGAATCACCGCTAAGCCAGAGAGGGTAACCAGGGCAACGATAAGCAAAAAGAGAAGGATGTAAATGAGGGCAACAGCCGTTTGCCATGGGAGCTTGACGACTTTGGTCAGCCAGGCTGCCACCGGATAAAGCAGGTAGGAGAGCATGAAAGCCAAGATCAACGGTCCCACCAAATGCCGAAATTGAATCACCAACAGGGCGAAAATTGCCACGAAGGAGAGACCAACGATTAGTTTGGTCGTCGCCCCCCATTTTGGCGATCTAGAGGTCTCAGGGTCAGCTAGAGCACTCATGGCGTCTTTCCTCTTTCCGTCGCATCGGGTATTTGCATGTTTCCTTTCCCTTGTTGCCACCAGCGTGGATTCGGCGGCGGCAAGGGAGAACTGCTTGCCAGGGGGAAAGGGTCTAAGTCAAACAAATTGGCGTAGATGTAACGCCCGATCACACGCAAACTGGCAATGGTCGGGGCAGCAAGAAAGATGCCCAGAACCCCTGCCAACAAGGCGCCGCTCACGATCCCCAAAATCACCACAACCGGGGGCAAGTGAACGCTTCGTCCGATGATGCGGGGGATCAAATAATTGAGATCAAATTGCTCGAAGACCAAATGTAAACTGATTACGAGGAGCATGAATGCCCAATTGGGCAGCGGCAACCAGGTCGAACCGCCGAAAAAAGCCAATAAGGAAGCCACAAATAACCAGATGGCATGTCCCAGACTGGGCAGGAATTCCATTATGCCGGCGAAGATTGCCATTGCCAGCGGGAATGGCAAACCCAACCCGAAACAGAAAACTGTAAAAATCAACGTAACGACGCTGGCAAGCGCCAATTGACCGCGAAAAAATGCACCCCAAATTTGGTTAATTTCTTCTCTAAGCTTAGAATAATCTTCCCGATAGAGCGGTGGCACTAATTCTTCGAGCCAGCGATTGAACTTCTGACTGTCTTTGATCAGATAAAAGGTCACTACAGCAACAAAGATCACCCAGACAAACGATGAAAGCACCTCGGTCAGGAACCTGACGGTATTTGCCATGACTTGCTCGATCAAGGCTTGTAACGCTTGGCGCAGAGGCTCAATCAACGTTTCTGGCTTGATCTGCCAGCCCCCGATCACCAGCCGCCGCCCCAGAAAGGTTTCAACACCGGTCGCAAAACGCTGGATGTCACCTCCTAAACCGCTCAATTGTTCAACAAAGGGAGGCACAATTAGGAAGCCCAAGCCTGCTAAAGTCCCCAGTACCAGCAAATAAACGATCAAGATCGCCCCGCCGCGTGGCAGATGCATTGATCGTTGGAGGTATGCCACGAGGGGGGATAAGATGTATGCCAGAATCACCGCTAAGATCAGCGGCGGAAGGACAACGCTAAATCGAAACAGGAGGTAAACCCCCAAAGCTACGGTCATCACACTAACCGTAAACTTGGTTGGTGTTGACCAGCGCGGACGGGGGTGAAGCTCCGTATCCTCCATCAGGAGCAAGCCAACGCAGTCCAATAAACGCTCATCAAGTGCTCAAGCAATGCTCAGCGGTCAAGTCTGCGGGATGATGAGATACTAAGGCAACGAACACGCCCCTCGCTTCTCTATTTCAGAAAGAAGGACAAAATGATCATGATGACAAAAAACGTTCCCGCCAATGTGCCAATCCGCTTGAGGTCTTTTATCACATCCGAGTAATCGGGGTTAAACCCTTTCTCGCTGCTGCGGAGGCCAGACGGAGCGCCTTGAGAAGGGGGGGCAACCGCCACCGGCGTTTGCGGCAGGCTGGTGCGGCTAGCCGTGCTGCGAGAGGAACGTTTGGTTTTCTTACTCATATTCTATACTCCTAAACAGGATTGCTTTAGCCGCCGTTTTGCAAGCGCGCCACGACGACAATGCGTTGATTATCAACCATATAAGGATAACACGAGATGAGCGTGACGATAGGGTCACTTGTCTGAGCCATCACCTCGACGGCAGTCGGTTCGACGACTTGCGTGGAGACTACCACGTAGGTAAAAGAGCGTTGGCTGGTATAGAGTATCACCTGATCGCCTTTCTGGAGTTTGTCGAGGTCGCGAAAGATTTCGCCGAAAATGTCGTTATGCGCCGAAAGGACGATATTGCCCTTTTCGCCAGGGTTGGGCGTGCCAATACTCTGTCCAACCCCTTTTTTGAGCTGTTCCCAACCATCGCCCTGAACCACAGGGGCATCCACTTTGATCGCCGGAATTTGAATGCGAATCGCCTGTTGCGGACTCGGGGTAGGCAAGGGAAGACTGGCAAGTGATTGCACAATTGGGCGCAGGTGTTCAGGGATCTCGGCTTCATTGGGACGCGCGCCACCTAAAGCATTAGGCGGCGTGTGCCCAGAGGGCAGAACCACAGCCATGAGCAAGGGAGTTGGGGTCAGGGTGGGTTGTTCTAAAGCCGCCGCCACTTCGCGATTCAGTTCGCGAATCAGACTGAGACCGTTAAACACCACAAACAGGAAGCCCGCCACCGCCACAATCTCAATAAACAATAGAAATGCATCCAACGCCTTGCGACGGCGCGTGCGAGGATTGACTACACCTTCATCCTCTAAGACGATCTCCTCCACGCTGGAGCGCAACGGTTGCATGGTCATGGCGCTTTCATCAGGCAGAATGGCAATTGTCCGCCCACTGCGTCGGTAGCGCTGTAGACGCTCTAACCGCGCCGTGCGCCGCTTTTCCACCAGCAGCCAACGCAACTCTTCTTCGGTTAAATCCTCTGGATTCTTTTTCCTCGCCACGTTGGCGATTATACCAGAGGGCAATGACTCTTGCTTTTATCCCCTGCCGGCTTTGGCGTCAAAGATGCCGCCCTCGGTCATCCGCCACAGGTCTTGCAGGGCAGTTTCAATTTCTTGTTCGCTGAGGATTCGACCGCTTTCTCGATGATACAACTGACCCTGATGCGCTTTCTCCAGCGCCAACTCGCGCACGGAACGGTTTTGTTCGATGGCTTCTTTCGCTAAGGACGCGGCGACGGAGTAGCCGATCAACGGATTGAGTGCCGTAACGAGGATGGCGTTCTTCTCCAGCCAAGCTGAAGCTTTGGAGCGGTTGGCTTGGATGCCAAGCACACAGCGCTCCCGAAAGACGCTCATGGACTGGATCAGCAGATGCATCATCTCAAAGAGATTATGTCCGATCAACGGCATCATCACGTTCAATTCCAATTGTCCGGCTTGGGCTGCCAGCGCAACGGCGTGATCCAACCCCTGAACGTACATCATCACCATATTGAGCATCTCCGCCATGACGGGGTTGACTTTGCCGGGCATGATGCTTGAACCGGGTTGCACGGCCGGCAAGCGGATTTCATCTAGTCCGGTTGCTGGCCCGGAGGCTAGCAGGCGTAAATCATTGGCAATGCGCGATAAGGTGATGGCAAGCGTGCGCAAAGCAGATGAAAACTCGGCAAAGTCTGCCATGGATTGCATCGACTCGAAGAGATTGTCCGATGGTGACAATTCCCAATGGGTTTGCTGACTTAAGCATTCCACCATGAGGAAACGATATTGAGGGTGGGCGTTCAAACCGCTGCCAACAGCCGTGCCGCCAATCCCTAGGCGATGCAATCCCTGGGCGGCGCGTCGAATCCGCTCTCCATCCCGTTCGATGGCGCGAGCATACGCCCCAAATTCCTGCCCTAGGCGAACTGGCACTGCATCCTGAAGGTGGGTGCGGCCGGATTTCAATACCTTGTCGAATTCCTGCGCCTTCTGACCAAAAGCAGCCGCCAGCGCATTGATCACCCCCAAAAGCTCCTCCAACCTCCATAAACAGCCCAAACGGATGGCAGTGGGGATGGTATCGTTGGTAGATTGTGCCATGTTGACATGGTCATTGGGGTGAACCCGATATTCCCCCAAGGCACCGCCGAGCAGTTGGGTGGCGCGGTTGGCGATCACTTCATTGACATTCATGTTATGGCTGGTGCCTGCCCCAGCCTGAAAAGGGTCGACTACAAAATGTTCCTCCCACTGGCCGTCCATTACCTCTTGGGCGGCTTGTTGAATAACCTTGGCACGTGCTTCATCTAACAACCCCAAGCGGTGATTGACCTTCGCCGCGCAGCCTTTGATCAACGCCATAGACCAGACAAATGCTCGCCACGGTCGGCGGCCGCTAATCGGAAAGTTCAGAATAGCGCGCTGAGTCTGAATGCCATAGAGAGCATGGGCAGGTACCGCTAGCTCGCCCAGCGAATCGCGTTCTAAACGAAACTTGTCCATGATTGTCCTCTGATCAATCAACAAATATCAGCTTGAGTTCAATCTTCCATTGGCAGAGGCTCAAGATAATCCGAAGTCGTGACCCATCTATTTAGAAAAATCGTCTTCGGCAAGGTCATCTTCTGAATACTCATCTTCATCGTAAACATCATATACGGTATCGAAATAGGTGATATATGCCTCTAGCAGACTGATGGAGGCCGCATTCAGCCGAAAGTCGGGAATCTCAAAAGTAACCTCACCTGTTTTCGGATTTGGTAGCCGCTCAATCACCCCGAAGTGTAGCAAAGGAAGCAGGACGATATGATAGATAGTTAAACCCAAGCCAAATTTAAACAAAGATGCTTGTTCGGGCGAATCGATAAGCAATTCACCTTCTTTTTCGATGGGTTCTACAAGGTAGGAGAAGGAGATGTCTTTTTTAGGATTCGACTTTGCCAACCGTTCCAAAAGGACACGAGTTGCCGTCTCATTGACGCCTTGCAGAAGCGGTTCATATGATGGGTCGATAGCTACCAAGGATTGATCGGCTATAATCCACCATGTCAGAAAGAGATACCAAACTTGTGCCGCCGGCGGAGCATTCAAAAAATTTTTCCCTAACGAAGTAAGCTCAACCTTCTCTTCAGCACCACCGCTGACTAATTCACCAGAAGTGATCAAGAGGTCACAAAAGTTCACACTGAAAGCCTGTTCTTGAGTCTGAAGTGACTCAAGGGCTTCTTGGACTTCGTCGGTCATCTCGTTATGCCGAAGCAAAAATTTGCGGGCGAAATCCCGCACCAGACTTAAGGGAAGGTTGCTATCTTTTTCTCTCAGTACAGGTTGGCTTTGAAAATAATTCAACATCTCAACCACGTTGAGACGCGCAGGAACATTTCGTAAGTATTCTTGGACATCGTCATCTAAGGCATTTGGCCAATAGTCTAGGATGGTTTCAGGGAAATCCAGGAATGGTTTCAAGTCGGGAGTCGATAGCCATAAGCTATGAAGCTGCTGCAACGCACGATTTACTTGGTCAATATCAAACTCCTCAGGGTCAAATTCTGTTATTCCAAACCGTTCCAAGTAGTCCTCATGCAGCGGGTGGCTCGGGTCCTTAATGGCTTCAAGAAATCGTTGATAACCCCAAACCCCGCCAATATCTTCTGGCGGACAAGCTCTTTGCCCTTTTAGGCAGACAGGATATTCCAAGGGAGTATCTTGAGTTAAGATTTTTTCGACCTCAATCGTATGTTGCCAATCATCTCCGAAATCGTAAGTATAGACAAACCGTTGACCTTTACGCAAGCCCACCTCTTCTAGGGTAAAGAGATCCTCATCTTCTTCGCTGGTAAAAATGGAAGCCGCCTCGGGTATGAATTTAGAATAAATTACCCCCTTGATTTTAAATTCATGCATATGTCCACCCTCCCACCCCATCGTGACTTGCAGGATCTCGTGCAAATCCCCTAAGCTGATCTGGCTAGGCACCAAGATGCGCCGCCAGATGGGTGGTTTCGTATGCTTTAAGGTAACTTTGAGTTGATATATTTTATAGGCTGATTTATCCATAATTCTTAAACCCTAACAAAAAACTTTTCATGATGACATCACCCCGAACACTAAAGGATGGATAATCCCCGCTGCTAAACAGAACGGTGAGGGGCATGCCTCTTTTTGATGAGTCCACTTTCGCAGCATAGCGTAACCAATCAATCTGTGTCATATTCTACCATGAGGAGTTTATCATAAATCAAAAAAAAGACAGCCCAAAGGATGCCTCGCAATGGGTGACTAGGGCAAATATGCTATAATTTGCTTTGTCAACTAACACCCCGCTCGATCTTCAAGCATTGATTGCATGACAAATTCAAACCCATTTCCTTTGTACAATCTGGAGGCTGTTTAATGGATCAACCCCTGACCAAAGAAACGCTCGGAATCGGCATTGCCGGCACGGGTTTTATCGGACCGGCGCATGTCGAAGGTTTGCGACGCAACGGTTTGCGCGTCGTCGGCCTAGCGGAGGCAACCGCTGAATTAGCCCGCCAGAAAGCAGCCGAACTAGGCATTCCACGCGCCTATGAGTCTTTGGAGGAAATGCTCGCCGACCCCCAGATTCACGCTGTCCATCTTGCCACCCCTAACCATCTGCACTATCCTCATGCTAAGGCTGCCTTATTGGCAGGCAAACACGTGGTTTGTGAAAAACCGTTAGCGACCAACTCGGCCGAATCGGCTGAATTGGTGCGTTTGGCAGCCGAGTTGAAACGCGCCAACGCCATCGACTTTAACTTGCGCATGTACCCCCTTGTCCAACAGGCGCGCCAGATGGTGCAAAGCGGCGAGCTGGGCGAAGTCTTTATCATTCAGGGTTCCTATCTGCAAGATTGGCTGCTCTTCCCGACGGATTGGAACTGGCGGCTCCAGCCAGAGTTAGGGGGCAGCCTGCGAGCCGTGGGCGACATCGGCTCACACTGGCTGGATATGGTGACGTTTATCACTGGCTTACAGGTTAAAGAAGTCTTTGCCGACTTCAAGACGGTCTATCCCATCCGCAAGAAACCTGCCAAACCGCTGGAAACCTATAGCGGGAAACTCTTACAGCCCAGTGATTACATTGACCAGCCCATCCAAACCGAAGATTACGCCAGCATTTTGCTGCATTTTGAAAACGGTGTGCCAGGTGTCCTCACCGTTGCTCAAGTTTGTTCTGGACGCAAGAACCGCTTGTTCTTTGAAATCAACGCCTCCAAATCCTCGATTGCTTGGGATTCGGAGCGCCCCAACGAACTGTGGATCGGACACCGCACGCAACCCAACCAAATCTTGATGAAAGACCCGGCTCTGCTCGCTCCCGAAGCGCGTTCGGTGACCTCCTACCCCGGCGGACATAACGAAGGTTTTCCGGATACCTTCAAGCACCTCAGCGCCAAGTTCTACCGCTATCTGTTGGCTGGCGACTTTTCCGCTGCGGCCGATTTCCCAACCTTTGCGGATGGACATTACGAAATGCTGCTCTGTGAAGCGATCGAACGAAGCGCGAAGGAAAAATGCTGGGTAACGGTCGCCTAGACGGCGGCGACTAAACATCGAAGACGATGTAGGCCTCGTAGCCGCGCGCCGTTTGACGTATCTCCAGCATGTGGTAGGTCACCGCCTTAATGGCTTTTTCGATCGATCGGATGGGATAACCACGCAATGTTGCTTTGAGCCGATCCTCAGTCAGGACAAGTTTATACTCAGTAAAGGCAAGATTTTCTTGCTCGATCCAATATAGCACCTCGCTGAGGAACTTGACCAGCAGTTGTTCTCGGTCAAGGAAAAATAGCTCGATTTCCTGCTCTCTGGGTGAGCTTTCGATCCAACGGATGCCTGCCAAAGCGATCATACCCCGCGCGGCTTGCTCAAGCAAGCCGGCAAGGTCTGGCGCCCATACCTGCAACGCCCAATCGGCGGCATGTTCGATCTCTCGAAAACCTGCAGGGGCATTTTCCATGAATATTGAGTATACCATCACTCGATTTTGTGGTAAAATCCCCCCGCTTCGGCGTTGTACCCTTCGCTGAAGCCCGCCTTGAGCGGATCTCTGCAAGTAGAAAGGGCTTGAACCATGAAGGTTTTACTTTTGAAGGACGTTTATAAACTCGGAAGAGCTGGGGACATCAAGAAAGTGGCGGATGGCTACGGGCGCAATTACCTCATTCCCCAAGGGTTAGCCATCTTGGCAACGCCAGGCGCGGTCAAACAGGCAGAACAAATCCGTGAAAAAGCTGCTCTTGCCCGCCAAGCTCTGAATCAAGAGCTGAGCGGTGTGGCGCAGAAGATCAACGGCTTAGTGCTGACCTTTGCCGCCAAGGCCGGCGAGACCGGCAAATTGTACGGTTCGATCACCACAGGGATGATCGCCGAGGCGATCAAAGCCAAAAGCGGTTTTGAAGTGGATCGCCGCTGGATCGATGTTCAGCCCATCCGCAACCTCGGCAAGTACGATGTGCCGGTGCGCCTGACGGTTGATTTAGCCCCTCAGGTGCGGGTGATCGTCCACCGCGAAGGCGAGCAGCCTGAAATAGAAGAAGACGTGGTTGAGCCTGAAGAAACCGCTGAGGGTGAATCCCCTGAAGCGGAGGAAAACTTGGCTTAGGATTGTCACTCTCTGATAGAGATTACCTCGCACTGCTTCTCGAACCAGCCAACAACCCCGTCTGCTATGGCAGGCGGGGTTTTCTTTATGTCAAAGCGTTCTTCGCCCGGACTTCAAACGCGGGGAGAGATTTGCCCTGACGACGGCCGTGACCTTGCCAATCTGTTAAGTCAGGCCTAGACAAAACGAGACGCAAAGGCTTAATTATTTGATAAAATAATTAACAAAGCAACAGCAAAGATTGCTTTCCCCTTAAAGGTTTCACCGAGAGCTTCCCCTGCTTCATGAACCGCCTCGCTCGGTGAGAAATGGGTCGTAGAGCCAGAAAGGATGTTGGATCGCTGTGGGTCGTCACCAGCGAAGGATGCGATTTAGAAGGACTTACCTGCTGATAGAAGGGAGGAATCGATGACACTGCCCAACGATGCGCTGCGAGAGCTGGTCAGTCAATATACCCGCTTGAAGAAAGAGAACCAAGAACTGCGCGATGAGCTTATCCGTCTCCGCCAGGCGATGCGCTCTTTGGTGCGTCTGCAAAATCAGATCGAGATGATCACGCCGCAGTCCAATCCCTATGATCTGATCCACTTGATCCTCAGTTCCGCGCTGGAGGCGGTCAATTCCAAAGACGGTTCGCTGATGCTGCTAGACGAAAATACCAATGAATTGGTTTTCGTCTTGGTTTTAGGTGCAGCTCAAAAGGCGCTAACCAATTACCGCTTGCCGCCTGGCGAGGGCATCGCCAGTTGGGTGGTTGCCAGCCGCACCCCCAAGCTGGTTTTGGACGCTCGGGCTGAGCCGCTTTTCTCCCCGCTGGTGGATAAAATGACCGGCTTTATGACCGTTTCGATGATTTGTGTGCCGCTCATCTATCGTGAACGCACCCTTGGGGCAATCGAGGTGGTCAACACCATCAGCGGTGAGCCGTTCAAGCAAGAAGACGTCGAGCTTTTGCAACTGGTCGCTTTGCTGGCAACCTTAGCCATCCTGCGCGCCGAGGGCTAATCCGCCGCCAAATGAACAGGGAGGGCTAGGCGATACGGTAGGGAGACGGGGTTTCCGCAACTGATCGATAAACCTTTTAGGTGCATGCTGCATTACACAGACGAAACGTCCGAAATTTTGACAGTCAAGGGGAATTAATTATAATATTCTTATGGAGTAATGGCTCAAGGGACATCCATTTCACCGCCGAGTACGCAGAGGTTTGCGAAGCAAAGTATCACCGAATCTCGGTGATTGATTCATCTCCTCGTTCTCGGCATTCTCTGCGGTGCGAAATCTCTAATGGGCTAAGCAGCTACCTAATTGAAATGAATGCAGCATCCGTAGCGAGGAAAGGATAATAAGATGATACGGAAAATATCCGTAAAAAGCGATTTGTTAGAGGAATATCCGGTTTCCGACTAAGATATCGAAATAGAAGATAAAGACCATTCCGTATATTTAAGCTATGCCGCTTCGCTCAAACGAAGTTTCCACAAAACACAGGAGTAATCAATGTCTTTCAACGCCAAACTGATCGACCTGCTGAAAACCGAGCCGCGCTTTGTGGATGACGACGGCGAACTTGTCCTTGCCGCCGTGCAGGATGCCGCTTGGAAGGTTGATCGCGGACTTGTCAAACTGCTTTTGTCCGACCCAGAAATCAAAGCCAAGTTCTTTGAAGAAATCGAAGGGCACTGGATTTTCAACGTCAACACGTTCATTGACTATATCTCACAAAAGAATTTCTTGGACAATTCCTACACCCGCTTTCGCAATCGCATCGGGCTGACGATTGGCGGCAAGTTTTTGCGTGAGCGCGGCGAAGTGGCGCTGGTCTGGCCGTATAAGGATTGCGTGCTGGAAGGCGGGCAGACCAAGGAAGAAGAAAAGCGCAAGGAAATTTTCTTCAACGAAGTGCTGGCGCAGGACGAAATCAACCGCATGCTCGACCCCAAAGTGTTGACCAACTTTCGCCGCTATACGGTGAATGGTATCGAGCCAGTATCAGACTTTCGACGTGATGAGAATGGCGTTATCCGTGAGAATCTCATCATCAAGGGCAATAACCTGCTGGCATTGCACAGTTTGCTGGCGCAGTTTCGCAGTCGGGTGAAGTTGATTTACATTGACCCGCCGTATAACACGGGGAATGATTCGTTTGGGTATAACGACAGTTTCAATCATTCTGCGTGGCTGACTTTTATGAAGAATCGTTTGGAGATTTCGCGCCAATTACTCAGTGAAGATGGGTTTATTTTTATATCATGCGATGATAACGAACAGGCTTATCTCAAAATTTTGTGTGATGAGATATTCCGAAAGGAGAACTTTGTTTCACAGATTATTGTCCAATCAAACCGGCGCGGACAAACTTACAAGGAAATAGCGAAGACTCATGAATACTTATTGGTTTATGCAAAAAGCGAATTGGGAGAAGTCAAAGAATTAGAAAGAAGTGGGGGATTCACCGCAAGGGATGATAAAGGAGGCTTTGAGCTTCGAGAGTTAAGAAATCGCAATCCAAAATTTGGACGATTTAATCGCCCTAACCTTTTTTATCCGATATATGTTTACCCAACAAACCCAGACGAGGATGGTTTTCTGCCAATTTCGATTGAAAAGTCCCAAAGATACAGCGTTGAAGTATTGCCCCTTAATAGTGTGGGCGAAGAAAGTTGTTGGCGATGGGGAAAAGACAAAGTACGACAAAACAGCAGTGAAAATACGAGAGTATCAGATGTCGTGGCTAGACTAAAGACGACATCGGAATACGGTATTTATGAGAAATATCGAAAAGAAACTTACAAAGCGAAGTCGATATGGATTGAAACTGAGGTGATAAACGAACAAGGAACTATAGAGTTGCGCAAGCTGGGATTGGCGGATGAGTTTAACTTCCCAAAGCCAACTTACCTGATCGAAAAGATTCTTCGACTTGGCTCCAATGAAGATTCGATTATTTTGGATTTTTGTGCCGGAAGTGGAACAACCGCTGAGGCGGTTCTTGATTTGAACAGGCGGGACGGAGGCAAGCGTAATTTCATCCTTGTGGAACAACTCGATTATATTGAGAAAGTGACGACAGAAAGAGCAAAAAAGGCATTAGACATAGACGGCGACTTTATCTACTGCGAACTGATGAAATACAACGAAGCCTTCATGGATCGTATCCAAGCCGCCAAGTCCAGCGAAGAACTGCTGCAAATCTGGCGCGAGATGGCAGAAGGCTCGTTCCTGAACTGGTATGTCAACCCCAAAATGCCAGAAGAAGCGGTGAACGACTTCATCGCCATCGGCAAAGAGCCCAACGGTCTGGAAAAACAAAAGCACCTGCTGGCAGAATTACTCGATAAAAATCAGTTGTATGTAAACCTTTCGGAAATTGACGACGCGCGCTTCAAGGTCAGCGAAGAGGACAAAGCATTGAACAAAGCATTTTATGGAGAAGCCCTATGAGTGCACAAGACATCCGCTGGATTCAACGATTCAATCATTTTTCCAAGGCACTAAGGCAATTGAGAAAATTCATTGATAAAGGCGAACTGAACGAACTGGAAGAACAGGGGCTGATAAAGGCATTCGAATACACCTATGAATTGGCCTGGAATACGATAAAGGATTATTTCGAATATCAGGGAGAAACAGAAATCAGGGGCAGCAGGGATGCCTTGCGGCTGGCATTTAAACGAGAGTTAATCCAGGACGGCGAAACATGGATGGATATGATCAAAAGCAGAACACTGACCGCTCACACTTACAACGAAGATGTGGCAAAAAAAATCGCCGCTGACATCGTCAACCTGTATTTCCCTGAATTTGAGAAATTACATGCCAAAATGGAAGCATTGAAAGAGAAGACACAGCGATGACTCACTTTGGCTTGAAAGAAAGCACCATCCAAAAAATCTGCTCGGTCTTTGCGCGCTATCCGCAGGTCGAACAGGCAATCCTGTATGGATCGCGCGCCAAGGGCAACTTCAAAAACGGTTCTGACATTGACCTGACGCTCTTGGGCGGGGATGATTTAACCCTCAAGGTGCTTTACCGCATTATGGACGATCTCGATGAATTGCTCCTGCCCTATACGGTTGACCTATCCATATTCAACAACATCAGCGACCCTGATCTAATCAACCATATTCAGCGGGTCGGGGTTGTGTTCTACCAGAAACCAGTGGAAACGACCTATGCCTGAGCAATTCCTGTACGAACTTCTTGACGCGGCATCGAGCATGGGATTCCTGAAAAAGGAAGTCCCTGATAGCGTCGCGCAAAACCTGAACCCCAAATACGAACTGCGTCCCTATCAAAAAGAGGCCTTTGTACGCTTTTTCCATTGCTACCAAAACGACTTTCCCCATAAAGCGTATCCGCTGCATTTCCTCTTTAACATGGCAACGGGGAGCGGTAAGACGCTCATTATGGCGGGCTTGATACTCTATCTCTACGAGCAGGGTTATCGCAATTTCCTCTTCTTTGTCAATTCCACCAACATTATCGAAAAGACCAAAGACAATTTTCTCAACCCAGCCAGCATCAAATACCTGTTCAATCAGGATCTTCACATCGGCAACCGCCGCGTGCGCATTTCGCCAGTGGAGAACTTCGAAGCTGTCAATCCTGATGATATCAACATCTGCTTTACAACGATTCAGAAACTCCACTCCGACCTGACCAGCGAAAAGGAGAACGCCCTGACCTTTGAGGACTTCCGCAAGCACAAAGTCGTCCTGATTGCCGATGAAGCCCATCACATGAACGTCAAGACCAAAGCGCAGGGCGAACTGTTCGAGAGTTGGGAAAACACCGTCGAGCGCATCTTCAATCAGAACGAAGACAATCTTCTGTTGGAATTCACCGCCACGCACGATTACGCCACGCCTGCGATGGTCGAGAAATACCGCAATAAGGTGATCATTCGTTACGACCTGCTCCAATTCCGCAACGAACGTTTTTCAAAGGATGTGGTGATCGTTCAATCGGATTTCGACCAGCACGAGCGCATCCTGCAAGCCCTGATTCTCAATCAGTATAAGCAAGAAGTGGCGGCAAAATATCGCATCAACCTCAAGCCCGTGATTTTATTCAAAGCCCAGCGCACCATCGAACAATCGAAACAGGTCAAAGCCGAATTTCACAAACTGATTGACGGTCTCACGGCAAAGCAAATCGCCCGCATTCGCAAGTCGAATATCCCGCTTGTGCAGCGTGCCTTCCGATTCTTCGACACAAACGGCATCGGCGATGAACAATTGGTTGAGCGATTGAAGCGGGAATTTCACCCTGATTTTTGCCTTTCGGTGAACGATGAGCAGGAAAAAGAGAACTATCAGATTCTCGTTAACACGTTGGAAGACCCGCGCAACCGCATCCGCGCCATCTTCGCCGTGCAGAAACTCAACGAAGGCTGGGACGTGCTGAATCTCTTTGATATCGTGCGTTGCTATGAGACGCGCGACTCGGGTAAAGGCAAAATCGGCGCGACCACACTTTCCGAAGCACAACTCATTGGACGCGGGGCGCGTTATTTTCCGTTTGTTTTGCCAACAAATGATGACCGCTTCCGCCGTAAATTCGACGACGACTTGGAACACGAACTGCGCGTGCTGGAAGAATTGCATTATCACAGTATCAACAACTCGCGCTACATTGCCGAAATCCGCCAGGCGCTTGTCGAGCAGGGCATGTTGGACGAGCGCGAAGTGACCCGTGAACTGAAACTCAAGGACTCTTTCAAAAAAACGCCGTTTTACAAGTATGGGATTATCTGGATCAACGACCGCCGCCCCAAAGATTATCAGCGCATCCGCTCCTTTGCCGATCTGGGCGTGACAAAACGGAACTATGTCCATTTCATTGCCACAGGGCACGGCGGTGCCACTGTTGCGTTAGGGAACGGAAGAAAAGGAGAGGTAGTAAAAGACGAAACCCGCCAGGACTTAAAAGTGCGCGACATCGAGCGCAATATTATTGAATCTGCCATTGCCCGCAACCCCTTTTTCTCTTTTGCGTCGCTTAAACGCTATTTCCCCCATTTATCTTCAATCCGTGAGTTTATCGCCTCTGATGATTATCTTGGTGGATTAGAAATCACCTTTCAAGGGAATGTCTATGGACTGGACGAGAACCGCGCCGAAAAACTCGCTGCTGTGTTGGGTTTGTTGAGTCAAATAGAAGCTGAAATCCGCGCAAATGTCGCTGACCACGAAGGCACGCGAGACTTTAGGCGCAATTGGGTGCATGAAATCTTTAAGGACAAGATTTTGAAATTCGATGCTAGAAATCCGCGCGCGCAAGACGACACCCAATTCAAAGCTTTTGTGTCTGATAAAGATTGGTTTGCCTTCAATACCATCTACGGCACAAGCGAAGAAAAAGCCTTTGTGCGTATGCTGGACAGGCAAATGCAAAAACTACAAGCCCAATACGAGCAAATCTATCTCTTACGCAATGAAGGGCATTTTGCTCTCTACAACTACGCCGATGGTCAAGCCTTCCAACCCGATTTTATATTGTTCTTGCGCGAGAAAGGCGGCAATTTGCTCATTTACCAACTTTTCATCGAGCCAAAGGGAAGACACCTCAAAGAGCATGACCGTTGGAAAGAGACATTTCTAAAAGAAATCACTTCCAAGTTCGGCGGCAAGCATCTGACGTTTGAAGACAAGAAGTATCGTCTGATTGGCGCACCATTCTACAACAATGAAGATGAAAACCAGTTCAGGGCAAGTCTTGAGTCGGTGTTGAATTCGCAAGCGGAAAAACATCAAGGGTAATCTGATCTATCGCTTATCCCCCAAAAGTCTCATCTCTCCAACACAACTCTTATAAAAAATCTACATAAATCTACATTGACAAAGGATTAAGATTTCTGATACAGTAGGGCGGAATTTTAGCCCTGGTATAAGGAGTGTGCAATGTTGCGAAAACGCCTGCAATTAGGGTTGATCCATGTTGCCGTGGCGATCACCTTGGTGCCGATCAACAGCACATTAAATCGCGTCTTGATCAAGGAAATGGCAATCTCTGCCACGTTGGTTGCCATCTTAGCTATCTTGCCCTACTTGTTTTCGCCGATTCAGGTGTGGATAGGCTCCACCTCGGATCGTCATCCCATTGCCGGCTACCGGCGCACCCCTTATATCTTGTTCGGTCTGTTGCTGTGCGTCCTCGGTGTCGCTGCTAGCCCCCAAGTTGCCTTTTTATTGGAAGACAACCGTCTCTTCGGGACGCTGGTCGGGATTCTCGTATTTGGCGCGTGGGGGATGGGATATAACTTTTCAGCAGTGTGTTACCTCTCGCTGGCTTCTGAAATCTCCGGTGAAAAAGGGCGCGGTCGCACGATTGCGGTCATGTTTGTGATGATGATTATCGGGATAATCCTCACCGCCCTGACCGTCAGCAATCTGGTCGACCCATACACCCCGGCTGCCTTACAGAATGCCTTTCTGGTCGTGGCGGTTGCAGCCCTCATCATGGGATTGATCGGACTGATCAAGCTGGAAGAAAAAACTTCTCCCCAAGCGCTGCCCAGCTCGGAAAACTACTCTTGGGGGCAGATGTTCGGCGCCATCCTGAAAAACCGCCAAGCGACCTTTTTCTTTTGGTATTTGGTCATTTTGCTGGCTGCCTTGTTAGGACAGGATATCCTGTTAGAGCCCTTTGGGGCAGAAGCCTTTGGCATGTCGGTCAAAACGACCACCCGCATCACCTCCATTTGGGGAGCATGCAACCTGATCACCTTGGTGCTTGCCGGGGTCTTGGAAGGGCGGGTTCTCAAAAAGAGCATTGCCCGCGCGGGAGGTTGGCTAGCCCTGTTCGGATTTATCCTCATCTTCGGCAGCGGCTTGACTCACAACACAGCAGTCTTTTATAGCGGGGTGATCTTACTGGGCAGCGGGACAGGCTTGGCAACCGTCTCCAATCTGTCCTTGATGCTGGATATGACCACCCCGGCCAACGTCGGCCTGTATATCGGCGCCTGGGGAATGGCAAATGCCTTATCACGTTTGATCGGCACCTTGCTGAGCGGCGTAGTGCGCGATGTGGTCAACCAGATCAGCCAATCATCCCTCAGCGGCTATCTCACCGTATTTGGGATTGAAGCCTTTTTCATCGCTGTTTCGCTGGTGATGTTGGGTAGAATCAGCGTCGAACAATTCCGCAGTGCCAGCTCCGTCTCGGTTGTCGAACGGGCAGCGTTAGCTGGTGATATGTAGGATACATGGGAGCAAAATCGGCTGAAAACGATTGGCTTAGCTTGAGCGAAGCCGCCGCCTTGCTGGGCGTGCACCCAGGTACGGTGCGCAACTGGTCGAATCAGGGGGTGTTACCTTACCACCGCACCAGCGGCGGACATCGCCGCTATCGGCGCGCGGAAGTCGAGCTTTGGAAGCAATCCCAAACGGTTATGACGGCATCCGAAATCGATGCGATGATGCAATCTGCCCTGCGCAACACCCGCCTGCAGATTAGCGAAGGCATTTTGCAAAATCAAAGCTGGTACACCAAATTGGATGACGAAGCGCGAGAGCAATACCGCTTGAGCGGACGCTTGCTTTTGCAAGGCTTATCGCGCTTCCTCAGCGCGCTCGAGGGAGAAGGCAATCAACAAGCACAGCGAATCGGCTCGGAATACGCCCTGCGCGCCCGCCGCTACGGATTGAGCCTCGTTGAAGCCGCTCAGGCCTTCTTGTTCTTCCGCAACTCTTTAATCGACTCGATGCTCAAAGCCTACGAAGCCGCCGCCGTGCGTTCCCCCCACGCCTGGAGCCAGATGTTCCGCCGCATTAACGCCTACACCGACCAGATCATGACCGCTCTGTTGGAAGTCTACGGCAACCATTCCAATGGGGGTAAGTAACCCGCTAAGGAAGGGTAGCGTTCTTTTCCACCTCGACCCACATTTGTTCGCCGTCCGTTTGCAGGTGAATCCAACCATGCAAATCCGTGCGCAAAAGGGAATACCCCTCTAGGGCTCGGAGGATTTCCTGATGAGGTAAGCCATACCAATCCCCTTTGGCAACACTCAACCAGACGAGCTGAGGCTGGTAGCGATGCAGGAATTGCGGCGGATTTGCCCAACTTGAACCGCTGTTCGCCAACAGCCACAGCGAGAGCGGCTTAAGCTCTCCACTTCCGAGCAAAGATTTGCGCATTTCGGTGTTCATACCCAGCGGCAACAGAGCGCGAAAGCGCTGCCATTCTAAGACAAAAACTGCCCCCCGCTCCCCAATTGCAAGAACCCTCAACTGGGCGCCTTCGCCGAGATCGAGGCTCTGTCCTGCCTCAGCATCGAAAATCGGCACTCCTTGCTGTTTGGCAGCGCGGCGGATTGCTGCGGCTGCGTTCGTGCCTCCCGTTGGGATCGCCCACCACACCTTAGCAACCCGTTGTCTTTCGATCAGTTCGGCAACCGCGCCAATTTGCGCCTGACGCGCTCCGCCTAGCACAACCCAATCCAAACGGCGATCAGTAATCGGCAGCCAGCGATCGAGACCATCCAGCAAGCGGCTTGGGCTATCTCCCCCATTGAGCAAGACAGAACGCCCTGTCGGGGTTTGAATCAACAAAGCCTCGCTCGATTGGGAGGGACGGCTGACATCGAGAAGCCAGAGATGTAAGCGCCCGTCTGGAGCGGCAAGGGCAATTTGCCACACCACCACGGTCGAAATCGTCAGAAAACCCATCAAAAGCGATGGACGCATGAGCCCTTCAAGTCGGCGCAGCCTGTGCCAGAACGCTGTCAGGGCAAACATCGCAAGGTAAAAAAGCAGCACGGTGACCAAGGGGAGCGCCGACAAACGCACCGAGCTATATGGCAGTGCGGCTGCCCATTCCGTCATGCGAATCGTGTAGGTCACGAATGGCAAAACAAGATAGGCGAACAATTGCCCAAGCGGGGGAACAATCAAGGCGAGCAACATGGCTATGCCACCCCCTACCATAACCGAAGGCTGTACCGGCAAGATCAAGGGATTAACCAATAAAGCCACAATGGAAAGGCGTTGAAAGTGGTACAGGATAATGGGGAGCGTAGTCACCTGAGCGGCAAGGGTGAACAACGCCCACTCACCGAATAAATTTCCCCAACGCTGGGCAGTCTCTGTACGAGTCAGGCGCGAGAATTGACGAACCGCCCATTCGTTGAGCGGAGAAGCATAGAGCACCAACCCCAACGTGGCAGCAAAAGAGAGCTGAAACGAAACATCCCACAAGATGTCGGGATCAAAGATCGCCATTAAAGCCGCGACGACAACCAAACTATTGATCCCCGATTGACGGCGGCCGATTTGCGCCGCAAACAGGGTCAAAACACCCATTAGGGCTGCTCGCACGACACTGGCATTGGCACCGACCAAGATGGTATAGACACTGATCAAAACCACCGACAAGACAACCCCTCGCCAGCGTCCCAACAGGCGACCCAGCACCCCCATAAACAGTCCAGCTAAGAGGGTGATGTTGAAGCCGGAAATCGCCACAATGTGCATCGTGCCGCTGTCGACAAATGCCTGGCGCACATTGGCGGGGATGCCGCTTTCAATGCCCAGCAAAATGCCCGCCAGCAAGGAGGCTTCGGGTTCGGGGAAAATTCTCGATAAAGCAACCAGACCGTTTTGGCGCAGTCGGTAAACAGCAGCATAAAAGACACTCCCCTGATTCGACTCGAGCAAGCTTACTTCAGCGCGGGGCATATAAGCCAGAATATCTTTGCGCGCCAGATAGTCCCAATAAGAAAATCCTTCGCTTTCTGCGGGCAGTTCCAATCTACCCACGACTTGCACCCGATCTCCGTAATGCCATGTTGCAAACGGCGAAGCCCGTACCAGCACCTTACCCAGAGCAGGGCGCGAGCCTTGTCCAGCTTGGTTGGCAAAAGGTTCTTTCTTTATAGAGAGACTCTCTAACTCAATCACCAATGCCGTATAAGTATCCCGTTCATCTGGAAAGCCGCTGATGATACCTTGCAAAACCACCGCTTCGCCAAGGGCGCGGGCAATTTTGGCAGAGAACTGCTGCATTCGCTGCTGTTCGGACTGGAAACGCCAGCCGCCCAACGCCATGGCGATCAAACAAGCCGCCAGCGGCATCCAGCGCGGATAAGCCACGCTCTGGGCAAGCCATTCAACCCAAGCAGGGGGCAGTGACAAGCGGGGAAAGTGCCGCCTCAAGCGAGGGCTGAGCCAAACCAGCAAAACGCCCAGCCCAGCGATAGCAAGCCAGTGGGAAGGCGTGAGCGCCAGCACATCAGCAAGAGCAATGCCACCTAAAAAGGCTAAAGAGAGCCAGAGCAGCGGCATAGCGGTCTTCGTAGGAGGCTAAGGGCGTTCGCCGCGCGCGAGACGCAGTTCGATGTCATCCAATACGGCGGGCAACTGCCAAATGCCATCGATAACATAATGCGCCCCACTTTGATAAAGCTGTTTGGCGATAGCGGTGCGTTTTTGGTCAAGTTCTTCTGCCGGCAGGGCATCCATTTCAGCTTCCGTCAAGCCAAGCAGGTTGCCGCTCAGGGCTAAACCGACCGTCCACAGGCCGGCGTTGAGCCCCTCTTCGATGTCCGGCAGGGTATCCCCCACTTTGACCACCGCCTCGGCAGGATAAATTTGCAATTGGATCAGGTTTTGGTAAACCATCCACGGATAGGGACGCCCAGCCGGCACGTCATCGGGGCAAACCAGCGCATCCGGTCGGTAGCCGCGTTTTTCCGCTTCCGGCAGGATGATCTCCATCATTTCACGCAGGTAGCCGGTTGTGGAGCCGATCTTGAGTTTTCGACGGCGCAGGTCGGCAAGGGTCGTCTCTAAGCCACGAATTGGGATGGCAGATTGGCGTAAAATCTCCGCTTGTAAAGCGGCAAATTCTGCAAATAGGCGGTCAACCTCGGCTTCATTCGGCAGGCTGCCGTGGGTCTCTCGCCAAGCCTGAGCCACTGCCGGGCGATTCAAGATCAATCGCAGGTGGTCTTTTTTCATCAAGCCCATCCCACTGCGCACATCTTCTTTTGAGATCGAAATTCCATGCTGTTCAAACAAGCGCAGAAAGACCGCCACCGGTGCAAAAGAACCAAAATCGATTGTCGTTCCCGCCCAATCTAGGATAACCCCCTTCAAAGGCCCGCGGTAGATGCGTTGATAAACAAAGTCCATGCCGACCTCCATAAAAACCTCGCACTTGATTTTTAGAACCAAAAAGGCTGGGCGTTTCGAGAGCTCTTATCCGTAACGTTGCAAGGCTTGTTCGACAAATCGGACGCTACCGTCCTTGACCAAGACCACCCCACGCCCTTCTGCCATTTGCAAAGCTCTTTCGGTAACCTCTTCACCCGCCACAACTGGGATCGCCAAGAATTTGGCTTCACGCAACAGCTCCGTCCGTCGTATAGCCCGTTCGAGATCTTCGACATCCACCAACACCGAGATCTCGATCACCAGCCACGCTTCGGGTTTGGATGGTTTCTCCGAAGGTAAGCGTAGCTTGCCACGCAGGAGTAAATCCGCCCGCCAGATATCTTCGATTTGCTCCGGCGTCAGAACCTTCTCCAGCGTCTCCTCGAACTCGCCGAGATCGACCACTTTGGGGTTGCGGATTATGCGACCGAAGAATCCGCCTGCTTTGCGTTCGTACTCGATTTCTAACGTGCGCCCGTCGACTTTGGCAAGACGGATTTCGATGCGGTCAACGCGTTGGGTGAGGCGATCGAGCCGCTCCTCTGTTCGCCGTTGGGCTTCAGTAAGTTGTTCGATGCGTTGTTCGGTGCGTTTCTGGGCTTCAGCAAGTTCCTCTACGCGTTGCGTCAGGGCATCGACCCGCTGAGTGAGCTCATCCACCCGCTGCGTCAGGGTATCGACCCGCTGAGTGAGCTCATCCAGCCGTTGTGTCAGCGCATCGACCCGCTGAGTGAGCTCATCCAGCCGTTGTGTCAG
>FWPU01006228.1_pt1 | contig 24329 bp, 23 predicted proteins | sample 2228361 | NCBI WGS metagenome assembly FWPU01 (sample SAMEA103939777, study PRJEB20133) | metagenome | reverse complement strand
TGGCATAGTGGTAGGGGTGACGACCTTCTCTACCACCTTCTCCACCGGCTTTTCTACGACCTTCTCAATGACCTGTGGGGTCGGCGTGGCGCACGCCGCCAGGAAGGCTGCTGCACCGCCACCCAGCACGGTGAGGCCTGCGGCCTTGAGGAAGCCTCTGCGGCTGACTGTTTTGCCGTTCATTTTTTGATCCTCCTTTTTGTAGATACACCGTTCTAGAATCGGCTACGATCATTCAAAGGGTTCTTCTTGGGGAGTCAAATGTCCATCCTCACCTCCTTCCTAATTTACTGAAGCGGCAGGCCGGCTTGAGTCTCAGCAGGCATGGAAGGGAACGTCGGCTTACTGCAACGCCATCAACCGTTCAATTCCTTCACATGCTGCACCCAAGGTGATCTGCTCGGTCTCTGCCGCGAGCCTGGCAAAGAGGTGTTCGCCTACTTCGTATCCCCCTTCGGCCATCGCTGCCTCTGTGGGAAGATACCCCACGTAGTCGTTGGCCTCGCTCAGGACGCAAACCCGAGAGCCCGCGTAGCGTCGTTTCAGGGTCAAGGCCACCTCAACGAACACCTCGCCGGGCATGCCCACCAGGAAGAGGTCATTGATGCGCAAGACCTGCACTTCCGTGTGAACAACCCGATCCCGTAGAATCTCGGCAACGTCCGGCTGATGAGTTTGCGCCTGTGCGAATTCTTCACTCAGCCGCTGGGGCGAAGACATGAACCGGATGAACTCGTCCTTCACCGGAAGGGTAACTTCACGGCACCATCCTCCCAAGATAGCCTGATCGGTGACGTCGGTGCGAGCCCATTCCGTCAGCAATTGCCCCCCGAATAGCATGCCAAGCCGTTCTGCCATCTGATCATCGCGCGGCCCCCAGACAGGCATGAAACCGGTGGGATCAATGTTGGCATGTGCGCCGTTAGTGCAGAGGAACGGCCCATGCACGATTTTCTCCATCAAGGCCATGCTGTGGCCCAGGAAATCGCCCGATATGTTGGGGCTCAGCAGGGCCACGCTCGGATGGCAAGCGTAGTTAGATAATCCACCGATGGGACGTCCACCCAGCGACTCCAGCCGCAGGATCGTTAGGTCGGGGTCTATCGGCCCCTCACTCTCAATCAAGGCGGGGTCTACGCGCCAGGTGGACGGCATCCCGTTGCGCACCGTGAAGACCTGGCCGTCGCGCATTTTGAGGCGGCGGCTGCGGGCAAGCCCGCGAGCCTCCCCCCTCCCAATGCCGACGCGGGCCGGCTGTCGCGCCGAGTAAGCCAGCGAGATGGCGTCGGCAACGCGGCGCACCAGCATATCCATATAGGTATCATCCCAGAAGCCTGCCCCTACCGTGTCCGGCGTCTCGTGGGAGTGAGTACAGCACACCATCACGTGATCGGGCACCAACCCATGGCGCCGGGCGACGATCTCACGAACCTTCAAGACATAGCGCCGGGTCAGGCCGAGCAGGTCGCACAGGGCAATCGCCAGCGTTGTGCTGCCGGTCGTCAACGTGACGGCCCGCACGTAGAGGTCGGAATAGACCCCACGGAATGGCCGGGCATCCCAGCGTGGGATGTCTAGAGGAGGTGTGATCACGAACTTAGCCAGCCCTGCCTGGAGCCTCTCGCCGCGCTTGATCCGCTCTACCGATTGTAGCCAGACGTGGAAGGAGGTTCGTTCCTCCGGCAACACGCGCTCCGGAGCATCATCCAAAAGGCGCAACACCCGGTTGACCGCGGTTTCCGATCTGAAGGCTATGGCCGGTGCCCCGCCCAGGGAGAAGCGTTGGGCGACGCCTTCTGCCTCCAGAATCTGCCCCACGCGTTCCATATCTAAGGGCGGGTATGGCGTGTGCTTGGTGAGACCTTGGTGCAGTTCAACGTAGCGGCTTTGAATGAAGGGCTTCCAAACGTTTTCCGGCCAGGGCACGCCAACACAAAGGCACCATGCATCTTGGGCGTACATCTGATACCAGGGGCTGGTATCGCCGAAGGTGGATTCGCCCCAGATGCTGGGTCGCCCCGTTGCGAGACGATGGCCTTTGGTCAGGGCTTGGGCTTGGGGGCCTAGGGCAGCCGCGGAGTAGGTTACATGGTGGCTGCGCACGGCCCCAGGGAGTTGGCGAAAAGTTTCTGAAATGATACCACAGTCCGAAGGAGAAGTCAACGGGTTGAACGGCGGACGCGGCCTCCCTTCGCGGGCCGTCAGGGTCGGCATGACCAGCGTAACCTGCGGCCCTACCGCAGCAACCAGAGCCGAAACCAGAGCCTCTGCCTGCGACGGGGATAGCCTCATGGCCTCGGCATCGGCATGAAAGAAAAGGACGGCATCAGGGAGGATGCCCAGCACGCCCAATATGTGTTTAATATCTGCCACAAACAGGCGAAAAGCATCCTCTTTGATGGTTTGCACTCTGCGTCCCTGCCTTTATAGTGACAACTTCTTGAACCATTCCACCGTTGCCTGGGCTGCTTCGTCAGGGGCGATGGTGTAGTTGAAACTCAATTCTGCCGTCAGAAATCCCTTGTATCCCACCTCCCTCAAGGCGGCGAAGAAGGAGCCGAAATCTACGATCCCCTGCCCTGGAACCAGATGGTCATCCCGCTGGCCGTGGGTATCGTCTATGTGGACATGGAAGAGCGCGGAGCCGAGGGCACGCACCGCCGCGGCAGGGTCCTCGCCCACGATCTGGCTGTGCCCCACATCAAGCACGATGCCCAGGCTATCGCTCCCGATTTCTTGTAACAGGCGCAGAGCCTGCTCTGTATTCTGCACCAGGTCCGTCTCATAGCGGTCGGCGGGCTCCAAGGCCAGTCGTATAGCACGACGGGCAGCATAATCCGACAGTTTCTTCAGGCTATCCACCAGGCGTGCCCAGCCATCCTCTATACCCTGGCCGTACAAGGTATGACCTGGGCAAACGGATACCACCGGGCTCCCTAAAGCGTGCGCCGTCTCTATACCGGCCTCAATGTAGCGGATGCTGTCGTGACGAATGGCGTCAATGGGGCTACAAAGCGAGGTCGGGTAACGAAACTGGGCCGGAATGAAGGACGGCACAGCCAGACCACATTCATCCAATAAGGCACGCAACCGCCGCAACTCCTCCGGGCTGCGGTCATTCCGATAAGCATGGGGACGCCCCCCCCAGATGTCTATGCCGTCATAGCCGAGGCTGGCCGTCCGCCGGATGGCGTCCTCCAAACGATAGTTGAAATAGACGAAAGAGGAGAGGCTCAGGCGCATCATGCCTGAACCTCGTCAATCAACCTCTGATAATAGTCGCGCGCCTTCACCGCCTCTTCCACAACGTTGTCCATCTTGCATGAGGTATCCACGATGAGCGTGCCGTCAAAGCCGACCCTCTTGAGGCTGCGGATCACGGCGCGGAAGTCTATATTTCCCCTGCCAGGCGGATAGTGATAGGCGTTTGTGCCGTCGTTGTCGGATAGGTGAACCAACTTGATGAGTTTGCCCAGTTTGGGAATGACGAGCGCGAGATATTCCTTGCCCGCGTGGACGTGAGCCACATCCAGGATGACGCCGACGTTATCCGCGCCCGACTCTTTCAGGAGGTTCATCACGGCATCGGTAGAAGAGAAAACGTCATTGGCGCGCGTTTCCACAAGGAGGGTCAACCCCTTGCGCTTGGCGATCGCGGCGCATTGCCGTACAACATCTACCGCGTTGGCCCAGAAGATATCCCAGGAAAAGTCATCGCCGACGACGACGGCAGTGGGGGGACCGCCGACGTACAGCTGGGTCCCTTCCGGACGGATTTCCGGCGGCATGTAACCACAGATGGCAACGAAAGGACTGCCCAGCTCCACGATCAAATCTGTGATAGCGTCAAAATCGCGGAGCGCTTTGGCCTTGATCTGGGGATCGGTGCTGAACATCTTTTCTTCCACAGCCATGACCGAAGGCACGGTCATGTTATATCGCTGTAAGATGGCTTTCATCTTGCCGATGTCGCGCCGATGCTCCGGGATCAGCTCGTCATATAGTTCCAGTTCCAGTCCCCGAAAGCCGGCCTTGCCCACGATCTCCATCGCCTTGAGATGGTTTTCCGGTGAGGGGGGGATGCCGTACAGCATGATGGGGATGGTATAGCCACAGGCGACGTTCATGTTTGGCTCCTTAATGGAATTTGCCTAAGGCCAGAACCCCATCCGCGAGACAAACATGCAGCGGCATGGGGGTGAAGGGCTATCCACGGCTGTTCGGATAGTTTTCAAAGAAAGGCTGGAGCACTTTTGTTAAGCGACTAGCCTAAGTATATTATAATACAACAAAGTGACCGTGTCAAGGCTTGACGATAGGGGATTTATCGTTTATAATGGAGTTAAGGACGCTTGAGCGTAACGACCTTGCAATGAACTTCTGCTAGTAGTTATACAGATGTAGGCAGTTTTGTCTAACTTCATTATGAACCGATTGCTGCCGCCCTCGGCATCTGGAGCACCTATGTGGAACTACAAATTGGAAGAAGACATCACTTCCGCGGAAGCGATCCGCGCTATGAGTCGCGCCCAGGTGCTCAAGGCAGTTCGCGAACATGCGCCGATTTCCCGCAGCGAATTGGCGAGGCATGTCCCCCTGAGCCGCGCGACCATCTCCAGCATCGTTAACGAGTTGTTAGACAACGGCCTGCTCATAGAAGCAGGCCTCGCCACATCTACCGGCGGGCGACGCCCCACGCTCCTCCGCTATCAACCCGAAGCCAGGATGGCCCTAGGTGTGACGATGTTCAATAATGAGGTGGTCGCGGTCCTGACCGACCTGGAAGGGCGTCCCCTCAAGCATTGCACACGGGCTTGGACCGGCCGAACCCCTGAGGATTTGATCCACACCATGATCGGCGTTGTGCAAGAGTTATGCCAGTCCATAGACTGTCGGAAGGTCTTGGGCATCGGCGTCGGGCTGCCGGGCGTGGTGGATGTCTCTCAGGGCACCTTGGAGATCAGCATCAGCATGGGTTGGCTGGGGGGGCGAGTGGAAGTGCGTCGGATGATGGAAGAGGCGTTGCATATGCCGACCATCGTCGCCAACCGCAGCCGCATCGCTGCCCTCGGCGAGTTGCAGGTGGGCGTTGGGCAAGGGGTCAGCAACCTCCTGTACGTCTTCATCGGCCAGGGCATCGCGGCGGGCATTGTGCTTGACGATAGCATCTACTTCGGTGCCAGTTCCAGCGCAGGAGAGGTCGGCCACATCACCGTGGTCGCCGATGGCCCTCTGTGCCAATGCGGTAATCGCGGCTGTCTGGAGATGTACGCGTCAGAAGATGCCATCATCGCACGGGCCATCGCGAAAGCGCGCGCCGCGCCCGATAGCGCCATGCGCCGGGTTACCAAGGGGAATTTGCAGCTCCTCACAATAGACCTGATCATTGACTGCGCCCGCCAGGGCGATGCCGCAGCGCTTGAGGTCCTGAGTGAAACCGGCACCTACCTGGGCATCGCGCTCTCGGCCACGCTGAATATCCTGAATCCACAGATGCTGGTGTTGGGTGGGCCTATTGGCTGCAAGGCAGGCCCACTCCTATTGGAGCCAACCGTACGAGAGATCGAGCGCCGCACCCTTTTCATTCCCCTTTCTGCTGTGCGCATCGTCTCCGGCTCAACAGAGACCGAGAGCATTGCTATTGGGGCCGCCGTCCTCGTTTTGAAGCACACCCACATCAATCGCATCTTCTCCGAGGTACGACCTACCGATAACGGCCATGATTAATTCCCCTATGACTGCCCAACGGCGTGTCATGACTGCTCTCAGCCACCAAGAGCCGGATCGCGTGCCACGCTACGACTGGTTTTGGCCGGAGTTTGTGGCAGCGTGGCGCGTCCGGAAACATGTTCCTCCGCCGGCCGACCCCAACGATGACTTGGACATCATGACCTACTATGGCATTGACTTCTGCATCGCTGCCGCCGACGAAGCCCCCTGGCCGAGCCGAACCAAGATATTGCAGCAAAGCGCGACAGAGGTGATCCAGGTGGACGGATGGGGACGGACAATACGCACCGTGCCCGGGGCATTTTTCTCTCAGACGCTAGCTTATCCCATCAACGAAAAGTCAGACCTGGACAAACTGCATTTTGACTCCCCTCTGGACGACGGGCGCTATCATGCCTTTCTGGCCCTTGTCACCGCGCGCCGCGAGGTTCAATGCGTCTTCTGCAAGACCGGCGGGCCTTTCTTGCGAGCCTGCCAGCTGCGAGGGGAAGCCGAGTTTCTGATGGACTTGGTCGGTGATCAAGGGTTTGCCGACGAGGTTCTGGCCCGCATCACCGATCACATGACGCAGGTGGGGCTGGAGTCCTTGCGGCGCGGCAACCTTTACGACACGGGGATATGGATCTATGACGACATCGGCACCAACGAGCGCACCATCATGGGCCCTCGCACCTACGAGAAGATGATCTATCCCCACATGAAGCGCATGTGCCGGGCTTACAAACAGGCCGGTGCTGCCAAAATCATCTTTCACAGCGACGGGCGCATTGAGGACCCCGTGCTTGACCTGCTGCTGGATTGCGGGGTGGACGGCATCCAGCCGATAGAGCCCAAAGCAGGCATGGACGTCGTCAGGCTGCGGGAGCGGTACGGCCATCGGCTGGCGCTCCTGGGCGGCATGGACAATGCTCACATCCTGCCCCGTGGCGATCGCGCCGAGATCGCGCGCGCGGTTGACCGCATTCTCTCGGCAGGGCATGGCGGCGGGCTCGCCATCGGCAGCCATTCCATCGGGCCAGACATTTCGGTGGATACATACGACTACTACCACCGCCTGCTGCAAGAGCGCGCAAACTACCCTTTGCCAGACCCGGCGTAGAGGAGAAGGCCCGATGCCTGAGATCATAGATGCTCACGTCCATATCTGGGAATTGAGCCAGGAACGGTATCGCTTTGACCCGGCCTTCGGGGCCCCGCCCGACCGGGAGGCGCGCTTAGATGACCTGCTGGCCCTAATGGACCGTCACGGCGTGGCGCGGGCCGCTCTGATCCAGCCGGGAAACTACGGCTTTGATGCCGGCCTCATCGCAGACACGGTGGCGCGCTATCCGCACCGTTTCGTCGGCCTGGGCATGGTGGACCCCACGAAACCGGACGTAGCAGATCGCCTGAGCGAATGGGTGGAGGAACGAGGACTGGTAGGGATGCGGGTGCTGGGCCGCTGGTTTGACGCCCCTTACATGGAAGCATATTGGCGGCGGGCGGCGGAGTTGCAGGCGACCCTGTCGTTCATCACCGGCACCGTTGATCTATCGCCTCTGGTACACCTGCTGGATCGTTTGCCCCCGACACCTGTTATCATTGACCACCTGGGGCACAGACGCTTCAACGACCGGCAACATTGCCAGCAACTGCTTGACTTGGCCCGCTATCCAAACGTCTATGTCAAATTATCGGGGTTATATGCCACCTCTGCAGAGCCACATCCCCATCGCGACGCTTGGTGGTTCCTGCGCGCTACGCTGGAAGCCTTCGGCCCGCAACGGCTGATGTGGGCCAGCGACTTCCCTTATGTCGTCTCCACCGATGGCTACGGCCCCTGCCTTGACCTCTTCCGCCGAGAACTTCCCTTCATGACGCAGGAGGAGCGCGAGTGGGTCTGCGGCAGGACGGCGGCGACTTTGTGGCCCGCGCGGGGGTGATCGACAGCCCATACCCTGTCCTTCCCCTATGGGGGAGGCATAACGGAGCAAGAGGCGTTGGACTGGGAATTGTATCGCGCATATCTGCGGCGAGAGAACGATAGGCCGTTGCGAGGCGCCATCTGGGAACCCGACATCGTGCCGCTGCCGGGATTGGTGGCGCGTGCCGGCGTAGGCAACTACCTGACGCCGGACGCCATTGACCCCACCGAGATGCTGGAACGGGCCGACCAAATCATGGCGGAGCGAGCAGCCTATACCGAGGGCGAAGTCTTCCAGTCGGTCACGGTCTCGTTCAACATCCCCTGGTTGGAGGCGATGGCCGGATGCAGCATAAAAGTTCATCCGGACACTTTATGGGCCGAGCACAGCGGCTTGGGCTACGAATCGCTGGCCGCGCTGCGCTTTGACCCCCACAACCCCTGGTTTGAGAAACTGCTGGCCTGCCATCAGGCATTGTGTCGCCACGCGGAAGGGCGTTTCCCGGTCTCGCTGCCGGTGATGCACGGGCCGCTGGATATCGTCAGCCTGTTTCGTGGGCCGGAGCAGTTCTGCATAGACCTGTATGACCGTCCTCAGGAGGTGGAGGCTGCCCTTGCGCGCCTGACCGACCTGTGGATCGCCGTCGGTCAGGCGTTGTTGGCGGTCACACCGCTCTACCGGGGCGGCATGTGCACGCGTATGCGCCTCTGGCTGCCCGGCCCGGCGGTCACGCCTCAGGCCGATGCCACCACGCTCCTCTCGCCGCGACTCTACCGCCGCTTTGGGCAACCTTGGGACGAGGCGATCATCAATGCCTTCCCCTATCATACCTACCATACTCATTCCACCTCGGCCCATATCCTGGAGATGTTGGCGGATATGCCACGCCTCAGCAGCATCCAAATCACTCTGGATCCCAACGGCCCGCCGCGCGCCGAATTGAAGCCGCTGCTGGAAAGGGTGGCCCGCCGGAAGCCGTTGCTCCTATGCGTGTGGGATCGCGACTGGGCAGACTGGTGCGCGAAGGAGTTGGATCCGGCGGGCATCAGCATCGCCTATATCATCCTCCGCCCGCAGGATCGGCTTGCCTATGAGGACTGGATGAGAGAAACATAGGCCGCGCATAAAGCCGCTATTGGCGAGTTGGCCTTCTGGGTGTATACTGGTACACAATCGGTTTAAGGCCATAGACAAAGGACAATTACAACATACCTGCATCCAACATGGAGGAAAACAAGATGGCAAAGAAGTTTCGTGCAGGGTTGATCGGCTGTGGGGGCCTCGGCCATGTTCACGCCGAGTGCGTCTCCAAGCTGGATGGAATGGACATGGTCGCCTTTTGCGATGTGAACCAAGCGAACGCCGAGAGGTTCCGCGCCGAGTTCAAGGGCGAATACGCCACCACCGACGCCGAGCGTATCTTTAGCGACCCCACCCTGGATGTGGTGTATATTACCACCTGGCACGACACCCACGCGGATTTCTGCATCCGCGCAGCCAACGCCGGCAAGCACATCCTGGTAGAGAAGCCGCTGGCCCTCACCGTGGAGGAATGCCGCGAGGTGGGGAAGGCCGTCAAGCGCAACGGCGTCAAACTCTTCACGGCTTTCAAAATGCGCTACTATGACATGATCCTCAAGGCCAGGGAGTTGATCCCCAATCCGATCCTGGTCACCATGCAGATGATGGACAATCGCTGGGCGGATGATTCATGGGCCAGCGACCCCATCAAGGGCGGCGGCAATGTCCTGAGCCAGGGCTGCCACTCCTGCGACATCCTGCGTTTCGTCGCCAGGAGCGAACCTGTGGAGGTCTATGCCGCGGGCGCCAACTATTACACAAAAACGGGGGTTATTGACAACCTGTGCGCTACCTTCCGCTTTGAGAACGGCGTCGCCGGGAGCTGGGTGCAAGGCGATGCCAATTGCCCGCCCCTCGTCAGCAAGTTCTTCATGCAAATCTTCGCGGAAAACAAATCTATCACCTTGAACGACCGGCTGACCACCCTGACCTATAAGGAGGCAGACAAGCCCGCCCAGGTGTTTAAAGGCTCCGAAACAGGGTTCCTGGAGGAGAATCGGGCCTTCATTAACTGTCTGATCAACGATACTCCCCCCACGATAGACCACGTGGACGGCCTGATGGCGACGTTGATGGTGTTGCAGGCGTTCAACAGCCTCAAGAGCGGCAGGCCGGAGCCTATCGCGTCCATCGTACGCGAGTCGCAAGCGTGATCTCTCTTCAGCGCATGGAGGCACTCACAGCATGGACTTGGATGAATTGATGAAGATGTACGACTTCTCCGGCCAGACGTTCGTGGTGACGGGCGGCACGGGGATATTGGGGAGCGAGATCATCTGTGCCCTGGCAGGATGTGGGGCAAACGTGGCCGTCTTGGACCTCAACCTGGCTCCCGCCCAGGCAATCCGTGACCGTTTGGGCGCGCGGGCAGGCCAGGCCGAGTTTTTCCAGGCCAACGTCCTGGATATAGAGAACCTGCGCAAAGCCGCCGATGCCGTGTTCGCCAGGTTCGGTCAGGTGCATGGTCTCGTCAACGCTGCGGGCGGTAACAAACCGCAGGCTACCACAGGCCCGGATCGTTCGTTCTTTGACCTGCCGACCGATGCCATTCGCTGGGTATTTGACCTGAACATCCTCGGCACAATACTCCCCTGCCAGGTATTTGGGCGGCACATGGCCGAGAAAGGGGAAGGGACGATCCTCAACATCTCTTCCATGAATGCTTTCCGCCCCCTGACCCGCATCCCGGCCTACTCTGCGGCCAAGGCCGGCGTCAGCAACTTTACCCAATGGCTGGCCGTGCACATGGCTCAGGAGTATTCGCCCCGTATCCGGGTGAACGCTATCGCCCCGGGCTTCATCCTGACGAACCAGAACCGATTCCTGCTCATCGACGAGCAAACGGGAGAATTTACCCCGCGCGGCAAAACCATCGTCTCCCATACCCCTATGGGGAGCCTCCTGAAACCCGAAGACATTCTAGGACCTTCGCTCTGGCTCCTCTCCCGTGCCTCTGCCGCCGTGACCGGCATCGTGGTACCTGTGGACGGCGGCTTCTCGGCCTATAGCGGGGTATAGAGCGCGGCAAGCCGCATGGTCGGACGCGGAATTGAGATTGCACCGGACAAATCACACATCTCACCGGAGGAATAACTCATGGCAGACTATCCCGAAAGCGCCCGCCCCCTGGCAGAACTGAAGCCACGCCATCGTTTCTTTGTCGGCATTGACTCTGACGGTTGTGCCTTTGATACGATGGAAATCAAACACAAGGAGTGTTTCTGCCCCAACACGATCAAGCATTGGGACCTGCAGGCGGTATCCAAATATGCGCGCGAGGCGGTGGAATTCGTCAACCTCTATTCCAAGTGGCGGGGCATCAACCGTTGGCCTGCGCTGGTCATGGTCTTTGACCTGCTGCGCGAGCGCCCCGAAGTGATCGCGCGCCGTGTACAGATCACCCAGGCTACAAAGGTGCGCGAATTCATAGCATCGGGCAAGCCCTTGAGCAACGAGGGCCTCAAAGCCTATATGGCAGAGCATCCAGACCCCGAACTTGATCGGGCGTGGGCCTGGACGACGGGCGTCAACGCGACGATCGCGGAGATCGTGCACGACGTGCCTCCTTTTCCCTTTGTGCGCGAAAGCCTGCAGATGATGGAAACCGAGGCGGATATGGTGGTCGTGAGCGCCACGCCTACCGAGGCGTTGATCCGCGAGTGGGAGGAACACGATATCGCGCGCCATGTTCGCGTCATCGCCGGCCAGGAGATGGGGAGCAAGAAGCAGCATCTGGCTCTGGCGGCAAAGGGCAAGTATCCCCCCGACCATATCCTGATGATCGGCGATGCCCCCGGCGACCTGGATGCCGCCCGCGCGAACGGCGCGCTCTTCTTCCCCGTCAACCCCGGCCACGAAGAAGAATCGTGGGAACGCTTCTATAAAGAGGCCTTCCAACGGTTTGTGAGCGGCACATACAAAGGCGACTATGAAGCCGGCCTGATTGAAGAATTCCAGAAACTCCTGCCGGAGACGCCGCCGTGGAAGAAGTAGGTTGTTGCAGAACTCCAGCCTCTCTTAATCCTCCATCTCTCTCCGAATCGGGGAGAGGATGGAGGGTTGAGGGGGATAAGAGAAGTCTCCGGTAAACCGCTTCGGCTGTTTATCTGGGTGCATGCAGATCGGTAGGATTAGGGCGAGGTAGAATATGGTTATCGGCAAAGGGTACACAGATAGATACCTGACGGACGGCGAGGTGCGTGAGATTGCGCGAGAGGGGCTGGGCCCACTCGCCGTGGACGGGAAGAGGGTGCTGATCATCATACCCGACGGCACACGCACGATGCCGACGCCCCTCATGTTCGGCATCCTTCAGGAGCTGCTGGAACCACGGGTCGCGCGGCTGGATTATCTGATCGCCTTGGGAACCCACCAACCGATGAGCGATGCCCAACTGAGCAAACTGGTGGGGCGTCCGGTGATACAGGGTCGTGTGGGGAACATTCACATCTACAATCACGAGTGGGATGATCCCTCGTGCCTTACCACCCTGGGCGTGATCCCGGCAGATGAGATCGGGAAGATCACCGGCGGGCTTCTGGCGCAGGATGTGCCGGTCTCCCTCAACAAGCGCATCCTGGAGTATGATCAACTCATCATCTGCGGCCCGGTGTTCCCCCACGAGGTAGTCGGCTTCTCCGGCGGCACCAAATACTTCTTCCCCGGCATCGCGGGCCCGGAGATCATCAATTTCACCCATTGGCTCGGCGCGGTCATCACCAACTACAAGATCATCGGCGCGGGATATACGCCGGTGCGGGCAGTCATAGATAAGGCTGCTTCCTTCATTGACCGACCAGTTGCCTGCTTCGGCTTGGTCGTCACCTACAACGGCCTGGCGGGGTGCTACTTCGGCCCGCCTCAAGAGGCCTGGCAGGCCGCCTCGGCCCTTGCCGCCCAAAAACACATCATCTATGTGGACAAGCCCTATCAACGAGTTCTCTCGGTGATGCCCAAGATGTACGACGACCTCTGGACGGCAGCCAAAGGGATGTATAAGGTGGAGCCCGCCGTGGCCGATGGCGGCGAGGTAGTCATTTATGCGCCGCACATCACCGAAGTCAGTTACACCCACGGGAAACTCCTGGACGAGATCGGTTATCACTGTCGCGATTACTTCCTATGTCAGTGGGATAAATTCAAGCATTATCCGGGCGGGGTGCTGGCTCATTCCACCCATGTCAAAGGGCTCGGCACATATGACCCTGCCACCGGTATAGAGACCCCGCGCATCCGGGTGACCCTTGCGACGGGCATTCCGGAGGAGCGTTGCCGGCGCATCAATCTGGGATACATGGACCCCGCGACCGTCAGGATAGAGGAATGGCAGAAGGCCGGCGACGATGTTCTCTGCATCCCGCGCGCCGGCGAGATGCTTTATCGCCTAAAGGAGTAACGAAAAGGAGTACGAAGATGACATACAAAATCGGTATCGTTGGTCTGGGGGTGATGGGTCACAACCTGGCCTTGAACATGGAACGGAACGGCTTCCCCGTGGCCGGATACGATGTGGACGCGGCCAAGACACAGGCTTTCCTAGCGGGCGAGGCCGCAGGCAAGCAAATCATAGGGGTTGATTCGCCCACCGCGCTGATGGCCGCCCTGGAGAAGCCCCGGCGTATCCTGATGATGGTTCCGGCAGGATCGCCGGTGGATAGCGCCATCGCCCACTTGAAGCCTCACATGGAACCGGGCGACATCCTGATAGATGGCGGCAACTCCTTCTTCATGGATACGGAGCGCCGCAACAAGGCACTGGCTGCGGAAGGCTTCCATTACATCGGCACCGGCGTATCGGGCGGCGAGGAGGGTGCCCTGTGGGGGCCTAGCCTCATGCCCGGCGGCCAGCGCGAGGCATGGGAAGCGATTGCCCCCATCTTTCGCGCCATTGCCGCCAAAGCCGAGGATGGCGAGCCCTGTGTGGCCTACATTGGCCCGCGCGGCGCGGGCCACTACGTGAAGATGGTGCACAACGGCATTGAATACGGCGACATGCAACTGATCGCCGAGACCTATGACCTTCTTGGCCGTGGCCTGGGCCTCTCTGCGGCGGAAATGGCCGACATCTTCGCCGAGTGGAACAAGGGAGAACTTCAGTCGTACCTCATCAAGATCACCGCGGACATCCTGGGCAAGGTGGATGAAGAGACGGGCAAGCCCCTGGTGGACCTGATCCTGGACGAGGCCCAACAGAAGGGAACCGGCAAATGGGCCAGTCAGAACGCATTGGACGTTGGCGCGCCGACGCCGACGATCAACGCCGCCGTGGAGAGCCGCATCATCTCCGCGCTCAAGCCGCAGCGGGTGATAGCCAGTCGTGTGATCCGCGGCCCCGTGCCCAAATATACCGGCAGCCGCCAGAAACTCGTGGACGCGGCCCGCGATGCCCTCTACGCCAGCAAGATCACATCTTACGCCCAAGGTCTGGCGCTCATGCAGATGGCGTCACAGGAATACGGCTACGACCTGAACCTGCGCGACATCGCCAAAATCTGGCGGGCGGGCTGCATCATTCGCGCCGGCCTTCTCAACGACATCATGGCCGCTTATGACCGCAACCCGACGCTGGTCAATCTGCTTCTGGACGATCACTTCCGCACGGCGGTGGAGAAAAGGCAGGACGCCTGGCGGCTGGTGGTGCGGACTGCGGTGGAGATGGGGATTCCCCTGTTGGCCCATAGCGCGTCGCTGGCTTACTTTGACGCCTATCGCAGCGAACGGCTCCCGGCCAACCTGACACAGGCCCAACGCGACTACTTTGGCGCGCATACCTATCGGCGCGTGGATAAGGAGGGCGTCTTCCATACGGAGTGGACGAAATAATGAGGAACAAGAACGTCATCGTAGCCCAATCCGGCGGCCCGACGCCGGTCATCAACAATACCCTGCGCGGCATCGTGGAGACCTGCAAGGCCATGCCCGACAAATTTGGCCGAATCTATGCCGGCTACCACGGCATTGAAGGAGTCCTCAAAGAGGAGTTGCTGGACTTGTCGGCTCAGCCCGACGAAGAGATCGCCCTTTTGAGCGTGACTCCGGCAGCAGGGAGCATCGGCACCTGCCGCTACAAATTGCGGAGCAAACAGCAGGAGGATTTTGACCGCATCATAGAGGTTTTCAAAGCCCACAACATCGGTTACTTCTTTTATATCGGCGGCAACGACTCCATGGACACCGCGCACAAGGTCGCCAAACTGGCTCAGGAGCGGGGATTAGACCTGATAGCCACCGGTGGCCCCAAGACGATTGATAACGACGTGGGCGACAGCGAGTTCAAGTTGATTGACCACACGCCGGGCTACGGCAGCGTCGCCCGTTATTGGGCCCTGACGGTTCAGGGAGCCAACGAGGAAAACGCGGGGTCAGCGCCCGCCGACCCGGTGCTCGTGATGCAGGCAATGGGACGACGCATCGGCTTTATCCCGGCAGCGGCACGCCTGGCCGATCCCTGCCGCGAGATGCCGCTGCAAATCTATCTGCCGGAATCGGGCCTTTCCTTGGCGGCGATGGCCGACCTGGTCAACGACGAATTGCGGCGCAGCGGGCGCTGTATCGTCGTTGTCAGCGAGGGGTTTGACGTGGGGGACATCGGCGAGGTGAAGGATAGTTTCGGCCATACCCAGTTCTCCTCCAGCCAGCAAACGGTGGAGCAGATCGTGGTCAATTATCTGAACAGCGTCGGCCTGGCCGCGCGGGGCGCGGCGCGCGGCAATATCGCCGGTACCGATCAGCGTCACAACATGATTTATGCCTCCACCGTGGACCTGGAGGAGGCATATAAACTGGGCCAGAAAGCGGTTCTGATTGCCGCCGAGGAGGGTTCCGGTTACATGAGCACCATCCTGCGGGAGCCCGGCCCCATCTACAATGTGCGCTATGACAAAGTACCGCTGGAGAAGGTCGCCAACTCGGAACGCCGATTTCCCCAGGCCTGGATCGCGCCGAACCGCATTGATGTGACCGACGATTTCGTGCGCTATGCCCGGCCTCTCATCGGGGATCATTGGCCCACCATCCCCTTGGTAGATGGACGGCAGCGTTTTGCTCGGTTGGAGAAGATATTTGCGCCGCAGAAACTTCCGTCCTACGTGCCCCAGGCGTGGCGGTGACAAAGAATCCCTCTCTCTACCGCCGGTCCCCTTCTCTCCCCGACTCGGGGAGAGAAGGGGCGCAGGGGAGAAGAGAGGTTCGTGCGGGCTGCCGGCCTCTTCACCAGCGCGACCCTTTTTGGCGCTACGCCTTACGGCCCTACACCAGCGCCGGCAATTGAGGTGATGTTTAAGGAGGTGTGCCATGCGGCTTGGCGGTCCCGTGTTTGGGGATCAGAGCGACCCGGAGATATGGGCTGCCGCTGTGCGCGGCCTCGGCTACCGGGCGGCCTATTGTCCGGTGCAGGCAAGTCAGGGCGATGATGTCGTCCAGGCCTATGCCAAAGCGGCAGCCGCGGCAGACATCGTCATCGCGGAAGTGGGAGCGTGGGCAAACAACCCGATTGCCTCCAACGAGAAGGTGCGCAAGGAAGCCATCGCCCGCTGCCAGGAACAGTTAGACCTTGCCGATCGCATCGGCGCGCGCTGCTGCGTCAATGTGGCCGGTTCGCGCGGCGAAAGGTGGGCAGGCCCCCATCCCGCTAACCTGACGTCGGAGACCTTTGACCTGATCGTGGAGTCGGTGCGGCAGATCATAGATGGCGTAAAGCCAACCCGCACCTTCTATACCTTGGAGGCGATGCCATGGGTCTATCCCAACTCGCCAGAATCGTACCTCTATTTGATACGTGCCATTCATCGTGATCGCTTCGCCGTTCACCTGGACCCGGTGAATATGGTCAACAGCCCCCAGAGGTTCTTCAACAACGGCGCGCTCATCCGGGAGTGTTTTGAGACCTTGGGCCCCTACATCAAGAGCTGTCACGCCAAAGACATTGTCTTGGCCGACAAATTGACCGTCCACCTGGATGAGGTGCGCCCAGGCCTGGGCGGATTGGATTACCGCGCGTTCTTACAAGAGCTTGATAAGTTGGAGCCGAATACACCCCTGATGATGGAGCATTTGCCATCGGCAGAAGAGTACGCTCTGGCCGCCGGATACATCCGCTCGGTGGCGCTAGAACTGGGGATACGCAACTTATGAGTACTTCCATGATGTATCGGATTATCTTCGCAAGCCGGGAACAGGCAGAGCTTGTAGAAGTAGAGCAGGATGCCCGCCCCCTCGCAGCCGACGAGGTGGCCGGGCCGACCCTGGCGACGCTCATCAGCACCGGCACAGAACTGGCTGTGTATCAAGGCTTGGAACCCAGAAGCAAGCTCCCTACCAATGTCGGTTATGCCGCCGTGTTTCAGGTGGACGCGGTGGGGAACGAGGTTGCAGACATCAGGGTAGGTGATTTTGCCTTCTGCATGGGTCGTCACCAATCGTACCAGCGGCATCCGAGGGAGCGGGTTCTCCCTTTACCGCCAGGGTTATCTCCCCAAAGGGCCGTATTCGCCCGGATGATGGCCGTCAGCATGAGCACTTTGACGACAACCACAGCCCGCCCACCAGCAAAGGTGCTTGTGACGGGGTTGGGGCTCGTAGGCCATCTGGCAGCCCAGATATTTGCCCACTGCGGCTACGAGGTCATCGCCTGCGACCCGGCGGAAGCACGACGCCATGCCGCCGAGAAAGCGGGCATCAAGAACGTATTGCCGCGCGTCCCTGTGGATGATCCGAATCTGGCGGGGAAGGTGGCGCTGGTTCTGGAGTGCTCTGGCCATGAGCAGGCTGCGTTGGATGGCTGCAATGTGGTTCAGAAGCGGGGTGAGGTCGTACTGGTTGCAGTGCCGTGGGTGCATAAGACCGACCTCTCTGCCCATGACATACTGAACGCCGTCTTCCGCAGATATGTGGTTTTGCGCAGCGGCTGGGAGTGGGAGCTGCCACTACAGCCTGCCGACTTCCGGCAGAATAGCATTTTCGGGAATCTGGAGGCCGCTTTGCGTTGGCTGGCGGAGGGGCACATCCAGGTGGATGGCCTCTACTCTATCGCCTCGCCAAGCCGGGCGCAGGAGGTTTATCAGGAATTGTTGCATGCGCCGGGCGGGCGGCTGACGACAATCTTTGACTGGGTGGCTATGGGCTAGCACTCAACACTTCAAGGGGAGACAATGCCATGAGCGAACTGACACAAAAAGAGCAACAGGTGCGCGCGTTGCTGAAGGAGAAGGGGCTGGACGCGCTCTTGCTGCGCCGCGTCAGCAGTTTCGCCTGGGCTACAGGCGGCGCGGCCGGTTATGTCAATACCGCGACCGACTTGGGCGCGGCCTCTCTCCTCTTCACGCCTCAGGCCAAATATGTTCTGACCACCAACATAGAGGCGACGCGCCTGGAGAAAGAGGAACGGCTGGCAGCCCAAGGCTTCATCTTGCGCGCTGCTCCCTGGCACGAGGGCGGCCCCGACCCGGCGGAGATAGCCCAAGGACTCAGATTGGGGGCCGATATCCCTTATCCGGGCGCGGTGGACCTCTCCGCGGAGGTCTCACGGCTGCGGATGCATCTCTTGCCGGAAGAGCAGGCACGATATCGCGCCCTGGGAAAACTCTGTGGCGAGGCCATCGCAGCAGCAATCCGACGCGTGCGGCCAGGCCAGACGGAATATGAAATCGCTGCAGCGCTGGCAGAAGAGTCTATGGCACGGGGGGCGCTCCCCATCGTCAACCTGATCGCGACAGACGAGCGCATCTTCTCCTTCCGCCACCCTCTGCCCACGGCGAAGAGGTTGGAGAAATACGCGATGCTCGTCCTGTGTGGCCGCAGGGATGGTCTGGTGGCCTCCGTGACGCGCCTGGTCCATTTTGGGCGGCTATCCGACGAATTGCGGCGCAAGGCCGAAGCGGTAGCACGCGTTGACGCGACGGTCATCGCCGCGTCGCGGCCCGGCGTCCGTCTGTCCGACATCTTCCGCCGGGTGACCGAAACTTACGCCGCGGTCGGTTTCCCCGACGAGTGGCGTCTGCACCATCAGGGAGGCCCTGCCGGTTACGAACCGAGGGAGATCGTTGCCACGCCTACGACTCACGACACCCTGGCGGTGGGCATGGCCTGCGCCTGGAACCCCAGCATCACCGGCACCAAATCCGAAGATACGATCCTGGTAGGGGAGCAGGAAAACGAGATATTGACTTCCTCACCCGATTGGCCAACTCTCTCCGTGGAGGTAGATGGACAGACCTACACACGCCCGGCTATCTGGGAAGTAATGTAAGGGTGAGAGCCTGAAAAAGAGAGCGATTGTCATCTCCCGAACAGGAAGCCGCGCAGGTACGCGACCATCGCCCATTGCTCTTCGGTGGTATAGAGTGAGCCGAACTCCGGCATGCCGGTTCCCATGCCTCCGCGCAGGAGCTTGCCCTGCAACACGGCATCGCTGGCACTCAACATCCGTGTTGCATCGGTGAAATCGGCGGGGCCGGCAGGCATGGTAGGATCCATCTTGCGTAATCCCGGCAGATCGCGACCGGCGGGGCCATCCCCCCGTCCTTCCGGTCCGATCTAGGCAGCGCAGTCCCGCGCGTAGAGTCTGCCGGCCCGTGCCAGTGTATCAGGCGCCACCTCGCGCAGCCAGGCCCAGGCCACCAGGTCCCAGAGATCGTCATCCCTCAGCATGCTCAGGGTCGGCTCCGAGCGCAAGCGGGCAAAGGCATCCGCAGGCGACAGCGCCCGCCGCTCATGGGTAGCAGCTAGGTACGGCGGCAATGACACTCCTAAAGCCGCGCCGCGCGTTGCCAAGGGCTGCCCCGCCGGCAGCGCGCGTGCCTCGTGGCGCATGGTATCAATATCTAACCTCAGTTGTTGGTACAGAGGCGGTTCCAACGTTAATGTAGGAACCTGATCTTCTCTCGCCGACCCCGGCGCGGCAACAACCTCAATCACGCCACGCATCCGCCAATGATCCGCGCCACACCAACGGGTACAGGCGAAAGCATACCGGTCGGGCATCGTCGGGGTGAAATCTACCGTCACCACTTTGCCCGGCTCAATAGCCTCAATATCAACTCCCAGGCCGGGGATGGTCAGGCCGTGCACTACATCAGGTGAGGTCAGACGCAGTCGTACCGGTTTCCCTGCTACCAATTGTAAGCGGTCGGGAACGAACCCTCCTTCTTCCGGCAGACGGGCTGTTATCTCTATCAGTTGCCTCCCCGGCGCACGGCTGCGCCACGCCTGATAGCCGAACAGCGTCGCCGGAAAGAGGACAAGCACAACAAACACGACACTTAGAGCAAATAGCTCGCGCTTCATGCTACATACAACCCCACAAATCCCAACGTGACAGCCGTACAAAAGACGACAACCGGCAGCGCGGCCCGGGGAGGCTGTCCGTGCTGGTGTGCCGTGCGTAGCGCCACGGCGACCGCCGCAGCCAACCCGCTCAATAGCAGAAACATCTGCAGATAAGGCACCAGGCCTGAGAGGTAAGGGGTCCAGGCCCATGTCGCCGTGCCCAGAAGGTTCCAGCCCCAGCCGAAGGGATCGGAAAGAACCGGCCAGACGTAGGAGAGGTTGGCCAAGACAAAAGAGAGCGAGAAGGCCATCCAGGCAGTCAGCCCCAAAGGCACCAATGCCGTCGCGTAGTCGGCAAAGAGCACGCGCACACGCATCTGCCGCCGTCCCTGCCCCAACCGCACTGCGAGCCAGAAGAGCCCCGGTAATACTGCCAGGCTTAACGCCAGGAAGACGAAGGCATAGGCAAACCAGGCCGCGCTCCCCACTGCACGCGCTGTTTCTTTCAGAAAGCCCCACGGTCCGATCAGCACTGCCGCATAGATCAGGGCAGAGGCCAGCATGATGAAGCCCTTGTATGCCTCGTCCAGCCTGTGACCTCGGCTTCGCAACAAGTCAGTGCCGGGCAAGCGCAGGAAAAGCGCGAGGTTATCCTTAGGGCAGGTTTTCAGGCACTCGGTGCACAGGCCGCAGAAAGTATTGGCTTGCAAGCCTCCCGGAAAGAGGAGCCAGGGGCAGCCATAGCCCGCGTCGCTGCCGGTGTAACAGGTCTTCTCCTTATGGCCTATGCAGACCGCCGCGTCTTTGACCCGGATCTCCACCGGTGCAACCTGGCTATACAATCCTATAAAGCCACCGACCGGGCAGAGATAGCGGCAGAAGGTGCGACGCTCAAAGATCAGACTGGTGCCCAACGCCATGACGGCGAAGAGGACTAACACCAGGGCAGTGACGCCGGGACTGGTCAGGATCACCACCGAGAAGAGGGCTATCATCAGAAAGCCCACATTCTGCACCCAGATGTTGCGCAGACGCCGGGGCCATTTGCGTCCCAAAGTGTAAAGCCTGGCGCCGGGCCGCGGCTGCACCAGCGCTCGCCTTTGTAGCCATTCGCCCGGCGCGGGAATGGGACACATCGCGCACCAGAGTCGTCCGGCAAAGGGGAGCAAGAGCAAGATTAACAGCGCCCACCAGATGATCCAAACAAAAACGATACCGAAGTTGCGATTCCCGGCGCGCGTGCCGAAGAACCCGGCCAGGATGGCGAGGACAAATCCGAAGAGCGTGACCATGGTCAGGATCCATGGAAACCAGCGGCTGCGGAGAGCGCGCTTGACAAGAGGGATGTCGCTGAGAGCGTAGCGCATCAGAGCCTCCAGAAGGTCACCAACGCGCCGAGCGCAGTGATCGCGGTGGCGGCGACGGCCCGCAGCCAGAGGAGGTTCGGACCGACCTCTAATTTGCCGATCATGAAGGGGTGGAGAGTGCCGCAGGTGACGGAGCAACGCAGCCGGAATGTCCCCGTGCGCTCCGCAACAAAAACCAGTTGCCCCGGTTGACCGGGCTCTGCCTGCGTGGCTACACCGTAACCATCCACATATAACCCGTGCACCACGTCTTCCGACTCTAGCCGGATCATCACCTTGTCACCGCGATAGACCCTTATGATGCCTGGCTCAAAAGCGAAGCGGCTGGCCGTGATGATTAATGCCCGTTCCTGTGACGCGGCTCCGGCCAGAGGAATGGGCATGAACAAGGCCGTCAGCACCAGTGCTACGGTCACGCTGCCGAAAAACAGGCGATACCAACCTGCCCTACGGCGATTCGCCGATTCAACCATGGCCTAACCTTAGACCGTTTAATCGCAGAGAGCACGATTGGCAAGAAGTTCTCATTGGTTCGCCGGGCCGAACTTGCTATAGGCGGCCACGATTTCTGCCCGGATATCGGACGCTGGACGGCCCTCGCCAGTCATGCGCATCACATCCTGGGCGATGTCCACACAAATGCTGCAACCCAAGGCATGGTTGTCAAAGACGAGCGCGCCGCCGGTTTGCGCCTCTTTGATGTAACAGGAGAGATTACTGGTGTGGCCGATGGAACCGCAACCGCAATAGCAGGGCACGTTCCGCAAGGCTTCTGGATTAGCCGCCGCAAACCGGTAGGCCGTGCGCACGCGGGCGGGCGCGTCCTGCGCCCAACGGGGCAGAGCGGATACAGGAGCCAATGCTATCCCTTTGGGAGCCACTTGCTTTCCGGAACCGCACGCCGCCAGAAAACTACCACCCAACAGCGCGAACCCAAGTTTCAGAACCGATCGCCGGTGCATTCTTCCCTCACCCACTCATAGGTTGCCAGCCTGTGCCTGGTCACACTAACACCAGTATAAGGGAGAAAGGGGACCTGGCATAGCGCCGAAACGCCGGTTGCCACCGCGCCAAACGGCGTGTACGTCTGCCCGCCAAAGGAACCTTGAATTTTCGGGGCAAGGGCGAGACAATAGGCGGGAGAGAGCAGAGCAAGAAGCCTGGGAGGTGCGCTATGATGGGCGGATGGGGTTGGAGCATGGGGCTGGTAGGCGGCCTGGCAATGCTCCTCTTTTGGGCCCTCTTCATCGGCTTGCTCGTCTGGTTGGTGATCATCCTCACCCGTACGACGCAGAGCCAGCCACCGCGCAATCCTACGACAACGGACCCCTCAGCACTGGAAATCCTGCGACGCCGCCTGGCTGCCGGTGAGATCACACCCCAGGAGTTCGACGAACTGCGGCACAAACTCGGCATCTGACTCGTGATAACATCAAGGAGTACAAATGGCCAACAAGAGGATCGTGGTTCTAACCATCGCGGGCATCGGCGCTCTATTGCTGATCGCGATATTGGTCACCGCTGCTTTCGCCCAGGGGCCGTTAGGGCAGGGGATGATGGGACCTGGCGGGATGATGCAGAACAGGGCGCAGATCGCGCCGAATATCCCCTTCACGTCCACCGGTCCTTACGGCTGCGGCCTTAGATCGGGCATGATGGGGCCAGGGATGACAGGTGGTTTCGGCGCGCCATGGGGGCGGCCTGCTCCCAATGCCGAACGACTGACCGGCGAGCAGGTGCAAGAAGCCGTCGCGAACTACCTGGCCGTTTACTACGGCGATCCCGATCTGGAAATAGCCGAGATTATGGAATTTGAGCGTAATTTCTACGCTCAGGTAAGGGAGAAGTCCACAAAGATCAACGCGTTTGAACTGTTGATTGATCCCTACAGCGGCTTCGTCTGGCCGGAGTATGGGCCGAACATGATGTGGAACACCCGGTACGGCCACATGGGAGGCACAGGTGGCATGATGATGTACGGCTGGAGTGGCCTCAGGAACGGCCAGCCGGCAGCGGATATGCCGATCACGCCGGAGGAAGCCAAAAGATACGCCCAGCAATATCTGGATACCCGCAACAGCGGCCTGACCGCCGGTGACCCGGAGACCTTCTACGGGTATTACACCTTGCATACCTTTGGCACCGACGGCGAGATAAAAGGGATGTTGAGCGTCAACGGCTATACAGGCCGCGTCTGGTATCATGCCTGGCACGGGCAGTTCCTGGGCATGGTGAGCGAGGAGGATGAGGAACATCAAACTGCTGAATAGGTGAAAGCCCAGCAACACTTATTTTGAGCGGATTTGGATTTTAAGGAGGAAATCTCACATGGCAACTCGGACTTGGAGAAGTGTGGCGACGATCAGCGACCCGCCCTTTGCAATATCGTTGTTCGGCAGCACTCGTTGGGCATGGCTTTGGCTGATCATCAGGCTATATGTCGGCTACACCTGGTTGACCTCTGGCTTGGGGAAACTCGGAAACCCGGCCTGGGTAGCGACCGGCACGGCTCTCAAAAGTTTCTGGGAAAAGGCGGTGGCAATTCCGGCCCCTCCCGCGCGACCTCCCATTGCCTTTGACTGGTATCGGGTGTTTATCCAGGCTCTGTTAGACGGTGGCCACTACACCTGGTTTGCCAAACTGGTCACAGCCGGCGAACTACTGATCGGTGCGGCGTTGATCCTGGGGGCCTTCACCGGCATCGCGGCCTTCTTCGGCGGCTTCATGAATTGGAACTTCATGATGGCAGGAACGGCGAGCATCAACCCGGTCCTGTTCACGTTTTCCATTCTTCTGATCGCAGCCTGGAAGACAGCCGGCTGGTGGGGGCTGGATCGCGTGCTCTTACCGCTCCTGGGCACACCCTGGCGACCTGGCATTGTGTTTAACCCAGAACCTCAAAACCTGAGAGATGCACAGGCTCCGGGCACGTCCTAGGCGACTACTCAGAGAACATCGGAAAGACCATCGGCGCGGCAACCTC
>FWPU01006227.1_pt1 | contig 24330 bp, 23 predicted proteins | sample 2228361 | NCBI WGS metagenome assembly FWPU01 (sample SAMEA103939777, study PRJEB20133) | metagenome | reverse complement strand
ATTTCAAATTGTTTTATAAGAAAAAATAGTGGGATAAATTTTATGGATTCAAGCATTTTTCTTCTTTTTTAAAAGCAATTCAGACACACTTTTCTCTTTCCAGAAAATTACATCAAATATATAAATTTCTGGTTGTGAATTTGGTTTATTCGCAAATATAGATGGAATATACCTCCTACCTCTTTTATCTGTAATTTTAAAATCAAGAATTGAACCATCGCACAGAAATTTTTGAACCAAGAGAATAAATTTTTTTAATCTTTCTGTCCAGACTGGCTTTTCTATCATTCTTCTTCCCCAGAACCCTACCTTGCCATCCTCATATCTTATTATCTGCATTTTCCATCCATTTTAAGTTCTGCAATCCATTTATTATTTGTTTTTTCACCAAAATATGGTATGGGCTGCATCAGATACAGGGGTCTTATCATAGGATGACTTTAAATATTGAAACTATTATGAGATTCAAAAAACCCAGTGGTATTAGAAATTTCCAGGAAAATTTCATTAACTGATCAAATCTTATTCTTGGTAGCGACGCTCTTATCCAGTAAAAGATAAAAATAACAAAAGCAATTTTTATCAAAAAAACAAGAAAAGAAGGAAGTGGAATAAAATAAGTTTTGCCTCCACCCAGATAAAGAATGACAATAAGTGAAGAAATTAAAATTAGATGGGCATATTCACCAAGGAAAAACCAGGCAAACTTTATACCCGAATATTCAGTATTATACCCTCCTACAAGCTCTGACTCGGCCTCAGGAAGGTCAAAGGGAATTCTACCTGTATCAGCAAGTCCAGCAAGGAAAAACACAAGAAATCCAACAAATTGAGGTAAAATATAGGGTATATACTGATTCTCCATTATTTTTCTCAAGGAAAAAGTTTCTGCCTGAAGAACAACTGCAATAATAGAAAGCAGGAGAGGAATTTCAAAGCTTAGAAATTGGGATGCTGAACGAAGACCCCCAAAAAGAGGATATTTACTTCCTGATGATACTCCCCCGAGAACTATACCATATGTGCTGAAACCAACAATAACCAGAACAAAAAGTAATGAAGTGTTAATATCCGCAATAACAGGTTTTGAGCCTACAGGTATTAATGAGAAAGGAATAAATGTAGAGATTACAGTTATAACAGGAGCTATAAAGTATAAGATTCTGTCCCTTTTTTCAGGGAAAACCTCCTCTTTCAATATCAATTTAACCGCGTCTGCAATACTTTGGAATAGGCCAAAAGGTCCTGCTCTGTTGGGACCGTATCTGTTCTGAACCCAACCCAGAAACTTTCTTTCCAAATACACCATATAGGCCACGATAAGAGTAAGAACTAACATTAACAGGACACTTTTGATAAAAACAATTACAAAGCTTGTCAAAACTCAATGTCCTCCTTAAATTTTTTGTTGTTTTCTATCACTTCTGGTGATGTATGTATGTTACAAAGTGTCTGAGGTTCAGATTCTTCTCTGAAAACTTCTTCTCTGAACCTCGGGCAATAGGGTCCTTTTTTTAATTTGGAATCAAGACACACTGTATCAATCACAACTCCATCGGGAACAGGAAAATCTTTGCCTACAAGAGGTAGTCTTTTCATAATATTAGCCCAGAAAGGCAGGGCGAACCTTGCTCCTGAAGCTCCATTTGCTATGGTTCTCAAGGAATCAAAACCCACCCACACACCAAGGGCAAGATCAGGCGTTAAACCTATGAACCATGCGTCTGTAAAATCATCGGTAGTCCCTGTCTTACCTGCACATGGAAGAGTAAAATCATACTTTATTCTTGCTTCAATTCCTGTTCCATTATTAATAACCGATTTCATCATATGAATTAAAATATAAACACTCTGAGAATCAACTAACTGCTTACCAAAAGGCTCCTTTTCAAAAATAATATTTCCGTATACGTCCTCTATTTTTCTTATCCATATAATATCCATCTTCCTGCCGTAATTTGCAATTGTAGCATAGGCATGAACCATTTCGAGCAGGGAAAGTGATGTAGAACCAAGTGCTATGGATAGAACTTTTGGAATGTATGAATCAACCCCAAGCTTGTGAGCATAGTCAACAGTGAGAGGTATACCCACATTCTGAAGCAATCTGACAGAAGCAAGGTTTCTTGAATGGGCAAGAGCCTCTCTCAATGTTATCTTTCCCATAAATTTTTTATCATAGTTTCTGGGGTACCATGGTTTTCCAGAGCCATCGTCATCAATTACTATTGGCAAATCATAAACATAATCTATTGGTAGATAACCATTTTCTATTGCGGTAAGATAATAAAAAGGTTTAAATAATGAACCCACCTGTCTTTTTGCCTGGATAGCCCTATTAAACTGGCTTTTAAAGAAATCCCTACCTCCCACAATCGCTTTTATCTCACCTGTTTTTGGGTCCATCGCAAGAATAGCTATTTGAAAAGGCATGGTATCATTTTTCCCATTTCTTTTGACTTTTTTCTCTATAAAAGGCATTACGCTGTCAACAACCTTTTCACAAACTTTTTGAATCTCACTATTTAAAGAAGTATATATCTTTGCCCCTTCTTTATAGATAAACTCTTCGCCATAAGCACTTATTACATTTTTCCTTATCTCTTCAACAAAATAAGATGCAAATCTCTCTCTTTTCCCCTTCTCTTTTAAAATAATTTTTTCATTTAAGGCATTCTCATATTCCTTTTCATTTATCATCCTGTTTTTTAAAAGCAATTTAAGTATTTTTTTCTGTCTTTTTAAGGTATTTTCAAAATTTGTATAAGGATCGTAATAGGTGGGAGAACGGGGAATAGAAGCAAGAAAGACCGCTTCAGCAAGTGTCAGGTCCTTTGCATGCTTTCCAAAATAATAAAGAGATGCAGTTTCTACTCCATAAACACCGTTTCCAAAATTTATCTGATTCAGATATTTTTCGAGAATTTCCTCTTTCGTAAATGCCCTTTCTATTAAAATAGCGAGTATTGCTTCTTTTATTTTTCTCTCAAGTGATTTCTCAAGCGTTAAGAACATATTCCTTGCAAGTTGCTGAGTTATTGTTGAAGCCCCTTCAACAAACCTCCTTGCCTTTATATCTTTATAAAGAGCCTTAGTAATTCTGATAAAATCAATTCCAAAATGCTTAAAGAACCTTTTATCTTCAAGAGTTATAAATGTCTTTATTACATAAGGTGACACATCTTTTAGATCAACATATACCCTTTTCTCCTGATAATACTCAAATATCACATCACCTTTATCATCAAGTATCTGAGTTGTAACAGGTGGTTTGTATCCCTCTATCATCTCAAGAGGTGGGAGATCGTATATGAAATAGCGGTATATGAAATAAGATAAAGTAAAAGCCACTACGAGTTCTAACACTACTACTGTTAAAATCCACTTTTTCATTATTCAAAAAACTTTTTTCCAATCCGAAATAAACCTTTCAAGTCCTATATCAGTTAAAGGATGTTTTAAGAGTTTTCTTAGAATATCAGGTGGGACTGTTATTATATCCGCACCTGCAAGGGCTGATTCCACCACATGTAAAGGATGTCTGCAACTGGCAACCAGAACCTCCGTGTCAAATCCATAGTTGTTGTAAATATCAACTATAACCCTTATAATGTCCATTCCCCAGTGAGATATATCATCAAGCCTTCCTATAAAAGGTGATACAAATGTTGCTCCTGCTTTTGCAGCAAGAAGAGCCTGAGAAGGTGAAAAAACAAGGGTCATGTTAACTCTCACTCTTTTTGAATTTAAAATCTTTGTAGCCTTGAGCCCTTCTGCTGTAAAGGGTATTTTTATTACAATGTGTTCATGAATTTTAGAAAGTTCCTCTGCTTCCTTCACCATACCTTCACTATCAGTTGCTATAACTTCTGCTGAAACAGGACCTTTAACAAGCTCACATATCTCGCGCAATATATTTCTTGATTCTTCAAGGATTCTATCTTTGCCAAAAGAATTATAATCAGGATATTGCCTGGCAACCTCCTTTGAAAGGAGTGTTGGGTTCGTTGTAGCACCATCTATAATCCCGAGTTTCGTAAGTTCTTTTATCTCGCCAACATTCGCAGTATCTATAAATATCTTCATTATTCCTCCATTTTTAAAGTTTATTAATTATAATTTACTTTTAAGTCCGTAAACAAACTCTATACCGTCTTCATTCCCGTAATAACCTTTTATAACACCAAGTTTTTTAAACCCAAATCTTTTATAAATCGCTATGGCTCTTTTATTTGAAACCCTTACTTCAAGTCTTATCCCTTTTTTACCTTCTTTTTTTGCCATTTTAAGAATCTCTTCAAGCATAAATTTAGCATACTTTTTACCCCTTTCCTTAGGATGAACAGCAATATTGGCAAGATGAAACTCTTCCCCCATATCCCATATTATAAAGTAACCTGCCACCCTTTTATCTTTTTCAAGAACATAAAAAAGGGAAAAGGGATTTTTAAATTCAAACAAAAAAGAGTGGAATGACCACGGTTTTTCAAAAGATTTTTTTTCTATATTATGCACATGAGGTATATCAGAGATTTTAGCTTTTCTGATTAAAAGACCTGACATAGGAAGGTGTATAAAAATAAAGTGGTTCTTTTTTCTCCATGTCAAGAAACTCGCCCTGTTTATAAAGTAGTTCTCCTATGTTAATAATAGATTCAATAGAAGGCACTTCCAGAGGATAACATTTTTTAACTTTCCCCTCTATATCAATATCCTTACCAATATATAAAAAATCCTTTTCCAGTGGGATATCTTCTATTTTGCCCATTTTAAACTCAACCTCTTTTCCATCCACAAACTTTTTCCAGAATACTTTATCCTTTTTAATTGCAAGAAAGACTATCAGATTATTACTCTCTTTCAAAAAAGGATGAATAAGAGCATCAAGGCTATTAACTCCAATAAATTTCACTTTTTTTACAAACCAGAGTGCCTTTGCGAAGGAAAAGCCGGCTCTTAGTGATGTAAAATAACCCGGACCTTCTGAAATAGCTATAAACTCTATTTCCTTATCTTTAATGTGTTTATCAATCATTTTCCACATCTCAATTATATATTCAGAGTGTTTATAGTATGCACCTGTGGATATCTCTACAATTTTATTTCCCTCCATATAACCCATTCTTGTTATCTTACCTGAGGTCTCAATTCCTATTTTTATTCCATCCATTCCAGAACAGAAAACCCTTTATTAGAAAAAGAAGATAGATATATATAGTTGTTCTTATTCTCTACACCATAGACATTATCAGCAGTATAAGGATAAGAAGAGGCATATACCTTTTTTTTCTGATAAACGAACATTTGAATATCTTTGTCAGAACACATTATAAGAAACGGTGAAAAATACCTTATGGTTTGAACCCCTTTTAACAAAGGCATTTTTTGAATAAATGTATCGGGTAACATACCTGAAAGGTTTATTAAAAAAAGCGAATCACCAGGAGAGTTGTAGGTTGTTAAAACAATGGTTGAGTCAACAAAGGATATATTTTTAACATTGTTTATATTGAATGTTTTTAAATCTTTGAAAGAAAGATAGAAATCATAAGTTTCAACACTTGCAGAATATATATCACCTGTTAGCACATAGAGGTTACCACCGTTCCATAAATCAAAATCAAGAACAGTATATAGAGTTCTTATTGAATCATAAACATAAGGATTCTGAGAAAGCTCTATTCTAACAATTCCTTTTTCATCAATCAAAAATAAGGAGTTGTTTGAAACCTTAGCCTCTCCTATCCATCCTCTTAATGTAAAGGAATTTAAAAACTCAAGGGAATCGGGAAAAACTCTTTTATAAATTTTTACATTGTTACCATATGTCCCGCATACAACCACACAGAATTCATTATTTACTCTGCAAATCCATGGAATTTCATTTAGCGGAAGTTCTTTTACTAAATAGGGGTTTGCTGGGTTTGAAATATCGTAAATCTTAAGAGAATAATATCTTGCCTTTCCGCCAACCTCATAAATATAGTTATCATAAACACTCACATCTCTTGAAAATATCCCATTTGAATAGATTTCATATAAATGAACCTTCCTTGTTCTGAAATTCCATACAGGAGAAAAGGTTTCTCCTCCCCTGCTATCCTTTGCTTTTACTTTCCAGAAATAAAAAATTCCTGGAAGAAGTGGTGCAGAGGGAACAAAATGAGTATCAGTCAAATCAGGATAAAAAAACAGAGGATTTTGAAAATCCTGTTTTGTATCTAAGTAAAAATCATATTTAAGAGAATCACCATCAGGATCTGAGCAACTCCAGTAGAAATCGGGCATAAGAAATACAAGGGTGTCACCTGAAAAAGGTGCAGGATTTGAAGGCACATTTGGGGGATTATTTGCTGAAGAAGTCTCAAAATGCCTTATCTCTGACTCGGCCTCTCCGCCTTTTATATCCCTGGCTTTTATTTTCCAGAAATAAGTTTGTGAATATTCAAGTGTGTCAACCAGTATTGTATCGCTGTAATCTGAAATGTAAAGTAAGGGGGTTGAATCTTGAGACAAAAATATATCGTAAATTATGCTATCACCATCAGGGTCTTGGGATTTAAACATAAGGGTACATACGTTTGAAACAAAAATATATCCATCAGAAGGAAATATAAGGTAAGGGACTAAAGGAGGATGATTACCATAGGTTATTAAAACACTAATTTCAGGAGAGAAGTTGAAATTTCCTGATTTGTCAACCGCTCTTGCCTTAAGAGCATAGTAACTGGAGTCAGGTGAAGTGGTAAAATCAACATCAAAAAACCACACATCCTGTGAGTCAGGAGAGTATTTTGTATTAAGTTTTACTGTGTCGTTTAAAAAGAGTTCAACAAATTCCACATCTCTGTTATCATTCGCTTTAACTTTGGCAACAAGAGTATCAGGAGGATAACTGGAACCATCAGGAGGAAATATAATTAAAACATATGGTTTTTCTTTGTCGGTTTTTTTGCAGGAAATAAGCAAAAAAAGATAAATGAAAATTACGATTTTTCTACTCATAGTATAATTTCTTATAAACTTCATAATCACTTAAAACTCTAAATGTATACTTCCTTGTTTCCTCAAAAGGACAATCCATTAAAAACTGAAATTCATTTTTTATAACTCCCTTTTCTTTCCATTCTTTAAGTCTGTGAATTCCTGCATTGTATGCTGCAACAGCAAGATAGGTATCACCCAGGGAATCAATGAGCGAAGAGATTACTTCTATGCCTGCATCAATATTTATTAAAGGGCTTTTTAATGAATCTGCGGGAAAGTCTTTATACTTTTCAATACTTTTAAATGTATAGGGCATAATCTGCATAAGGCCTATTGCTCCCTCAGGACTAACTGCCTTTTCATTAAACATACTTTCCCTTCTCATAATCGCATAGATGAGATAAGGATTTAGATTTTTTTCTCTTGCTTTTTTAAAAATAAAATTCTTATAGGGTAATGGAAAGAGTATTTTCAGTAATTGTAAGGGAAAACATATGGTGTGATTTTCCATTCTTAAAATACTATAAGCCCTCTTCGCAGTATAAAGTGAATAAAACCATTTTCCTACATTATCGAGCCTTTCAGAGAGAGAAAAAAGGAGTTCAAAATCATTTATTTTTTGAACATAATATTTAAAGGCATCTTCCATATCAAGATGAGCAAAAATTAAAAGTTCCTCTCCATCTACATAGAATGGGACAAAATTTTCCTCATAACATATTCCATCCTTTCTCAAGGTAAAAAGGCTCAATGGTTCTATACTCTTTATTTTTTCATAGAGTTTCTCTCTTCCTGTCTGTTCAGCAATCAATTTTAAAACAAAAATATTGTGTTGTGAAACAATTCGTTCATCTTTTAATATTCCTTTTAAAGGTATTTTCATATCGTAGTCTATCAAAATCCTTTCATGCCATTTTAAATGGGGTATAAATTCTACAGGATAAAAATTATTTTCAAGCATAACAAGGCGTGCCTCTTTTAATGCGTTCTCTCTTAAGGACTCATATTCATGGGATACTCTGAGAAATTCTTTAATGCTTTTTTCAATTTCTCCTGTATATTTGTAACATAAACCTTTCAATATTTTTGACTTCTCATAATACCATCTACTATCAGAGGGAAGAAGTTTTTCAAAATACTGGATTGCTTTTCCATAATCTTCTAATTTAAAATAAGAATACCCAAGATAATAATACTTTTTTCTGTTCTTTGTTCTTTGAAAATAGAAAATAGACTTTTCCCAATCCTCTTTTAAAAAATAGTATCTACACTTATAAAACTCCATCTCTTTTAAAAGATTTAGTTCATTATTATCAAAAAACACAGGATATTTTATAAGTATTTTCTTCAGAGTTTCTTTATATAAATCCTTATTATGCATTTTTTTATAGATTTCTTTTTTTATATTTAAAAAAGATGGTACCAGATAAGGTGGAAATTCATCTTCATTACTTTCAAGGAGTCTTAAAGCCTTTTTATAATTTCCTTTTTCAACAAGTGACTGTGCGTAATTTATCACAGCGTCATAATACAGAATTGAATTTTTATATTCGGTTACTATCTTCCCATAATTTCCTTCTTCAAAGGCAACCACATCTCCCCGCAGAAGAATTGTCACATATATAAATTGTAATGATAATATCATATAGTCTTTCCTATATCCCTGTGTTTGATGTTTACCCTGTAGCCTCTTTTTCTTAACATCTCTTTTACTTCTTCACCTATAACAACTGATCTGTGAGTGCCACCTGTGCATCCAAAACCAATTACAAGATATATTTTACCTTCCTGTTCGTAAAGGGGGATAAGAAAATTAAGTAAATTTTTTAATTTTAAAAGAAAATTTTTTGTATCATTCTTTTCAAGAACAAATTTCTTGACCTTGATATCCATTCCATTTAATCTTCTAAATTCTTCTATATAATGGGGATTTGGTAAAAACCTCACATCAAACAAAAGGTCAAGCTGAGAGGGTATACCATATTTAAATCCAAAGGTTGTTACTTCTATACACATCTCTGTTTTTTCTTCAAATATATTTTTAAGTTTATTTCTCAAATCCCATATAGTTAACTCTGATGTATCAAGAATTATGTTCGCCCTTTCCTTTAAATCCATCAACATCTCCTTTTCCTTATCCACGGCTTCTCGAAGAGACAAGCCCTTTTTTTCAAGAGGATGGGTTCTGCGAGTTTCCTCAAATCTCCTTATTATTATTTCTTTTTTTGCATCAATAAAAACAAGGGTGTATTTTTTATTTTTCTCTTCTAATACAGAAAGACTCTTTTCGAAATGTTCAAAAAATTCTTCTTCACGGATATCCAGAGTCAAGGCTATTTTTTCCTTTTGTCTTTTTGCCTTTTCAAGGAAATCAATTACATCTGGAATTAATGTGCAAGGAAGATTGTCTATACAGTAATATCCTGTGTCTTCAAAAAATTTGAGTGCGCTGGATTTACCTGCTCCTGAAAGTCCTGTGATTATCGCAAATTTTTTCACTCCACTTTTTTATAAAAATCAATTTTTCTTTTCTTCTTCAAAATTTCTTTTTTTAAAATTTCTGAGAAATGTTTTGCAGAGTGGTATCCTTCTTTTTTAAGAAGATAATCAAGGGCAACAATTTCGACGAGAACAGCTATATTTTTACCAGGATTCAGTGGGAGAATGACACAGGGAATTTCAACTCCTATGATTTCTTCCTTGTATTCCTTTAAACCTGTTCTTTCATAGTCAATATTTTCACTCCAGTCAATAAGATTTATCTCCATATCTATTTTTTTGACATTTCTTACAGCCCTTATTCCATACATTGAAAGCACATCAATTATTCCTATCCCTCTTATCTCAACATAGGGATTAAAGTAAATTTCTTCTGATGCGCATCGACCAATAAGAAAACCATCAGGGTGTTTTAATATTTTTATACCATCATCAGCTACAAGCCTATGACCTCTCGCAACAAGGTCAACAGCACATTCTGATTTACCTATCCCACTTCTGCCTGTAATAAGTATTCCAACTCCATACACATCAACAAGAGTTCCATGCATGATACAGAAAGGTGCAAGTTTCAGAGAGAGGTAAAAGTAAAGGGCATTCATAAAAGGAGTTGTTGAAAGGGGTGTTTTTATCAACGGTATGCCCTTTTTGCACAGCTTTTTAATAAGATAGGGAGGAGGGTTAAGATTTTTTGTTATAAAAACACCTGGAAAATCGTATTTAATGAATCTATCAATTGCCTCTTTTCGTTTTTTATCAGGAAAAGATGAAAGATAAAGGGACTCAGTTTCACCTATTATCTGTATCCTTTCATAAAGAAATATTTTTTCAAAGCCTGCAAATAAAAGCCCAGGCCTATTTAAATTAGGAGTTGCTACCTTATTTTCAAGTCCATCTGAACAGAGAAGTTTCAATTTCCATCTATCCTTATTCTCCTCATATATTTTTTTTATCCTGACTTCAGGATAGGTAATTTTATGTCCCATTTACCTCTTCCTGCGTTTTATCTTACCTTCATATTTTTTCAGCTGTCTCTCTATTTTGTATTTTAACTCGTCTATTACAAAGAAAAAATCATTTGAGATGCTCTCTGCTTTTAAAAATTTTCTGTTAACCTCAAGAAGGAATTCTGCCCTGAATCTTCCTCTCTGTTCTTCAACAACAATTTCTGCTTTGTTTATGTGGTTTGAGAATCTTTCAATTTTTTTTAATCTCTTATCTATATATGCTTTCATATCTTCTGTGAACTCCACATTTTTAGATGTTATAATAAGCCTCTCCATATTTTCCTCCTTTTTAAAATGTTTTTACAAAGTATGCCTGTATTTCTTTAACATCAAGATTTTTAAACTCATTTACTTTTCCAACAAATTCAAACCTTCCCCCTTTAAGCCATGCTATTCTCGTTGCAACCTCTTCTGTGAAACCAAAATCATGTGTAACAGCTATAAATGTCCCTTTTATTTTTTTCCACAAATCCTTTAAAAGTTTTGTGATTTTTAAAGCTGTTTCAGGGTCAAGCCCTGTGGTCGGTTCATCAAAGAATATATATTTGGGTTCATACGCGATAGCTCTTGCTATAGCAACTCTTTTTTTCATACCACCTGATAGTTGTGCAGGATAGAGTCTCTCAACTCCTTCAAGTTCAACAATCTCAAGGGATTTTTCAACCTTATTCTGTATTTCCCTTTTTGTAAAGGGGAAATGCTCAAGGAGAGGGAGTGCTATATTTTCGAAAACAGTTAGAGAGTCAAAAAGAGCTGCACCTTGAAATACAAATCCTATATTTTTCCTGGCTTTTAAAAGTTCCTTAGGTCCACCATTTGTGACTGAAATATTATCTATATTAATTTCACCTCTATCTGGCTTTATAAGTCCCACAACAGTTTTTATAAATACGGTTTTGCCCGAACCACTTTTCCCAAGAATAACCAGAAACTCTTCATCTTCTATATCCAGTGAAACTCCTTTTAAAACAGGAAAATCAAATTTCACTTCAAGGTCCTTTACTCTTATCATCCGAAAATGATTACCCCTAGTAAATAGTCAAATAAAAGAATCAAAAGAGATGCTGTTACCACTGCTTTGGTGGTAGATATTCCTACACCCTGTGCTCCTCCCTTTGTTTCCATTCCATAAAAACACCCGGAAAGCGCGAGAATTATACCAAAAGCAGAAGCCTTAATCAATCCTCCGAAAAGATCTTTTGGGAGGAAAAAAAGTCTAGCTCCTCTTGTAAACAGAATATAATTGGCAATTCCTGTGAAGTGGGAAATTGTCATACCACAAAATATTGCAACTATATCAGCGATAATTGTGAGCATAGGAAGGGCAATCATAGCGGCAAACACTCTGGGAATAAACAAGAATCTATAAGGCGAAATTCCCATAACTTCAAGAGCATCTATCTGTTCTGTTACCTTCATTGTGCCTATTTCAGCTGCTATACCTGACCCCACTCTTCCCGCTACCACAAGTCCTGTAATAACAGGTCCCAGTTCTATCATAACACCCTTTGCAACACCCGCTCCTAAGTAGATAAGGGGAACATAATCTCTTATCTGATAGGCGGTTTGAACTGCTGCTACCATACCCAGAAATGCAGATGTAAATATAACAAGCGGCAATGAATTCACACCTATCTGGCTGATTTGAAAAACAATATCTCTTCTCGTTTTACCTATCTCTTTCAGGTAAGCAAGTGTTTTCCAGAAAGAAGATATAAATCCTCCTGCTTCCTCAAAAATATTAACAAGTATTCTCATATGAAATCACCGTAGCCTCTGTCTATTAAAGTTTCGGGAATAAATTTCATATATTCTTTTAAAAATCCCAGTCTGACAGTATCTATTGGTCCATTCCTGTGCTTACCAACAATAACCTCTGCTACACCTTCCTCTGCTGTATGAGGGTCGTAAAAGTCTTCTCTATAAAGGAAAATTACAAGATCAGCATCCTGCTCTATTGCACCTGATTCTCTCAAATCTGCGAGATGGGGTCTTTTGTCAACTCTTCTCTCCACCTCTCTTGAAAGCTGGGAAAGGGCAATCACAGGAATATCAAGTTCCATTGCCAAAGATTTCAATGAAGAGGATATATAAGCTATCTGTTGTTGTCTTGTTTCCATCTTGGGTGCCTCTATCAATTGCAGAAAATCCACAAAAACAGCTACTATACTATGTTCTTTACATGCCCTTCTTGTTTTTGCTCTGAGTTCCTGAAGAGATATTTTGGGGGTATCATCTATATAAATTGGTGCATTTTTAAATTTTTCAGCTGCTTCTGAAAGCTTAATTATGTCCTGAGAATTGATATCGCCTTTTCTTATTTTCTGCATCCCCACATTCGCTTCCATTGATAGAAATCTTTGAATAATCTGATTCTTAGGCATTTCTATACTAAAAAGGGCAACAGGCTTCTCATAAACTACCGCCAGATTTCTTATTATATTAAGAGCAAAACTTGTTTTTCCCATCGAGGGTCTTGACGCTATAACAATAAAATCGCCCCTGTGGAATCCTGCAGTAAGGAGATCAAGTTCCTGAAATCCAGTTGGGATTTCAACTCCTCTACCCTCCATAATTCTGCTTAAGTCAGAAAAAAACCCATCCAGAAGTTCTTTAACAGGAACAAATCCTCCTTTCAATTTATAACCTCTAACACTGAAAAGTAGGGCATCAGCCTCATCAAGAATTTCTTCTGCATCCTTTTTTTCTTCATAACATTCTTTTATTACTTTATTACATATCTCAATTGTTTTTCTATAAAGAAATTTCTCTATTACAATTCTTGCATGTTCTTCCATATACTCGGGGTTCACAACCTCTTCAAGTAATGAGCCGAGATATGCAGCTCCTCCTGCCTCTTCAAGTTTACCACGTCTTTCAAGTTCATCTTTCACTGTAAGAAGTTCAGGGATTCTCTTAACACCTGCTGCGCCTTCTGAAATATCTCTTATAACCTCAAATATTACTCTGTGATTTGGTTGATAGAAAACCTCGGGGGTCAGTATTTCAATGCCCTTATAAAGAGCACTTTGGGATGTCATCATGGCACCGAGCACAGCCATTTCAAGGTCTATTGCATGAGGCTCTATTTCAGGTTTTTTAATTTCTTTCATCTTTGAACCATTCCACCACTTCATTTACGCCCTGCTCAAAGGTAACTACAGGTTCCCAGTTTAAAACTTTACTTGCTTTCTTTGAATCAAGGTATATTTTATAAACCTCACCCTCTCTTCTGGCTTTATAAACAGGCTTTTTATCATATCCGATTTTTCCCGCAAGAATTTTAAAAAGAGAATTAATTGAAATTCCTTTTCCAGTTCCTATGTTCAATTTAAGAGAAAGTTTATTAGAGTTAAAAAGGAGTTCAAGTACCCTCACATTAGCCTCTGCCACATCTTCAACATAAACAAAATCCCTCTCCTGGTTACCATCACCATAAATGTAACATTCTTCTTTTTTTAACATTCTGTAAGAAAAAATAGCTATAACACCGGCTTCTCCAAAGGGGCTCTGTCTCGGTCCATAAACATTTCCGTATCTCAGAGCTATAAAATTTATCCCGAATACATCATGGTAATAATCAAGATATCTTTCAAATACCATTTTTGAAAAGGCATAAGGACTTATAGGTTCCAGTTTGTGTTCTTCTGATACAGGATTTTTTTTAGGCTCTCCGTATATCGCCCCACCTGTTGATGCGAATATAAAATTAGAGATACCATATTTTCTTGACATCTCCAGTAAAACCATTGAACCATAAATATTGTTCGTAAAATCCTCAAAAGGATTTTTAACCGAAACAGCAACTGAAGATTGAGCAGCATGGTGATTTACAATATCAAATTTATTTTCTTTAAAGAGATTTTCCATACTCTTTTTATCTCTTATATCAACATGATAGAATTCTGCACCCTCAGGAACAAATTCTTTTCTACCCGTTGACAGGTTATCCACAACAACAACCTTATGTCCTTTTTGTAGGTATTTCTTGGCCACCCATGAACCTATAAAACCTGCACCACCCGTAACTAAAACTTTCATCTAAATAGAACTTTTTTATAAATGTATGTTTTTCCAGCATCGTCCTTTATCTTGAGAAAATAAACACCCTTTTTCAAGCTTTTAAATGTCATTTTCCTTCCTTTTTTTATATATTTCAATTTTATACTCTCAAGGCATCTTCCTGCAATGTCGTAAACATCTATTTTAAGATTACGGGCATCTTTCTGAAATAAAAGGATTTTTTCAAAGGGTATGTTAAGCACTAAAGGTATAGGAGATGGATTTTTAAACTCTTTTAGGGGCTCAATAATCCATGAATATTTCACAACCTGGGTATCAACAAGGGGATTATTGCCATAATCTGAAAAATAAACAGGATTTATGTAAACTGTATCCATAGGACTCAGAGAGGGTGAGCCCTGCTCAAAATTGAAAAATACAATGAAAATATCGTCATTAAATATAATTTCTCCTGTTTTTCCATTTCCTGAAACCCATGTGTGGCTCTTTGAGAGTTTGAAGGCATGGTCTATATTTGAAGAATCCACTGATACATTCATGAACAAAGGCTCTGAAAAATAGATAACAACAAAATCATCTATATCAAGCAAGGTATCTCTAAAATTATTTTCATAGAGAATTATTGAATCACACTTTGGGAGTTTTCCATCAAATGTTCCTTCCACAAGTGCCCACCCCTGTGCAGGATTTTCCAGGGAATCTTTGAGATATAAAGGAGAAGGATAAACAGTATCTTCATTCCATACGGTCGGATTTGTTGAGGGAATAAGATTAATTATAAGGGAATCAGGTGCAACCCATTGAGCATTTACTGAATCACCAAATGTATGCCCTTCACTTAAATTAAAAACGAGATTTATATCTATTGTATCAAAATCAGGTATATTTGTGGACTCGGAAAAAACCAGGATGAGAAAATCATCATTATCAATTCCGTTTTCCTTGACATTTCCATCAGACGCCATACACTTTTTGATGTTCGGTCCTTTCACATCATCAAAACTACCCTGTATTACTGCCTGTGATTCCCTGTAAAAACCAAATCTGTCTTTTACTCTTGCCAGAACCGTATCCCCTGGAAAAACAGGAGGATACTGATTCCCTGAGTATGCAAGAAATATCTCTAATGTATCTCCACTACTGTTCCACGAAGCACCACCAAAATCTCCATAAATGTTTAACCAGGAGTGCCCGTTTGAAAGGGGGAAAATAGAGTCAACATTAAATTTATCTACCTGTGGCTTATCTGTAGGTTCATCAAATACAAGTATCACCCTGTCATCAGGATCCTTACCATTTTTTTGCCATTCTCCATCCGAAGCAGTTGCAGATAGTAAAACAGGACCTGTTGAATCGTATTCCACTAAAAGTTTAACAGAATCAAGAGCAAAAGGATAAATCTGGGAAAAAGGAGTTATTTCAAGTTTGTACTGGAAATATCTGTCTCCATCATTTATGCCTTGATAGCTTTTTATTATTGTATCCTGTAAATAAAACAAAGAATCCCAAGAGATTGTATCGGGAACAACAGAATCAGAAAATGTTCGTAATTTTATCTTTATATCACCACCTGTTGAAAATAGCCAAAACTTCTTATATACAGGGTAGCCACCCTGTCCTTTCAGATCAATTGCTGAAGAAGTAATAAAAGCTTTTTTTGAGAAAACCGAATAGAGGACCTCGGGGTCGTTTTCGGTTCCCAGAAAAACACGGCCATCTCCTATATAAGACAAAGATTTTGATGAAAGACCTTCAAGAACTTTATCAAGAGTATCACAAATGTAGAAATTTTCTCTATCATAGGAAGAGTAGAGAATATTTTCAGGAGGTAAACTTCTTTTTGAAAGAAGATAAAGGATTCCTGATTTACCCTCTGTTAAATCTTCAAAAACCGTGTATGAATCACCCTGAATCAATTTTTGCCAGGAAGAATCAGTGAATGAGTATTTGTAAAGGACAGGAGGAGATTTGACAAGAATAAAAACTCTTTCTGAATCAGCAAGTCCTTTTACTGCATAGCCTATTGAATCAAAAGGGGACTTTATTTTACTAAAAGGTGGGTAACCATTTGGTGAATTGTACACTTTCCATATACTATCTTTTTTTGCAAGCACAAATAATCCTCTCAGACTATCGGAGAAAATCCACACAAGGTCATTCACCTCATTTCCATCAAATCTGTGAACCTGTTCCCATGAACTACCATTGTATCTCAAAACATATCTATAGCCTCCACCTTGAATCGCATACAGGTTACTCTGCCATAAAACAAAATTTCTAAAATCACTGAATGTGCTATTAAACACAGGAACAAGAGGGAAATGATTTAAAGTATCATAAAAAATACTCGTTTCATTCCCCATCCATAAATAGTTCTGGTAAATAACCATGTCCATTAAACTGCCTTCTATGGAAAAATATTGATTTGAAGAAAATCCTTTGTAGAAAAGGGTGTAGAAGATTCTTATGCTATCAGGAGAACTGACTCCAATGAAGACCGTATCTGAATTAATAGAAACTATCTTATCTACAGTCCCTGAATTTCCAAACAAATTAAGTGGATAAAACATGAAAAAGCTGTTTTCCATAATGTAAAGTCCATTATTTTCAAAATAATCTATATTCTGACAATTCCAGAATCCTGTCCAGTTAGAAGTATAAAAAATTCCCGGACCATTTTCCCATGTTTTTTGAACTATATAATTTGCCCCTGCTGTAGAAATAAAAATTAAAAGTATAAAAAATTTCCTCACGGGCTACCCTGTTTTTCTTATCTCCTCCTCAAGAGCAGGAACTATCTCAAAAAGGTCTCCAACTATACCATAATCAGCAATTTCAAAAATAGGTGCATTTGGGTCCTTGTTTATTGCGACAATCACCTTCGATGTCCTCATTCCTGCAAGATGCTGCATTGCTCCTGAAATACCGCACGCTATATAAAGAGAGGGAGAAACAGTCTTACCTGTTTGACCAACCTGATAAGAATGGTCAATCCATCCTGCGTCAACAGCTGCTCTTGATGCACCCAGAGCAGCCTTTAAAACTCCGGCAAGTTTTTTCAGAGGCTCAAACCCATGGGGTCCTCCAACACCTCTACCACCAGAAACAATTACATCAGCCTCTGTAACATCAGGCTCTTCTTCTTCTTTTTGTTTCAACTCCAGCAGTTTTAACCTGTCAACATCTTCCATACTCTCCTCTTCAATATCACCCTCAGATCCTCTTTCAACAACCTGAAAAACATTCGGTCTCACAACAATTACAACATTTTCTTTTAAAAACTCTTCCCATACATAAGCCTTACCCGCAAAAACAGGTCTTTTTACCCTTAATTTGTCACCTTCTATTTTAAAATCAACTATATCCTCTCCAAAAGATGCAGAAATTTTAGCACATACTCTTGCAGCAAGGTCTCTTCCGTTAATCGTGCTTCCACATATAAAAAGATTTATATTTTCTGACTCAATTTTTTCCTGTATGAGCTTTGCGAAGGTTTCTGGTCTATAAAGATTCTGTCCTTTAAAATAATATATCTTATCAGCCCCCTTTAATAAAAGCCTTTCAGGCTTCTCAATTTCGCCAAATAAAAAAGCAAATGCTTTCCCGCCTTTTTCAGAAGCAATTTTTGAAGCACCACCAAGAGCTTCCAGAGAAACCTTTTTAAATTCTTTTCCATCGTGTTCAATAAAAATACCTGTATTCATCTTTTCCTCCTATTAAATAATTTTTGATTCTTCTTTTAGAAGTCTTACAAGCTCTTTAACATTATCAGGAAATGGCAGGTTTATTATTTTACCTTTTTTCCTCACCGGCGGTGGTTCATAGCTCAGTATAATTGTGGAATTTGCAGGTAAGTTTGATATCTCCCTAATATCTACAGGCTTTTTCTTTGCCATCATAACTCCTCTTAAAGAGGGAAATCTGGGTTCAAACTTCGCCTTTTCAAAACTCATTATAAGAGGTGACCAGGCCTCGATTATTTCTACTCCATATTCTGTTTCCCTTTCAAGAACAAGTGATGAATCTTTTATCTCAATGTTTGCAACACAGCTTACAAGGGGAAAACTAATCTTCTCAGAAAGATAAGCCGGAACATAACCTCTGTCATAATCCACTGCTTTCTTGCCCATAAGTATAAAGTCAGGGCTCTCGGATTTCAGATAATCAAAAAGAATCTCAGCAATCTGAGCCGAATCGGTTAATTCTTCACTCACTTTAAGAAACACACCTCTATCAGCTCCCATTGCAAGCGCATGTCTTATTGCTTCTATTGATTCTTCAGTGCCACATGAAATAGCAATAACCTCACCTTCTCCTCTTTTTTCCTTTATTCTTAAAGCTGCTTCGGTTGCATATTCATCATAAGGATTTATTACATAGGGCAAACCTTCTTTATCTATACCTGTCCTGTCAGACTTTATTCTTAATGGGACACCTGTATCAGGAACTCTTTTCACCGTAACAAAAATTTTCATCTCTTACCTCCTTCAATTTCTTCCATTTCTTTATCACTTACAACGATTTTTGAAAAATCAGCATATCTATCAAAAAGTTCTTTTACACTTTCTAAAAGTGCCAGTCTGTTTTTTCTGACTTCAATATTTTTTACCATCACAAAAACATTGTCAAAAAATCTGTCTATATAGGGTTTAAGCATAAAAAGATATGCTATTGATTTTTCAAATTTTTCTTCGGAAAGACTTTTAATATATTCGTCTCTTAAATCCTCAATCTTACTGTGAAGTTTTTTCTCCTCATCTTTTTCAAAAAGTGTAATATTAATAAAAGAAGCTGTTTTCTCATTTTTCAATATATTTACAACCCTTTTTTGTCCTATGACAACCCCCAGGAAAGTTTTTTTATCTTTTTTATAATACTCTTCTAACCAGTAGGCTTTCAAGTAAATTCTGTACAGATCATCATCATTTAATGCAATTATAGCATCAACTATATCATATCTTATACCTTTTTTCTCTTCAAGATATCTGTCATATCTTTTAAATATATAGTCAAGAATCTCTTCTCTGTTATTTTCCTTTTTGTAAATATCAACCATTTTTTTTGCCCATTCCTTTAAAGAAAATCTAAATTTGAAATGGATTAAAAGGTCAAAAAAACCATAAATTATTTTTTTCATTCCTAAAGGATCCTTTGAACCTGTAGGTCTGTATCCTTTCAGAAAATAACCTATGAAGGAATCCCACCTATCAATCAAACCCAGAATGGCTGATTCTTTAAGTTCAGGCATTGTATCGTCAATTGTTCTTGGTTTTAAAAATTCTCTCAATATTTTTACAACCACCTCATCTTCACCCTGTTTCTTTGCATATTCAGAAGCCACAATTCCTTCAAGCAGAGTAAATTCTTTACCATCCTTAATCATCTCAGTCGTTAAATCAGTTTTTGAAATCAAAATTGCTCTCTTTACTGACTCTTTGTAAAGTTCATCGGGTAAATCTATGGCTTCAAAGAATTTGTCTATCCTGTAAATTTTATCATATACTGTTCCAAGTTCCTCATCCCAGTAAATTTCCTTCAAGCTGTCAATTCTTTTCTCAAGGGGGGTTTTTAAGTCTTCCATCATATAGAATTTAGCATCTTCGAGACGCGCAATTAAAACTTTTTCAAGCCCTTTAACTATTTTTTCAGACCTGCCTTCAGTGTTATTTATAACAGCTATAAAATACGGCAGTAAATTTCCATCCTTATCTTCAATCGCAAAATATCTTTGGTGAACTCTCATTGCAGTTATTATAAAATCACGAGGTATCCCAAGATACTTTTCAGGAAACTTCCCCATAACAACACCTGGATACTCAACAAGTCCTGTAACTTCCTCAAGAAGTTCATTATCATAAAGAAATACTCCATTTTTCTTTTTAGCAAGATTATTTGCCTTTTTAAGAATAATAGATTTTCTCTCTTCAAAATCCGGAAAGACAAAGTTTTTCTTTAGAAGTTTTTCATAATCTTCTTCATCGTTTATCTTAACCCACTTATTACCTTTTAACCTATTACCCTTTGTCTTTTTCCAGGACTTTATCCCATCTATCTCAAAATTTACAATTTTCTTATCCATTAAACATAAAATCCATTTTATGGGTCTTGGAAAAAGAAAAGACTTACCCCAGTTCATCATCAAGGGGAATTTTAAAAATTTAATAAACTCGGGCAGATTCTCGGAAAGGATATTTCTGGTCAGCATCCCCCCTTTTTTTATCCTTACCGCAATGTATTCGCCTCTATCCCTTTGAATAACAAATAATTCATCTTTTGAAACCCCTATACTACCGGCAAATTTTATTGCAGCAGGCAAAAACTCACCTTTTTCATTAATTCCAAACTTCTTAGGCGGTCCTATAACAACTTCCTCTATTTCTCTCTGTGTATCTGATAGATTCGCTATAACAGCCCATCTTCTTGGAGTTGAAAAAGTTTTTAAATCATAAAATTCTATCAGATTTTCCTCCAGAAATTTTAAAAAACTTGTCTTTAAAATATCCTCACCTTTTTTAACAAGAAAAGGAGGCAATTCTTCAAGCCCAATTTCAAGAAGAAAATTCTTCATTTTATAAAGACTCCAATTTTCTCAAAATATAGTGAAGCACATTGCTTCGCATAACCTCTTATCCTTAAAATTCTTGTATTTCTCTCTTTCGGGGAAAAAGCTCCTCTTGCATCAAGTATATTAAAAATATGAGAAAGCCTTATAACATTATGGTAAGCGGGATAAAGAAGTTTCTTATCAATTAAAATTTTTGTCTCTTCCTCTATTCTTGCAAATTCTTCTAAATAAACTTTTATATCAGCAATTTCATAATAAAACTTTGAAAACTCTTCTTCATTTGCCTTATAAATATCCCCCCATGTGTTTTTTTCATCCCATTTAATATCAAATATAGAGTCTTTACCCTGAAGATACATTGTTATTCTCTCAAGACCATAGGTAATCTCGCATGTAATAGGGTTTAAGTCAAACCCACCCATTTGTTGAAAATATGTAAACTGGGTTATTTCCTGACCATCAAGCCACACCTCCCATCCAACACCCCATGCACCAAGCGTAGGTGATTCCCAGTTATCTTCAACAAATCTTATATCATGGTCCGAAGGATCTATACCAAGAACTTTTAAACTATCAATATAAATTTCCTGGACATCATCAGGAGGAGGTTTTAAAATAACCTGGAGTTGATAATACTGGCATACCCTGTTAGGATTCTGGGCATATCTTGCATCCTTTGGTCTTTTTGAAGGTTCAATATAAACACATTTCCATGGTTGTGGTCCAAGACACCTTAAAAATGTTGCAGGATTGAATGTTCCTGCTCCTACCTCTGAATTGTAAGGTTGGAATACGAGACATTTTTTCTTTTTCCAGAAACCTAAAAGTTTCAATATCACATCTTGAAAATACATCAATTATATTATATAGAAAATTCAACGCAGAGAGCAAATAAAAGTGTAAGGGGAACCACAACAATCAAAAATGGAGAATAACTTATGGTAAAAAGGCAAAACTCAAAACATTTTGTAAACAACTCCCAAACTAATATTTTCCTTTATCTGAGTTCTTTTTTCTTGTTCCTTGTCATAAAAAATCTGAATGTATATTGACACCTGTATATATTTATATTTAAGGAAATGCCCAAAGTGTTTTCAAAATCAATATCTGGCTCTTTCCAGTAATTTTCATAAGGGGCTCCTTTTAAATTTTTAGATTCTGAATTCAGAAATGCTTTAAATATTCTTAACTTTGTTTTATATAAAAGATTTTCTGCTATTTTAAATTTTCCGGTTGATAGAAATTCGATTCTACCGTAAACTGTAGTTTTTGTTCCTGATATCCTGTTCATAAGTGTATCAATTTCCCTTTCGATGTGTTCCTTCGCACCAATGCCCACTCTCGCATCAAGACTCCTTTCCTGTTCTTCAACAAGAAATTTTAGAATTCCAACAGTCTAAGTAAGATCAATAGGATGAATATACCTTACAACTTCAGGATATGAGTTATCATAAAACTGACTTAAAAATCTGTTTGAAAAAGATGGAGAGATAATCCATCCAGGTAAATATGTAACAGTAATTTCATCGTCAATCTTATCAATAAATTTCTACGGAACTTCCCAATTTTCTATTTCCCTATTCTGAAAATAGGTCTGCCCAAATGCTAATTTGAGTGAATTCAAAAGAAGTAAATCTTTTCTCATAGGTCCTTTAATATCCGAATTCAAAAACAGAGTCCATGTGGTACTTCCTATATCACCACCTGTCCAGGCAGAATTATAATAATTCTGTGTAAGATTCAAACCTGTATCCATAGACTTTTCCCATCCTTTAAAAACCAGAAATATCATTAAAATTTTTATCTTAATTATAACTTATCCATTTAAAAAACATTTAAAAAAGGTTGAAACATAATGGGTAAATTCTTTAAAATTGTTAAAACTTAAAAAGGGCCGGGGGGTAATTTTTAAACCCTTAACCCGGGAGGAAGAAATATGAAAAAATTAATGGTAGGTATGGTGCTGGTTTCATTCCTCTATGCAGGGGGATGGGACCATCCTGTCCAAGGAATAAGGGGACTGGGAATGGGAGATGCTTACACTGCTTTAGCAGAAGATGCAACAGCAATATGGTGGAATCCTGCAGGACTTTCTTTTCAGAAGAGTATGCTGGAAGTGAATCTCGGTGGCACAATTGATATGCCTATGCATGTTTATAAATTTCCTGATCCCGCAAATCCCACAGAAGAAAAAGAAGCAACCTCAAACCTTGTAACTTTCGTCCCGCAGGCATTTATCTCCTATAAACTTAACAAATTTGGTCTTGGATTTGGATACTATGTTGTTTATGGCGGTGGCGGTGTAGACTGGAAAGAAGAAGATTTGGGTCAGAATGTTTACTCTGTGCTCGGAGTTATGTCCTTCACACCTGCATTTTCCTACATGATAAATGAAAAATTGGGCTTAGGCGCAAGGATAAACATACTTTATGGAACATATAAAAATGAAATAAGCAGGAGCCAACCTATTCAATTCTCAAGTGAGGATGAAGCAAGCGGATGGGCATTTTCAGGAGGTGCAGGAATTCTTTATAAGCCTCTTGATATTCTCTCAGTGGGATTCAATTTCAGAGCACCTTTCACATTAAAACCTTCAGGAACTCATACAGAAGACACTCTTGAACTTGACATAGAATCAGAAGTTGATTTCCCAATGACATTTGCTGTTGGATTAGGATACAACCCAATGCCCAATTTAACACTTGGATTTGATTTTGAATACACAACATGGTCAACCCTTGATTATTTTATAACCACCACTAAAACACCTTTTGGAGAAGTAGTCGACAGTGTTGAGTTTCTATTTAATGACATTTTTAAGATTAAACTTGGTGGTGAATATGCATTTCCTGAAATAGGACTTGCATTGAGAACAGGATTTGCCTATGACAAAGCAGCATCTCCTGATTCAACACAATCTCCTGCAAACATAGACCCTGATAAATTTGTTATTTTTGGTGGAATAGGCTATGAAAAAGCAAATTTTGGAATAGATATATCTGTGCTTAAAGCATTTGGTTCTGAAGTAAAATATGAAGAAGAAGTTGCACCTGGAGTAACAGTAACCAATAAATATAACATGAACCCTATGGCAATTGGGGTTGCATTAAAATATAAACTTTAAAATTTAAAAAATCTTCCACCCGGCCCTTTTTAAAATGAGAATAATTTTTTTTGAAGATTTAAGATATATAAGATTGTGGTTACCTATTTTAAGGCTAAATCCCTATTTTAAAATACCTCCTTTTA
>FWPU01006226.1_pt1 | contig 24332 bp, 26 predicted proteins | sample 2228361 | NCBI WGS metagenome assembly FWPU01 (sample SAMEA103939777, study PRJEB20133) | metagenome | reverse complement strand
TCGATCTCGATACGGCCCTGTTGGATCACGCTCAGCGCAATGGCTGGCCTGGACGGGCCTACTCGATCGGCGCGGCGCTGGTCGAGTAGGCGCCGTCTCGCGTGTTGCGTGAGGCGGCGTTGGTCGCCTCAATGGCGGCGCCGTAGTGGGATCAGCGGGATTTGGTCTGTGAGTGCAGCCGGTCGGGAGACCGGCTGCGAACTGTAAGTGATCTGTGAGTGCAGCCGGTCGGGAGGCCGGCTGCGAACCAGAAGGCCAGCGTCAGAGATCAGACAGCTTCTCCGAAATCGGCGATAAAAGCCTCCGCCAGGCGGTTGCCCCAATCGTTCAGCGGGCGCAGGCGACCGAAGAAGAAGCGAAGCACGGGCGGCTCAGACACCCATTGCAGCCCCTGGACCAGGTCGCGGTGTTCATACAGCCAGCGCACGCGGTCCACCGTGTACTCGATGTGCGACATCGTGTAGACGCGACGCGGCATGGCCAGGCGCACCAACTCGAGGTCCGCGAGGACATCGCGGCCTTCTTTGTCGCGGTCGGTGGAGAGGGTGCCGCGCTCCATGCCGCGCACGCCGGAAACCAGATAGATGGCGGCTGCCAGCGCGCCGGCCGGATAGTGGGCCTGCGGCACGTGCGGCAGGAAACGGCTGGCGTCGACGTGGCAGGCCAGGCCGCCCGCTGGCGTCACGACCGGGATGCCCGCTTCGACCATGCGTCCGACGAAGTACTTGACGAAGTCGGCCGATGCGCTGGCCACCATGGGATCGGTCATCTCGCGCAGGCCGACCGCCATCGCCTCCACCTCTTTGGTCGACATGCCGCCGTAGGTGGCGAATCCTTCGTAGACGGGCAGCCATTCGAGGAGGCGGTTGTAGTATTCGGGATTGTTGGTGGCGATCAGGCCGCCGCGCACGCCCGCGCATTTGCGCCCCGACATATAGAGGATGTCGACGAGGCTGAGCATCTCGCGCAGGATCTCCGCGAGCGATTTATTGGCGTAGCCTGGCTCACGCTGCTGGATGAAATACGCGTTCTCGGCCACCAGGCTGGCGTCGTAGACGAGCGGGATCTTGTGCTGAGCGGCGATCGCCTTGACCTGGCGCAGGTTTTCTAACGAGAAAGGCTGTCCGCCAATCAGGTTGGTGGTGGCCTCCATGCGCACGAGCGCGATCTTATCGGCGCCGTAGCGCTCGATGGCATCGAGGAACTTCTGCGGGTCGAGATTCCCCTTGAACGGATGGTCGCTTGCCGCTTCGAGGGCAGCCTCATGGTAAAGCTCGAGAACGGCAGCGCCTGCCAGCTCGAAGTGCGCCTTCGTCGTCGTGAAGTGATAGTTCATCAGCACCACGTCGCCGGGCTTGACGAACACCTTGGCCAGCAGATGCTCGGCGGCGCGACCCTGGTGGACGGGCAGGGTGTACTCGAAGCCGAAGACGTCGCGCACGGCGTCGGCGAGCTTGTAGAAGCTTTCGCTGCCCGCGTAGGCGTCGTCGGAGACCATCATCGCGGCCAGTTGGTTGTCGCTCATGGCATTGGTGCCGCTGTCGGTGAGCATGTCGAGGAAGACGTCGCGGCTGCGCAGGAGGAAGGTGTTGTACCCCGCGGCGTCGATCGCCCGACGGCGCTGAGAGATCGGCGGCAGCTTAGTCTGCTGGACGATGCGCACCTTGTGCATCTCGATAGGAATCTCGCGACCGTTGGACAGTTGAATGAGCATGTAGCTCCTCCAGAGGATAGGCTCAGACGGCGCGCTCGTAACTCCTCGTCGAGCCAGGAGCGGCAGCCTGGCGAAGACAGCGCGGGCGATTATACTGGACCAGAAGGGGAGATAGCAAGCGCCTAATGGGGGAGAGCTAACAGTTTTACCCCGCGCGCTTCACTATGCTAAGCAGTAAGGATCCCGTTTTGATCCTGGACCAGAAACGGGGAGCAATGCCCTCAGATCAGCTTCCGTTCATCACCTCTGATCTGCCAGGGATTGGCGGGCAGATCAAAGCCGAGCCGGCCCATTTCGTCGTGGAGGAGATCCCTCTTTATCCGCCGACGGGCGAAGGAGATCATGTCTACGTGTGCCTGACGCGCGAGGGGTGGACCACGCGCGCCTTGCAGGAGCGGCTGGCGGCGCTGTTCAGCCTGCCTGAGATCGCGGTCGGGTGCGCCGGGCAGAAGGACAAACGGGCGCGCGCCACACAGGTGTTCTCGTTGCTGTTGCGCGAGGACGAGGCTTCCGTCGCGCGTCGGATCGCGGAGAACTTGCCGGTGACGGTGGAATGGGCGCGGCGTCATCGCAACAAGCTCAAGACGGGCCATCTCCTGGGCAATCGTTTCCAGATCGTGGTAGTCGATCCTGTCCCGGAAGCCGTGGGGCGCGCGGCGGCAATCGCGTCGGCGCTGGCGGAGCATGGCCTGCCTAACTTCTATGGCGATCAGCGTTTCGGGGTCGCTGGCGACAACGCGCAGCGTGGGCGCGCGGCGCTCTGGGGTCGCGGCCCGCGCCAGCACTGGCTGCGCCGGTTCCTGTTATCTGCCTATCAGGCTGCACTCTTCAACCTCTGGCTCGCGCGCCGGATCGATCGCGGGTGGTTCGATTGTCTGTTGGCCGGCGATATCGCCAAGAAGAGCGAGAGCGGCGGCCTGTTTGAGGTGGTCGATGCGGCGGTGGAACACCCCCGTTTCGCGCGCGGCGAGATCACGTACACGGGGCCGATCTATGGGGCGCGCATGCGTTGGGCGGGCGGACAGCCCGGCGAGTTGGAGCGGACCATCTTGGTGGAAGAAGGGGCAACGGAAGAGATGTGGCGGCGCGCGCGGGTGGAGGGGACGCGTCGGCCGGCGCGGCTGTTGCTCTCCGATCTGACCATCCAGCCGCACGCTCAGGGCCTTCAGTTCACGTTCACCCTGCCGGCTGGCGCGTATGCTACGACCGTCCTGCGCGAGTTCATGAAGACCGAGACCCTTCTGCAGCAAGACGAGGAAGAGCTGCCTGAGGGAGGAGAACAGGAATGACGCGAATGGAACGACTGGCTTTATTCCCATTGCATACGGTGCTCTTCCCGGGGATGGTGTTGCCGCTGCACATTTTCGAGGATCGTTACAGGCGCATGATTCGGGATTGCCTGGAGGCGAGGCAAGACTTTGGCGTCGTGTTGATCAAGGAAGGGATCGAGGTGGGCGGTCGCGCGTTTCCGTACGCGACTGGCACCACGGCGCGGGTGGTGCGGGTTGAGCGCCTGGACGATGGTCGTATGAATATCACGACCGTTGGTCGGCGCCGCTTTCGCATCCTCGAATTATATGGCGATCGACCCTACCTGACCGCTGACATCGAGTTCGCGCCTTTGCGAGGGCGGGAGGCCAGCGTCGCGGCCCATCTGGCGAGCCGGGTGCGCCCGCGCCTCGCTCGCTATTTGGACCTCGTGGCCGAGGCGTTGGGCGTCGATATCGGCGCTCGCGCGATCCCCCATGACACCATCTGGCTCGCGTATATGACGGCTATCGTCTTACAGATCCCAAATGCCGATAAGCAACGGCTCTTGGAGGCTGGCGACGTCGCCGAACTGTTGCAGCTTGAGGACGATATCTTGCGCAAAGAGGCGGCGCTCCTGCGTTTCATCCTGCGCACGCAGAAGGATCAGGATGATCTCGTCGCTGGCGTGATGCACCACCTGTACAGGAATTGAACAGGACGCCGCGGCTTCTGTTTGTCAATGTCAAATGTAGCGTGCTACAATATTAGCATTGGGAACACAGCGGAGCGCCGATCATTGCTGGCAGGAGAGCGTTGGTGATTCGCGCCTTCGGTCTGCGAGACAGCCTGTTTGTTCACCGGCTGCAGAAGCAGGGGGTCTGGCTCGATATGGATCAGGCCCTGCTCTGCGCGCGCGCGCCGTTGTGGATTGCGCTCGCTACGCCGGTGGCCTGGCGCGTCAACGGGATTGCGACCTACATTTTGCATGCGCAATTGCCCGACCAGCAGATCGATGGCTTCGTCCAGGTGCAGAAATGCACGGACCGCGCGGAGGCCAATCTGCTGTTCCTATCGCCTGACCTGTCCGCGCCGGAGGCTCCCGAGATCTGGCGTCGTCTGTTGCTCCATGTCTGCCGGAAAGCAGGCGACAACGATATCCAGCGCCTGTACGCTTCGCTGCTCGACGATACGGAGGCGCTGTCCACGTTGCGTGATGCTGGCTTTAGTCTGTACACGCGCGAAGATCTGTTCCGTATCGATATGGTCTCCTCGTTCTCGCTGGCCCATCCCGGCGAGGTGCGGCCTGTGCTGGAGGCGGACACCTGGCAGTTGCGCCGCCTGTATACGCAATATACCCCGCAGCCGGTCCAGCTTGCGGAAGGGGCGTTGGCGACCGAGCATCGTCTGCCGTTCCTGGCCGATGTGGAGTGGGGGGAGACGCGCAATCTGGTGCTGGTCGAGGGTCAGGATATTGGCGGTTCGGTCCAGATTCGCAGCGGCCGCTCCGGCCATCTGGTGCGTTTGTGGGGGAGCACGAGCGATCCTGGGCAGGTGGAGCGCTTGCTGGCGGCGGCGCGCGCGGCGGTCGCCGACCCTCGCGCCTTGCCGATCTACTGCGCCGTGCGCGACTATCAAGGGGGCGTGCGGGCGTTGCTCGAGGACGCGGGCGCGGCCTACGTCGGCCGCAGCGCCCGCCTCGTCAGACATATTCAGCGTCTGGAGCGAGTTCCTGTCGCCGCGGCGACGCCAGCGCTCGACTCGCGGGCCGAGCCAGCGACGACGCTCTCGCGCATCGAGGTGACCACTCAGGAGTTGCCAGCCGAACCGTCATCGCCGGCATATAAGTTGTCATAAGGATGTTGGATTGGGGTCACGTGGCTTCCTGTGGGCGCTTGTGCGGACAGGATCGCCTGGCGCTCCAGGACGATGGGATAGATTCATAAGTTGCGCACAGTCGTGATTGAGCGGCTGTTGTCGCTTACGGTGAGGTGTAGAAGGTAGTGATACAACAGAAGATCACAGATGATCTGGATGCTTTGATGGCCGTGCTGGGGCCGGAGATCGAGGCGGCCCTGCGCAAGGCCAATCGCGGCGACGAGTTGATCGAGGTCGTCCTCGATCTTGGGCGCCGACCCGAGGCGCGTTTCACGGATCGCGAGATCGTGCTCAGCGACCGTGAGGTCACCGATGCTGATCTGGAGTATGTCATCGAACGCATCGGCGAGTTCACCGATGACAACCGCGCCGGCATCGAACGCACATTGCACCGCATCTCCGCGATCCGCAACCGCAAAGGGCGCATCGTGGGGTTGACTTGTCGGGTCGGGCGAGCGGTCTATGGCACCATTGACATCATCGAGGATATCGTCACATCGGGCAAGAGTTTGCTGATGTTGGGGCGCCCTGGCATCGGCAAGACCACTCTCCTGCGCGAGGCGGCCCGCGTCCTGGCCGAAACCAAGCGTGTGATCATCGTCGATACTTCCAACGAGATCGGCGGCGACGGCGACATCCCGCACCCGGCGATCGGCCGCGCGCGGCGCATGCAGGTCGCGACGCCTTCGCTCCAGCATGAGGTGATGATCGAGGCCGTCGAGAATCACATGCCTGAGGTCATCATCATCGACGAGATCGGGCGCGAGCTGGAGGCCGCGGCGGCGCGCACGATCGCCGAACGCGGCGTGCAATTGATCGGCACCGCCCATGGCCAGACGTTGGAGAACTTGTTGATGAATCCCACCCTCTCCGACCTGGTGGGCGGCATCGAGAGCGTGACCTTGAGCGACGAAGAGGCGCGGCGGCGCGGCACCCAGAAGTCGGTGCTGGAGCGCCGCGCCCCGCCGACGTTCGACGTCCTGATCGAGCTGCAGGAGCGCCATCGGCTGGTCGTCCATCATGATGTCGCCGCCGCAGTGGATGCGCTGTTGCGCGGGCGCGAGTTGCCGCCGGAGATTCGTTATCGCGATGTGGATGGGACCATCCACATCGAGAAGGCTTATCCTGCCCTGGCCCGCAACGGCGGCGAAATGGCGCCCGCCTGGTCGCCGCCGGCTCCGTCCCCGACCGGACCGGAGGCCCCGCTGCGGACGTTGCGCCTCTATCCCTATGGCATCGGCCAGAACCGTCTGCGTCAGGCGGCGGCCAATCTCCAGGTCCCGGTGGTGATCGCCGACGACCTGCGCGGCGCCGATGCGGTGATGACGCTCAAGAACTACTATCGCAAGCATCCGCAGCCGATTACCGAGGCTGAGCGTCGCAGCATCCCTGTATATGTGCTGCGCTCCAACACCGTGTCGCAGATGGAGGCGAGCCTGGCTGACATCTTCCATCTGCCCGTCCAGCCAGCCGATCCGACCGAGCAGGCCATCGCCGAGGCTCAGGAGGCCATCCGCAAGGTGTTGGGGGGCGCGCCGATGGTGGAGTTGGAACCGCAGGCGCCGGAGGTGCGACGTCGTCAGCATCAACTGGCGCGCGAGGCCAACCTGATCTCGCACAGCTATGGCCGCGAGCCGTACCGTCGCGTGCGCATCTATCGGGAGTGACCGTGGCCCTCTTTGTGACGTTCGAGGGGCCAGAGGGGGGCGGCAAGACGACGCAGGTCAGGCTGGCGGAGGCCTGGTTGCGGCGTTTGGGGTATGACGTCCTGACCACGCGCGAGCCGGGCGGGACGGCGATCGGCGACCAGATTCGCGGGATCCTGTTGAGCGCGGCGTACAGCGAGATGTGTGCAGCTACGGAAGTGCTCCTCTTCGCCGCCGCGCGCGCCCAGATCGTGCGCCAGTCGATTCAGCCTCACCTGGCGCGCGGCGGCGTCGTCCTCTGTGACCGTTACGCCGATTCGACGCTGGCCTATCAAGGGTACGGACGCGGGCTAGACCTGGTCACCCTGCGCATGATCAACGAGTTCGCGACTGGGGGGGTGTGGCCGGACTTGACGATCTGCCTGGATCTGCCGGTTGAGGAAGGGCTGGCGCGGCGTCGGCGGGCGTCGCAGCTCGAATGGAACCGGCTGGATGAGGAGCAGATCGCCTTTCACGAGCGCGTGCGCGCGGGTTATCTGCAATTGGCCGCCGGCTCGCCGCGTTGGGTGGTGCTCGACGCGCGGCTGCCGATCGAGCGGATTCAAGCCATGGTGCAGCAGCAACTGGCCGAGCGCCTGGGCATCCCCTGGACGGAAGGAGGGACTCCGTGAAACTCGTCATGGCCATTGTCCATGCTGACGACTCGCGCGGGCTGATCGATCGCCTGCTGCGACGCGGCTTCAGCGCCACCATCATCAGCACCACCGGCGGCTTCCTGCGCGAGGGGAACGCGACGGTCTTTCTGGGGACGGAGGATCACAAGGTCGAGGAGTGTCTAGCGATCATCCGCGAGAGCTGTCATACGCGCACGCAATACGTGACGCCGCTGCCGCCGGTGATGGAGCCTGGGGAACTGCAGATCCCGACGCCGGTGGAGGTGCAGGTGGGCGGCGCGACGGTCTTCGTCCTGAACGTGGAGCGGTTCGAAAAATTCTAATCGCCTGTAGGGACGTTGCATGCGCCCCCGTGCGGGTGGTAGAGACGTTGCATGCGCCCCCGTGCGGGTGGGTAGGGACGTTGCATGCGCCCCCCGTGCGGTCGTGTAGGGACGTTGCATGCAATCCCCATGTGGTCGTGTAGGGACGTTGCATGCGCCCCCCGTGCGGTCGTGTATTAGGGTAGAGACGTTGCATGCAACGTCTCTACCCTTATGGGGTTGAACCGATGCCGAAATCGGAACCGTCGTCCACGTCGCCGCTTCCCGCCAATTCGGGCATCGATTTCTCGATCTCTTCTGGGCTTTCGCCGGCTTCGAGGCGATCAACCACCTCGTTCAGCTCGTCGCCCAGGTCTTCTCCCATCTCCTTGCTCATCTTGCGCATCCAGCGCCCGATCGAGCGAGGATCGTTCTCGTCGAGATCCCCGAGGGCGCTGGGGTCAGAGAGGTCCTCGAGGCGACTATCTTCGGAACGCACGGTGCTCACTCGCGAGACCAACCGCGTGAGGTTGCGACCCTGGCAGCGGGGACAGATGGCGACGCCGGTCTCGGCTGCGGCGAAACTAAGCCAGAGCAGGCTCACGCGCCGTCCGCAATCGTGGCAGCGATATTCGTAGATCGGCATAGCCCTCCCTCCTTGAGCGTGGCGTGTGGCAGCATTATAGCCAGCGGGGCGGGGGGCGACAAAGAGGAGCGGCCCTTTTGTCGACGATCGACATCGATGCGCTTTACGCAGACCTGTCCGCCCCGCGGCCGGTGCTCGTGGTGATCTCCGGCCCCTCCGGCGTCGGCAAAGACGCCACGGTGCAGCGGATGCGGGCGCTGAACTACCCCTTTTACTTTGTCGTCACCGCGACCACTCGCCCTCGTCGCCCGCACGAGACTGAGGGGGTCGACTATTATTTCGTCTCTAAGTCGGAGTTCGCCGACATGATCGAGCGCAACGAGCTGCTCGAATACGCCATCGTGTACGGCGACTACAAAGGCATCCCCAAACGTCACATCCGCGAGGCGTTGGCCAGTGGGCGTGATGTCGTATTGCGTATCGACGTCCAGGGCGCCGCCACCATCCGCCGTCTCATCCCTCAGGCGGTGACCATCTTCCTGGCGCCGGAGTCGGAGGCTGACCTGATCGAACGTTTGAGCAGGCGCCAGACCGAGTCGCCCGACGAGCTGAAGATGCGCATCGCCACGGCGCGCAAGGAGATCCTGCGCCTGGCTGAGTTCGACTACGTCGTGGTCAATCGTCACAATCGCCTGGATGACACCGTCGAGCAGGTGTTGGCCATCTTGCGCGCCGAGAAGTGCCGCACTGACTGGGAGCCGGTGACGCTGTGAGCGAGGCTTCGTCTTTACCCCCCGCTTCTGAGGCTGCCGAGGCGGCGTCCGAAGCGGCGCCGGCCGTTCAGCGCCAGATCGTCTTGCCCCTCAGCCCGGCGCGCTGGAGCCGCGTCTTCCTGGCGATCAACATCGTGATCTGGCTGGCGATGATGGTCCTGAGCGCCCTGCGAGGCGGAGGGATCCTGGTCGGCAGCCTGAGCGTCAGCACGGAGGTGTTGATCGCGTTCGGCGCCAAGGTCAACCTCCTGATCGCCGCCGGCCAGTTCTGGCGTCTGATCACCGCCAATTTCCTGCATGTCAGCTTGTTGCACCTGGCCTTCAACTCCTACGCCCTGTGGCAACTCGGCCCCGAGGTCGAGCGTCTCTATGGGCCGCGGCGTTTTTGGGTGATCTACCTGCTGACGGGCGTCTTTGGCGCTACCGCCAGTTACGCCTGGGGTGGGGCCTTGTCCGCTGGCGCTTCGGGCGCTATCTTCGGCCTGGTCGGGGTGTTGCTCGCCTATTTCCTGCGCCATCGTGCGCTCTTCGGCCAGCGGGGACGCGCCTACCTGAGCAACATGCTCTTCATCGTCGTCATCAACCTCTTCATCGGCTTCAGTTCGCCGGGCATCGACAATTGGGGGCATATCGGCGGCCTCGTCGCCGGGTTCCTCCTTGGCTACGGCCTGGTCCCGCAGTATGCGTTGGTGGGGGATCCCCACACTGGATCGGCGGAGCTGGTCGACGTCGCCTCGCGCGCGCGCGTCGTTGGCGTCACCCTGCTCGCCCTGTTGGCGCTGTTCGGGGCGACGGCGACGATCACGTTCTGGCGGCGCAATTCGGCGGATGGACAGATCGAGCGCGCCCGCCAGGCGATCGTCGCGCGCGATCTGGAGGCCGCCGCAGAGGCGTTGGGGCGCGCCCAGCAACTGGCTCCCCAGCGAGCTGAGGTCTATTTCTACTGGGGAGTCGTGCGCGCCCAGCAAGGGCAGGTCGCCGCTGCGGTCGAGCAATGGGAGAAAGCAGCCGCGCTCGACGCCAGCGAGCCAACCACCGTCTGGAATCTGGCCCTGGCCTATCAGGTCCTCGGCCAGTCGGATCGCGCCATCGCGGCGTTGCAGCGCTATCTGGAGCTGGCGCCGCAGGGGGAAGGCGCCGCCCAGGCGCGCCAGATGCTTGAACAGCTCCAGGCCCCGTAGGATGGCTCTCGCATGCGGCCCGAGTCGGCTCTGAGAGGAGGCAAGGGTGAGCGAGCTGCAGGACATGACGGCGATCCTCGATTTCGCGATCGGCGAGGAGATCGCCGCCGCCGCCTTTTACACGGACCTGGCGCAGCGGACGACGCGCCCCGATCTGCGCGAGGCGCTCGTAGGGTTCGCGCGCGAGGAGGAGGGGCATCGCGCGCGGTTGGAGGCGATCAAGGCCGGCGCGGCGACGCTGGCGCCCGGCCAGGCGGTGAGCAGCCTCAAGATCGCCGACTATCTGGTCGATGTGGCGCCCAGCCCACAGATGAGCTATCGCGAGGCGCTGGTGGTCGCTATCAACAAAGAGAAGGCGGCGCATCGACTCTACAGCGACCTGGCCGCGCGCGCAGCGGAAACCTCGCTACGAGACGCTTTCCTGGCGTTGGCTGCTGAGGAGGCGAGACACCGCCTGCGGTTTGAGATGGAATACGATGATCTACTGGTCGAGAATTAGAACCTATCCGCAAAGTTTCGGCGCGATCTCCTGACCGTGCCCCTGGCTGGTCAGGAGACCAGCCAGAACCGTTTTTCGGGTAGGCTCTTGGGGCGCCTGGCATTCAGGCTTGCGGCAGCTCGTATAGCTCCCCGTACTTTGCCCGTAAGTAGCGGATGTACGGTTCGATCCGCAGGGTTTCCCCGGTTGCGCGTTCCACCAATTCGAGCGCGGTGAATTTGCGGCCGTGCACATAAACGTGCTCGCGCAGCCAGCCATGCAGGGTCGCGAACTCGCCGCGCGCGATCTGGCTGGCGATCTCCGGATGGGCGCGCTGGGCGGCTTCGAAGAACTGCGCGCCGAGGATATTGCCCAGCGTATATCCCTGGAACATGCCGCCGATCGTGCCGCCGTACCAGTGCATGTCCTGCAGCACCCCATCGCGATCGTCCGGCGCTGAGACTCCCAGGTCGGCCTGATAGCGGGCGCGCCAGGCTTCCGGCAAGTCGCGGATCGCCAGGGTCCCTTCGAGCAGGGCCAGTTCCAGGTCGAAGCGGATCATCACGTGCAGGTTGTACGTCACTTCGTCCGCCGACGTGCGAATGAGCGAGCGCTCGACCCGGTTGATCGCCCGATAGAACGTGTCGAGCGGCGTGGCCCCCAACTGCTCGGGGAAGACGGCCTGAAGCTGAGGGTAGAAGTGTTCCCAGAAGCCGCGGCTGCGCCCGACCAGGTTCTCCCACAGGCGTGATTGGCTCTCATGGACGCCTGCGGAGGCGCCGGCTGCGAGGGGTGTGCCCTCCAGCTCCCGGGCGATGCCTTGCTCGTAGAGGGCGTGGCCGGCCTCGTGCAGGGTGCCGAAGAGTGCTTCCGTCAGGTCGTTCGCCTTGCAGCGCGTGGTGATACGCACATCGCCCAGCGAGAACTTCGTCATGAACGGGTGGTGCGTCAGGTCCTGGCGGCCGCGCGTGAAGTCGTAGCCGAAGCGCTTGATGACTTCTACGCCGAAAGCCAGTTGTTTGGCAGTGTCGAATGTCTGATGCAGGCAATGGTCGTCCGCCTGGGGTTGCTCCGTGATCGCCTGAGCGAGCGGCACCAACTGCTGGCGCAGATCGGCGAAGAGGGCGCGCAGCGTCCTCGCGCGCATCCCCTCGTCGGCGAGGTCGATCAGCGGGTCGGCGATGTGCTCATACCCCGGGAAGCAATCGGCGAGGCGTCGGCTGAGGTCGAGGGTGCGCTCCAGGAAAGGCGCCATGCGCGCGAAGTCGTTGGCCGGGCGCGCTTCAGTCCATGCCTGGAACGATGCTGCGCCGTGGCTGCTCAACTCCGCTAACAACGCGGGCGGCACTTTCGTCGCACGTTCGTAATCGCGGCGGGTCACACGGATCAGGCTGGCGTCGTCGCTGGCGAACGGCAGGCTCTCGCCGTAGGCTTGCAGCTCGTCCAGCAGGCGGCCAATAGCCGGATCGGTGAACTTCTCGTGGGCAAGGCGGCGCAGCGTGGCCAGTTGGCGCGCGCGGGCGGGGCCTCCTCCGGGCGGCATGTACGTCGCCTGGTCCCACTCGAGCAACGCCGCCGCCGCCTCCAGATCGTTGATCTCCCGCAGCCGGGCCTTCAGCTCCTCCAGTTGCTGTTGCACTGGCCGTTCTCCTCTCCTTACTCGAAGATCCAGCGATCCGCATCACGCGCGTAGCTGGCCAGCTCGTCCTCGGTGAACCAGAGCGCGATCTCGACGCGCGCGGTGTCGGGGCCGTCGGACCCGTGGACCAGGTTGCGGCCGATCTCCAGCGCGTAATCGGCGCGGATGGTGCCGGGCGCCGCCTTGGCCGGGTTGGTGGCCCCCATCGTCGCTCGCGTGATCTCGATGGCGTTGTTGCCTTCGAGCACCATCGCCACCACAGGGGATGAGGTGATATAGCGGATCAGCCCCTCGAAAAAGGGCTTCCCTTCGTGGATCGCGTAGTGTCGACGCGCCAACTCCTGGCTGACCTGCACCAGCTTGAGGCCCACGATGCGCAACCCGCGCCGCTCGAGCCGCTCGATGATGGCGCCTACCAGCCCGCGCTGGACTCCGTCCGGTTTGATGAGCACCAGTGTGCGTTCCACGTCTCTCTCCTTGTTGTTGATCGTTGCTGTGTTCATTCCCATCCGTGCGCCTCGCGTACTTTGCGCAGGATGTAGTCCACGGGTCGCTCGGCGTTGGGGCTAGGCCCCAGGGGATCGCTGATCGCGGCCTGGGGATCCTCCAGCAGGCGCAGCGTCGTCAGCACGCTGTGCGCCAACACCTCGTAGCGGTATCCCCCTTCCAGGATGATGACCAACCGTCCCTCGCATTGCTCGTCGGCCAGCGCGAGCAGGCGTTGCACCAGCTTCCCGTAGCCAGCGATGGAGAGGTCCATGCTGGCCAGCGGATCGCTCCAATGCCCGTCGAAACCGGCCGAGACCAGGATCAGTTGCGGACGGTAGCGCGCGGCCAGAGGAGCGAGAAGCTCATCGAAGACGCGCGCGTAGCCGACGTCGCCCACATGAGGCATCAGCGGCACGTTCACCGTGTAGCCGAGGCCGTCGCCGGTCCCACGCTCGTCGACGGAGCCTGTGCCCGGGTACAGGGGGACCTGATGGGTTGAGAAATAAAGGACGCCTGGATCAGCGTAGAAGATCTCCTGGGTGCCGTTGCCGTGATGGACGTCGAAATCGACGATCAGGATGCGATCGAGCTGCCATTTGCGTTGCGCCACGCGCGCGGCGACAGCGACATTGTTGAACAGGCAGAACCCCTCGGCCTGTTGCGGCCCGGCGTGGTGGCCCGGCGGCCGCACGAGGGCCATGCCGTTGCGCACGCGGCCGGCGAGCACGGCCTCGACCAGATTGACGCATCCTCCGACCGCGTCCAGCGCCGCGTCGTAGGAGCCTGGTTGCATGTAGGTATCGGAGTCGATGTAGCCGCCGCCTTGCGCCGCGTAGCTTTCGATCAGGCGCACGTAGTCCGGATGATGGGCCATCTCCAGCCGCGCGCGGTCGACCGGCGTCGCTTCGACCGAGAGAAATCGCTCCAGGATGCCATCCTGATGCAGCAGGCGCCGGATAGCCATCATGCGCTGGTGATTCTCCGGGTGGCCGGGAAGGTCGTGGTCTTCCTCGGAGGGGTTATACGTGAAAGCCGATGTTCGCGGCGCGAACGTTTCGGTCGGTTCGGTTGGGTTCTGCATGATCTTTCCCTTTCAGCGGCTTATCCGCCGATCTGCTTGACCTTGTATCCCATCTCACGCAAGGCGGCAGCGACGCGCGCGCGTTGGTCGCCCTGGATCTCGATGGTCCCCTCTTTGACGGCGCCGCCGGCTCCACAAAGCCGTCGCAGCGTGCGCGCCAGCTCGGCCAGCTCCTGAGGGGACGACTGCAAGCCGGCGATCAGGGTGACGGCCTTCCCACGGCGCTGTTTGCGATCGAGCGACAGCCGCGCCGTCTGTTGGTGGGGAGGCGGCGAAGCGGGCGACGATGGTTCCGGCTCCGGCTCCGGGTCTGTCGAGTAGACGAGGCGCGCGGGAGGGGGAGACATCTCAGGTCTGGCCTCGTTGGCGGCGTTGTCGGGCGGCCTCGAAGAGGATCACGCCGGCTGCTACTGCAGCGTTGAGCGACTCGACGTCGTTGGCCAGCGGGATGCGGATGCGGCCCCCGGCCAGCGAGGTCGCGGCTGCGCTGGCGCCGTGCGCCTCGCTGCCGATGATGAGCGCGCTGGGCCTCATCCAGTCGACTTCATCGTAGCGTAGTTCTCCCTGGCCAGCCGCCAGCCACACCGTCATCCCCTGGATCGCGTCGTGGATTTGTTTCCACGTCCCCCAGGCCAGCCGCACCCGAAAATGGGCGCCCATGCCTGCGCGCAGCGTCTTGGCATTGAAGGGATCGACCGTGCCTGGGCCGAGCCACACCTGATCGACGCCAGCGCCCGCGGCCACGCGCAGGATGGCGCCCAGGTTGCCGGGGTCGCGCACCTCGTCCAGGATCAGGGCCAGGGTTGGGTTGATTGCCGTCTGGGGGGAAGGCAGCGGCAACACGGCCACGATCCCCTGCGGCGTCACCGTGTCGCTGAGGGCTTGCAGCACGTGGCTGGCGGCCGCGTAGCAGGGCACGCCGGCGGCGCTCAGGGCGTCGATCAGCGCAGCTCCTTCGGTTGCGGCCAGCGAGTCGGGCGCATAAAACACAAAAGCGGGGAAAATCCCCGCTCTCCAGGCATCTGCGACCAGGCGCAGGCCTTCCACACAGAAGCGCCCCTCCTCGTACCGGGTCCGCCGTCGCCCCAGCGAGCGAGCGTACCTGACCTTGTCGTTGGCGAGGCTGGTGATCATCGGTTCGATCGGTTCTCAGAGGGCGGCTTTGGCCACCTCGACCACACGGCTGAAGGCATGCGGATCGAACACGGCCAGGTCCGCCAGGGCTTTACGGTTCAGGGCGATGTGCGCCTGCCCCAAAGCGTAGGTCAGACGGCTATAGGACAGGCCGTTGAGGCGAGCCGCGGCGTTGATGCGCGTGATCCACAGGCGTCGGAAGTCGCGCTTGCGGTTGAGTCGGTCGCGCGTGGCGTAGGTGAGGGCGTGCAACACGGCCTCGTTGGCGCGACGGAAGACGTTGTGGCGCTGCCCGTATTGCCCTTTGGCGAGCTTAATGATCTTGTTATGTCGTCGGCGGGTGACGACTCCTCCCTTGGTCCTCGTCATCGGTCTCTCTCCGCTCTCTTTGCTTCAATCGGACAGGTAGGGCGTCAGGCGCGCCACGCGGCGCCTCAGGCCTTTGCTCACGACCACCAACGTATCATGGTAATCGCGGATCACGCGTTGCGGCTTCTTGCGGCGCAGGTGCCCCGCGCCCTGCTTCATGCGCAACAATTTGCCGCCGCCGGAATAGCGGAAACGCTTGGCGGTGGACTTGTGGGTCTTCATCTTCGGCACAGCGATCCCTCCTCATAAAACAGGGGGCCTGTTCCAGGCCCCCTGATCTTGGGCATGGTCGGGCGCGATCGGGCGCTATTTCTGATGCGGCGCCAACACCATGAGCAGACTGGGACCTTCCAGCGCTGGCGGCTGTTCGACAGTAGCGATGTCAGCCAGGTCCTGAGCGATACGGTCCAACAACTCCTTGCCTACTTCGGGATGCGTGATCTCGCGGCCCCGGAAGCGCACGCGCACCTTCACTTTGGCGCCGCTCTCCAGAAAACGTCGGGTGTCACGCAATTTGAAGGCGATATCGTGTTCTCCGGTCTTCGGCCGGACGCGCACCTCTTTGACCTCGACCTGCTTCTGCGCCTTCCTGGCCTCACGATCGCGCTTGGCGCGCTCGTACTGGAACTTGCCGAAGTCCAGCATACGGCAGACGGGCGGAACAGCGTTGGGCGCGACCTCAACCAGATCGAGACCTTTCTCCTGCGCCATCGCGATGGCCTGGCGCGTTGGCAGGATACCGATCTGCTTGCCCTCGTCGTCGATAACCCGGACTTCGCGAACGCGAATCTCCTCGTTTACCCGAGTAAACTTAGCGCTAATTGGGCCCCACCTTTCTTTCGAGATTCAGCGGTCCGCACATGAACCGCCCCAAGCGGTGGCAGGCCTTTCTGCGAGCCAGGCGCCTGGGGCGATCCAGGACGGATCAACAGCGAGATCAGCGCGTTTACGGAAGCGAACCGGCGCTAGTCAGGCCAAAACTATACCCGATGTTGCGCCGACTGTCAAATAACCTCACAGGCTTTGCTTATTAGCGATGGCCAGGAGCGCCTGGGCGATGAAATCGTCTACCGAGATCGCTCCTTTGTCCTCGCCCGTGCGCAGGCGCAGAGCCACCGCCCCATTGGCCATCTCGCGGTCGCCGACGATGAGCATGTAAGGGATCTTCTGCAGTTGCGCATCGCGGATCTTGGCCTGCATGCGCTCGGTCGAACGGTTGACCTCGACGCGAATGCCGGCGGCGCGCAGCCGCTCGGCGACCTGTTCGCTGTAGGCCATATGGCGGTCGGCGATGGGGATGATCTGCGCCTGCACGGGGGCCAGCCACACGGGGAACGCCCCGCCGTAATGTTCGATCAGCACGCCGAAGAAGCGCTCCATGGAGCCAAGCAAGGCGCGATGGATCATGTAAGGCCGGTGTTCCTTGCCGTCCTCGCCGATGTAGGTCATGCCGAAGCGTTCAGGCTCGTTGAAGTCGAACTGGATGGTGCTCAGTTGCCATTCGCGGCCGATGGCGTCCTTGATCTTGAGGTCGATCTTCGGGCCGTAGAAAGCGCCGCCGCCGGGATCGATCCGGAAGGGGATGCCGGCGCGTTCGAGCGCGGCCTGGAGCGCCACCTCCGCCGCCTGCCACTGTTCGATGGCGCCGATCGCCTTCTCCTCGGGGCGCGTCGACAGGTAGGCCTGGAACTCCGTGAAGCCGAAGGAGCGCAAGATATGCAGGCAGAAGTTGAGGACGCGATCGATCTCTTCTGGCATCTGGTCGGGCCGGCAGAACAGATGAGCGTCGTCCTGGGTGAAGCCGCGCACGCGCAGCAGGCCATGCAACACCCCGCCGCGCTCGTAGCGATACACCGTCCCCCATTCCGCGAAGCGCAGGGGCAGGTCGCGATAGGACCGCAGCGAGCTTTTGTAGATGAGGATATGGAAGGGGCAGTTCATGGGCTTCAGGTAATACTCCTGCCCGTCGATGTCGAGCGGCGCGTACATGCTCTCGCGGAACGATTGAAGGTGGCCGCTCGTCTCCCACAGCGCGGCGCGTCCGATGTGCGGCGAGTAGACGAACTGGTACCCCGCCTTCTCGTGCTCGGCGCGACAGAAATCCTCCGCCACCTTGCGCACCATCGCCCCTTTCGGGTGCCAGAGCACGAGGCCGCCGCCCAGTTCGGGGCTGGTGGAGAAGAGGTCAAGCTCCTTGCCCAGCCGGCGGTGATCGCGGCGTTCGACCTCCTCCAGCCAGGACAGGTGAGCCTTGAGCGCTTCCTGGCTGGGCCAGGCCGTGCCATAGATGCGCTGCAGCATGGGGCGTCGTTCGTCGCCGCGCCAGTATGCGCCAGCGATGTTGAGCAGCTTGAAGCCGTCTTGGGGGATCTGCCCCGTCCTCTCCAGGTGTGGCCCGCGGCAGAGGTCGATGAACGTATCGTGTTGATAGGTGGTCAACTGGGAGTCGCCCACCGCTTGCTCGCCGTATTCGTCCGTGCCCTTCTTCAGAATATCGTCGATCAGCTCGAGTTTGTAGGGCTGGTCATGGAAAAGGGCGCGCGCCTCTTCGGGCGTGATCGCGCGGCGGACGAAGGGGTGATCGCTGGCGATGATCTCGCGCATGCGGGCCTCGATCTGCGCCAGGTCCTCGTTGGTGAGCGGGCGCGGCAGGTCGAAGTCGTAGTAGAAGCCGTGTTCGATCGGCGGCCCGATGGCGATTTTGCCTTCGGGGAACATCTCCAGCACTGCCTGCGCCATCACATGCGCGGCGGAGTGACGGAGACGATGGAGAAACTCCTGGTCGAGAGCCTGTTGATCGTTTAGATGGTGTTCAGCCATGGGATGATCTCCTCAGGATAACAAAATCGCTCTCCTCACGCTTGGGGCGAGGAGAGCGATCCACGCGGTTCCACCCAAATTCGGATCGCGGCCAGGGCGATCCCTCGACTGCGGATAACGGCGCCGCCGGAGCCTCATACTGGCATCGCGTTCTGAGGCTCACTCTCGGGGGGTTTTCGACAGGGTCAGCGAGGAAGGCTTGCAGCCGGCGACCGTCCCTCTCTGGCGCTGGACGACCTGTGTACTCGTCCCGATCAACGTGTTCTCATATGACGATGTGTCCTCATTATAGCGGGATGCAATCGGTTGTCAAAAACGGGGTAGCGTTACCCCGTTAACGTTACCGTAGAGACGTTGCATTGCAACGTTACCGTAGAGACGTTGCATTGCAACGTTACCGTAGAGACGTTGCATTGCAACGTTACCGTAGAGACGTTGCATTGCAACGTCTCTACCGCAGCCGGTAATAGTCGACGTCCACGCGCGCGAACGCGGCGTGCAGGACGTGTTGGGCGTGCGCGTCGAGCCAGGCGCGCGTCAGCCCGCGCGCGTCCCAGAACTCTGGCTCCGAGCTGACCAACCACACCCCCGACCATCCTCGTAACGAGCGCTCCATCTCGTCGGCGACCTGTTCCGGCGAGCTGCCCGCGTTGGTGTAGGGCGGCTCGATCTGGGGAAAGTCGCGCTGGGCATAGTAACGATAGGTGTGATGGATATAGGGCATCAGCAGGATGATCACGTCGTCCGGCCTGCGCTCGCGTTCGACGAGCGCTGCTGCCTGTCGGAAATCAGACTTGATCGGCTGATAGGTCTGGAAAGCGGTCGCCTGCAGGTTGAGGGCGAGGACCGTCCCCACCAGGGCGAGCGCCAATCCCTTGCGGACGCGGCCCAGGGTCGCCGCGCCGCGCGCCGCCAGCAGCCACAGGGCGGGCGCAAGCCAGATCAGGTAGCGGTCGGTGAACAGCGGCGCGCGCAGGCAGATCGCGAAGAGGGCCAGGGTGGGGAAGACGAGCCAGAGCGCCAGCCAGATGCGCGCTCGCGGAGGATCCCATCCGGCGCGCGAGGTCGGCTGGAGCCATAGCCCACAGAGGGCCAGAAAGATGGCAGGAGTCGCAGCCCACGCGCCGGGGGTTGGCGTCAGACCGCGGCTGAACGCCAGCACCAGCACGGCCGCCATCTCGTCCAGCGGCAGGAAGGGGAATCCCGGATTGAAGGCGCCCGAGCGCAGGATGGCAAATTGCCACCATACGAGAGGAAGGTAAGGGAGGGTCAGGCCAGCCAGGGCGGCGGCGTACTCGATCCGGCGCCGACGAACGCGCGGCCAGCTCACGATGAACCAGAGGGCGTGGAGGGGGATGAGGAGGGCGCCCAGGACATGGATGTAGAAGCAAGCCGTGGTCAACGCCCAATAAAGCCCCCAACGTCGCAATCCCCCTTGCTCCAGGGCGCGCGCGAAGGCCAGGCTGCTGGCCACGGCCAGGGCGGTCAGCAGCGCGTACATTTTGGCGTCCTGGCTGTACCACGTGAGATACGGATTGGTCGCCAGCAGCAGCCCCACGGCGGCTGCGCTGCCGTGGGGCAGCCGCAAGCGTCGCGCGAGCGCCATCGTCAGGGCGACGGCCACGACGCCGGCCGCCAGGGCGGGGAAGCGCAGGGCGTATTCACTGTGGCCGGCCAGCGCCAGCCAGGGTCGCAGGAGCAGGAAGTAGAGTGGGCCGTTCTCGCCCGGGCGCGTGAACATCGCCAGCGTCTCGGGCCATGGGCGCGTTGCAAAGCGGAGAGCGTCCACTTCGTCGCGCCACAGGCTCTGCGCGGTCAGCCCCCATGCTCTCCAGGCGCCAGCGAACCAAAGGATGGCCAGAGGCAAGAAGCGCGTCAGCGGGGGCCGAGATCCGATTCCCATGGCGCTGATTCGTCCGATGCGGAGGCCGATCGGGCCAGGTGCTGCCCGCGCAGATGGAGCCAGAAGAGGGTCGTCGGGATGGCGAGCAAGAAGAGAAGGCCGCACCCCAGCCAGACGTAGCCAGCGGCGCGGACCAGGCTGCGCCAGATCGGTCCCAGGTCGTCTTGCGGCGTGACAGGGGCTGGCGCAGGCGGCAGCGGCAACAGGGACGGCTCGTCCTCGGCGATCGGCGGCGCCTCCACGGCGGAATCGGGCGCCCCGCCTTCTGGCGGCGATTCAGGGGAGATCGCTTCGGGCGCGAGGGTGGGCGCCGCTGGCGCGCTGTCCGGAGGCTGAGGCACAGGCGATTGGAACGCGAGCGCCCCGCCCCAGGTGTGCGGCGCCATTGTCGCCATCAGGGCGAGCACGATCGCGCCCAAAACGAGCAAAGCGAGCTGGTTGGACGGACGTCTCACTGCTTTCTCCGTGAAGCGGCGCGCCGCCAGATGTACAGGATCGCCACCAGGACGGCCACGACCAGGACGATCTCGATGACGGTGTCCGTGAGCGCCAGCGTGGTCGAGGTCGTCGTGGCGGCGGGGACTGGCGACACGGGGGATTGGAAGGCTCGCACGACCGCTGGCTGCGCGGCCAGGCGCGTCGGCCATGTGATGATCGCTGCGGTCGCTGCTGCGGCGATGAGCAAGCGGAGCCGGACGCGATTGCAGAAAGTCGACATCAGATCTCCTCGTCAGGATGAGAGCTTGGATGGAGCGGGACGGCTCGACTCTGATAGTAGGCGCAGAGATCGCGCAGGACGCAGCGGTCGCAGCGCGGGTTGATCGCCTTACAGACCTGGCGACCGTGGCGGATCAGGTTCATGTGAAGCGGGAAGAACGTCTCGGGAGGCATCAGCTTCTCCCAGATCGCCTCCGTCTGCTCCGGCGTCGCCTTGTCGGGCGCGATGCCCAGGCGGCGGCTGACTCGATGGACGTGGGTGTCGACCGGGAAGAGGGGGCGACCCAGGCTGAAGAGGAGGACGATCGCGGCCGTTTTGGCGCCGACGCCGTGCAACGAACGTAGCCAGGCGCGCGCTGCGGCCAGCGGCAAGTCGGCCAGGAAATCCAGCGACAGCTCGCCGCGCTCTTCCCAGATGCGGCGCAGAGCGGCCTGGATGCGCGGCGCTTTGACGCGAGCCAGTCCTCCCGATCGGATGGCTGCTTCGACCTCCGTCACGGGCGCGGTCATGAGCGCCTCCCAGGATGGAAAGCGCGCCCGCAGCGCCTGCAACGCACGCTCGCTATTGGTATCAGACGTGTTCTGGGACAGGAAGGTTCCCACCAGCGTCTCCAGCGGGTCGCCGCGCGAGGACCAGACGGGCTGCCCGTACTCGACGACCAGGCGACGGAAGATCTCCATCGCCCTGGCGGACAACAGGGATGCCTCTGTGCTCATGTTCCTCCGGACCGCTCGCAGATTCACCTCCTGACGCCGACATTCTAACACAGATTCGGAATCGACTGCGAGTTGGCGTATAATCGGACTCACGTGATCGAAGACATGACCATTCTGGTTGGCCGCCGGAAAGGACCGATGGACGTTCAATTCGAATGGCATACCGAGGAAGGGGAACATCGTCTGCTGGCGCAACCGTCGGCTTCAGCGCGCCTGCGGTTGGGATGGCCTGTGCTCATCCTGTTAGCGGTTCTGGCGTTTGCGCTGGGAGTGAGCGCTGGTTTCGGTTGGCGTTATTGGCAGGCGCAGCAGGCGATGCGCACCGATATCGAGGCGGTGCTGGCTCAGATGCGCACGCATCTGGTCGCTGGCGATCGTGCGGCGTTCCTGGCGCTGGTCGATCCTGAAGATCTGGAGTGGCGCGCCGAGCAGGCCCGTTGGTTCACGCAGGAGTGGCGACGGGGGATCCGTCCCCAGGCTCCGATGAAGGTCGTGCAGGTCGTGTTCGACGGCGCGCGCGCCGATGTGGTCGTCGAGACGGACGAAGGCCGTTCGCGCCTGCGCTTCGTGTTGCGCCACGGGCAGTGGTTCCTGGCGCGTTAGCGTTGGGCGGTCGGGAGACCGCCCGGGAACGGGGAAGGGAAGCCCCCTGTGGCGCTGGGATGCCGCTGGTCTCCTGACCAGCGGGCGATGTGGCCTGGCGAGCGGGGCGGTCGGGAGGCCGCCCGGGCACGGGAGGGAAACAGTGATGATGGGACCCCAACGACCTGTCGTAATCGACCCGGTGGCGATCGACAGCGACGATCCCGATCTCTACGCTGTCCGCACCCACGCGGCTGGCCCGCAAGGCAGATTGCCGTTGGATGAGGAATATCTGCGCACGGCGCCGAGCGGCGACCTCTTCGGCCTGACGCAGGACGCGGGCATGGGGTGGGACCCGCGTCGTCTGCGCGGCCGCGAGTTCCTGATCCTCAGCACGCAGGGCGGCATTCGCGCCCCGGACGGGACCCCGATCGCGCTGGGCTATCATACTGGCCACTGGGAAGTCGGCCTGCTCATGCAGGAGGCGGCCCGCGAGTTCAGCCGCTTCGACGCCATCCCCTTCGCGGGCTACGTCTCGGACCCCTGCGATGGACGCACCAACGGCACGAAGGGCATGATGGACAGCCTGCCTTACCGCAACGACGCCGCCATCGTCTTGCGACGCCTGATCCGCTCGTTGCCCACGCGGCGCGGCGTCATGGGGGTGGCCTCTTGCGACAAGGGCCTGCCGGCCATGATGATGGCGCTGGTCGCTCAGCGCGATCTGCCGATCATCCTGGTGCCGGGGGGCGTCACGTTGCCGCCCACGCAGGGCGAGGATGCGGGCCGCATCCAGAGCCTGGGGGCGCGCTTCGCCCACGGCCTGCTCAGCCTGGAGGAGGCCGCCGAGCTGGGATGTCGGGCGTGCGCTTCGCCGGGCGGTGGCTGTCAGTTCATGGGGACGGCGGCGACCAGCCAGGTTGTCTGCGAGGCGCTCGGGCTGTCGTTGACGCATTCGGCGCTGGCGCCCTCCGGCCAACCGATCTGGCTCGACCTGGCGCGGCGTTCGGCGCGTGCGTTGCTGTATCTGGAGGCGCGCGGCATACGCGCGGGCGACATCCTCAGCGATGATTCCATCCACAACGCCATGGTCGTGCATGCTGCGGTCGGCGGCAGCATGAACTTCCTGCTCCATCTGCCGGCGATCGCGCATGCCGCGGGCCTGACGCGTCCCACGGTAGCCGACTGGACGCGCATCAACCGTCAGACGCCGCGTCTGGTCGACGTGCTGCCGAACGGCCCCGTCGGCCATCCCACGGTGCGCGTCTTCCTGGCGGGCGGCGTGCCCGAGGTGATGTTGCACCTGCGCGACCTTGGCCTGTTGCGTCTGGATGCCATGACCGTCCAGGCGCGTCCTCTTGGCCAGATGCTGGAGGAATGGGAGCGCAGCGAACGTCGGCGGCGTCTGCGCGAGCGACTGATCAGCGAGGATGGCGTCGATCCAGATGATGTGATCATGAGCCCTCAGCGTGCGCGCGCGCGTGGCCTGACCAGCACCGTCACCTTCCCGGTAGGCAACCTTGCTCCGGCTGGCTCGGTGATCAAGAGCACCGCCATCGATCCCAGTGTCGTCGATGCGGATGGCGTCTATCGCAAGGTCGGTCCGGCGCGCGTCTTCACCAGCGAGCGCGCGGCCATCGCGGCGATCAAGGGGTTGACGGACAATCCGGTGCGGCCCGGCGACATCCTGGTCGTCATGGGGCGTGGGCCTTCTGGCTCGGGCATGGAGGAGACGTATCAGCTCACGGCGGCGTTGCGTCATCTGCCGTGGGGGAAGGAGGTCGCGCTGATCACCGACGCGCGCTTCAGCGGGGTCAGCACGGGGGCGTGCATTGGCCATGTGGGGCCGGAGGCGCTGGCGGGCGGGCCGCTCGGTCGCGTGCGTGAGGGGGACACGATCCAGATCGTCATCGACCGGGTGCGTCTGGAGGGGCGGATCGACCTGGTGGGCCATGATGGGCGGCGGTACACGCCGGAGGAGGGCGCGGCCGTGCTGGCAGCGCGTTCGCCGCATCCCGATCTGGCGCCCGATCCTGATCTGCCCGATGATACGCGGCTGTGGGCGGCGTTGCAGAACATCAGCGGCGGCGCGTGGGGGGGCTGCGTCTATGATGTGGAAGCGATCCTTGAGGTGTTGGCGGCGGGTCAGCGGGCGCTCGGCCGCGCCTAGGAGGGGGCGCGGTGTCCGCGTGGGCCTGAAGCGAGGAGCGGCTGAGGGTGATAGGATTTCTGAATTGAGAGGGAAACGAGTTCGGAAAGCCTTGGATCACGGAGGCGCGAAGGAGGCGCGAAGGGTCTGGATCACGGAGGCGCGCAGGGGACGCGAAGAGTGCGAAGCGCGAAGTAACTGTGTTGGATGTCAAGTCTTGCTGGCATGGAGAGTTGGGTCCCAGGGGCGGTT